>Ga0272446_1005071_pt1 | contig 14864 bp, 15 predicted proteins | sample YNPCB0061_FD_194587 | JGI IMG/M metagenome (GOLD analysis project Ga0272446, IMG submission 194587) | Hot spring microbial mat communities from Yellowstone National Park, WY, United States - YNP-CB-006-1 | ecosystem: Environmental > Aquatic > Thermal springs > Hot (42-90C) > Sediment | place...
GATCGCCTGCCGGTACCCACGGGTCTTCTGCTCGGTCGGGTTTCATCCCCACGATGCGAAATCGTGTACCGATCAAGACATCGAAGCGCTGAAGGCGCTGGCCGCCCACCGGCAGGTCAAGGCCTGGGGAGAGATCGGCCTCGATTTCAACCGCATGTATTCCCCAAAGGCCGATCAGGAAAAATGGTTCGTTCGCCAACTGGAAACAGCCGACGAATTGCACCTGCCGGTCATCTTCCACGAACGGGAAAGCGGCGGGAGGTTGATCGACATCCTGAAACGGCATCATCGAAGGCAAGGGGATGGCGTCATCCACTGTTTCAGCGGAACCCAAGCGGAACTCGAGACCTACCTCGACATGGGCTATGCCATCGGCATCACCGGTATCGTGACCATTCAGGAAAGGGGGAAGACCCTACGGGGGATGCTTCGAAGGATTCCGCTCGAGCGGATCCTGATCGAAACCGACGCCCCCTATCTGACACCGGCACCCGAAAAGAACCGGTATCGAAGAAACGAGCCCGCATTCGTGCGCTCTGTGCTGGAAACGCTTGCATCGGTTTTGGAACAGCCGATCTTTCTGCTGGCGGAAACCATCTGGCGGAATACCTGCCGGTTGTACCGTATCGAACCGGAAGCCGTAAGCAGCGAACGGCTCGATGCGCCATGCCTCTGACACCATTCGAACCGTCGTCTCTATGAACGACCTGTCTCGAAGGCTCAAAAAAATTCCCTCGCCGACCCTCTTTCTGCTGAGTTTCGTCGCAACGATCGGTGTCGGCACGATGGCCCTCAAGATCCCCTTTTCCGTACAAAAGCCTCTTTCCTGGATAGACGCCCTCTTTACGGCGACGTCGGCCGTCTGTGTCACCGGGCTGACCGTCGTCGACACGGGCACGACATTCACGCCTCTGGGGCAGGGCATCGTGCTTGCGCTCATCCAGATCGGCGGACTGGGGGTGATGACCCTGACGGTTTTCTTCTTCCGTCTGCTGGGGATGAGTGTTTCCATCCAGCATCGGATGATCATGCAAGAGACATTTTCTGCGGCGCCCCGGCGGGAGTTGCTCCTTCTGCTCAAATCCATCGTGATGTTCACCGCAGTCAACGAACTGGCAGGCGCCGGAATCCTCACCCTGTATTGGTGGGGGGACTTTCCGTTCGGAACGGCGCTGTATTTCGGTGTTTTCCATGCGGTTTCAGCCTTCTGCAACGCCGGCTTCTCGCTGTTTGCAGACAACCTCATCCCTTTTCGGGATGCCGTTGTCGTCAACCTCACCATTGCGTTCCTGATCGTATTGGGAGGCATCGGGTTTCCGGTCGTGTATGACCTCTATCAATTCCTGCGGATGCGTTCTCACAGGAGGGTGAAACTTTCCTTGCAAACCCGGACGGTGCTGACCACGACGTCCATCCTGATCGTTGGCGGGACGGCGCTTTTTTTCTGGTTTGAACGGAACGAAACCCTTCGATCGCTGCCCCTTTCCACAGCCATTCTGGCTTCCGTGTTTCAGTCGATTACGGCTCGGACCGCCGGTTTCAACACGTTGGACCTCAGTCAGCTGGGGGAGCCCGGGACGCTGCTGTTGATGGTGCTCATGTTTATCGGTGCATCACCCGGTTCGTGCGCCGGCGGGATCAAGACGACGACCGTGAGCATCTTGTTTTCGGCGCTGTGGAGCCGGTTGCAGGGCCGATGGGCGCCTCGGCTGTTCCACAAGAACGTCACCGAGGAGATGATGAAGAAGAGCCTGTCGATTCTGGGCCTTTCCATTTTTTTCATTCTTCTCGTCTTCTTTGCCGTTCTGATTTTTCAGCAGTCGATTCCGCTACCTCAGCCGGGGGCAAACGACACCTTTCGGGTATATCTCTTCGAAGTGCTGTCCGCCTTTGGAACCGTCGGCCTTTCCATGGGGGCCACTTCGGTTCTGAGCACGGGTGCGAAATGGTCGCTGATCGTCATCATGCTGATCGGAAGGGTGGGCGTCATCGGGTTTTCCTATGTGTTCATCCCCAGAAAGATGCAAGTCGAAGTCACCTATTCGGAAGAACCCATCATGATCGGGTAACGGACCATGCGCAAAAAACGATTCGCCGTCATCGGCCTTGGAAAATTCGGGTTTCATGTCGTCAAGAGTCTGTTCGAGGAAGGCCATGAAGTCATGGCGATCGATCAGGACAGGAACAAGGTGCAGGAAATCGATCCCTACTGTACCGAAGCCATTGTCATGGATGCGACGGACAAGGAGAAGTTGGCGGCCCTCGGCCTTGAGGAAATGGACAGTGTGGTGGTGAGCGCCGGAGAGAAGATCGCCAACAGCATTCTCATCTGCCTGCACTTGCAGGAGCTTGGGGTGAAGAAAATCCTGGCAAAGGCCATGGATGACGATCATGAAAAAATTCTGCGTCGGGTCGGAGCCACAGAGATCATCCGGCCCGAAATGGCCATGGCCATCCGCGTGGCCCGCGGGCTTTCCACCCCGAACATTCTCGATTTCATCCCCCTGGCAGAGGATTACGATCTCTTGCAGGTCGATCCACCAAGGCCGTTCATTGGAAAAACGCTGCGGGATCTCGATCTGCGGGCGAAATACCATGTCCACATCATCGGCATCAAGGAACTTGTTCCGGAAAACTTCATCCTTGTTCCTCCGGCCGACTTTCGAATCAAGGACAGCGATATTCTCATCATGCTGGGAAAAACGCAGGATATTCGGAAGATCAAAGAGTTGAAGTAAAACCTGCTCGGGAACGACGAGGACAATTCATACCGATTTCCGATGAGTTCAGGAGGGATCAAGCGCCTGCAGCGGACGGCTCGGCTGGCCGACAAGCTTGGCGCTCTACCGGTGCTGATCCGCAGCGCCGTCGGTCGACCACGATTCTCGCTCCAAACCCGGTTGCGGCAGCAAAACCTCCAACTTGTGCAACAAGTCAGGTACATCTCTGGTTGCTGTATTCCATGCTTCTTCCCAATCCACGACATCATATCCGTGAATCAGATGGTCTCGCATCCCAGCCATCGGCGCCCACGGTATCTCCGGATGATGTCGGCGCAATTCAAAGGACAATCGCTTGACTGCTTCACCGATCCCAATCAGTTGATAAAGCACTGCCGACTGGGTCTTGAAATCTTCAAGGAATTGTTCCTTCCGCAAGCCCAGTGTGAATGTCAGAATGGCTTGCGCAGCTTTCAGGATATCCAACAACGTCGCTTGATCTCGTCCCATAACCTGCCTTACCCTCAGGAAAGATGATGGAAGCGGTACTTAGAATTTCCTGACGACGCAACCAATTCCGGCTTTTTTCGACAGCGCGTTTTGTCACCAAGTCAATGTCCCGCTGAAGAATGAATTGAAGTTCTTGCTGCATTCTTATGTGGTCGAGCAAACTCCAATCTGCATCGTCATCAAAGGTTACCAGGATATCAATATCGCTGTCCGGTTTGAAATCGGCACGCAACACGGAACCGAATAGCGCCGCTTCTCGAATCTTCCAACGCTGACAGAATTGGGTAATTTCGGCTATAGGAAGGGTTTTCAAATCCTTCATCTCACGATGACCTCATGTGTTGTGATGCATAGTGCCTGAACGAAAACCGCCAAACGGCGTGAGATCCTGCGCCATCCTCCGTTTTTAGCGGCAGCCGTCAAGCGCTCGTGAGCCCCCGACCCGTTAAAGGGGGCTACCTGTCGTCTGTTTCTATTCTCGGGTACGGAGGCAAATGCCTTGCCGTTTCGCTCATAGAGCGATTCCGACCATCAAGAGGGCGGAGGAAGAAGGTTTTCAGAGACGGGCCGAACGACTTATCTCAACCAATTCAAGAGTACAGGGTGTTTGTCGAGACCCTGAACGGTTTTGAGCTGCTGCCCCAGTTCTTCGGGGTTCGTGAAATGGATGGCAAGCCTCCAGGTGGAGCCTTCAAAATGGTCGGGGGCGACGAGTTCCACCCCCTTCGGTAGGTGAAGTTCCCGGATGTCGCGTTGGTATTGCGCTTCAAACGCGGTGATCTTCGGATAGCGCAGGTTGCGCAGAAGGGTTCTCAGTCGGTTCGCCTTGGCCGGCGGGTCTGCCTTCGGGTCTTCGAGGATGCCGACGATTTGGGGGGCTTGTAGCAGCTGCCGGATCGGCAAATGGTCCCTCCGGGCGATGTCCGACACAAAGGCCAACAATTCCCGCTGGCGGTTGAGCCCGAGGTTGAGTTTCCGAAACAACTCTCCAAGGCAGAAGGCATCTTCCGGTTGCTCCAACTTGCCCAATTCGAGCGCCATGGGTATCGGCAGCACGTCATCCTCCACCCAACGCTGGAGCGGTTCCGGCAGCGCCAGAAGCGCTGTCGTCTTTCGAAGGATATCCGGGCCGGCCGCAAGCCCCAGTGCCCGGGCACAATCAAGCAATGCGGTTTCATCGGGGCAGTATGGCCGAAGCAGGGCGTAGGCCCTTGCCGTCTCGATCCAGTTCAGCGTGCGCTGCCCCGTGTTGTCGGCAACGGCGATTTCTGCACATTGCGCATCCGAAGCATCGATCAGCCGAGCCCAAAGCCGCTTCCATCCCAATGTACGACATGCATCGATCCGATGGAATCCGGCCACAACCTGATAGCTTTGGTTCTGATGTCGCAGGATCGGCGGGGCCAGCAACCCGAACCGGCCGATATGGCTGCAGAGGGCTTCGATGCTTCCGGCCGTCGTGATCGCAAAGGACCGATTCGTACAATCGATCCTCTCGATGTCGACTTCCTGATCAGACCAGTTCGTCATGTCGTCCGGTCAACCGATGGAGGGCTTCGATGTACTTGCTGCGGGTGTTGACGATCACCGTTTCCGGAAGCGGCGGAGGCGGAGGCTGCTGGTTCCAGTCGAGAGACAGCAGATAGTCCCGGAGATACTGTTTGTCGAAGCTGTCCTGCCCCCGACCGGGTTCGTATCGGTCTTTCGGCCAGAACCGGGAAGAGTCGGGCGTAAGCACTTCATCGATCAGGATGAGCTCATCTCCCACCAGGCCGAACTCGAATTTCGTATCTGCAATGATGATTCCCTTCTCGAGTGCAAGGGCGGCCCCTTTCGTGTAGACGGCAAGGCTGAGCTCGCGGATGCGCTCTGCAAGGGGTTTTCCGATTCGCCGAACGGTCTCGTCGAAATCGATGTTGATGTCATGCCCCACTTCCTCCTTGGTGGATGGGGTGAAGAGAGGTTCCGGCAGCTTGTCGGACTCGCGCAGCCCCTGTGGTAGGGTGATGCCGCACACGGTGCCGTTCTTCTTGTACGAGTTCCATCCGGAGCCGGACAAATAGCCCCGAACCACGCACTCGATGGGAAGAGGCGCAGCCTTCCGGACAAGCATGCTGCGGCCTTCGAGGTCATTTGCATGGGGGCGACATGCGGCAGGATAGGCGGAGACGTCCGCCGTGACCAAATGGTTGGGGACGATGTCCTTCATGATCTCATACCAGAAGAGGGAAATCCGGGTCAGCACCTTGCCCTTGTCCGGTATGGGCTCGTTCATGACGACATCGAAGGCCGAAATCCGATCCGTGGCGACGATCAGCAGGTGTTCTCCCAGATCATAGATATCTCGAACCTTGCCGCGGTTTTTCAACTTCAGTTCCGGAAAATGGGTCTGAATGACGGCGTTAGAAGCCATATCGTTTCCTTCTGATAGGGGTTGTGCTTTTGTGCAAGAGGGATGAATCCATTTCGGTGATGAAGACCGTTTTCATCCAATACAGGGAGATGGAGACATCAGGAGATCCGGTTGGGAATTCTATCAATTTCATGGTTGAAGTCAATCGCTCAGAAACCTCCCATGAATTTTTGGATTCCGGGGATGCCCGTCAGGATCATGTCAAAGTCCTTGACAAGCCGTCCGTTTATGTTATCAGAGAAGCTTTCATGATGGAATTTCGGATGATCCTGTTTGCAGGTCTTTCCTGCTTATCAACAACCAACGAAGAAGGAGCGCTCCATGGACAAGAAAGTGACGGTTATCGGTTCGGGAAATGTGGGGGCAACGGCTGCCCAGCGGCTGTGTGAAAAGGAGCTGTGCGATGTCGTTCTGATCGATATCGTCGAAGGGGTTCCGCAGGGAAAGGCACTTGACCTGGCGGAAGCAGCCCCCATCGAAAAGCACGACAGCCATTTGGTCGGATCGAATGACTATGCGGCATCCGCCGATTCGGACATCGTGATCATTACCGCCGGGATCCCCAGAAAGCCCGGCATGAGTCGGGACGATCTCATCGGAACCAATGCCGGTATCGTCAAGAGTGTGACCCAGCAAGTCGTCAAATACTCCCCCAATGCCATTCTGATCATCGTCAGCAATCCGCTCGACGCCATGTGCCATGTGGCTCTCGAAGCGAGCGGTTTTCCCAAGAACCGGGTGATGGGGATGGCCGGTGTTCTGGATTCGGCAAGGTTTCGGGCCTTCATTGCCATGGAACTCAATGTCTCTGTGGAAAGCACCCATGCATTCGTTCTCGGTGGCCACGGCGATACGATGGTCCCGCTTCCCCGATACTCCACCGTTGCCGGCATACCGATTACCGAATTGATGAGCCAGGAACGCATCGATGCCCTGGTCAAGCGGACGGCCAACGGTGGTGCGGAAATCGTGAGCCTGCTTAAAACGGGCAGCGCTTACTATGCACCGGCATCGGCTGCCGTCGAAATGGCCGAATCCATTCTGAAAGACAAGAAGAAGATCCTTCCCTGCGCCGCCTATCTCCAAGGGGAATACGGCATCCATGATTTGTTCATCGGTGTGCCCGTCAAACTGGGTGCCAAGGGAATCGAGCAGGTCATCGAAATTCGACTGACGGATGCGGAAATGGCCGCCTTGAAAAAATCGGCTGCAGCCGTCGAAGAACTCAAAGGGGTGTTGAAGCGGTTGGGGTGATGTTCGGATCGGGATCGATCGGCGGCATCCACAGAAAGCGGGTGGTCAGGCGCTAGGGTGGATGCCGCTATTTTTGGAAGATGGGGGAGAAACGCCCATGGCATTGAATGCCGAGCTGTTGAAGATCCTGGTTTGCCCGAAGTGCAAAGGGGAAATCCACCTCAACGGGTCACAGGACGGGCTCGTTTGCAAGGCCTGCAGCCTGATGTACCCGATTGTGGATGAGATCCCGGTCATGCTGATCGAAGAAGCCAAGCCGATTCCACCGGAAGCCCATGAGTGAACCCAGGGCACCCGATCCGGCCAAGCTGGTGGTGGGCGTCTTTTTGAGCGACAAACAACGATTCGAGGCCGTGTTCGATCGCTTGGTCGGATGCTTCGGGCCGATCGACCTGTTGAGTCGTTGGCTTCCTTTCGATTGTACCACCTACTACGAACGGGAGATGGGCAGGCCCTTGTTCCGCCGGATGATGTCCTTCGAAAGCATGATCGATCCGGACACCCTCTCCGAAATCAAATGGACCACCAACGGTATCGAGTGCGATTCCAAGGAGGGGGGAAGGCGCACCGTCAATATCGATCCGGGATATTTGCTGCGGGAGAGGTTCGTTCTGGCAACCGGCAAGAATTACGCCCATCGGATTTCCATCGGAAAGGGCATTTACGCCGACCTGACCCTGATCTACCAGCGGGGGGATTTCCAAACCCTGCCCTGGACGTACCCCGATTATGCCCAGGAGAACATCCTGCAATTTCTGCGCAAGGTCCGCAAGAAATACGTTTTCGATCTGGACCGGCGGAAGAGCGATGTTCTCCGGGAAGGAAGGGCACCCGAATGATCCTCAGCATGACCGCTTTTGCCAGAGTCGAACGATCGTTGGACGCTGGCGCCGTCGTATGCGAAATCCGATCGGTCAACAGCAAGAATCTCGATGTGGTCGTCCGGCTGCCTCAGGGATTTGCAGACAAGGAAGAAGCCGTCAAGAAAGTCGTCGGATCCCGGATTGCCCGGGGAAGAGTGGATGTCGCACTCTCGTTCGAAGCGACGGGACTTTCGCCGAACGCATGGGTCGTCCATCCGGAGTCGGCAGTCGGTTATTATGAAAGCCTTTGTCAACTTCGGGATCGGCTCGGTCTGACCGGAACCATCGATATCGGTTTGGTTGCCTCAGCCCCGGGGGTGATGAAACCGGTTCAGCCGGTCATCGATGTCGAGGCGATATGGCCGGATGTCCGGTCATGCATCGAGGATGCGGTCGATGCCTTATGCAGCATGCGGGCGCACGAGGGGGCCTTCCTCAGGGCCGACTTTGAGCAGCGACTCGAGCAGATAGAGGGGTTTTTGGGGGAAATCTCTCGGGAGTCCGATGGACTGCTTTCCTGGTATCAGCAGCGGCTGATCGAGAGAATCGGCCAGCTGATCGACAAGGATATGGCGCTCGATCCGGTTCGTGTGGCGCAGGAAGCGGCGTTTCTTGCGTCCAAAAGCGATATCAGCGAGGAGCTGACCCGGCTCGGAAGCCATATCGCCCATTTTCGAAGCATCATGTCGGCGCCGGAGCCTTCCGGGAGAAAGCTCAATTTTCTCATTCAGGAAATGCATCGGGAAATCAACACGATCGGCTCGAAGACAGAGAAGGCAGGTGTTGCCCATCGCGTGGTCGACATCAAGGCGGAACTCGACAAACTGCGTGAACAGGTTCAAAACGTCGAATAGGAGCGGATTCGATCCATGGGGTTCATGAACAAACTGGTTTCGATCGGTTTCGGCAATACCGTAGCGGCGGATCGGATCATCGCCGTCATTTCTCCGAATTCCGCGCCTGCAAAGAAACTGAAAACGGAGGCGAAGAACGACAATCGGCTGATCGATGCCACCCATGGCCGAAAGACCCGCGCCATTCTGGTCATGGACAGCAACCACGTCGTGTTGTCGGCCGTTCACATCGAAACCCTATGCCAGCGAATCCAGCCCAAACTCGATACCGCCAAATTCCTTGTCGAGCATGCTGCGGATATGGAAGAAACGGAAACGGCACATGATTGAACCGGGTCTGCCGCACCCGCCTGCCGGGAGTCATCCCCATCTCTTCATCGTATCGGCCCCGAGCGGCGCCGGAAAGACGACGATCTGCAGGGCCGTCCTCGAGGCGCTCCCCGATCTCGTCTATTCCGTTTCCTATACCACGCGACCGCCGAGACCGGGGGAGCGGGATGGCGTCGATTACCATTTTATCGACGAACCGCAGTTTCGAGCGGCCATCCGGCAGAACCGGTGGGCGGAATGGGCCGAAGTGCACGGCAATTTCTACGGGACATCGGCAGATCTCATCGAACAGGCGCTGTCGGACGGAAAAGATGTGCTTCTCGACATCGATGTCCAGGGAGCCCGGTCGATTTCGGAACGATATCCGGAACACAGTGTGACGATCTTCCTTCGGCCGCCCGACATGGATACCCTTCGAAAGCGGCTGGAATCTCGAAATACCGATTCTCCGGATGTCATCGAGCGGCGCATCCGCAACGCAGCGCAGGAAATGGCCCAAATGCATCTGTACCGGCATGTCATCGTCAACGAGGTGCTGGAGAAGGCGATCGGGGAGATGATTCGGCTGATCCGCTCCTATCGGCATCGCGATACCGGCAGGGACAACACGGGGGTGTTGCGCTGATGCGCAGCGAAATCCTCTATGGCATTCATCCGGTTCATGAAGTCCTGCGCGCCGGTCGAAGACGCATCGACCGCATCTATGTCGGAACCGACAACCCCTCGACGCGGATCCGTTCGGTGCTGCGCATGGCCGAAGAAAAGGCCGTTCCGATCGCAGCGGTCAACCCCGGATTTCTGAGGGAATTGTGCGGTACAGGGGGGCATCAGGGGCTTGCAGCTGCCGTCGGTGTCTATCCCATCATCGACATCGAAGATGCGGTTGCCGACATTCCTTCCCGGCCGACTCCGGCCTTTCTCCTCGTTTTGGACGGCATTACCGACCCCCAGAATCTGGGTGCCTTGCTGCGCACGGCGCTGTGTGCCGGGGTGCATGTCGTGGTCCTTCCCAAGGACCGTTCCGTTCAACCCAATCCGACGGTTTGCAAGGCCTCGGCGGGCGCCATGGAACATCTGCGGATCGCACGGGTGACCAACGTCGCCTCGTGCCTCAGGATGTTGAAGCAGCGGCAGATCTGGATCGTCGGGCTGGATCCGGGGGGCCGGACATGGATGTACGATATCGACTGGACCCTCCCCGTGGCTGTCGTGATCGGTGCGGAATCCAGGGGCATTCGGCCTCTCGTGAAGGCCCAGTGCGACTGGCTGGCGGCCATTCCCCAGGCCTCCGGATTCAATTCTCTGAATGCCTCCGTTGCCGGCGCGCTGGTGATGTACGAGGTGCTGCGTGTCAGAACAAGCGGTTCGTCCGAATCGGGCAAGCCCCCTCTTGCTTGAGGGATGGCGCCTGTCCCTGCTGCAGCGGTGGCTTCGGACGCTTGTCGATATCTGGCAGGAGGCCCTGTTTCCGGCGGTCTGCATTCATTGCAGACGGTTCCTTCACCCGGAAGCGGCCGGTGTTGTCCTGAAGGCTTTTCAATCGGATTCGACCTTGAGCAAAGATGCCTTTTTCGGGCTGTTCTGTGCGGCGTGCATGGAGGAGATCCGCTTGATCCGTTCCCCCAAATGTTCGGTTTGCGGCGTTCCGTTCTGGGGGGATGGAGAAACGGATCATGTCTGCGGCCATTGTGAGATTCAGCCGAGACCTTTTGTATCCGCCGAGGCGCTCGGGGTCTATGACGGGCCGCTTCGAAGCGCTGTCCATGCGCTCAAATACGATGGAAAACTGCGTGTGGCAAGGATCCTCGGCAGAGCGCTGTATCGGCATTTTACCGCAAGCCGACTGAAACACACCGTGGACATGATCGTTCCGGTGCCGCTGCATCCGGTGAGGCTTCGTAAGCGGGGGTTCAACCAGTCGATTCTTTTGATCCGGGGATGGGACAAATGGTTGGCTCGTGACGAGCAGGGGGGCTGCAGCCCTGTGATCCGCTTCGAAGCCTTGCGACGCATCCGAAACACCAGGCCGCAGATGTCGCTCGGCCGAAAGGAGCGGCAGACGAACATCATCGGAGCCTTCGATGTTCATCCGAGGGTTTCCGTGGAAGGCAAACGGGTGTTGCTGGTCGATGACGTCTTGACGACCGGAGCGACGGTTGCCGAATGCGCCACGGTTCTGCTGAAGGCCGGTGCTGCGAAGGTCGATGTGCTGACGGTGGCCAGGACGATCGAACCATAGGCGTGCGTTTTTCGGATCGCCATTGTCGGGAAGGAAGGAACGATGGAGGGGTTTTTTCGGGTGTGGCCGATCGATCGGGTCTTGGAGCTCGTCTCCCGATGCGCTCCCGTCGAAACGGAGCAGGTGCCGATCGAAGCGGCGTTGAACCGGATTCTGGCGGAAGATGTGCTTGCAGAGGAAGATCTTCCCGGTTTTCGTCGGGCGACGATGGACGGATTCGCCGTGCAGGCATCCGCCACCTTCGGTGCTACCGAAGCCAATCCGGCCTATCTCAACCTCATAGGCTCCGTCGCCATGGGAGAGGTGCCGACGATCTCGGTGGGCCCAGGAGAAGCGGTGCGCATTTCGACCGGCGGCATGCTTCCGCAGGGGGCCGACTCGGTCATCATGGTCGAATATGCCGAGATGATCGACGATGTGCTGATGGAGGTCTACCGTAGTGTCGCGCCGGGCCAGAACGTGATGATGCCGGATGAGGATTTTCGCAAGGGGGAGCCGCTCGTGAGCGCAGGAAGACGGTTGCGCCCCCAGGAGATCGGAACCTTTGCGGCATTCGGCAAAGGGTCGGTTCGTGTCTTTCGAAGACCCCGGGTGGCCATTGTCTCCACAGGGGATGAGGTGGTGCCCATCGATTGCAGACCCGCGCCCGGTCAGATCCGGGATGTCAACACCTACACGCTTGCCGGATTTGTCGAAGGAACCGGCGCCTTGGCCCTGCGCTTCGGGGTCGTTCCGGATCGGTTCGATCGGCTGCTCGAGCGATGTCGGCAGGCCCTGGATGAGGCCGACATGGTGATGCTTTCCGGCGGAAGCTCCGTCGGGATGCGGGATTTGACGATCGACGTGCTCGAAGCCGTTCCGGACAGCCGGATTCTGTTGCATGGCATTGCCATCAGCCCCGGAAAGCCGACCATTCTGGCGACATGCGGTTCGAAGCTGATCTGGGGCTTGCCCGGGCAGGTCACCTCCGCCATGGTGGTTTTTCTGAAAATCGTTCGACCGTTTTTGGAGCGTCTGGGTGGTCTGGATACCTCATCCGTCGTACGAAGAACGGTCGAAGCGGTGCTCACCCGGAACGTCGCATCGGTTCAGGGAAGAACGGATTTCATCCGGGTACGGCTTCGAAGGGAAACGAACGGGTGGATGGCCGATCCGGTTCTGGGGAAGTCCGGCCTCATCCATACGATGATGCGTGCCGACGGGCTTGTGGAAATCGGCATGAATACCGAGGGGCTGGAGGAAGGCGCTCGGGTGATGGTGGAATTGTTCGATTGATGGTGAGGCCCTGGAAGGGAGTGGCGGGATGAGGGAGCGAAATGTCTATTTGCGGATGAAGACCCTGGAGGAAGCTCGAGAAATCGTTTTCGAAACGTTTTCCAATGTCAAGATGCCTGCCGAAACGATACCGGTCGAAGAGGCCATCGGCCGGGTGCTGGCAGAGGCCGTCTATGCGAAGCTCTCTTCTCCCTCCTTTCATGCGGCAGCCATGGACGGATATGCCGTTTGCGCCGAGCATACCTTCGGGGCTTCCGAAGCCGAGCCCAAGGAACTGGTCGTCGGCGTGTCGGCCTTCGCCGTCAACACGGGGCATGTACTTCCCGAAGGAACGAATGCCGTCATCATGATCGAGCATGTTCGACCGCGCGGAACCGATCGCATCGTGATCGAAGCGCCGGCCTATCCCTGGCAATATGTGCGGAAAATGGGGGAGGACATCGTCGCAACCCAGCTGCTGTTCGGGCAGGGTCATCGGTTGACCCCCTATTGCATCGGTGCCTTGATATCGGGAGGAGTGCTCGAGGTATCGGTTCGCAAAAAACCCCGGGTCCTCGTCGTTCCGACAGGCTCGGAACTGGTGGAAGCCGATGCGGAGGCCATCGACCATCTGAAACCGGGGCAGGTCATCGAATCGAATTCGAAGGTGCTGCTCGGTCTGTGTTTGCAGTGGGGGGCCGAACCCAAACGACATCCCATCGTCCGGGATGATCCGGAAGCGCTTCGCGAAGTGATCGAGAAAGGGTTTGCCGATGGGTGTGACCTCGTGATGACGGTGGGCGGATCATCGGCTGGAACCGAGGACTTTTCGAAATCGGTGATGGCGGGTCTCGGAGAAATCCTCGTGCATGGGGTCACCATGATGCCGGGAAAACCCGTTCTTGTTGCCAAGGCTTTCGGTCGAGCCATGTTCGGGATTCCCGGATATCCCGTATCGGCCATCATGGCCTTCGAGCAGCTGGCAGGCCCCTTGATCTGCCGGATGTTGGGGGCTACCGAGCCGAAGCGGCACCGAATCGATGTAGAGCCTATCCGCAAGATTCCATCGAAATTAGGACTCGAGGAATTCCTGCGGGTCAAGATCGGCATCATCGGGGATCGCAGGGTCGCCATTTCCCTGCCTCGGGGAGCAGGCAGCATCACCACCCTGACACAGGCGGACGCCGTCCTGCGGATTGCCCACGATGTGGAAGGGATTTCGGAGAAGGAGCGGGTGCCGGTCGAACTGCTCAAGCCGTTCGAGGACCTTCGGAATACGGTGGTGGTGGTGGGCAGCCACGACAACACCCTCGATGTGCTGGCCGATGTCATGATGGAGCGGACGGGGCGTTTCACCCTCTCGTCGAGTCATGTCGGATCGATGGGAGGCATGACGGCTGTGCGCCGGGGGGTATGTCATGCGGCCGGTATCCATTTGCTCGATACCGAGGACGGCAGCTACAACCGAAGCTATTTGCAGAAATACCTCCCCGACGTCCCGCTCCGTCGCATTCAGCTCGTCATGCGGGATCAGGGGCTCATCGTTGCGCGGGGAAACCCGAAGCGGATCCGGTCAATTGCCGACTTGGCCAGAGAGGATGTCACGTTCGTCAACCGCCAGGCGGGAAGCGGAACACGGATTCTGTTGGATTTCGAGTTGAAGCGGCTGGGCATTTCCCCGGGATCCATCCGCGGCTATGAGCGGGACGAGTTCACCCACATGGCCGTTGCGGTGGCCGTCCTGGGGAATACGGCGGATGCGGGCTTGGGGATTTTTTCGGCGGCAAAAGCCTTGGATTTGGATTTTCTTCCGGTCGTCACCGAGCAGTACGATTTGATCGTCCCCGAAGCCTTTTACGACACGGCTCCGATCCAGGCGATGGTGGAGGCCATCCGGTCCGAGACGTTCAAGCGCCGGGCAAGGGCGCTCGGCGGATACCATACCGAGCGAACCGGCGAAATCCTCGACTGAGGTTTTCCTCTCCTGGACCGGGTGCAGCCCGGGCCAGGCACAATACGCAGGTTGGAAGGAGGGATCCGTATGGGACGTTTTCCCGTTTACCAAAGTCCGGCGCTTGACGCCGTCGAAAAGCGCATGCGCACGATCGAGGCGCGCCATGGCTACCTGACCGAGGCCGACGGCCCCTTGGTGACCCTGCTGACCCAGGACGAGATTCGGGTGAAGCAGCTCGGGTTGACCCATGAGGCGATCGCTGCAGCCTTGCGGCACTTGACGCATGTCGCAGCGGAGGCCCAGGGCCGTCCGACGGTCGTAGAAAACACGTGGCGGGTGCGGATCGATGCCTTTCGCGGAAAGATTCCCTGCCCCTGGGGGCATCCGGGGCTCTATCCGAAGACCCATGTTCATCTCGAGCGCATCGATACCGGAGAATCTCTGCAATGGAGCGATCTGGCCATCCACCTGAT
>Ga0272446_1005072_pt1 | contig 14863 bp, 17 predicted proteins | sample YNPCB0061_FD_194587 | JGI IMG/M metagenome (GOLD analysis project Ga0272446, IMG submission 194587) | Hot spring microbial mat communities from Yellowstone National Park, WY, United States - YNP-CB-006-1 | ecosystem: Environmental > Aquatic > Thermal springs > Hot (42-90C) > Sediment | place...
GGAGTGGCCACCGCCTAGGCTTCCAGCAGATATCGAGCGACAGCTGGGAGGACCGCAGGCGATGGCCACCGACAGGATGACACTCCTCGAGGAAGTTGGAAAGGCAGCGGCGCATGGCGATCTCGACTTCCTCCGGACGGCGGTGAAGGTGCTGGCAGAAGCCCTCATGGAGCTCGAGGTCGCCGTGAAGCTCGGGGCCGAGCGGTACGAGCGGACGGTCGAGCGGACCGGCTATCGGAACGGCTACCGGACCCGGACCTGGAACACCCGAGCCGGGACGGTCGAGCTCGCGATCCCGAAACTCCGCTCCGGCAGCTACTTCCCAGGCTGGCTCTTGGAGCCACGCCGCCGGTCCGAGCGGGCCCTCTTTGCCGTCGTCGCCGAGGCGTACGTCTTGGGCGTCAGCACCCGGAAGGTCGACGCCTTGGTCCGGAGCCTCGGCGTCGAGGGGATCAGCAAGAGCGAGGTGAGCCGGATCTGCGCCGAGCTCGATCGCCACGTCACGGCCTTCCGGGAGCGGCGGCTCGACGAGCACCGCTACCCGTACGTCTGGCTCGATGCCAAAGTCGAGAAGGTTCGCGAAGGGGGTCGGATCGTCCCGGTGGCGATCCTCATCGCCATCGCCGTGAACGAGCGGGGCGAGCGGGAGGTCTTGGGCTTCGAGGTCGGCCACGGGGAGACCGGCGCCCTCTGGCGGACGTTCCTGCGCTCCCTCGTCGCCCGCGGCCTCTCCGGCGTCCGGCTCGTCGTCAGCGACGCCCACGTCGGGCTCCGCGAGGCGATCGAGGCGACCCTCATCGGGGCGACCTGGCAGCGCTGCCGGGTCCATCTCCTCCGCGACGTCCTCGCCCACGTCCCGAAGGGGGCCCAGGGCCTCGTCGCCGCCTATGCCCGAACGATCTTCGCCCAGCCCGACGCCGAATCGGCCCAGCGCCAGCTTGCCGAGGTCGCCGACCACCTGCGAGCCCGGTGGCCGAAGGCCGCCGAGACGCTCCTCGCCGCCGCCGACGATGTCCTCGCCTACACGAGCGTGCCCCGGGAGCATTGGTCGAAGGTCTGGTCGACGAATCCCCTCGAGCGGCTCCATCGGGAGCTCGCCCGCCGGACCGACGTCGTCGGGATCTTCCCGAACCGGGACGCCCTCGTCCGGCTCGTCGGGGCGCTCCTCGCCGAGCAGCACGACGAGTGGCTGACCGCCGATCGCCGCTATCTCCCCCAGGGCTCTCTTGCCCGCCTCCTCGGCGGGCACGTCAACCCGACGATCGGCGAGCTCCTCAAGGAGGGTGCTGCTGTGTGACGGACGAGGGCTCGGGTATCGCGAGCCACAGCATGCCGTGCTGGGAGCCAATTTCCACCACTTGACGGGCCGCGGCCTGCAGGACGCCATGCGCCGGGTCAGGCTGGCCGAGGCCGCCTCGCGTCACACCTTTCGGCATTCCTTCGCCACGCACCTGCTGGAGGACGGGTGCGACATCGCACGGTCCAGGAGGCGCTCGGCTACAGGGACGTGAGAACGACGATGATCGACACCCACGTGCTGGCCCGGGGTCCGGAGCCCCATGGACGGACCGGCGTCTTGAACCGGCTCCCGCTGGCGCACTACGCTGTCCGCCAAGGCAGCACTAGCCCCGCCGGAGTGGGGCGCTTAGAAGGCGAAGGCGCAGTCTAGGGGGTCGATGCCAGAAGCGGATGTTCCTCTTGTTGTCCTCTCAGGCGGACCGGGAGGGGTTGTTACGCAGACCAGTCGATGCAGAGGTTTAGCTGGCTTGCTTCTCGGTGCAGGCACGCTTCGAACGCATTGCCTAACGCATGACCTGATGAAGGAGATCCAGATGCGTCCACATGTAGAGTTTGCGGGGTTGACGACGCTGGTCGTGCTCACCCGGGTGGCTGACGGCGTCTCGACGCACCTTGCCACACCAGATCTCGCGCGTGAACTGAACCCGGTTGCGACCGGCGGCTGGCCGGCACTGATCGCCACGGCGGCCGTCGGGGTAGGCCTCTCCACGTTCCTGCACTACCAGTATTTGTTCCGGCCGGTGGACAACTTTCCAGCTACTCGCGGCGTCGACTGGAAGACCTTCAAGAAGCACTATTTCGACGCGCGCACCAACCGCAACCTGCAGCCAGGACCGTGGAGGCTGCTGGCCTACGTCTTCGGCTACGTCACTCCGCGAACGTTGGTGCTCTGGAGCCTGGGGCTAGTCGTGAACAACGTACTGACTGCCTGGCCAGTCCAGCCGTACGTGGAACTCAAACGGGCGTACCCGCTCTGGATGGTGTTCTACCTCGCACTTCCGGTCATCGCCCTTTTCCTGTTGGAGCGTCTTCAGCGGCAAGACTTCGCCCGCTATCAGGGTCAGGTTGCCGAACCGAGAGGAGTGGAAAACGGCGGCCGTGGTGTCGCAGGCTGACGGTAACCAAGCCGTCCTCTCGCCTGGAGCGAAGATCCTGGAGGTTCGCTCCGTCTCGGACCCAGCCCGCAGCCTGGGCGGGTTGCCTGTCCGGGGCCCTCTCGGAGGTCGCCTTGTACAAGGGGCTCCGACGGGCGGGCTTTCGGGAGGTGGCGATCGAGTCGCTCGAGCCGTTCGGGATCGCCGAGTGCGCCCTCTACCCGCTCTTTACCGACGACCTCCTCGCTTTGCTCCGGTCGAGCCTGCCGGCCGAGCGCCACGCGCGGATCGCGAGGAGCGTCTTCGTCCGCGCCCGCAAGCCGGCGGTCGGCGAGACCGTGCCGGCCCGGGATCGCGGGGTCGACGCACCGACGACGTGACGGCCCGCCGGCGTGGCCGACGCGGCTGTCGGGAGCCCTTGTGCCGCGCCGCCCACCGTCCGGCAGCCCGGTTCGCCGAGTCGCGGGGTAGCCGGATCTGACCGGGGCCCCGGGCCACTTCCAGCCACCCTCGCCGACAACCCGAGCCGCCGCGCGTCGGGTCGCCCGATCTGGCCGGCCCCCACCGGGACCATCGTCGCTCCGCCGCCACGTAATCCGGCCCGAGCCTCCCCCGTTTTGTCCGTAGCGCCTGCGTCCGACCGGACGGGGGCGGCCAACCGAGTCGTGGTCGCGACAGGAGGCAGCGATGACGGATGGATACGAACGTGGGGCTTGGGCCGCCGCCGTCGGTGCGCGCCCAGGGGTGGATCTCGGTCGATGGGGCACGGCCGATGGGTCGCCCCCTCCCCACCTGGAAGGCCAAAGATCCCGAGACCATCGGGCTAGCACCGACCCTCGTGCGGAGCGGTACCGTGGCCTGGCCGATGGCGAGTGATGCACTTCCTGCCCCGATGCGTGGCCGGGAGGACGACGCGTCCGAGAGCGTCGTGGCGGCCGACCGCTGGGTGGCCGACCAGGCGATGCTGACCGAGCGCGCCTCCGACAGTCGGATGGATCCCGACCGGGAGCGCGACCTCGTCGCCCGGGCCGCCGCCGATCCGGCCGCCTTCGGCGAGCTCTACGACTACTACCTACCCCGCATCTACGGCTTCGTCGCCCGGCGCATCCCCGATCGAAGCGTCGTCGAGGACCTTACCGCGGCGACCTTCGAGCGGGCGCTGGTGACCCTGCGGGGCGGTCGTTTCCGGAACGAGTCCTTCGGCGGCTGGCTCTACCGGGTCGCCGCCAACGCCGTCGTCGACCATGCTCGCCGGGAGCGCCGCCTCGTTCGGCTCCCGACGACGCGCCGGGACGACGACACGCCGCCGGCGGACGAGCCGGGCGACGAGCGGGCGACGGCGATCCTCGCCGCAGCTCTGGATCGGGACGAGCTTCGGCGAGCCCTCCTCGGCCTGTCCGAGTCGCAGCGCCGCCTCCTCGTCCTCCGCTTCCTCGATGACCTGACCGTGGACGAGCTCTGCGCCGTCCTCGGTTGCACCCGCGGCGCGCTCGCGGTCCGGCTCCACCGGGCCCTGCGAGCGCTTCGAGCCGCCTTGAACGGAGCGTCGACCGATGTTGCCTGACGATAGGGTCCGCAGCGAGCGGACCGTTCACCCGACATTCGAGGGCGGAGGCGCCGGCGGGGTCAGCCCCGATGGCGTTGCCGCCGAGACCCGCGAGCTCGCCACCGTGGCCGATGTCCTCGCCCGAGCCGGGAGCGTCGCCCGCGATCAGACCGGTGGGACCGAGCCGGCCCCGGCCTTCGCCGCCGCCCTCCGCGCGCGGCTCCTGGCCGGGTACGGCGCGGGGCGTGGCACGGCCGCCCTCCCGGCCGGTGCGTCACCTGCCGACCGCGCCGACGGGTCCGCGGCCGCCGCTGCCCCGATCGACACGGCGGTGACCCAGCTCCGCCGCGCATCGCGTCTTGCCACCCGCTCGCGCTTCGGGCCCCCCGTCCGGTGGCTCTCCCTGGCCGCCGCGGCCGTCCTCGTCGTCGGCTTCGTTGCGGCCTGGGCCCGCCAGAACGTGCCGAGCCCCACGTACCAGGCCGCCGACGTCGGCGCCGCGACCCTCGTTCGCGACGGCGTCACCGAGCCGCTCGCCGCCGGCACGGAACTCCAGATCGGCGACGAGATCCGCGTGGCGCCGGATGGGCGGGCGACCCTCAAACTCGGGCCCGTCATCGCCCGGCTCGCCGGGGGGACGGCGGTTCGGATCGTCGCCCTCGATGCGAGCGCGATCCGGATCGAGCAGCTGGCCGGGCGTGCCTACCACCGGATCGCCGGCCCCGTCGCCTATCGGGTCGACACTGGGCCCGTCTCCTGGACCGCCGATGGGACCGCCTTCGATCTTTCGCGCGAAGCGACCGGGCGCGGGGCCGTCGTCCGTCTCCTCGCTGTCGAGCACGACGTCGCGGTCGAAGGGCCGGCCCTCGCGCTCCGGGTCGCTGAGGGCCAGGTGGCGACCGTCGGCCTCGACGACGCCGCCTCGTCCCTGGAGCCGGCAGACCTCGGCGACCTCGCCGACCCCTGGCTCCTCGCCAACGCCCGAATCGACCGAGCCCTCGGCTTCGGCCTGGGTATCCTGGCCGACCTCGACGAGCTTGCCCACGCGTCGCCCTCGCCGACGGCCGAGCCCTCGCCGGACGAGTCGGTCGCGCCCTCCCACGAGGCCTCCCACGAGCCTGCGCCGAGCGTCGAGCCCACCGAGGAGCCGAGCCTCGAGCCGAGCCCGACGCCGGAGCCGACGGCAAGCGCGAAGCCGACGGCGACCCCGAAGCCGACTCCAGCGCCGACGGCGACCCCGAAGCCGACGGCGACGCCGACGCCTGGGATCGCCATGACCCTGACGAGCTGCAACGGTGGCGTCGTCATCGAATGGACGAAGTACACCGGCGCCAACTTCAACCACTACTCGACGTACCGGAGCACGAGCGCCTTCGGCGTACCGGAGCGCTATCCGCCCGACTGGCCGGTCGAATACCTCCACGACACGTACACGACCGACCCGCGGCAGGCGAGCGCTGCCGACACGACCGGGGAGGTCGGGCGCACCTACTACTACCGCGCCCTCGTCTTCGACGCCGCCGACCGGGTCATCGCGGCGAGCGATCTCGGGACGGCGAAGGCGAGCCCGATCGGGGATCTCGGTGCCCTCGCGGTCGGGCCGGCCGGCGGCGGGACGCAGGTGAGCTGGACGGCGTTCTCGGGATCGAGGGCCTGCTTCACGAAGTACGTCGTCGTCTGGTCGGCGTCTTCGTCGGAGCCGTCCTACTTCGGGGACCACGACGGGATGGTCGGGATCGGCACGAAGTCCACGACGAGCACCGTCCTCTCCGACCTCCACCCGGGAACGACGTACTGGTTCCGGGTCCAGGTGATCCGCCAGACGGCCCTCGGGACGTTCCGCGTCGCCGAGAGTGATGTGGCGGAGTACACGGTGCCGTAGCGCTCGGGCGTCGTCCCTTCACGTCCTCGGCTGGGACGGTCGGTCGCCGGGTCGATCCCCGGCGGCCGGCCGTCTCGCGTTCTTGCGGCAGCGCTCCCGTTGCTCGGGCCGGCCAGGACGCCGCAGGCAGGGTATCGTGGGAGTTGCGATGGCCCGACGGAACACCCGGGCGAGGTCCGGCCGAAGCGGCCTGGTCGGAGCGCTCCGGCGACGCCGCTCCGGGCTCCGTCGTCGTCCATCTTCATCCAGCTCGCAGTGACCCGGCCCGACCCCTCCGAGGAGCCGCCATGTACCTCGACGGCCTATCGTTTCTGGAAGACGAGCGCGACGCCTGGCGCCCGTTCGAAGCCCTCGACGCCCTCTCCGACGAGGCCCTGAGCCGGCCGGTCGAGGCCGCCCACGGCTGGTCCGGGCGGGACCTCATGGCCCACCTCGTCGCCTGGCAGGAGGTCGCCCTGGCGATGGCCCGCGAGCTCGCCCTCGGCGAGACCTCGCCGACCCTGGAGCGGGTCGAGGCCGAGTGGGAGGCCGGCGGCGACGCGATGAACGAGCGGCTCCTCCGCGAGTGGGCAGGCCTCCCGTTGGCCGAGGTCCGGCGGCGCTTCCGGAGCGTCCCCGGCGAGCTGCGGGGCACGCTGACGGTCGTCCCGGAGGCGCGCTGGGTGAAGCACCACCGCCACCTCTCGGCGCTCCTCGAGGAGACGCTCGACCACTATGCCGAGCACGAACCGGATCTGGCGGCGATCCTCGCGGCGGCGCGGGCGGCGGACGGGTGAGGGGCGGGGCGCTGCCACTCGGATAGGGCGCCGACCCACGCCTCGTCGAGCAGCCGGAGCCCGGCCAGGACGAGCACCCCACCGGCCCATGGTGTTGCGGCCTGGGCTCGTGGCACCCGCCGCCTGGAGGGGAGCTCCCCTGCTCGCGGTCGTCCGTCGTCTTCGGTAGGCGCCGTTCGGCGACTCGCCTGCCTCTGCGCGATCAGGACCTCCTGCGGTCGGCCAGCCGAGGCCGCCGTTGGCGCGTCGAGGCGCTGGCGGCGCCCTCGCAGTGCATGCCTTGCGGACAGCGTCTGCAGGCATGTACCTCTTGCCATGGCGTCCCCTCGGCAGAGGCGCCCAGCCCGGGCTGCCGGAGCGGGGCGCGCCGTTTCGTTGCAGATATTCGCCGGGTGAATGGCGCAACGGGCGCGGTCGGGCGAGGGCTGGTGCACGACTCGGGGCGGCGGCCGGGGTGAGCGTGGAGCCCGGCCCTCGACGGGCGTCGGACGGGTCGGCGGTGGTCAGCCATGCGTGGGGTGCATGCGAGATCAGGATCGCCGTCCCGGTCGCTGCCATGCATGCATGCGACGCATGAGCGACCGCATGGGTGGTCGAGCGCCGGGCGGTGGCCCCGCTGTGGGGTCGTCACCCATGCACCCAGCGCATCCGTGACCGGGAGGACGGCCATCTGCCCGGACCGGTATGCGTCGGACGAATGGATGACACCGGCTGGCCCGTCCGGCCCCTCGCCGGATGCACCGGATGCATGGATGCCACGGATCGGCTCGTCCGGTCCCTCGCCGGATGCACCGGATGCATGGATGCAACCGACCGCCGCCGGGCGGGACGCAGCGGGGTAGCCGAGCCCGAGCCCCAGCGGGGACCTCACGGCCGATCCTCCTCGACGGCGACGACCAGAACCCCGCCCCGATCCTGCAGACGAAGGCGGACCAGCTCGCCCGGCGCGATGCGGAGGTCGGGAGCGGCGTCGCGGAGCAGGAGCCGGATCACCCCGCCGTGGGTGAAGACGAGGTGCGTCCCGGGTCGGAGGCGCCGGAGGAAGCCCTGGACGCGGTCGCGGAGGTCGGCCACGGACTCGCCACCGGGCGCCCGGAACCCCTCGAACGCGAGGAGGGCGTTCTGCAGCTCGGCTGGGAGCTCATCCCAGCGCTTTCCCGCCAGGCGGCCGAAGTCCAGCTCCCGGAGACTCGGCTCCAGGACCGGCGCTCCCGTCGCCAGGAGGGCCGTTTCGGACGCCCGAACGAGGTCGGAGCTCCAGACGCCGGCAAAGGTCTCCCGGGCGAGCCGCTCCCGGAGGCGCCTGGCCTGGAGCCGACCCCGGTCGTTGAGAGGGACGTCGGTCCAGCCCGTGAGACGACCAGCGTCACTCCAGTCGGTCGCCCCGTGCCGCACGAGCCAGAGGGTGACGCGCATCACGGAGGGCGACCCAGAGGGTCACCGGCGTCGCAAACGGCGACCCACACCGGAGGTGCGCCCTGCTGCACGAGGCAGAGGGAGAGGGCGACGAGCATCGAAGGGCGACCCGCGCAGGTCCCGGCCCGGCCGGGGACGCCGGACGCCAACCCCAGGACGTCGCTCACCGCCACCACCCGGGCGCGATCCCGTTCGCCATGAGGCCCGTGCCGAGGAGGAGGACGAGGGTCTCGGCGGCCTGCTGGGCTGCCCCGAGGACGTCACCGGTAACCCCGCCCAGCTTCCGGACCGCCAACCAGCCCACGACCGCGGCCCCGAACCCCGCGAGGAGGGCGGCCGCCACGACCCAGCCTCCCAACGACGCCAGGCCGACGACGAAGCCGATGCCGAAGGCGCCGACGAGCCGACCCCTCGCGAGCCCAGCAGCGTAGGACGCCCCGAGACCCGTCGCACTGGCCGGCCGCGCGACGCCGAGGAGGCCGACGGCGACGACCCGGGACAGGGCATGGGCCGCCGGCAGGACCGCCAGCGCGGCGGCGCCGTCGAGGGCCGCCAGCGCCCCGACCCGGAGGAGGAGGCCGACGACGATGGCGACGACGCCGTACGTACCGTGCGTCGGGTCCTCGAGGATCGCCAGCGCCTCGTCCCGCGTCCACCCGCCGCCGAGGGCGTCGGCCGTGTCGGCGAGACCGTCTTCGTGGAGGCCGCCGGTGAGGAGGATCCCGAATCCGACCGCCAAGGTCGCGGCGACGACGGCGGGAACGGCGAGCAGGGCGACCCCGTAAACGGCCGCGACGACGAGCCCGAGGAGCCCCCCGACGACCGGGAACCAGAGGATCGAGCGACCGGGGTCGAAGCCAGCCTGAGGGCCGGCCGCGGAGCGCGGGTCGACGCGACCGCGGACGCCGCCGCCCGCCCCGGACCCGACCGGGAGGCGGGTCAGAAAGGCGGCGGCATCCCGGAAGCCCCTCACCGCTCGAGCCCCCACTCGGCGAACGTCGCCACCTCCGTGACGCAGGCCGCGGCGAGCTTGACGAGCGGAAGCGCCGCCAGTGCCCCGCTCGCCTCGCCGAGGCGGAGGCCGAGGTCGAGGAGGGGCGTCTTGCCGAGCCTGGCCAGGAGGAGCCGGTGGCCGGGCTCGCCCGAGCAGTGGCCGGCGAGGCAGTGATCGAGCGCCCCCGGTCGAGCGAGCTCGAGGGGCGCGACGGCGGCCGTGACGACGAACCCATCGAGGAGGACCGGGATCGAGCGGCGGCGCGCCTCGAGGGTCGCCCCGGCCAGGGCCACGAGCTCCGGTCCACCGACCTGCCGGAGGATTTCGATCGGGCCGGCCCCATCCACGAGGCGGCGTCGGGCGGCCTCGACGACGGCGACCTTGCGGGCCAGGCCCGCCTCGTCGACGCCCGTGCCGCGCCCCGTCCAGGCCTCGGCCGGGCCCCCGAAGAGGGCGGCACAGACCGCCGCCGCCGGCGTCGTGTTGGCGATCCCCATCTCGCCCAGAACGAGGAGGTCGGCCTCGAGGTCGGCCACGGCCCGCCGACCGGCCTCGAAGCACTCGCCGAAGCGGCTCGGGCTGAGGGCCGGTTCCAGACGAAGGTTCGCCGAGGGGCGGCCGACGCCGACGTCGACGATCGAGAGCCGGACCCCGAGCTGGTGGGCCATGACGCTCGCCGTCGCGACGCCGTCCCGGAGGGCGCGGACCATGGCGGCGGTCACCTCCGCCGGGTAGGCGCTCACGCCGTCGGCCGCGACCCCGTGGTCGGCCGCGAACACGACCGCCGCCGGCCGCTCGACGCGGGGACGCTCCGTCCGCTGCCACCCCGCCAGCCAGGCCGCGACCTCGTCGAGTCGGGCGAGCGCCCCCGTCGGTCGGAGGACCTGGCCGGCCCGCGCCCGGACGGCCGCGACGGCGCCCTCGTCCGGCTCTGGAAGCCCGGCGAGGAGGGGCCGGACGGCCTCATCCATCGTCGCGTCCGCCATCGGCTGGCCCCTCCGAGCGGCCGAACAGAAGGTCCACAACCGTGCTCGGGTCGTCGAGGCGAACGATCCGCCCGGCGACGCAGAGGACGGTGCGCTCCGCCGCCTCGGCCCAGATGGCGTTGACCTGGCCGAGGAGGTCGGCGTAGCGGCGCGCGACCTGGCTCACCGGAACGATCCCCGAGCCGACCTCGTTGCTCACGACCACCGTCGGCGCCCGCCGGCCGGCGGCCAGGGCGGCGGCCGTGCGGGCTCGGCCCTCGATCTCGGGATCGGTCAGCCCGAGCTCCATGAGGTTCGAAACCCAGAGGGTGAGACAGTCGAGGAGGACGGTCGCCTCGTCGGGGGTGCCCGTCAGCGCCCGCGCCAGATCGATCGGCTCCTCCACCGTCGCCCAGTCGGCCGGCCGCTCGGCGCGGTGGCGGCGGATCCGCGCGAGCATCTCGTCGTCCCGCGGCTCGCCGGTGGCGATGACGACGACCGGCCCACCGGCGGCTCCAGCGAGGCGGACGGCGAGCCTCGATTTCCCGCTCCGCGTCCCGCCGAGGAGGAGGACGAGGCCCATCAGAAGTCGATCCCCCGCCGGGCTCTGATCCCCCGGTCGTAGGCGTGGCGGACCTTCCGCATCTCGGTCACCGTGTCGGCGACCTCGACCAAGGCCGGCGGGGCGTCCCGGCCGGTGGCGACGACGTTGACGTGGACGGGGCGGTTCCGGATCACTGCCACGACCTCGGCCGTGGGGATCCAGCCCCAGTTCATCGGGTAGGTGATCTCGTCGAGGACGACGAGGTCGAAGGCGCCCGAGGCGATGGTCGCCTTGGCCGCCTCCCAGGCCGACCGCGCCAGGGCGGCCGAGCGGTCGAGATCCGCCGACTCCCAGGAGAAGCCGTCGCCCATCGTCCACCACTCGACACCCAGCCGGCGGGCGATCGCTTCTTCGCCGGCCTTCCAGCGACCCGACTTGATGAACTGGATGACGCACACCCGCCAGCCCCGGGCTACGGCCCGAAGGAGCGTCCCCATGGCGGCGGTCGTCTTGCCCTTCCCGTCGCCGGTGTTGACGACGACGAGGGAGCGGGCGCGGGCGGCCCGGGACGGCCGCGGCGCCTCCTTCGGCGGCTCCCTCGGCGGCTCGTGGGCGGACACCGCCTCACCGTCCGCCGCTCGGCGCCCGCCGCTCACCGTCGGCCGCTCGGCACCGGTCCCAGCTCACCGTCGGCCCTCACCGTCCGCCACTCACCGGCCGCGCGGCTCGACCGTAGGGCGGCGGCCGACCCTGGTCCCCGCCCGACCGTTCGTCCGGGTGGCGAGGACCGCCAGCCGGCCCTCGGGATCCTCGACGACGCGGACCGAGGCCCCGTAGTGGCGGCCGATGGTCGCCTCGGTGAGGACGTCGCGCGCCGAACCCGCAGCCACGACCCGCCCCGCGGCGAGGAGGAGGAGCTCCGCGGCGAACTGTCCGGCGAGGGTGAGGTCGTGCATCGCGCTCACGACCGTGAGGCCGCGCTCGAGGCGGAGCTCGTCGATGAGCTCCAGGAGCTGCTGTTGGTGGCCGACGTCGAGCGCCGCCGTCGGTTCGTCCAGGAGGAGGATCGGCGCTTCCTGGGCGAGGGCCCGGGCGAGGACCGCCCGCTGGACCTCGCCGCCGGAGAGCGACCCGAGCGGCCGCTCGGCGAGGGCGTCGAGCTCGAGCCGCTCGATGGCCCGCGCCACCGCCGCCAGGTCGCGGCGACGCTCGGTCCCGAGGTAGGGGATGTACGGCGTCCGGCCGAGGAGGACGTAGTCAGTGACGAGCATCGCTCCCGGGATCTGCGGCCGCTGCGGCACGTAGGCGACGAGCTGGGCGAGGCGGCGCCGGCTCAGGGCGGAGACCGGCATCTCTCCCAGCCGCACCTCGCCGGACAAGGGGACGAGCCCGGCGATGGCGCGCAGGAGCGTCGTCTTCCCGGCGCCGTTCGGCCCGATGAGGGCGAGCCAGCCGCCACCCGGGACCCGAGCGGAGAGACCGCGAAGGGCGAGCCGTCGGTCGTAGGCGACCGAGACGTCGCGGAGCTCGATGCTCAGCCGATCGAGCTCGGCGGCGGGGGCGGCGGGGCCTCCGCGCTCGGTCCGCAGCGCGTCGACCGCGGCGTTCATTCGACCCACCTCCCTTCGACCCTCCTTGCCCGCGCGGGTGACCGTCGCCCTCCGATCGGCCTGCCCATCGACGCGCCCGCCGTCATCCGATCTTCCTCGTCCGGCGGAGGACCAGGAGGAAGAAGGGCGCCCCGACGAAGGCGGTGATGACCCCGATCGGGATCTCCGCCGGGGCCAGGGCGGTCCGGGCGAGCAGATCCGCGAGGATGAGGAAGGCGGCGCCGAAGATCGCCGAGAGGGGGAGGATGATCCGGTAGCTGGAGCCGAGGGCGAGGCGGATGGCGTGGGGGACGATGATGCCGACGAAGCCGATGAGCCCGCTCACGGCGACGGCCGCCGCGGTCCCGAGGGTGGCCGCGCCGACGACCGCAAGGCGAACCCGGGTCGCCGGGACCCCCAGGCTTTCGGCCTCGTCGTCGCCGAGGGCCATGACGTCGAGGAGCCGGCCGTGGAGGAGGAGGGCGAGGGCGCTGACGCCGACGTACGGGAGGATGAGCACGACCTGCTGCCAGCCGACCGTCCCGAGTCCGCCGAGGATCCAGGCGTAGACCTCGCGGAGGGTCTCGGCGTGCTGCTGCTGGACGTACGTCTGGACGGCCGTGAAGAACGATGCCACGGCCACGCCGGCGAGGACGAGCGTGGCCGTGGTCCGGCTCCGGGTCCCGGAGCGCCCGAGTCCGTAGGTGGCGACGACCGCCAGGACGGCCCCGCCGAAGGCGGCCAGGGGGATGGGGCTCAGCGGCCAGCCGCCAAGCTGGGGAAGGTAGGCGACGGCGAGCGTCGCTCCGAGGCCGGCGCCGGCGGCCACCCCGAGCAGGTAGGGATCGGCGAGGGGGTTCCGGAAGACGCCCTGGTAGGCGGCACCGGCGACGGCGAGCATCGCCCCGACGAGGCCGCCGAGGACGACGCGCGGGACGCGGAGCTCCCAGAGGATCGCCGCCTCCCGAGCGGACAGTCCGGAGTCGACGTAGACGAAGGGGAGGCGACCGACGAGCTCCCACGCCACGGCGGTGGGTGCGAGCCCCACCGGTCCGACGAGGATCCCGAGGAGCGCGGCCCCGACGAGGCCAGTCGCCGCCAAAGCGAGGAGCCCGGGGCGGAGGCGGGTCGGCCGGAGGGTCGGGGTCGGGGGGTCCTGGGTCGCCGCGAGGCGCGCCTGCGCCTCTCCCTCCATGGCCGGCGCGCGCTCCTCCGCGGTCGCCGCGCTGGTCGCCGCGCTGGCCGCCGCGGGCACCTGCGTCGCCTCCATCAGCTGCCCACGGCGACGAGGGTCGGCAGCGAGCTCGTCGCCCCGTCGAGCTTCGAGAGGGCGTCCACGACCGTCCGGAGGAAGTCGACGACCCGGGGTCCCCAACGGGAGGCGATGTCGTCGTCGAGGGCGATGACGGCGCCGGTTTTCACCGCGGTGATCTTGTCCCAACCCGGACGCTCGGCGACCGTGGCCGCCGACTGCCCGCAGCACTTCGTGTCGGCGAGGAAGATGAGGTCGGGGTCGGCCGCGACGATGAACTCGGCCGAGAGCTGGGGGTAGTCGGGGGCGCCGCCCGTCGCCTCGTCGGCGATGTTCTTGAGTCCGACGAGGCGGTAAATCTGGCCGATGAAGGTCTTCGAGGTGACGCTGTAGTAGGTCGGATCGAGCTCGTGGTAGAAGCTCCGGGGCTCGGGGAAGCGGGGTGCCTCGCGGACGAGGCGGTCGATGGCTGCCTTCATGTCGGCGACGAGCTGCGTCGCCTCCGCCGCGTGGCCGGTCGCCGCCCCGAGCTGCTCGATCTGGGCGTAGGTGTCGTCCAGGCGCTGCGCGGCGGGCTGGAGGAGGACGGGAATCTGGAGCTTCTCGAGGGACGTCTCGAGGTTGCCGGGATCGTTCGAGATGACGACGAGGTCGGGATCGAAGCCGGCGATGGCCTCGACGTTCGGCTCGTACCCGGAGAGATCGGTCACCGGCGCCTCGGGCGGGTAGTTGGAGAACTGGTCGACGGCCGCGACCTGGCTGCCCGCCCCGACGGCGAAGAGGATCTCGGTGGCGGTCGGTGAGAGGGAGACGATCCGCTCGGGCCGTTTCTCGATCCGGACCGGGCCGTTCGCCGCCTCGATCGTGACGGGGTAGCTGGCCTCGGATGGGGCGGGGGTGGCGGTGGGGGTCGGCGCGGGTGTCGTCGTGGGGCTCGGTGATGGCGCCGTCGTGGTGTTCGGTGATGGGGTCGTCGCGGTGGCGCAGGCGGCGGCCAGCAACGAGAGGGCCACGAGCAGCGGGAGCAGGGCCCGAGGGAGCCGGGGGAGTCGGGCCATCGCCTTCTACCTCCTGACCGTAACGCGCGGTCACTTGGCCGTTCCTCGGAAGGCGATGCGCAAAGCCTCCGACCCTCGGTCGGAGGCTCCACGAGGAGAACCCGCCGCCTTCGAGCGAGGAACGGTTTCTCTTCGCCCCAGAGGCAGGTCTCCTGACTCCCGGATCACCGCTCGCCCGAGCCTTCCCAGGACCGTCGTCCCAGTGGCATCCCTCGGGGTCGCTCCCCGGTCACAGTGGCGCGACCGTGCCGGACTTGCACCGGCTTCCCTTTTCAGCCGACCTGCGGGTACCGCCCGCAGGTCAGCACCTCGGGGCGCTTGTTTGACGGACGGGATTATGCCGGATCGGCGGGTGGCGGGGCAACCCGGGGCTGCCCGCCTGCTCGGCGCACCTCGGCTCCGGCGTCCGTCGGCGCCACCTTGCTCGTTGCGGCCCGTGCTGCTCGGA
>Ga0272446_1005073_pt1 | contig 14856 bp, 12 predicted proteins | sample YNPCB0061_FD_194587 | JGI IMG/M metagenome (GOLD analysis project Ga0272446, IMG submission 194587) | Hot spring microbial mat communities from Yellowstone National Park, WY, United States - YNP-CB-006-1 | ecosystem: Environmental > Aquatic > Thermal springs > Hot (42-90C) > Sediment | place...
CAAACTCGCCCCCCTCCTGCTGCTTCCCTTTGCGGTACGTCACCTGCGCTGGGCCGGGAGTTGCGCTTTTGGACTGACCCTCGCCACCGGGCTGTGGCCATTCCGGCACGGAGAAGTCGCCTGGGCGGGACTGGCGGCCTATACCCAACACTGGACCTTCAACCCCGGCTTCTCCGAACTGTGCCATGGACTGCTCCACCTGAGTGGACTTCCACTCAACCATGCGGTCCTGGCCAGGACCATCAGCGGCGGTGTGTTTCTGACCTTGCTCTTCCTGTACCGCCGTCAGTTGCCGCTCACACCCCGGTCCGCCCCCGAAACGCTGCTCTGCGTGCTTGGTGGACTGTTCTTTTTCAGCCCGACCGTCATGCCCTGGTACTTCATCTGGATCATCCCCCTTGCCGCCCTGACCGGACAGTGGTCCTGGCTGCTGTACGGCGGACTCTCCGTACTCTCATACCTGATCTATGCGGACAGTGACGGTCGGGAGTCAGCCACCCGCCTGCTCCTCATTCACGGAAGCTTTTGCGTTGCCTGGTTCATAGAGCGCCACCGGGTACGCTCCCGGACCACCCCGAACATCACATAGCCATGCCATGAACCCTCCCCTGAGCCGACGGGCACTCTTCTGCATCTGGCTGCTGCCCCTGACCAGGGGCTTGACGGCAGCGTGCCGTGGGGCTTCGGCTGGGAATTCAGCCGGGGATTCAGCCGGGGCCCTGGCTCAGGACCGGGCAGCAGTCTTTACGCCCGGTGAACGTCGCCTCATCCGGGACCTCACCACGACCCTCCTGCCACCTGACCGTGAGCCACGCACCGGGGCGGATCCGCCGGCAGTGCTGCGCCTGCTTTCCCATCACCTTGCCCCCCACCCGCAACAGCACACCGATTTTCAACGGGGACTGGCAATCTTGCAGCAGCGGCTTGGACGGGATTTCACCCGTCTTGGCCAGGATGCACGGGAACACCGACTGAACCTGGTGTGGACGCCCACCCTCCCCTCCAGCGCGCACCGGGTACTCGTCACCCTCCGGCACATCGCCGCACTGGAATACTTCACCCGCCCCGAAGGCCGTCGCCACCTGGGGGTTCACTTTCGGACAGCACCATGCGTCAAGACAACGTATCGCAGGTCATTGTCATTGGGGGCGGGGCGGCCGGATTGGCCGTTGCCTATGGGCTGGTCATGCGCGGTCTGACCGTGACCGTCCTTGAGTTTGGCCCAGTACCCGACCCTCAGCGGGAGTTCCTGACCGACACCCCGCCGGAAACACTTCCCTGGCGCGGACACGGAGCGGACGGGGAAGAAGCCTACCCGGCAGCCCACCTCATTTCCGATACCGATGCACCGTACCGCCTCGGCATCGAAGCGGGCCGGTCCTTCCTCAAGCGCGTGCGGGTCGCTGGCGGCAAAACCCTGTACTGGACAGCACATGCCCTGCGCTTTGGCGACCTGGAGTTTCAGGCGCGTACCCTGACGGGACGCGGTGAGGACTGGCCGCTCAACCACGCGACACTGTCCCCCTGGTATGCCGCCGCCGAACGACTTATGGGCGTCACAGGGCAGCCGGCCGGGCTCATTCAGCACCCGGATGGACAGTTCCAGCCCCCGCTGTTCGGGTTGCGCGCCGCAGAGCGTCAGATGCAGGCGGCTCTCGCCCGGCAGGGAGTGCCGCTTGTGCTCGCCCGCAAGGCGATTTCCAATGGTGAACGTTCACCAGCCTGCCACGGATGTGGACGCTGTGCGCTCGGCTGCCGCACGGCGGCCAAATATGATGCGTTTTCGAGACTCGTCCCGGCGGCAGCCCGTACCGGACGCCTGACCCTGCGCAGCAACGCCATCGTCACCGAAATCATCCCCGATGCCAACCGGTGGGCCCATGGCGTCAACATCATGGACCGGCAGACCCGAGCCACCACCAGCCTCACGGCCCAGGTTGTCGTCGTTGCCGCTTCGGCCGTTGAAACGGCCCGTCTGCTGCTGGCTTCCCCGCACCCGGATGGGGGAAAGGGACTTGCCAACAGCAGTGGACTGGTCGGCGTGTTTCTTTCGGAGAGCATGGGCGTTGAAATCGAGGGCTGGCTTCCGGCACTGAAAGGCACGGCGCGGAAATCCGGCCCCAGGGCGGATTTCCCACACCACGGCGAGCATGGACTCATCCCACGCCATGTCAACCTCAGCCCCGGATCGGAAGCTGACTTTGGGGGTGGGTGGCTGTTTCTCACCCAGAGCGGCCCCACGCTGTTCCCCTCTCCGGCGCAGCTCCAGTCGGGATTCGGCCGTGCCTGGAAGCAGGCGCTGTCCGCCTGGCATCCAGCTTCCATCCGGCTGCAAGGCATCGCTGAAGTCGGGATGCGACGCGAAAACCATATCCGACTCGACCCCCATCAGGTGGACACCTGGGGACGCCCGCTGCCCAAAGTCAGTTTTACGCTGTCAGATGAAGACCGGGCGCGATGGCAGGCCATGGTTGACGCCGGCTGCACGTTCCTCGATACCCTCGGCGCAGACCACATCACCGTCCGGCGAATGGTCCCGGAAACCGGTGGTGGACTGCATGCCTGTGGCACCTGCCGCATGGGAAAGGACCCTGTGACCTCAGTCACCAATGAATTCGGTCAAACCCACGATATTCCCAACCTCTTCATCGCCGATGCCTCACTGTTTGTTTCCTCGCTCAACCAGCCCACCCTGACCGTCATGGCACTCGCCCTGCGGCAGGCCCACTTTATCGCCGATTGGTTGCGTCACCCCCCACCACGGCGCTGAAGTATGACCGCACCGGGAATAAAAGTCCCACCCGGCAGGTTATGCCCGCCGGACGTATTTCCTCAGCCATCCCCGCGCGCTTTCTGCCAACCTGGTCTTTGCACGCCCCACCACACCCAACGTCATTCAGCACGTTGTTCAGCCGCCCGGACAACCAGCCCGGTGGTGGAAGCCACGGCGGTCGTGGCCAGCCGCCCCAGCGCCTGGAGAAGTCGTCCCGTGGCATACCGTCGTGGGTTGGCCAGTCCGGTAAGGTCCCGCTCCAGCCGGGCGAGGTCCGCACAGCGGTCAATGTCGAAGTACACCGGCAGGACCGCCGGTGCCACCCCGGCTTCGGCACAGCGCGCCTGTGTCTGCGCCAAAACCTGTGCCGTCCCCCACGCAATCCCCTCAAACAAACGCTCCGGCCGGCCCATGGCGGCAGAGACCCCAATCAGGTAATACCCTCCGTCCTCGGCAGGACCAAGCACCACCGGAACACGCTCAAGGCCGGCCACTGCCATTTCAATCAGGTATCCCGGCAGCAGGGGCGTGTCACTTCCAACGACCACGACCCGCGTGTAACCGGCGGCAAAGGCTTCCTGAAAGACATAACCCAAACGCTCCCCAAAGGACTCCCCCACCTGCGCTGCCAGCGCCCGCCCCTTCAACCACGGTGGCAGGGGAAAAACATCGCTGCCCGCCGGGGCCCGTGTCGGCCACGGGGAGGCGACCCGAAACCACACCTGTCCGGCGTGCCGCCGGGCAGCACCGCGCAGGTTGGCCAGTGAATCCAGAACGAAGGCGTGGTGCAGGCGCCGTCGGGCTGGCCCGTCACAGCAGGGCGCCAGCCGCGTTTTGATGCCCTCGCCATAGGGCGAACGGGCAAACAGGACGAATAACCGCATGATGGATAACTCCTTACCGGCTCACTCCGTACCACCCCGTTTCCCGGTTCCGCCACCCCGTGTGGTGGTCATCATGCCGGCACTCAACGAAGCCGCGGCCATCGGTCAGGTGTTGGCGGAGATTCCCCCCTGGCTTGGGGCGAAAGTCATCGTCTGTGATAATGGAAGTACCGACGCAACCCCCCGCATTGCCCGGTCAGCCGGGGCCCTGGTTGTGACAGAAACACGACGCGGCTACGGAGCCGCCTGCCAGCGCGCCCTTGCCCACCTTCCTCCGGAAACTGACATCGTCGTTTTCCTCGATGCTGACCATTCCGACTTCCCGGAAGACATGCCACGGTTGCTGGCCCCCATTCAGCAGGGCAACGCCGACCTCGTTATCGGCTCGCGGACTCTGGGACAGGCCGAACCAGCGGCACTCCTGCCCCACCAACGCTTCGGAAACTGGCTGGCCACAGCGCTCATCCGTCTCATCTGGGGTCATGCCTACTCCGATCTCGGACCCTTTCGGGCCATTCGCCGGACATCACTCCAGCACCTTGCCATGGGCGACAGGGACTATGGATGGACGGTCGAAATGCAGATCAGGGCGCTCCAGGCCGGATTGCGGGTCGTTGAAGTCCCCGTGCGCTACCGCCCGCGCATCGGCGTCTCAAAAATCAGCGGAACGCTCGCCGGCAGCGTCCGCGCCGGTATCAAGATTCTCCATGTCGTCTTCCGCCATGCCATTGCCAAATCCTGACCCCACCCCTCCCGACCAGCCAACCGGTCACGGGCAGAAACTCAACAGCCCAGACCCAGTACGACTCCCGCCACACACCCTCCACCTGATACCCAAGCTCGGTGAAGTAGGTCAGAGGGGCCGTCACGATGAGCCACACGACCGGAAAGGAAAATCCCGCCATCAGTCCCGGCACAAGCCACATCAGGTACCACGGGAAAACCGTCGTCCCACACAGGAAGAAGGCCAACCACAACCACTGTGCCGCCGGTATGAAACGGGTTTCCCGGATGACCACCCCGGCGGCCGTTGCCAGAAAGAGCAGCAGGCAAATCTGCCGGGCGCGGTAGCCATCCTGGAGCCAGTGCTGGAAACCGGAAAACAACGGCGCGTTGAATTGCCAGTTCCACACATACACCCTGAGTGACACCAGCGGGTCAGCCGCATCGAGGAAAAATGCGGCCCACCCTGCCACAAGCGGCAGGAGACTGGCCGCAGACACGGCCACTACGGCACGCCCCCGTTCCTGTCGCCACAGTGCCGGGAGCAGTACCAGTGGGAAAAGCTTGATGAGGGCTGCGCCTGCCAACGCGAGTCCGGCGACCACCGGGCGACGGCCGGCCGCAGCCAGGTACACCGCTGCCAACCACGGCATTCCCAGCGTATCGCCATGCACCCCCACCATGGACTCCAGAATTGGCAACGGACACCAGGCATACGCCACAATCCACGAAGCATCACGCCCCACAGCGGTGAGCCGGACAAACCCCAGCAACCAGAGTGTCACCCCCTCGGCCAGCAGGTTGAGCAGCTTGATTCCCCACAGCGAGTCGTTCCCCAGGAGATAGGCCACCGCAAATAACACCTGTGCCAGCGGTGGATAAATCGTGGGCAACTCAGGGTGGTTGATGTGTGGGAACACATATCCGTCACGGAGCGACCGCAGTTCATCGGACACCGGCGCACAGCGATAGGGGTTGCCGGTCCACACAAACACCTTGCCATCCCAGACATACCGGAAGACATCCGTCGAAGTCAGGGGTGGAACAGGCAGCAGCAGCACCCGGAACAGCACCCCCCAGAACACAATCCCACGCGGGGAAAACCATCCGGGACGCCACTGCCAGAGCAGCCCACCCCAGAGGACGCCCGCCAGCAGGGCCACCAGAATGTAGCACCTCAGAAACCAGACACTCGCTACGCCCCAGAGCGTCAGCCCTGGCAACACAGCATAGGCTGCGGCCATGACCGGCGCGGCAGCCGGCACCCATCCCGGCCGGGGGGGCGCTGACCCGACCTCGGTGGGGACGCCCTCACTCCGGGCGTCCTGATCGGCGCAGCGGGATGAGGACCTCTTCATGAAACCGGTCACAGCCGATACAGAAATTGCGATACGTGGCCCCGGAAGGCAGTCGCATCTGGGATTTTTCAACGAAGGTCTCGACCGACCAGCCGTGGCGGATGCCCATCCGTTCGGGATGCCCCATGGAAATGGCTTCGTAAACCGGGTCTCCCTGCAGCCGGTCCAGGATGGCATCGAGGGGCTCCTCCAGCAGATTGCCAATCGCCAGTCTGGTCTTCAGACAACAGGGATAGACATTGCCATTCGGTTCGATGGAAACCTCCGAACCCTGAAAATTGGGCTGCAAAAAGCCCACCCCACCCGAGAGCTGGTTACAAAAGTTGTCGCACAGCCGGGCGGTGGACAACTCGTTCACCATGGCGCGCCCGCGCGGCCAGAGCTTTCCAATCCACAAGTCCGGTTGCGCGCCGAAAAACAGGTAGGTCGGCCGCCCCTGTGGCGTGAGATGGCCACGCCTGGCGTCTTCGAGCGCGAGCTTCCGTACCCCCCGCGTTTCGAGCAACATGGTGAGGCGTGTCACAAACCCAAGCTGCGCCGCTTTGGTTTCGAGCCCCTTGTGAAAACTATCCACCCCTGAAATCAGCAGGCACGAGACATGACGCGCAACCAGCGCGTCAATCAAGCTCCAGGTCAGCAGGTCTCCGGTGGTCTGGACAACGATGTGAACGCCGCCTTCGGTGGCATATTTGCGATGAATTGCCTCCATGGCCGGATAGAGAACCTGTTCGCGGACGGCTGGCAGCAGGACTTCCCCCCCAGCCAGAATGATGCGCCCGACCTTTTCCCGGGGTCTGCCCTGTTCATCGGGATCATGGAGATCGAAATAGCGCATGTGTTGCGGCAGGTTCGCAACCAGGCGCTCGATGTTGCGCGCTGATTCAGCAACCAGGGACTTCATTTCCTCACCCTGGTAGGGGTGAAACCGATCATCGTAGCAGTGGGGGCACTGCCGATGGCAGGGCCAGGACAGAACAAAGTAAATGGATTCCATAGTGCCTTCAGCTCTGGGCGCGGAGAGCCGCCTACTCGACGGTGATGGTGTAGTGTGGCGTCGGGTTCAATGGGCAGCTATACACATAGGTTCCCCGGTTCAAACGGACAACTTTGGTCTTCCTTGTCTCTCCGTCCTGGACATGGCCGGCGTCTGAGCCTTTGACCGCCCGACCGTTCCTGTCTTTTTCCTGGAGATAGAACCCGACTTCATGCCCGATGCCACGGTTGACAATTTTGAACACGTAGTTGCCTGGTTTGAGCCTCAGCCCCTTGGTCTCGAATTGACCCGGTGTTTGAACCAGCTCAACTTCGACCGGTGCCGCCGCCTGTGGTGCGGCGGTACGGGCCGAAGCATCTGCGGCAACCGGAAACGGTGAAGATGGTTGTCTGCCAATAACCAACGTACCTGCCACCAACCCGACACCCAGCCACGCCAAGCGCCGCTTGTTCCAAAGTAACTGCATCATGGGGGTCCCCCTGTCCGAGAGATTTGACAGGTAGAACCTGCTGGCAGGCGACTTTATTCCGCCTGCCGAAACGCTCCCGGACGTTTGCAATGCACCGCCTTGTGCCGGACGCGCACCAGCTTCAATGGTTTCTGCCCGACCATTCCCTGCCGTCCGGCAGGTTCGGGGCAGAGGGGAGTGGTTTCACCCCAGTCTGTACCTGTGTCACTGAAACCAATCCCCGGTGTCCCGCTACGCCAGACTTTGCCAACGCCTATGAAACCGATGGTTTTTGCAGCGCCACGCCTGGCAAGCTGTGACTGCGCCACGGATGTGGACGGCATGCCGGGTTCGGTCTGCCGGGTTCCCACACCTCCGGCCCAACCGGACTGTTTACCGTCTGCCATCTGTTGGGTGTGATGATTTCCTGCGAGAGAAAATGCGCTCCAGCACCAGACGGCGATGCCCTTCCGCCTCCGCCTTCACCGCCCCCTTCCCGCTAAAACGCTAAGGCGTCAGGGCTGCCCGCCGGTTGCAAGCTGAAGAATTATCCCGATGTAGCTGTCCCTGTCCTTATCCTGAAACACCACGTGGTGCCTGCTCACCCAGGTTGAGAGTCACCGGTGAAATCTCAACCACACTGTTATTGAGAGAGAGGAGCGGCTGGTACAGATGCCGACCGAACCAGATGGCCTTGAGACCGCCAAATTCAGTTCGCCGCGCTCAATGGCCGCCTTCAAGTCGGTCAGCCTGGCGACAATCTCCTGCTGCACCAGTTTTCGGTTAAACGACAGCGGCGAGGTGCATTGGTCGTGTGGCGGCCTGTCCCCGGCGGGTACCGTATCCGTGTGAGGGCGTCCGCGCGGCATCACAGCGCCTCGAACCAGGCCTTGACCTTGAGCGCCATCAGTTTGCGCCGCTCCTCCAGGAACTCGTCATAGCCCGGAATCCGCCCGTCGAGCAGCGACTCCGGGATACAGTTGGCGCGCAGGTTGGCACGCAATTCGGTTTCATCGGTGATCCCGCCATATCGCTTCCTGCCACCGTGCACCTGTTCGGCCAGCTCGGCAAAGTATTGATCGGGCGGCTTGTCCCCGATGGCGATGTTGATCTCGCTCTGCGTCAGGACGAAGTTGGCGATCTGGTTGTAGCGTCCCCGCGCAAGCCCCTGTCTCTGAAGATGTTTTTTGGGGTAGATGTGGTGCACATCGCTGCGGTTCAGCAGGAGGTCCCGCACGGTGATGTCACGGGAGAGAAACCCTTTGTCGCCGAGCTTCACCTGTGCGGCCTGATAGGCCAGGAAGTAAGGGCTTTGTGCCGAAGAGGTGTTCATCAGTTGCGGCAGCGTACCAGTCCAGAAGCTGTCCGGCAGTTCACTTTTGATGATCTCGTCACAATAGGACACCAACCCGCGCGCCGCAATCTGCCGGATATCGTAGTCAAAGGCCGTTTCCGGGCTGCTGGTGTAGCGGCTCCTCAGGATGGACATGGCGTACCACCGCCGCACCAGCCGCTCAAGGTCCGCGGCAGGCACGCGCTCGGCCCGGCCGCGGAGATAGAGAACGTAAGCAAAATTCACTGCATTCCGGCCGCTGATGAGGTCACTGGTCACGAAACCGGCTGAACGCAGGATCATGGTGATGCGCTCAAAGTGGGTTTGGTTGATAAAAGCCAGGACGCCCTTTTTGAGCTTGTCGAATGACGCCTCAGAGATGGCTTCTTCAAACTGCCTGGTTTCAAAGTTCCGCCCCGAAAGCAATGCCACCAGGTCCTGCAGCTTGCCGCGCCCGAATTCCGACGTGAAAGCGACCCGCAGCATGTCGGTATAGGACGGGATATAGATATCGTTGTTGGCATTTTTGAGCCACCGCATGACGGAGAAGAACTCGGAGGCGACAAATGCCGGGTCACGCTTCTCAACGTGTACCACGAACTCCGGTGCCACGGACATGTGGCAGAAGTAATCAATCGCCTTGCGGAGCAAATCGCCACCGTAGGTTTCGTTCACGGCGATTTTGGACATGGCAAAGTCGGCCTGCGACAGCTCGGTACCGGCTGAGTTGACGCGGATGAAAATTTCAGTGACGGTCTCGATGTCGAGGTCGTGCGCCAACTCAATCACGCCAACGTGGTTGTTGATAATCTTGCGCAGCTTTTCAAGAGTGACGAATACGGCATCCTGCGAAACACCAGGGTTCTTCTGGCAATACCCTGTCACGAGTTGAAAAACACTCGTGGAGGGGGCGAATACGGCGGTCACGTCCTCGATCCAGGCAGCATCCTTGCGAATTGCCGGGTTGGCCACCTCGAAGCGTTCCTCCTGGGGATGGAAGGCAATACGGATGCGAACCGTCTCGTAGTCCCTGGTCAGCACCTCGTGCCCCAGGAGCGACGCCATGAGCGCGGTGACGCGCTGCTGCCCGTCAATGAGAATGCGCTTTCCAGCCGATGGGGTCCCGTCTTTCAGTCTTACCGTAGGATTGCGCCAGGTAATCAAATAGCCGACGGGATAGCCTTGGTACAGTGAGTCAAGCAGGTTGCGCACCTTCGTTGCTTCCCACACAAACGGACGCTGAATCTCAGGAATGGCGATCTCACCTGACTTGACCCAGGCGAGGATGGTTTCAATCGGATGCGGCGTGACGGAGTAGCGCTGGGTCGCCATGGCTTCCCCCCTTCCATTTCAAACATTCAAACATGAGATGCTCTGAGGTGATTTCTCATGCGTTATCAGACGAAAGAATTTCCCAGAACGCCAACCTACCTCACCCCGCACGCCGCTCCCGCACCCACGCCGCAATCCGCGGCCACACCACCTCCACGGCGCTCTTCCCAATGGACAACCCATGATGCCCACCATTGACCGCCAGCAGTTCCTTCTCCCGACTCCCAACCAGCCCCATTAACGCCTCCGAAGATACACGCGGCACAACGTCATCGTGGTTGGCCACCACGTTGAGCACCGGCACGGCAATCTGCTCCAGCTTCACCGTCCGCCGCCCCAGCCTGAGTTTCCCCTGCACGAGTTGATTTTCCTGATAACACCACTTCACAAACTGCCGAAACGTCTCCCCCGGCAGCGAAACAACATCGTTGACCCAGTAATCAAAGGCCAGAAAAGTCTCCACAAAATCCTCATTGTCGGCATGCTGGAGCAAATCCACATACTTGGTGATGTTTTTCGTCGGCTTCATCATCATAAAGGTGGATTGCAGAAGCTGCTCCGGCGGGTTGCCGAACGTATCCACGAGCTTGTCCACATCAAAATACTCCCGGCGCGTCCAGAGGTTGAGTATGGCGTCATTGGCGAAATCCACCGGCGTGGCCAGCAACACCAGCCCGGCAACACGCGCCGGATGCAGCGCCGTGTACATCAGCGACAGCGTCCCGCCCATGCAGTAGCCAACCAAGACAACCTGCTCCACACCAGCGTCGACACAAACCGCCTCCACCACCCGCCGCAGATAGTGATTGACGTGATACGCCAGGGTAAGCCGGGCATCGCCGGCATCCGGTACGCCCCAGTCAATCATGTACACCGGGATGCCCTCTCCGGCCAGATACGCCACGAAGCTTTTGCCGGGCGTCAAATCCAGGATGTAGTACTTGTTGACGAGCGAGTTGACGATGAGCACCGGCAGGGGACGCGGCTTCTGCCGCTTCCCGGCAGCCGCATAACCCAAAACCCGCAACTTGTTTTCCTGATAGACCAGCCGCGACGGCGTCGGCGCAATGTTCGGTTTTTTCCCAAGCCGCGCCAGCAGGCGCGTGATGTGTGCCAGTTGGGTCATAAGCATGTCTGAATGGAAGATGCCGTGCGTAGCGAGTAGCGAGTAGCGAATAGCGAGTGGCGAATGGAGAATACCCCATCGTTGCCCTTCATTCTTCATTTTCCATTCGCCATTCGCTGGTACGGGCGGTTCCCGGTACGGGCGGTTCCAGCACGGGTGGTTCCGGTAGGGGGGATTCCCCGTAGGGACGATTCCCGATAGGGTGGGTCCCGGTAGGGGCAATTCCCCATAGGGGCGGTTCCCGGAACCGCCCCTACCTCGCTATTCGCTATCTTCTATTCCCTATCTTCTATTGTCCCCTCACGGCACCGACACCGGCGGCAGCTTGACCTGCCCATCCCAGTTCCCAATGAGCGGAACATCCCCCGGCGCACCGTAGTTCACACGTAGCTCCGGCGGCCCGGCCGTGTTCGAGGTCCGTAACTGAAACTGAATCGTTCCCCCGACGTTCACCACCACGCCCACCGCCGCAAATCCCTGCCGCGTCCAGTCCCCAGCCACTGGCGCCACCACCGTCCCCGTCGTCACCACCACGAAGCTGGCATCCGCCGCCCCGCTTACATTCGCGTTCTTCAGCAGAAACTGTCCGTTGCCCGGCCGGTACAGCCCCACCCCCGTCACCGGGCTGCCAGCTACCCACCGCCCGGCTACCGGCCGGTCACTCGCCTGCGCCCCGGTGATCACCACCGTCAGGTCAGGATTCCCTCCCGTATTCGCATTCCGCAAAAAGAACGTCTGACTCCCCGGACGATACACCCCGCACGTCACCGTCCCGTTCCCGTCCCAGTCCCCCGCAATCGGAATGTCCCCCGGCTGCCCGAACGCAAACGACACATCCGCAAATCCGCCCGTGTTGTTGTTGATCAGGAAAAACGTCATCACCCCGTTGACATTCCGGTATATCCCCGGCGTGTCAATCCCGTCCCCGTCCCAGTCCCCGGCAATCGGTGCATCCCCGGCCGTCCCGTAGAAAAAGTCCTGGTCGGCGAAGTCCGAAATCAGCCGGTTCTTCAGGTACATATACCCGTTTGACGGCCGGAACATCGCCATCGAAACTCCCAACGGCGCGCCCCCGCCACTGCCGCCAGCCTGCGTCACCGTTACCACCTGCCCGGCCACCAGCGCCGTCCCCGTCCGCGCCGCCCCGCCCGGATTGCGCCCGACGGCCAAAGTCACCGTCGCGCTTCCCGTCCCCGTCAGCGCCAGCCGCCGGTTCACATCCCCAAGCTCGCCGACCATCCGGGGCGTTACCACCTGTCCACTGGCCAACTGTGCCGACACCAGCTTCACCCACGGCGCATCGGTGTTGCGCACCGTCGCTTCCCACGCGCAGCCTGCACCCGTCGTCACCGTCACCGTCACGCTCGGCACCGCATCCCCGCCCACGTTCAACACGGATGGCGTCACCGTGTAGAAACACCCTGTGCCACCTGCTGCCTGCTCGATGGTAAAGGTCTGCCCCGCAATGGTGAGCGTGCCGGTCCGGGGCGCGCCCGTGTTGGCGCTTACGGCGTACCCAACCGTCCCGTTGCCATTGCCACTTGCCCCACCCGTAATCGTGGCCCACGGCACATTGCTCGTGGCCGTCCAGGCGCACCCGGCTCCGGCCGTCACACTCACCGTGCCGCTGCCGCCGTCAGGCGCGATGTTGACCGAGGTCGGCGCAATGCTGTAGGTACAGGTCGCCGTGGCAGCCTGTTCGATGGTAAAGGTCTGCCCCGCAATGGTGAGTGTGCCCGTCCGCGCCGGACCGGAGTTTGCCGCTACGGCATACCCAACCGTCCCATTGCCGCTGCCACTTGTCCCACCCGTAATCGTGGCCCACGGCACATTGCTCGTGGCCGTCCAGGCGCACCCGGCTCCGGCCGTCACACTCACCGTGCCGCTGCCGCCGCCAGCCACGATGTTGACCGAGGTCGGCGCAATGCTGTAGGTGCAGGTCGCCGCAGCGGACTGACTGATCGTAAAGGTCTGCCCGGCAACCGTGAGCGTACCGGTGCGGGTCGCTCCCGTGTTGGCGGTGATGCTGTAACCAACTGTCCCATTGCCGCTTCCGCTCGCCCCACTCGTAATCGTGGCCCACGGGACGTTGCTCGTGGCCGTCCAGGCGCAGCCCGTGCCGGCCGTGACCGTGATGGTTCCCGTTGCACCGCCGGCCGGCGCAACGACGCCGCCTGGCACGATGGTGTACGTACAACTGCCGCCGCCGCCACCACCGCCACTTTCACCGCCAAACAAACGGGCCAACGACGGGCGCGCCGTTCCACCCACCGTCGTAAAACTCCCGCCCAGCAGTACCCGGCCGTTGGACTGGAGCGCCAGACAAAGCACGAAACCACCCGTGACGCCGCTGCCAGGATCGAAAGACGTGTCCAGGTTGCCGTTGGCGGCAAGCCGGGCAATGCGGTTGCGTCCACTTCCGCCAGCCGAGGTGAACTCACCTCCAATCACAATCCGACCATCCGGTTGAAGCACCAGACCAAACACCACATCATTGGCGCCACCTCCGGCAAACCCGGTGTCCAGGCTGCCATCCGCATTGAGCCGGGCCACCCGGCTGCGTGCAACCCCATTCACGTTGGCAAAGAAGCCGGCGATGAGCACCTTGCCGTCCGGTTGCACCGCCAGAGCCTGTACGGTGTCATCCGGCCCAGTGCCGGGATTGAAACCGGTATCCAGACTGCCGTTGGCGTTGAGCCGGGCAATGTTGTTGCGTCCGACGCCGTTGACGCTCGAAAAGGCCCCGGCCACCAGCACGCGCCCGTCGGACTGCACCACCACCGCCTGTACCGAAGGCGTAACGCCGCCAATTCCGGTTCCCGGGTTGAAGCTCTCATCGAGCGTCCCGTTGGCATTGAGCCGGGCAATGTTGTTGCGTCCGACGCCGTTGACACTGGTGAACTCCCCACCGACGATAATCCGCCCATCCGATTGCACCGCCAGGGCGTAGACCCGTGGGAAAACGCCCCCGCTGATTCCCGTTCCCGGATTGAAGCTCTCATCGAGCGTCCCGTTGGCATTGAGCCGGGCAAGGTTGTTGCGTCCGACGCCGTTGACCGTCGAAAACTCACCGCCAATGAGGATGCGTCCGTCAGACTGGATGGCCAGGGCAAAGACGCCCGGAAACAGGCCGCCTCCAACCCCCGGATTGAAACCGGTATCCAGCGTGCCGTCGGCATTGAGTCGGGCCAAGTTGCTGCGCCCGGTGCCATTGACGCCCGTAAACTCACCGCCAATCACGATTTGTCCGTTGGACTGCACGGCCACGGCACGTACCACGGCCTCGCCACCGGTGATGGATGGCGTAAACGCCGTGTCGAGCGCCCCCGGCGACTGCGCCAGAACGCTCTGCCCCAGAACCAGACCGGCCACGAGCAACCACACCCGTGACCCAACAAACTGCAACCCACACCCCGGAAGACGACCTGCAACGGAAACCACCGCCCCGGCCCAGTGACACATCAATGAACGCATGAATAAAGGCTCCATGAGCAACGCACCAGAAGACTGGCACACAAAATGATATTGCCGGCGCGCATTCTTTCACCAGAACCGGGCTCAATGCCAGTCCCTGGCCGACTCATTCCCTTGATAAGCCGCCCAGAAACTCTGCCGCGACTTCGCGCGGCGTGTGTTTCTCACCATCCACGGCGTAGTTCATGCGTTGCATTGTCATCGTCGAAATGGCCCCTGCCAACGACGGCACCACCTCAGCCACCAGTGGCACGTCTGACCACACCGCCTGACGCACGACATACACGGCCTGGTAGGGCGGAAAATAGTGCCGGTCATCTTCCAGAGCGACGAGATCAAGCGCCGCGATGAGGCCATCCGTCGCATTGCCGGCAATGATGTCCAGCTCGCCGGCCGCCAGCGCCCGGTAGG
>Ga0272446_1005074_pt1 | contig 14856 bp, 13 predicted proteins | sample YNPCB0061_FD_194587 | JGI IMG/M metagenome (GOLD analysis project Ga0272446, IMG submission 194587) | Hot spring microbial mat communities from Yellowstone National Park, WY, United States - YNP-CB-006-1 | ecosystem: Environmental > Aquatic > Thermal springs > Hot (42-90C) > Sediment | place...
AGGACAGCCGCCACGCCCAAGGCGACGGCCGCACCGCCGCCGACGCTCCGCATCGGCGGCAGACGCCTCTCCAGGAGCGCCTCGGCACCGAGCACGACGAGGGGACTCGTGGCAACGAGCATCTGGACGACGACCGGATCACCGAGCTGGGCACCGATGATGACGAAGACGAAGTAGGTCGTCACGGCCAGCGAGCGCACGAGGAGACGCGGCAGCTCGCCCGGTGGAACGTCGCGGGGCGGGATGGCGAGCACGAACAGACCGGCTGCGAGCGCTGTCCGGACCACGTACGTCTCGACGACGCCGACCCCCAGATCCCCGAGGCGCCGGGACAACACCGTCAACAGCCCCGTGCCGATGGCCGCGCCGGCGACACGGAAGAGCGTGCCTCGCCGGCTGAGGAGCCCGAAGGCTCCGTCCAAACTCGCCACCACGGCGAGGACGGCCGCCGCGGCGACGACGACCTGGGCAGGCGTCACCGAGCCGGGGAGCAGAAGGGCTGCCCCGATCGCCGCCGGCACTGGACTGAGGGCCGTCGCCATCGTCGTCGCCGACGCCGGCCCATGGGCGAGAAGGTCCCAGACCGAGAGTGCCGCCACGATCATGCAGCCGACCGAAAGGAGGTGGAGTCCGACGATCTCTGGGCTCCACTGCCAGGAGGCGAAGGGCGCAGCGGGAAGGAGGACGAGGGCATTGCAGAGGTAGAGCACGCCGATCAGTTGGCGCGCCGGCGCTCGGCGCGTCAGGTCCTTGCTCAGCATCGCCTGGGCCGCGTTGGCTCCGGCGGCGAGAACGCCGCAGACGACGGCGATCATCGGCCTGGCGCACGGACGCGGCGGGCGGGGCAGCAACCGTCCGTGCTATCCTCGCTGCAAACGGTACCGGTATCGTCGACGATCAGCGTATGCGCGGGAGGCCCACCATGGACGAGACGCGAGTCGCTTTCAACGAACTCCTCGGCCGACGCGTCCGCCTCGGCTCCTGGGAAGACCAGAAGATTTCCACGTATCGAAAGATCCGGGAGGCGATCGAGCAGCAGCGGTGGGATGATGCGGCCGTCTTGGCCAGCTACTTCGTCGACGAGGCAAACGTCTGCTTCACGCTCTACCGGCAGTGGATCGCCGACCTCAACGGCTTCCTTCGCGATCGAGGGGTGGCCGAGGACAAGATCGAGGCCCGCAATCGGCAGGTGACCGAGCTCAATCGCCTTCCGGACGGCTCGCCCTGGCAGCCACGCCGCCACTGGGACCGGTTCCTCAGCGAGGTTCAGGCCTTCACGGCGGCAACCTACCGCGAGCAGAGCGACGAGGCCCTGCGACTCCTCGATCAGATGAAGGAGACGTGGCGCCAGTGCCACGACCGTGACGTCGACCACACGTACGCCCTCATGTCCCTGGTCAAGGAGGAGCTGGGCGAACCGGCCATCCGGGACATGTACGACCGGGTGCTGCTCCCCTTGTTCGTCTGGCGGTACGAGAAGTTCGACATCGACAAGCACCCTTGGGACGAGGGACTCGAGGTCCTCATGCTCGTCGCCTGCGAGGCGATGCGGGGCCACCTCGTCGGTCCGGAGCGGACCGGCGACTTCGAGCTCATCGAAACCGAGGACCGTTACATCCTCCGCTTCGATCCGTGCGGATCCGGTCAACGCACGGTCCGCGGCGATTGGGTCGAGCGGACGCCGGCCCGCATGGAGCCACCGTACAACTGGAAGGTCACCGAAGAGAAGCATCCCTGGAACCATTACACGCCCGGCGTCTGCCTCTACTGCGTCCACTGCATCGTCCTCATGGAAGAGATGCCCATCGATCGCTTCGGGTACCCGGTCCGCGTCATCGATCCGCCCGTCTACCCCGACACCAACCCCGATCCGGCCGTCCGCCAGAAGTGCCAGTGGCAGATGTTCAAGGACCCGACCAAGGTGCCCGAGGAGTACTACGAGCGCGTCGGTCGGAAGAAGCCGAGTGCCTTCGGCTCCAAGGCCCACGGAGCCGCCCCCCTACCGAACGTGACCGCCGGGCTGCCAGGGGCCGGCTGATCGGCGACCCTGTCGGGCCACCACCAGCACGAAGGCGCCGCCGCTTCCTCCTCAGCGGCGGCGCCTTCGTTTCGTCCGTCGCCCGCCTGGCCGTCCCTCAGATCCGGAAGATGCGCTCGGCGTTCTTCGAGAACATCGCCTCCTGCTCGTCGCGCGAGAAGTCGCTGATGAGGGTCGCGTAGGCGTTCACCACGTCCGGATAGCTCGAGTAGAGTCGGTCGACGGGCCAGTTCGTCCCGAAGAAGCTCCGTTCGACGCCGAAGGCCTCGATGCAGGTCATGACCCAGGGTCGCAACGAGTCCACGGTCCAGCGCGGATCGCCCATCCCGAGACCCGAGATCTTGATCACCACGTTCGGTGCCTCGGCCAGATTGCGAAGCTCGCGGGACCAGAAGTCGAAGTACTCGCGGTCGCGGCGGCGCGGGAAGCCAGCATGGTCGAGGGAGATGACGATGTCGGGGAACTTCTCGGCCAGGGCACGGACCTTGGCGTAGTTCTCCGGCATCGAGTCCATACACGACACGAGCCCATACTTGCCGAGCAGCGAGAAGCCCCGCTGCCAGGCCGGATCGACCAGATAGTCGCCCTCCCCGAAGTCCCGGACGCCGCGCATGTTCGGATACTCGAGGTGGCGGTTGATGACCTCCTCCGCGTCGGGCTGGGCGAGGTGGACCTCGGCGACGATGCCGTGCGGGTGCCCGAGACGGTCGGCGAAGGCCTGCAGCCACTTCGTCTCCTGGACGGGATCCTTGATCCCGAGGGCAGCCTGGACGTGGATCGACTTGACGACGTTGGCAAAGCGCGTTTCGGCGATGAAGTCGTCGGCCCAGTAGCGCTGGGCCTGGATCGCCTCGATGTCACCGAGGATCGGATGCTTCCAGCCGGGCTGGAGCCAGACGTAGTAGAGGTCGGGATTCTGCAGGTCGTAGAAGTGAACGTGCGTGTCGACGAAGGGTAGCTCGGCCATCGGTGGACCTCCCACTCTTTCACCAGTCCTCATCTGATCGACCCGGTGTCGCTCAGACGACTGCGCGCGGAAGATGGGCCCGGAGCCAGTCGACGCTCCGCTCGATGAGCTCGAGCTCGTCGACGCGACCCGGACCGAGGGACGCCAGCTCGACGCACACGGGGCCGTCGAAGCCGGCGGCGACGAGGAGATCGAGGATCGCTTCCAGGGGTGCGACCCCAGCCCCCAGGGCCGTGCAGACCGGGCCACCGACGACCGTCGGATCGCCCGGCAGGTGGTCTTTCAGCTGGACGAGCGCCGTCCAGGGCGCGAGCCGTCGCACCCCGTCGAGCATGTCGTCTCCCACTCGAATGAGGTTGACGTTGTCGAGGGTGACCGCGAGGTTCGGTCGTTCGACGCGCTCGATCACCTCGACCAACTCGGCCGCCCGGAGGTCGCCGTGGTTCTCGATGGCGAGCGTCAGCCCGTGGGCAGCTGCGCGATCGGCCGCCCGGCGAACGGGGTCGATCAGGCGAGCGATGAGCTCCGACGCCGGCTCGGTGCCCCGCGAGGCAGGCGAGCCGAGCGTGATCCGCATGAGCCGATGGCCGTGGCGTGCTGCCGCCGCGATCCAGTCCGCAAGGTCGGCCTCGGCGGCCGGCGATCTCCCGCCGTCCAATCCATGGTGGGCACCCGCCGGCCAGGGATGGCCCCAGCTGAACCCGATCCGCAGGGATGCCGGGGGCTCGACGCTGAGTGTGCCCGGAGGCGGCAGGTAACAGGTCTCCAGGAAAAGATCGTCGACCCCGAGCTGGAGGGCATGCTCCACGACGGGTCGCGGGTCGGGCGGCCACGGCTCCTCCGATCGGGGGGCTTCGCCGGGCCGGACTTCGCCGTAGAGGCGGTGGTACGAGTAGCTGTCGATCCCGACTCGCATCGTCCTCAGCTCGCCTCTTCGATCGGCCGGCTCCAGGGCGACCACGTTGTACGGTCCATGGCGGTATGGTAGCGTGTGGCAGCAATCGATACCAGTACCGTTCGCGACGAACGGTACGCTTCAGCAGCGATTGGCGGGCTGGCCGGGGATCGTCGCCCCAGCAGGCCCTGAAGGAGGATCGATGATTAGGGTTGAAGGCCTCGAAGGACGCGTTGCCGTCGTCACCGGCGCCGGTCGCGGGATCGGCAAACGGATCGCCGAGGTCCTCCAGGGCAACGGCGCCCAGGTGGCCGCCCTCGACCTCGCGGCCCCGGACCATCCGGGGATCCTGGGCCTGGCCTGCGACGTCAGCGACGAAGGAGCCGTCGACGCGGCCTTCGGGGAAGTCGAGCGAAGTCTGGGCACTCCGACCGTCCTCGTCCTCAACGCCGGGATCTACCCGATCGTGCCCTTCGAGGAGACGAGCCTGGAGACGTGGAACCGGACCTTGGCCGTCAACCTCACCGGGGCCTTCCTCTGCGCGCGGCGAGCGCTGCCGGGCATGCGTCAGGCCGGTTACGGTCGGATCGTCGGCATCGGCTCCAGCGCCGGCAAGGCGGGTGGCGCGCGGAGCGTTGCCGCCTATGCGGCCTCCAAGGCGGGCTTGATGACGCTCATGAAGTCCATCGCCAACGAGTATGCTCGCCACGGGATCACGGCGAACGCGCTCGCCCCTGCCCTCATCGACACCGACATGATCGCCGAGACCAGGGACCTGGTCAGTCGGATTCCGGTCGGCCGCTTGGGGACCGTCGACGAGGTCGCCGCCCTGGTGGCGTTTCTCTGCTCGAGCCACGCGGGCTACATCACCGGCGAGGTCACCGACATCAACGGTGGGTTCTTGATCGACTAGGATGCGCGGGCGAACCACGCCGAGACGACTCCGGCGCGGACCTGCCCACGACATCGCCACCGAGCTCGAGACAGATCGGGCAGGATCCGTGACATCGGTCGGGCGCCCCAGAAGCCTCCGTGCCGTGTGGCGGCCAGCGATCGGCTCGCCGTGACCGAACCCCTATGAGCCGCCCGTTCGTCATGACCGTCCGGGGTCCCGTCGACCCCACCGAGCTGGGCCGGACGCTGATCCACGAGCACCTGCAGATGGACGCCCGGTCGCTGCTGAAGGCCCATGGCTATCGGGCCACCGCCACCGGCCCCTTCGATGTCGCCGCGGCGAGCGAGGCTCGCTGGAACCCGGGCGCCCATCCCGACAACTACCGGCTCGACGACCCAGAGCTCATCGCCCACGAGCTCCATCCGTTCGTCGAGGCGGGTGGTCGAACGATCGTCGATGTGACCCCGCCGGAGCTGGGTCGCAATCCGGGAGGACTGCGGCGGATCTCCGAGATGACGGGTGTCCATGTCGTCATGGGCACCGGTCACTATCTCAGGGCCGTTCACCCGAACTGGCTCGAGCAGGCGGACGAGGAGATCATCGCCGAGCGGATCGTTGCGGAGTGGCGCTCGGGCGTCGGGCCCGATGGCATCCGGCCAGGGATCATCGGGGAGATCGGCACGGGCGACCCCATCGACCCGGCCGAACGACGTGTCCTGCGCGGCGCCGCCCTGGCGGCGGGCCGGACGGGCATGTCGATCTCCGTCCATCTGCAGCCATGGGGTCGAACCGGCGTGACGGTCCTAGACGAGCTCGAGGCGGGCGGCGCCGATCCGGACCGCATCATCCTCGGCCACCTGAACACCGCCCACGACGACCAGCCCTACCTGGCGAGCCTCCTGCGCCGAGGTGCCTGGCTCGCCTTCGACCTCTTCGGCTTCGACCACTCGCTTCTCGGACTGGGTCGCTATCCGCCGTCCGATGCCGACGTCGCGACGACGATGGTCCGGCTCGTCGAGGCTGGGTATGGGGAACAACTCTTGCTCTCCGGCGATCTGGGCGTCCGGTCGCGCCTCCGCGCCTGGGGCGGTTGGGGGTACGACCACCTCCTGCGGCACGTCGTTCCGCTCCTCCGAGCGCGCGGCCTGGATGCGCCGAGCATCGACCGGTTGCTGATCGAGAACCCGGCGCGGGTCCTGACGATCGAGGATCCTCTGATCTGAGCAGGGGTTAGGGGCCCCGAGCCGAAGGGAGAGACAAGCGTTAGAGCCCCGCTGCCTGAGTGGGCATCGGGCTAGTACATGACCCAGCCACCGTTGACGTCGATGGTCGCCCCCGTCACGAAGCTCGCCCGATCGCTGACGAGGAAATCGACGACCGCAGCGATCTCGTCCGGTCGGGCGAAGCGGCCGAGCGGGATCTGCTCGACGTACTCCCGCCGCTCCTCGGGAGCGAAGTGCGCGATCATCGGCGTGTCGACGGCGCCGGGCGCGACCGCGTTGGCGGTGATGCCGTGCTGGCCGAAGTTGCGGGCGATGTTCTTCGTGAGCGAGATGAGCGCGGCCTTCGTCGCGTTGTAGACGGCCGACTGAGACACACCGCCCGTCCGGGCTCCGATGCTCGACACGTTGACGATCCGTCCCCAACCCCGCTCGACCATCTGGGGGAGAACGGCCTGGCAGAAGAGGAAGGGGGTACGGAGGTTGACGGCGATGGTCTGCTCGAAGTCCTCGAGCGAGAAGTCGAGGATCGGGCGGCTGATCAGGATCGCCGCGTTGTTGACGAGGACGTCGAACGGGCCCTGGCTGGCGACGATGGCGGAAGGTGCCCCTGGGTCGGAAAGGTCCGCTCGAACTGGGACCGTGACCGAGCCCGGCATCTGGGGGAGGACGTCGACGCCGACGACCTCGTGTCCGCTCTCGGCGAGCGCGTCAGCGATGGCCCGGCCGATGCCTCTGGCGCTGCCCGTGACGAGCGCGCGACGGCGCGGCATGGCTCACGCCTCCGCGTGGGTCAGGCGGATGCGGAGCCGGTCGACCGCGACGGCGCCGAGGAGCAGAAGGCCGTTGGCGACCTCGATCCAGAACGACGGCACGTTCAACTGGATGAGCCCGTTGGCGAGCACTCCGACGATGAGGACCGCCAAGACCGTTCCAGGGATTCCGCCGCGACCGCCGGACAGACTCGCGCCGCCCAGGACGACGGCCGTCACGACCGAGAGCTCGACACCGAGACCAGCGTTCACGGACGCCCCACCGACCTGCGACAGGCGGATGAGGCCGGCGATGGCGACGCAGAGCGAGGACAGGAGGAAGGCGATGAAGATGGTCCGCCGAACCCGGATGCCAGCCAGTCGCGCCGCGGTCGGGCTGGCGCCGATGGCATAGAGCGAGCGCCCGTAGACCGTGTAGCGGGTGATGAACCAGGACACGAGCACGACGACCGCGAAGATGTAGACGGGCAGGGGGATCTCGAAGATCCGGACGACGCCCAGGTCGCCGAAGTTGTTGATCCGGATCGTCTGACCGTTGCCCAGGACCTTGGTCAAGCCACGGAAGATGGCCAGGGTCCCGAGGGTGGTGATCAGGGCGTTGATCCCGAGCACCGTCACGCTGAAGCCGTTGATGAGCCCGATGAGGAGCGTTCCCGCCACGGCGACGACGAAGGCCGCCGGAATGTCGAGGTTCCCGGACCATGGAACCTCGGTCCCCCCGGCGCCTGGCGCGAGGGCGGCGACGGCCATCAGCATGCCGACGAACCCCGTCGCCGACCCGACGGAGAGATCGAACTGGCCCGCGATCAAGAGGAGCGTGGCCGGGCAGGCGATGATGCCCACGACCGCGACGTTCTGGAGGACGTTGACCAGGTTTTCCGGATTCAGGAAGAAGGGGGACGCGATCGAGAAGTACGCGAACAACGCCATCAAGACGACGACGAGCGCCGCCGTTTCGGGCACCCGGGTCCCGGCCCGCTTACCCGCCACGCGCGGCCGGGTCACCGGCTCGCTCGCCGCCAACTCTCGAACGTCGACGCCCTCAACAGGGCCCTCGTTGGACACCGCCACCTCGCACTCATCCTCCCGACTCGGCCAGCAGTCTGGCAGTCGTCACTTCATCTCCGCTCAGATGGGCCACGACCCGGCCCTTGGCCATGACGTAAACGCGGTCGGCCACCTGAACCGCCTCCTCGTAGTCGGAGGTACTGATCAGGACAGCGACCCCCTGAGCGGCCAACTCGCGAAGGGCCTTGTAGATGTCCTGCCGAGCCCCGACGTCGACCCCGCGAGTCGGTTCGATGAGGACGAGGACGCGAGCGCTCCGCTCCAGCCAACGCCCCAAGAGCACCTTCTGCTGGTTGCCGCCGGACAGGGTCCCCATCGGCTGCCTGGGATCGTTTCGGGAGCGGATGGACAGACGCTCGTGCCAGCGCCGGTAGGCCCTCGCTTCTGGCGCGCTCGCGATGAACGCGCGCAACACGGCAAGGAGCGGCCAAGAGGCGACGGCGACGTTCTCGGCCACCGGCCGAACCATGAACGCTCCGCCAGCCTTGCGTTCCGCCGGCAGGAATCCGACGCCGTGCTCGATGGCCTCGGCTGGCCCGGCGAACTGGCGCGCCGCCCCGTCGACCTCGAGACGACCGGCCTCGAGCGGTCGCAAGCCATAGGCGCTCTCGCCGACCTCGGCCGCCCCGGAGCCCAGCTTGCCGTAGATCGCCACGATCTCGCCCGACCGAACCTCCAGGCTGACGTTCTGGAAGGCTCGGCCCGACGAAGCGTCGACCCAGCGGATCACCGGTCGATCACCGATGGGATGCTGCGGGGCAGGTGGCCGCTCGACTTGCGAAATCCGGCGACCGATCATCGCCTCGATCATCGCCGCTCGGTCGGTCGACGCGACGTCGGCGACGAGGGCCACGTCGCCGTCGCGCAAGACCTGGACGCGATCGGCGATCCGGAAGACCTCGTCGAGCCGATGGGTGATGTAGATGATGGCGACGCCCTGGTTCCGGAGTCTGCGCACGAAGGCAAAGAGGGCTTCCGCTTCGTGATGCGAGAGCGCGGCCGTGGGCTCGTCGAGGATGAGCAGGCGGGCCGACGCGGAGAGGGCCCGGGCGATCTCGACGATCTGGCGCTCGCCGACTCGGAGCGTGTCAACGCGCGCGTCGGGGTCGATGTCGACCTCCAGCTCGCCCAGGATCCGACGCGCCCGTTCCCGAACGGCAGCCCAGTCGACGAGACCGGCCCGGTGCGGCAGCCGTCCGAGGGAGATGTTTTCGGCGACCGTGAGCGTCGGCGCGTCCTGGAACTCCTGGAAGATGATGGCGATGCCGAGCGACCGCGCGCTCAACGGCGTCAGGGCGGCGTGAGCGGTCCCGTCGATGACGATCTCGCCCGCGTCGGGTGTGTAGTCTCCGGCAATGATCTTCACCAGGGTGCTCTTCCCCGCCCCGTTCTCGCCGAGGAGGGCGAGCACCGACCCCCCAGTGGCGTCGAGGTCCACGCCATGGAGGACCTCGACGCCACCGAAGGACTTGCGGATCTGCCGCGCCCGGAGCGTGAACGTGCCGGTCGTCGACGCTGGCGCGGGAGCCGCGAGGGTCATAGCTAGCAGGCTGGCGTGTCTGGGTAGATCGACCGGATGTTGTCCCGGTTGATCACCTGGTGCTGCGTGTAGATGAACTCCGGGATCTTCTCACCCTGGAGCGCCTTGACCATGTTCGGGATCAAGAGGTCGCCGTAGCGTTCTGGGAAATAGGCTACCGAAGCGATGTAGTTCGGGTTGCAGGCAACCTCCTTCCAGATCGAGGGATCGGTACCCTGCCCGGAGTAGTAGAGGTCCTTCTGGCGGCCGAGGGTGTTGGCAGCGCCGATGGCCCCGAGGATGCCATCTTCGTTGATGGCGACAACGATGATGCGATGCCCCGGCAGCGCGCCGAGCAGGTTCGTCATCTGCTCAAGGGCCGGATCGGTTCGATCTGCCCCATCGAGGACCCGCTCCTTGGACGCCGGAATGTCGCAGAACTCCTTGAACCCTTCGCGGTAGCCGCCCATCCGGTCGGCGTTGGCGGCACCTGCGGCCGTGGATTCGAGCGAAACGTAGGCGTCGAACTCGCAGTTCCAGTTCGTCTTGGCGAACTCGCCCATGGCTCGCCCACCGAGGCGACCGGCCTCGCGGTTGTTGGCGCCCATGAAGGCGATCTGGCACGGCTCCTGAACGATGTCGATGGCGATGGTCGGCACGTTCCCGTAGGCCTCGCAGATCTCCTTCGAGCTGTCCTGGAAGACCTGGAAGTTCAGCACCCCTTGCACGCCCTGCACCTTGAAGGTCCGGGCACACTCGAGGGCCTTGGCGGCGTCGATCTGGGAGTCACAGTAGACAAGGTCCTGCCCGGCCTCAGTTGCCGCGCGCTTGATGCTGTCCGAGACGAGCTTCACGAACGGCACCGAGTCGCCGAGCGAGATGTAGCCGATCTTGAACTTCGCCGGTGCCTCACTCGGTGCCTCACTCGGCGCCTCACTCGGTGCGGCCGAGGCGGGAGTGCTGGCGCCCGGACTCGGTGTCGGCGACGCAGCACCGCCGCAGGCAGCCACGACGAAACCCACGCTCAGCGCGGTTGCCAACCAGCGCGATGGCCGACGACGTAGTCGATCTCCTTGCACGAACTCCTCCTTCTGCTCTCGCGCGAAACCCGCGATCCGCGGACGGCCACAAACATTACTGGAAACGTCGTCAGCCGCCGCACTGGCACTGTAGGACGCGCCACCGGCAGATGTCAAGCGCCGGCCGCGTTTTTCGCCCTCGGGTGGCCTGTCCTGCGGGAGTCGGACCGGACGGACGCGCTGGCTGAGGCAGCCCGCCGGCGGCGCGACCCGACCGCGCCGCCGTCGACCGAACGGACGCTCCTCTGCCGTTCCTCTCGAGCTGGTGGCTACTCGGTCGAGTCTGGTAATGGGTCGGACGGATGGGCAGCGAGCGGATGGACCTCCACATCCAGCCAGGGAAAGAGCGGGAGCGACGCGATCGCAGCGTGGAGTTCGGTGGCGTCGCGGGCCTGCCAGAGTCCCCAGTTCGCCCGCCGACCTGGGATCCGCCAGAGGCGGCGGATGAACCCCGCGGACGCCAGCTCGCGTGCCCGGGTCCGCTCGGCCTCGGTCAGCCGAGCCAGCAGGTCGGCGTCGCCGTCGGGTGGCCAGCGGACCTCGATGTGAACGAGAAACTCCATGCGCCTGTCCCAACCTCCTGCGAGCAGCCCGATCGATGCGCAGCCGGGGCCCATCCTTCCCCGGGTAGGGTGCGTCGATGGGAAGAGGATACTGACCGGGCGCGAGACCGATCTGCCGACGGGACGACCGCCCTGCTATGATCTGGAAACGTATCCACCGGGTGACCGGGTGGAGACGACGAGGATCCATACAGCGGAGAGGAGCCGATGGCCCGGATTCCCATCGAGATGCCGAAGCTCGGGTACGACATGGAGACGGGGCGCGTCGTCGCCTGGACGAAGCAGGTCGGCGATCGCGTCAACCGCGGCGATGTCATCGCCGAGATCGAGACCGACAAGACCACGGTCGAGATGGAGGCAACCGCCTCCGGGACGCTCGTCGAGATCGTGGCGGCACCAGGGAGCGAGCAGCCGGTCGGATCCGTGATCGGCTACCTCGACGACGAGGCCTGACGGGTGCACCCCCGTTTCCGCCGCGCCTCAGCCGGCCACTCCGCCGGACCCGGAGACCGACTGACGGGCACGAGTTACCCGCTCGGGATGCCAAACACACTGGAGGGATGACCGATGCTGGCGGGCGCCGCGGCCGTCGACATCACGCCCCCGCTGCCGATCGACCTGCTCGGCTTCGTCCGCCGTGAACGGGCGGCCCGCAGCGTCTGGCAACCACTGGAGGCGCGTGCCCTCGTCCTCGATGCGCCAGCTGCCCGGATCGCGATCATCGCAGCCGACCTCGTCGGTCTGACGACGCCCGCCGCCGACGCCATCCGAGCGCGGGTCGCCGCGGCCATCGACTGCCCTCCTGAGAACGTCCTCCTCAACTCCAGCCACAGTCATGCGGCGCCGTGGCCGGGCGCCCCGATCAAGCTCGGCGGCGAGTTCGACGGCTGGACTGATCTCGAGCGCCGCTACTGGGAGACGCTCCCCGACCGGTTCGCCTCTGCCGCCGTGCAGGCCCTCGACGCCGCCAGGCCGGCCCAGGTGTCCGGCGGGGTCGGCCGGGTCCACGGTCTGGCGGTCAACCGCCGCGAGCGAACCGCCGACGGGCGGACGATCCTGGGCTGGAACCCAGACGGCTTCATCGACGAGGACGTCCCGGTGCTTCGGATCGACGCCGCGGGCGGCCTACCCAGTCGCCCGGAGCCCATCGCCACCGTCGTCTCTTTCGGTTGTCATCCCGTCGTCGTCGGCCCGGACGTCCACAAGGTCAGCCCCGACTACCTCGGCCCGCTCCGTCGGTGGCTCGACCGGGCCCGGGGCGGGGTCAGCATCGTCCTCCAGGGCGCGGCCGGCAACGTCCTCCCTCTCGAGGCGTTCCAGGAGGACCCGGACGCAGCGATCCCATTTGGGGAGCGATTGGCCCTCGAAGCGATCCACGCCGTCGCCGACGCCGACCCAAGGGCGATGACCATCGACCGCCTCGACTGGGGCTCGGTGACGCCGATCGCCCTGTACCGGCGCCGACTCGCCCCGAACCAACCCGAACCGGCCCTCGACGTCCGGCGCACCCTCGTTGCGTTGCCTTTGCTCTCTGCGCCTTCGCGCGAAGAGCTCGAGTCGGAGCTCGCCCAGCGGCGTGCGGGCCTCGAGGCCAAGCGGGCGGCGGGAGCGACGCGGGCGGTCACCAACCCCATCGCCTACCACATCGCCTGGCTGGAGCGGATGCTCGACGAGCTTCGGGCTGGGCGCCCCTTGGCCACGGCCTTGACCGGCGAAATCTGGGCGGCCAGGGTCGGCCAGTGCGCGATCGTCGGGACCCCCGGAGAGGTCTTCAGCGAGATCGGGCACGCCGTGCGGACCGCGTCCCCCGCTCCGGTCACCCTCTTCGCCGGCTACTGCCAAGGGGTCCTCGGCTACATCGCCACCCCGGAGGAATATCCGTTCGGCGGTTACGAGCCGGCCGTCTCCCACCGGGGCTATGGCCACCCGGCACCGTTCTCGCCCGAGGTCGCCGGGATCATCCGGACCGCGGCCCTCGCCCTCCTGGCCGAGCTCTTCCCGGAGGGAGGCCCCGCGGGTCGCTGATGGCGAGGGGCGACGACACGATGGACCATCGATCCGCAAGCCTCGCCGAGACGGTCGCGAGGGCGGAGGCCCGGCGACGCGAGGTCCTCGACGGCCTCCGTCGCTATCGAGCCGACCTGCCGCTCCGGTACTGGCGCCAGGTCGCCCACTACACGACGCCGGCCGCCGACGCTGCCACCGCCCGCAAGGCCGTCGAAGGCGGCACAGCGCCGATGGGGCGGATCCTCGAGCGCTTCGGGGTCACGAGTCGGGACCTGGCCGCTCGGCTCGAGGTCGACCCCGAACGGGTGAACCGACTGCTCGCCCATCCCCAGCGCGCCCCGCTCGTCATGCTCGACGGCGAGGACGCGCTGGCCGACCGGGCCGACGTCGTGGCCGCCGCCATGGACCACGCGGCGACCGTCCTTCGCGAGGCCGATTGGGCCGGCGACGGACCGCCGACCCTTCGTTTCTACCGCCCACCCGGCTTCCGTCTCGAGTCGGCGATCCGGGACCTCCACCTGCTCCTGTGGCGTCTGGCAGCGACGACGGGAGGCGAAGGATCATCCGACCCGAACGCGTTTCCCCTGGACGGCATCGTCGTCCCGAAGCTCGAGCATCCCGAGGAGGTCGACCTCCTGTTCGAGATCCTCGACGCCGCTGAGCGCGAGCTGGGACTGCCGGCCAACCGGATCCGCGTCGGCCTCCTCGTCGAGTCGGGCTGGGCTGCGACCCAGCTCGCCGAGATCGCCCGTCGGGCGGCGCCACGGCTCTGTGCGCTCATCTTCGGTCTCGCCGACTACTCCGCCGACCTTGGTCTGCCCCGGATCCAAACCGATCACCCCCTCGCCGAGTGGGCTCGAGCCGAGATCGTGGCGGTGGCCGGCGGGGTGGGCGTCCCGGCCATCGATGGCATGACCCTCGACTACCCCGTCGCCGACCCCGCGCTCGACGCCAAGGCGAATCGAGAGCGGTTCCTCGATCGGATGGCGCTCGTCTATCGGGACGCCGTGCGCGCCCGCGAGCTCGGGATGGCGGGCAAGTGGGTCGGCCATCCAGCCCAGCTCTTCGCCGTCCTCCTCGCCTTCGAGACGGGCCTCGAGCCGGCGGCCCTCGAGGCCGAAGCCGCGAAGCTCGAGGCGTACCGGCGGGCCGTCGAGCACGAGGCCCGCGGCGCGACGATCATCGGTGGGGTCATGAGCGACCGGGCGACGGATCGCCACGCCCGCATGGTCCTGCGCCGGGCCACGGCCCTGGGACGGTTCGATCCGGAGCGAAGCCTTCGCCTGGGCGTGATCGACCCGGCCGAGCTCGAGGAGGCGCGGGCGGCATGGCGCGCACAGGGAGGAGACGGATGAGCGAGACCCCCAACCACCCCGAACCCGAGAGCGATCCGCCGGCGGCGGACGGCCCCCAGGAACCCGGGCCCTCGAAGCGCGCGCCGGTCATCGGCTGGGAGGGTCGCTTCCTGGAAGACTTCCGGGTCGGCGATGTGTACCGCCACGCCGGGGGGCGGACGATCACCGAGACCGACAACATCTGGTTCACCCTGCTCACGAACAATACCCACCAGATCCACCTCAACGCCGACTATGCCGCGCGGACGGAGTTCGAGCGCCCGCTCGTCGTCTCGACGCTCACCCTGGCTATCGTCACCGGGCTCTCGGTGCCGGACGTGAGCCAGAACGCGGTCGCCAACCTCGGCTGGGACAAGGTCCGTCTGACCGCACCGGTCTTCGCCGGAGACACCCTCTACGCCGAATCCGAGGTCCTCGAGGTCCGCCCGTCCCGTTCTCGGCCCGGCCAGGGCATCGTCCGGGTCCGAACCCGTGGCT
>Ga0272446_1005075_pt1 | contig 14855 bp, 11 predicted proteins | sample YNPCB0061_FD_194587 | JGI IMG/M metagenome (GOLD analysis project Ga0272446, IMG submission 194587) | Hot spring microbial mat communities from Yellowstone National Park, WY, United States - YNP-CB-006-1 | ecosystem: Environmental > Aquatic > Thermal springs > Hot (42-90C) > Sediment | place...
TCAAGGACGAAGATAACCTACGGTTTTATCCCATCTCCGCATATTCAGTGCAACGCATTGAGGTCTGGAATGGGGTTGGCGTTTGCTCTGCGCCCAATTCGTTCATTATTTGACCGACCACCTCAGCCAGCACCCGCAAATCCCCTTGCTTTCGTTGAGGTGGTCGGTTGTAGGCACCACAAGCATTACAGGACGATTTACAGCCTTAGCGCAAATAACAATTGGCATTTTTTTTACAGGTCGTCGGAAATGGGTTTTGTATGCTTTAATTTATATAGCTCCTAAAACTAGGGGGGCTCTCCGTGTGCCTAACACGGACTAGTTGGAAACCACTGAAGAACAAGTTCAGGGACTGACCCTGATCAACAGGCTCTCCGTGTGCCTAACACGGACTAGTTGGAAACGCGTAATTGAACTTGACGGCGCATGGTACGCCGTTAAGGCTCTCCGTGTGCCTAACACGGACTAGTTGGAAACAAGTTCCCGATCGGAGGGGTGCGAAGATACTCCCCGCTGGCTCTCCGTGTGCCTAACACGGACTAGTTGGAAACCTCCTCATGAACCACCACCAGCTTGTAGAAGCCGGGGTGGCTCTCCGTGTGCCTAACACGGACTAGTTGGAAACGCTTAAGTCCCAAAAAGCCCTCTACAAGCCACTTTGCAGGCTCTCCGTGTGCCTAACACGGACTAGTTGGAAACATGTAGTTGTTGTTTGTCTCAACAAATACACCTAGGCTCTCCGTGTGCCTAACACGGACTAGTTGGAAACTTGATTACTGGCGCATAGCCCATCTGCGCCAGGGGGAGGGCTCTCCGTGTGCCTAACACGGACTAGTTGGAAACAATCCATCGGACCAAGTCACCCCTAGACTCCAAACCTCGGCTCTCCGTGTGCCTAACACGGACTAGTTGGAAACCACTATCCCACAAGCTCCGCATGGAGTAAACAATATTTGGCTCTCCGTGTGCCTAACACGGACTAGTTGGAAACAGCGGCAAGCAGACTTCCAAGAGCCATCTCCGTTTCGAGGCTCTCCGTGTGCCTAACACGGACTAGTTGGAAACTCTAACAAAGTTTGACCCTTTTTCAGACCCCTTTTGGGTGGCTCTCCGTGTGCCTAACACGGACTAGTTGGAAACGTTAAGTCGACGGCCGCAGCATATAGAGCTATCCGTTGGCTCTCCGTGTGCCTAACACGGACTAGTTGGAAACGCTATGCTGGACAGCGTCCATTTAGCGCTACGAGTTTTGGCTCTCCGTGTGCCTAACACGGACTAGTTGGAAACTGTCGTGCTTCACCCTTAAGGTGTCTGATATGTCTGCCTGGGCTCTCCGTGTGCCTAACACGGACTAGTTGGAAACCACTCTGCAGTCGGAGCACTACTTTGGCGTGTCTCAGTTGGGCTCTCCGTGTGCCTAACACGGACTAGTTGGAAACAAGATGCTTTCTACAAAGCAGTAAACGACTTGGTAAGGGCTCTCCGTGTGCCTAACACGGACTAGTTGGAAACTACAGCAGGGCGGCTTGACCAGTGGGCGCGCAGACGTGGCTCTCCGTGTGCCTAACACGGACTAGTTGGAAACAGCCTGGCCTAGGGTGATCACGCCGAGGTGTTCCCCTAGGCTCTCCGTGTGCCTAACACGGACTAGTTGGAAACAAGAGGTGGATGGGCACGAAATCAAGCCCACCCTTGGCTCTCCGTGTGCCTAACACGGACTAGTTGGAAACTTGACAGCACCCATCTGGCGCTTTTGTTTTTTATGGCGGCTCTCCGTGTGCCTAACACGGACTAGTTGGAAACTCCCTAGACTCCTACCATGGCGCGGGCTTCGTAAACGGCTCTCCGTGTGCCTAACACGGACTAGTTGGAAACTTCAGCGCCACTGGTAACCTGAGAACTGATCGCAGTGGCTCTCCGTGTGCCTAACACGGACTAGTTGGAAACGTCAAGCGTCTTACCTTGACACTTGTACAGGCTTAGGGGCTCTCCGTGTGCCTAACACGGACTAGTTGGAAACGTTCTTGGTGACGGTGAAGGTCATGCCAATCGCCACTATGGCTCTCCGTGTGCCTAACACGGACTAGTTGGAAACTAATTCCCAGACTCCCCATGCCCCTTAGCCCTTTGGGTGGCTCTCCGTGTGCCTAACACGGACTAGTTGGAAACAAGACATGTTCTCCGTACTGTCGGCCGGCCGTCTTATAAAGGGCTCTCCGTGTGCCTAACACGGACTAGTTGGAAACTCTCGGCTCTTCTGATGAGCTCGCTGGGTTTAATTATGGCTCTCCGTGTGCCTAACACGGACTAGTTGGAAACAAACAGGATTCATTGAGGAAAAATGTCAAATCAGAGGTGGCTCTCCGTGTGCCTAACACGGACTAGTTGGAAACACAGTCCTCCATGGGTATCAGAGACTTCAAATAATTCGGCTCTCCGTGTGCCTAACACGGACTAGTTGGAAACCCCGTTCATCAGGCCCTCTAGCGACAGTAAATTAACGGCTCTCCGTGTGCCTAACACGGACTAGTTGGAAACAACCATTTCTTACGTACGGCATATACATAGACAGCCAGGCTCTCCGTGTGCCTAACACGGACTAGTTGGAAACTAGATGCGGGCAAGCATGTCCAGCAACGCGATGATCTGGGCTCTCCGTGTGCCTAACACGGACTAGTTGGAAACATTTCAGTTATGGTTTTTGACATGTCGATTGATTTTGAGGCTCTCCGTGTGCCTAACACGGACTAGTTGGAAACAGCCGGAAGGGATAAGTTTCCCACGTGCGGGTCAAAGGCTCTCCGTGTGCCTAACACGGACTAGTTGGAAACTTTCCCACAGTGCGCCGTAAACGAGGTACGGCCAAAGGCTCTCCGTGTGCCTAACACGGACTAGTTGGAAACAAACAAGACCGGGCCGTAAGTGAGGCTCATAAATGCGGCTCTCCGTGTGCCTAACACGGACTAGTTGGAAACCTTGTAGAAGCCGGGGTGGATCATGGGCGACCGGTAAGGCTCTCCGTGTGCCTAACACGGACTAGTTGGAAACTGGTGTACTACAATGCCACCAGACTAACGCCGCAACCAAGGCCCGCCGTGTGCCTAACACGGACTAGTTGGAAACTACGCCGCACTGGTAACCTTGCTCGCTGAGGCTCTGCACCGGCCCGCCGTGTGCCTAACACGGACTAGTTGGAAACGGCATGTAAAACTAGGCTTATGCTGAGACGGGAACTGGCCCGCCGTGTGCCTAACACGGACTAGTTGGAAACTTTAATGGGTCTTCCAAGAGAACAATGGTTTCTTGTGGCTCTCCGTGTGCCTAACACGGACTAGTTGGAAACATAAATGTTCTCCTTAGTTGAAATGGTTTACAGGAGATTGGCTCTCCGTGTGCCTAACACGGACTAGTTGGAAACATGATCTGTAGTAGCAGACCAAACAATCCAAGCCTAGAGTTGGCTCTCCGTGTGCCTAACACGGACTAGTTGGAAACTCCTTGAGTTTTTGATAGATTACCCTAAGTTCTGACGGCTCTCCGTGTGCCTAACACGGACTAGTTGGAAACAATGAAGGGAAATCCCTCTGCGTTAAAGGCTGTAAGGTGGCTCTCCGTGTGCCTAACACGGACTAGTTGGAAACCTAACCTTCAGTCTCGGCTTTTCCATATCGCTTGCCTCTGAAGGCTCTCCGTGTGCCTAACACGGACTAGTTGGAAACCTAAGTCGCGTACTTCGACACCTTTACCGTAAACAGGCTCTCCGTGTGCCTAACACGGACTAGTTGGAAACAGCTGGCAACCCCACCCTACTTAGGGCCTCCTCGATCGTGGGCTCTCCGTGTGCCTAACACGGACTAGTTGGAAACTAGGTATTCCCCCAAATGGTTGGTTTCCCGATCACTATAAGGCTCTCCGTGTGCCTAACACGGACTAGTTGGAAACCCCACCATTCCTTGCGTACGGCATGTACATAGACAGCGGCTCTCCGTGTGCCTAACACGGACTAGTTGGAAACATTACTAGATCGCGGACTTTGCGGCTGGGGTGTCCTGGCTCTCCGTGTGCCTAACACGGACTAGTTGGAAACTCCCCAACTTCCAGAGTTCCCCAGCAACAACAAAAGCAGGGCTCTCCGTGTGCCTAACACGGACTAGTTGGAAACGCTAAGGGCATGAGTTTCATACCCAGTCCGAAGCCTGCGGCTCTCCGTGTGCCTAACACGGACTAGTTGGAAACATTCGGCGGGGATTTCCACCCCGTAGAGTGTCTTCAAAAGGCTCTCCGTGTGCCTAACACGGACTAGTTGGAAACTTGAAGAGTACCTCAAGGCCAACCCCAATGCTGGGGTGAGGCTCTCCGTGTGCCTAACACGGACTAGTTGGAAACTCTGCGATACCCACAGCGGCCTCTCTTCGGTCGACAGGGCTCTCCGTGTGCCTAACACGGACTAGTTGGAAACCGTGTATTCCCCACCTACGGGATGGGCACATTTGCGGTATGGCTCTCCGTGTGCCTAACACGGACTAGTTGGAAACATTTCAGTTATGGTTTTTGACATGTCGATTGATTTTGAAGGCTCTCCGTGTGCCTAACACGGACTAGTTGGAAACTGTATTGAACATGCAGGTCAAGGAATTTCCTTACGAAGGCTCTCCGTGTGCCTAACACGGACTAGTTGGAAACTCCACACACGGAAATTGCTTTAACTTCCCCAAAAATTGGGCTCTCCGTGTGCCTAACACGGACTAGTTGGAAACCCAAGGCGGCCCTCGATGCGGAGCAAGAAGACGTAGGCTCTCCGTGTGCCTAACACGGACTAGTTGGAAACCCGTGAAGAAGGCCACCCCTGAACAAAAAGCCCTGCTGGCTCTCCGTGTGCCTAACACGGACTAGTTGGAAACATTCTTGATGATGGACTCGATCACTTTTTGCTTTATGGGGCTCTCCGTGTGCCTAACACGGACTAGTTGGAAACCACGAACTGCAAAAATTCCCGACCGTTTTCTTCGGTCAGGCTCTCCGTGTGCCTAACACGGACTAGTTGGAAACTTGCCGGAGCTTTTTAGTCTGGCACTAGCAGACCTGGGGCTCTCCGTGTGCCTAACACGGACTAGTTGGAAACTGTATTCACCGCCAAACTCTCCCTCCACACGAAGGAGGGCTCTCCGTGTGCCTAACACGGACTAGTTGGAAACCTAGGTACGGCCATCGACAAGGCTCATAGATCTTTTGGCTCTCCGTGTGCCTAACACGGACTAGTTGGAAACTTTGGAGCATCCGTACCAATTGAAACTTTGAATATTGAGGCTCTCCGTGTGCCTAACACGGACTAGTTGGAAACCTGCCGACGGCGTATAAAGCCTTGCTTAGCCAGACGGCTCTCCGTGTGCCTAACACGGACTAGTTGGAAACGTCTTAAGGCCGTTTATATCAAATTGGCCCTCCAACCAGCGGCTCTCCGTGTGCCTAACACGGACTAGTTGGAAACCAGTAGGAGTACAGGCTAGCCATGTCCTGTACATACGAAGGCTCTCCGTGTGCCTAACACGGACTAGTTGGAAACTTCCTGCCAAAGAGGAACCCATACAAGAGGGTTCCCAGAAAGGGGGCTCTCCGTGTGCCTAACACGGACTAGTTGGAAACCTAAGACCGTTTATGCTAAACTTGCCTTCACCCAGCCGGCTCTCCGTGTGCCTAACACGGACTAGTTGGAAACACTAGAAATTCTCAAAGTCATGTTTAACATCGAAATCCCCGCCGAATGGTTGCTGCTTGGTCGCGCTGGCGAGCGCGGACCGAAGCTGTCCAAATATTTAATAGGCCTCGGCGTGCCTGAAACAATCGCCGGGGCCTGCGGACGGATAAACACAAGGGTCACCAACGACCCTGAAGACATCCGTGAACAGGCAGTAAGCAGCCACTACCTGTCCTGCTTAGCTGCCGACGAAGCTGGAAAGGCCATGATCGAGGAGGACGTTCGGATGGCCGAAGCCGGACACCTCTTCCTCTGGGTTGCTGGTCAGAGAAAGAGCATCGACGGCGAGGGCTTCAAGGCCCGCGCCAAGGTGCGCACCCTAACCGACGCGGCTGATCAAGTAAAAGGCATTTACGTCGAGCGCGTCTATGGAAACCACATGGCATTGTGGAACGCCATGGATCAGCTTGAAGCTTGGGCAGCCGATAAGTATGGCCGGTACGTACCAATCATGATGTTCGGATCGGGCACCGAACTGTACTGTCCGTCCGCAGCAGCCGGTAAGCAGGATACGCAACAGCTACGGCTTAAAGGCGTCGGCCCGCACCAGTTCGAGCCGTTCTCGTTCGAAAAGATCGTCCAACGGTTTATGACCGAGAAGGGGTGTGCCCTAGCCGACATCGTATTCAACCCTCAAAACGGCGTACTTAAGCTGAAGAAATAATCCACACCAGTCTTTATTTTTTTTTTACCCATTCACAGCCGGCTGGTTCTGGTGACAAGTTGGAGATTATTATGTCCGAGCTTAGGGTAGGCTCTCCGTGTGCCTAACACGGACTAGTTGGAAACCTGAAAATGTTTGACTGCGTCGAAGTCGAACATGACCTCGAGGCTCTCCGTGTGCCTAACACGGACTAGTTGGAAACTCGAAACCCTCGCCCTCCTCATCCATGCACAAAATTCTCGGTAAATGCGCGGCTTTTGGAGTGCCCTATGTCGTTTTGGCGATCGCCATGGGCCTGAGCGGCCAACCCTATGGCAGCGGGCCTGCCCTGGCGGTGGCTTTGAAATCCCTGAGCTGGGGCTTAGGCGAAATGTGGGGAATATTTACCCTCATTGCCCTGGCGTTGCTGGCCGATGGCTGCACAGCCTACCTCTTCCGCGGTTTGTAACTCCCCCAAAGGACAGCCGAACGAAAGCAAAGGGCCCGGAGGCCATCCCCCCAACTCCGAAAGTTGGCGGCCAAGGCTGCCACTTCCTGCAGAAAATCCGCTCTGAGAGCCTGTTATCGTAAATCTGGTGCCCAAAGGCTTAATCCAAAAAGCGGAGAACCAAAGCACCTGCACCCAAGCAGGGCTCTCCGTGTGCCTAACACGGATCGATTGGAAACACCCCCACCCCTTGGGCCGTCCCTTGGGGTACGAGGGGGCTCTCCGTGTGCTTAATACGGATCGATTGGAAACCTATTCAGAGCACAACACCTTCATGAGTGAGTTTTTTAAGGAACTGCTGACGATTAGCGGGATCAGTCTTGCCATCGCTTTCGGTCAACTTTTCTTTACTGGACACCCTGGTATTTGGCTGACGCATTTTTACCTACATCTTTTTCAGCGGCAGTTTCCCCCCTCGCTGGGACTTGGCGGCTTGTTCATTGCGCTTGTGCTAAGTAGTCTCTATCCTTTCGGCATGATTTTTGGCTACTTGATAGGCTTTCGGCTTGTGCCTGCTTTGGTTAGTTTGACTGCCTTTTTCAAATGGGCACTGGCGATCGCTGTATTTTTTCTCTGGACTCTACTTATGTTTGAACTCTGCTACCGCTGGGCACTTTCTCAAGCGGCGCGCTAACGCCAAAACTTATGCTTGTGGGAAGCGAGTCCCTCCGTGTGGCTAACACTAACTGATGGGAAACATCAAATTACAATTTTTAGTAATAACTGAATCAAGAGGATGGCTGTCAATATCACACTAATTGACTTGAATATCAGGATAGTAGAAGCGTGGCGTAACATCTGCGGTGACTTAGAAAATGTCAATATCCAGTATGGCTCTATCTTTGACCTTGCCTGTGATGCGATCGTTAGTCCCGCCAACAGCTTTGGCTTCATGGACGGCGGCTTAGACCATAGAATCTCGAAATTCCTTGGCTGGGGTGTACAAGAGCGGTTGCAACAAATGATTCGCACGAAACACTACGGCGAACTACTGGTGGGTACAGCAGAGATTGTAGAAACATATCATCCGAACATTCCTTATGTCATCTCTGCTCCTACTATGCGCGTGCCTATGATTCTACATGAGACAGTGAACCCCTATCTTGCCACCCGTGCTGTATTACTGCTGGCCAAACATGGGGTGTTTGAGAATGGTCAGGCAATAAAAGATGTGGTGCGAACTATTGCATTTCCAGGTATGGGTACTGGTGTAGGGTGTGTAACTCCCGAAGTTTGCGCTAAGCAGATGCGTGCCGCCATTGATGATGTTTTGCTGGGTAAATACAAGTTTCCTACCTCGTGGTTTGATGTACAACAAAGACATCAACTGCTCTATGGAGAGAAAACACGAGACTTGCAGTTCGAATAGTTCTAATTGGAACTTTCTTTTTTCTATACATCCTCAGGGAACTATTTCTCAATACAGTAGATTGAGAGTGGCTTGGTCGTAAATTCCCCCAAAATACTTACTGATGATTCGATTGAATACTGGGTGAGAGTTGGGGACATGGGCAAACAGGGTGGCGCAGGATTTTAACTTCATCTCATCAATAGAACCAAAGATGTCAAATGCTGATCTACCTTTTACCTGCAGAACCGCTTCAGATATGCGTATCAATCTGTCGCCAAGGATGGGATGCTCTAAATACGCTTGTGCTTCTGCAATCCCCGATATGCCGTATTTTTCAGACATAGCACTATGCCCCAGCCCTCTTAATTGGGGAAAGATGTACCACATCCAATGGGATACCTTCCTACCTGATGTAATTTCTGATAAGGCTGTTTCGTAAATTCCTTCTTGGGCTAATACAAATCGCAGTAGATCAAATGGATCATCATTGATGGAATTTACCATAGTTGGATTGCTAAATCTGGCTCTAGCCTAGTTTAACCTAAACAATTCCTTAGTTATGCAACTAATAAAAAGTAAAAGCCTTGGATAACTGAAAAGTTGAACCAAGGCTCACAAGGTTTGTTTGGTTAGGATTGCCAAGAACTACAGAGCAAAACCTCCGTTGATTACTACTTGACAACCCATACATTTACTACTATCTGCTTGCATGGGCACCACCTCCTGCTTCCTAATGGACTTTGCTGTTAGATTTAGCTTGCGCTTAGATTTATATTAGCTCACCCTAGCAGAGTTTGGCAAGTTTTTTAGCCAATTTTCGATCTCTTTTTGCCATTTGCTATTGCGGGCTAAATATACATGGCGATCGCACTTTCTTTCAGTGATTGCGCTGTCTCCTTTCTCACGATTGACTTTATGTGTTGATGGATCATTTAGGGCTTGTCGGAATAGGCTCTGGAGTTGGGCAAATTGCTCTGGTTGCAATCGGGCAGTGAAGGGGGAACCGCCGCTGTATGTGCCTGAACCGCTGAGCGCAGGAGTAATGGGCTGATATTTTAGCTGGCTCTCGCCAATGTGCCAAGCATTGTTGTTGCCATCAACATAGATGTAAACCAACTGTTTGTTTTGGGGGATTTCCAGTGCAGGCCGGCATGGGGGCAGGCTAGGATTTTGGGCAAACATGGGGAGCATAAACCCTCTGGGGATGTATGGTAAGTTGGAGCTAGATTTTGCTATAGTATCAGGGGAGTTGGATAAAAGTCATGGCACACAGACTGAAAAGTTGGGAGTCGCCTCGCTATCAGGGGCGCAATGATAAGGGTAAAGGCGGTTCAGCACGGCAGAGGCAGTTAAGAAAGCAAATGCAGAGACTGCGCCAAAATCTTAAAGCTGATAAGGGGGTGAATTTCACCCCCTTATTTTTTGAGCGTAAACTAGCTTGAGCCTATGACCAAAAGTTTTACGGCAGTTCTGATAGTTCCTACTGGGATTGGTGCTAGGATTGGTGGCTATGCAGGAGATGCGCTACCCGTAGCTAGGGCGATCGCCTCGGTGGTGGACTGCTTAATTACCCACCCCAATGTGGTCAACGGAGCTAACTTATATTGGTCTGACCCCAAAATTCAGTATGTGGAAGGCTATGCCTTGGATCAATTTGCCAGAGGAAATTGGCGGCTCCGTCCTACCTTTGGCAATAGGATAGGCGTGATCTTAGACTGTGATATTCCCAAAGATTTACATCTGCGCCATTTACAGGTGATTGCAGGGGCGCAGGCAACTCTTGGGCTGGATATTTTGCCTGCTTTGACCACACCGCAAGGACTGGGAGTAAAACTGAATCTCAGCACACAGGGAGCAAGTTGGGGGACGATCGCTGAACCGCAAGTTTTATTAACCAGTGCGGAAAAACTGATAGATTGCGGGGCTGAAGCGATCGCCGTAGTTAGTTGGTTTCCTGACTATTTTTATGACCAACTCTATGGCGCTCAAGTGGAGCAGTACCGCCAAGGGCAGGGGGTAGATGTCCTCGCTGGGGTAGAAGCGGTGATCAGCCACTTGGTTACGCGGGAATTGCAAATCCCTTGCGCCCATGCTCCCGCCCTTACCCCCCTCCCTCTCAAAGCAGATATTTCTCCACGAGCGTTAGCGGAAGAGTTGGGCTATACTTTTTTGCCCTGTGTGCTGGTGGGTCTGCACCAAGCCCCCCAGTTGATTACTGATGCTAATGGGGCAGGGCAAGCCGATGATTTGACCGCCGACATGGTCAATGTGGTAATTGCGCCCCATAGTGCCTGCGGTGGCAGTGGACTACTCTCTTTTGTCGCCAGTCCCCGCGTGCGGCTGATTACTGTTAAGCAAAATCAGACTAGCCTCAGCGTTACTCCCGAATTACTGGGAATATCCCCTAATCGTGTCATATCTGTAAACAATTACTTAGAAGCAATCGGGGTAATTAGTGCCCTAAAATCGGGAATTCACTGGCGATCGCTGACAATCTGAGTATGGCAAAATATAGACATTTCCAGCACAATAAAGTTAAAATCTAGGAACTTGCTACGGGAAAAATGTAAGCCATGACACAAACTGTTTCCCTGATAGAAAACTCAAGACTTTACATTCTCAAAGTCAAGTCCGATGGCACAGATTATCTTGGGAGCAGTGGCTTTATATTAGTTATCGGAATAATTGCATTTGTGGTGGCGAATTTTGCAGGCTTAATAATTTTGGCAGTTATTCTTGGTTTAATCTCCAAAGAAGACACTTTGACTATCAACAGACTACATCAAAGTCTTACTTTGAAGAAATCAATCAGCTTCTCTGGCACTACAGTCTCTCAAACTGAACATTCCTGTAATATAGATCAAATAGATCTTTTTACTGAAGAAACATCAGGGGAAAGTACAACAATTACCCTGCGCTTCCCTGTGTCTGGGCAAAAAGACTACATTCTCAAATTTGCTGTGAATCTCAACAGATCAGACGAACGAAACATTTACCAATTTTTGACTGACTTATTCCAAAATGCAAATCATCGAGCTAGGCAAATTACCAATCAAAATAGCCCTAATATTTCTGGTCAAGCTACTAGAGCAAATAGCTCAGTAACTCCTCCTGCTAATATGACAAGCGGACAGCGCCCCAAGCCCGATGCCTATGCTCCTAATATCAGCATCACTGATGATGAACTGATCTATCGACGGACATTAGTTACAGCTAAAGATTACTGGGGTATGTATTGGTCATTTGTGTGGGCTGTGATTTTTATTGTGGGTGGTGTGAGTTTAGCGGTGTTTGTAATTTTCCCAATCATTAGAACTAACCGCAATCTGTACGCTGTATATGTGCCTTTGGGATTGGTGGCTCTGGGCTTAGTTTTTACGGGAATTCATACTATTCTTTTCAAACTCATTGCTACTAAAACCAATGAGATCGTGCATTTTAATAAAATGGCGCAGGTAGTTACCCTTGAAGACAAGTTCTTGACTTCTAGATCGACACGCAAATATTTGTTTGAGCAGGTAGAGCTAAAACTGGAGAAACAGCACATAGGCGACGGCAGTTACTTAGAGCGGACTCATGTGGTTACCCTAGTGTTTGATGGCTCCAGTCCTAATCCCCGCAAAGTAGAACTGATGAAAACAAGGCAAGAATACCAAGCGATCGAACTATACAACGCCATTGCTGAGGTACTGTATCGCCCACCTCTGCCTTTGGGTACAACTGGGGCATAGTCGGGAAAGCCGTACCCCCATTATTCCCTTTTAGCTGTGTTAGGATAAGTTTTAATCAAAAAACCCGTGACGGGGGAATGCCATGTTTGAACGATTTACAGAGAAAGCCATTAAAGTAATCATGCTTGCCCAAGAGGAAGCCCGCCGTCTTGGTCACAATTTTGTAGGCACTGAGCAGATTTTATTAGGTCTGATTGGTGAAGGCACTGGAGTTGCCGCCAAAGTCCTCAAGTCGATGGGGGTCAACCTCAAGGATGCCCGCATTGAAGTAGAAAAAATCATTGGACGGGGTTCGGGCTTTGTGGCGGTGGAAATCCCCTTTACTCCCCGTGCCAAGCGGGTGCTGGAGCTATCCCTAGAAGAGGCACGCCAGCTAGGGCATAACTATATTGGCACTGAACATCTGCTGTTGGGACTGATCCGCGAGGGTGAGGGTGTTGCCGCCAGAGTGTTAGAAAATCTTGGCGTTGATCTGGCTAAGGTGCGTACCCAAGTAATCAGGATGCTGGGTGAAACCGCTGAGGTTACGGCTGGCGGTGGCAATTCTGGGCGCACTAAAACCCCTACCCTCGATGAATTTGGCTCCAATCTGACCCAGATGGCAGTGGACGGCAAGCTCGATCCTGTAGTGGGCAGAATGAAGGAGATCGAGCGGGTGATTCAGATTCTCGGGCGCCGCACTAAAAATAACCCTGTGTTGATCGGTGAGCCAGGTGTGGGTAAAACGGCGATCGCTGAAGGCTTGGCACAAAGAATCGCCAATTCTGATGTACCAGACATTCTGGCAGAGAAGCGGGTGGTGACCCTTGACATCGGCTTGCTGGTGGCTGGCACTAAGTACCGTGGCGAGTTTGAGGAACGCCTCAAGAAGATCATGGACGAAATCCGCACTGCTGGCAATGTGATCTTGGTGATCGATGAAGTACACACGCTAATTGGAGCGGGAGCGGCTGAAGGGGCGATTGATGCCGCCAACATCCTCAAGCCTGCCCTCGCCCGTGGTGAGTTGCAGTGTATCGGTGCCACTACCCTCGATGAGTATCGCAAACACATCGAGCGGGATGCCGCCCTCGAACGGCGTTTTCAGCCCGTCATGGTGGGTGAACCCAGCGTAGAAGAAACCATTGAGATTCTCTTTGGTCTGCGGGAGCGCTACGAACAGCACCACAAGTTGAAAATTCTCGACTCTGCCTTGGTTGCCGCCGCCAAGTTGTCCGATCGCTACATCTCTGATCGCTTTTTGCCCGACAAGGCGATCGACCTGATTGATGAGGCTGGCTCAAGGGTGCGGTTGATCAATTCTCAACTGCCCCCTGCGGCTAAGGAACTGGATAAGGAACTGCGCCGTGTCCTCAAAGAAAAAGATGAAGCGGTACGCTCCCAAAATTTTGACAAAGCAGGTGAACTGCGCGATCGCGAAATTGAGATCAAGCAACAAATCCGTGCTTTGAGCCAAGCGCGCAAGTTGGAGACCAGCAAGGATCAAGAAACTCCCGTAGTGGACGAAGAGGACATTGCCTATATCGTCAGTTCATGGACTGGCGTACCCGTGAGCAAAATCACTGAGTCCGAGTCGGTCAAGCTGATGCAAATGGAAGACACCCTGCACCAGCGGGTAATTGGGCAGGAAGAAGCCGTCAAAGCCATTTCGCGGGCGATTCGTCGTGCCAGAGTAGGGCTAAAGAATCCCAACCGCCCCATTGCCTCCTTTATCTTCTCTGGACCTACAGGAGTCGGAAAGACTGAACTCACCAAAGCGCTTGCCGCCTACTTCTTCGGTTCCGAAGATGCCATGATTCGTTTGGATATGTCCGAGTTTATGGAACGGCATACCGTCTCCAAACTGATCGGCTCTCCCCCTGGATATGTGGGCTACAACGAAGGCGGGCAACTCACCGAAGCGGTGCGTCGTCGTCCCTATACGGTGGTGCTGTTTGATGAAATCGAGAAAGCACACCCCGATGTCTTCAACCTACTGTTACAGATTTTTGAGGATGGTCGTTTGACTGACTCCAAAGGTCGCACAGTGGACTTCAAGAATACTCTGTTGGTGATGACTTCCAACATCGGTTCCAAAGTGATTGAGAAGGGGGGTGGCGGTTTAGGCTTTGAGTTTGCCAGCGACAACCCTGCCGAGTCGCAGTACAATCGGATTCGCTCCCTCGTCAATGAGGAATTGAAGCAGTACTTCCGTCCTGAATTCTTGAACAGGATTGATGAAATTATTGTCTTCCGTCAATTGCAAAAAGAGGAAATCAAGCAGATTGCTGATCTGATGCTCGATGAAATCTTCAAGCGCATGCAGGAAAAGAACATCACCCTCACGGTTACCGAGCGCTTCAAAGACCTCTTGGTGCAAGAAGGCTATAACCAAAGCTATGGGGCAAGACCACTGCGCCGTGCCATCATGCGCCTACTGGAGGATTCCTTAGCCGAGGAGATTCTCACGGGCAAGGTGCGCGAAGGGGCATCAGTGGAAGTTGATGTGGATGATGATGGTAAGGTGGTGTGCAATGCAATTCCGCCTACACTGCCTGCGGGTGAGACATTGCAATTAATGCCTTCAGCCAACTAATTTAGCGAATTGAGTTTTAAGTTCAACTCTTGGGCAGGGGCGTAAGCCCCTGCTTTATTTTTTAGGACAAACGCTCTCCATTTTTCCTCTGGAGTTGAGACTAGGTTCTGCCCTCACCCCCTGCCCCTCTGCCAAAGGGCGAGGGGAGCAAAGCAATTACCCAAAGAGACTCAGCCTAAAACTCGGTAATTGGCTGAAGCATGCCCCGCCAATCGAGAATTTGTACCAACAGCAGATACAGCACGCCCAAGGCAACAGCGGCAATTCCTGTGAGTAGGGCTATCCATGGCGA
>Ga0272446_1005077_pt1 | contig 14846 bp, 12 predicted proteins | sample YNPCB0061_FD_194587 | JGI IMG/M metagenome (GOLD analysis project Ga0272446, IMG submission 194587) | Hot spring microbial mat communities from Yellowstone National Park, WY, United States - YNP-CB-006-1 | ecosystem: Environmental > Aquatic > Thermal springs > Hot (42-90C) > Sediment | place...
ATTTGGCAAGCGCAACGATTTCAAAGAGCTTTTCTACCTGCGCTGGGGCAAGATTCGCTTCGATGTGCGGTGGGGGGCCGAACTCAATATCAAGGTGTTGCTGAAGGTCTACCGCAGCGACGGCGTCGTTGAGCACTTTATGGTGGACACCGACCCTTACAAGGAAACATGGAAATCACACCGGCGCAGGACGCGTGACTTCTACATCCATCCTTTTCCAGCCAACTACGGACGGGTGACGTGCGTCAAGTTTGCCTACATCGTTCACCTCGACGAGCGGTCGATCCCCTCGCGGCAGGAGTACATTTTCTTCGACGGCCCCGATTTCAACAACGATCAGCAGCAGCGCCGCGCCATCACCGACGCCTACGCCACGCCCAACACCTGGCGCACCTATGAAAGCGACGCCGCCCAATTGCAGCGCGATGTCGAATGGATCAATGGGCACTTCGAGTCGCTCAACATCGTCCCTAAGTTCACGAAGGGGACGCCGTATCATCCCTACCACCCCAAACGCTACATCCATGACCAGATCGACGCCATGATCGAGCGGAAGCGTCGCGCCCCGGAACGCCTGACGACGATCAAGGTGTGTGTGGATTGCATCGACGACACCGACTTTGTCAACCACCTGCTCTACGCCGCGTCCCAGGGCGTCTGGGTGCAAATTCAGGTGGACTGGCGCAAGATGACGCTGACCAACTCCGAGAATTATCTACGCATCAAGCGCACCGGCATCGAGCTGTTGGGCGTCTTCTGCACGCCGCAGCATCCGCTGATCGAGGTGGCGCCGGACATGCACAACAAGTTCATTCTCTTTGGCGATGAGGACAGCATCATCGGCTCCTTCAACATCACCTTTGACCGCTGGGGCGCTAACTGGGAATCGGGCATGACCTTCCGCTCGCAGGGGCTGACGCGCTTGCTGGACAACATCTTCCAGAGCATCCGCGGCGGCGTGATTCAGAAGTACCAGATCGACCCGCTCAGCCGCTTCAACCTGCTCTACACCTTTGGCCGGCAGGCGCTGGCAAATGGCAAGTATTACCGTCCGCATCAGGCCATCCTGGCGGAAATCAACCGGGCGCAACGTTCGATCCGGCTCTGCCTCTTTCTGCTGGGCGAGCTGCTGGGCGAGCACAACGACAGCGTGATCGACGCCTTGATCCAGGCGAAGGCGCGCGGGGTCGACGTGCAGGTGCTGCTCAACGGCCATCTGGCGCGCCAGGGCGACCCCGGGAAGGAATACACCATGGAAGAGGAGTTGCGCCGCCCCCTGCTGCCGTCTGTCTATCGCCTGCAGCGCAGCGGCGTGCCTGTGCGCCTCGCCTACGGTCGCTACGATCAACCAGTGCCCTACTGCCCGATTCATTCCAAGTATTGCGTGATCGATGAGCGCGTTGTGCTGGAAGGCAGCTTCAACTGGTACAACACCTCGGTCTTTTCGCACGACCTGTACGTTGTGGTGTCCGACGCGCTGCTGGCGCGCCTCTATCTGAATGAATATGAGCAGACGCTGCGCGACTTCCGCATCTTTTAGTGCACGTGGACGCAAATAAGCTGCGTGTTGCGTGTTCCGTCTCGTTACGCAACACGCAGCACGCAACATCATTGGTCTGTTTAGCCCATGCATTTTGGACGGTCAAACTGGTGTAAATATGAATTTTCCAACGACTGAACAGCAGGCGCGCTTTCTGGCTATCGCTGATGCGCTGGCGGCGCGGTTCGCTACGCGTGCCGAAGAACAAGATCGCAGCGGCGCCTTTCCCTACGCGAACTTTGCCGATATTCGCGCCGCCGGGTTGCCCGCGCTCGCTGTGCCCGCTGCATTGGGCGGGTGGGGCGCCAACCTGGTGGATGCCGTCATGGTGATCGAGCGGCTGGCGCAGGGCGATGGCAGCACCGCCTTGAGCTTCGCAATGCATGTACAGACCATCGGCAGCGCCGCCGAAAGCGGCGACTGGCCAGCGGCGATCCTCGCCGAAGTCTGCCGCGCCGCTGTCACACGGGGGGCGTTGATCAACTCACTGGCTACCGAACCGGCGCTGGGCAGCCCCAGCCGCGACGGTCGCCCCCAGACGACGGCGCGCCCCATCTACACCGACAACGGCGCCATCGATCACTGGGTGATCGATGGTTGCAAGAGCTTCGCCAGCATGTTTCCCGTGCTGGAGTACGCCATCATTCCGGCTGCACTGGAAGACGGCAGCGGCGAAGTTGGGCGCTTTCTCGTCGCCGTCGACGATCACTTCCACATTGAACAACTGTGGGACGCGGTCGGGATGCGCACGACAGGCAGCCACACGGTTGCCCTGCGTGGAGTCAAGGCGCCACACACCAGCCTCATCGGGCGCACCAGCCAGGCCAAAGGCGGCGTTGGCAACGCCTGGTTCACGTTGGGCGTCAGTGCAGTCTATCTTGGCGTGGCCGCCGCCGCTGTCGACGCCGCCAGCGACTACGCGCGGCGGCGGATTCCTGCTGCGCTGGGACGACCAATCGCCACGCTGGAGAGCGTGCAGCGTCAACTTGGTCAGGCGGCGCTGCTGCTACACACAGCGCGGACACAGCTTTACTACACCGCCGAGCAATGGACACGCCAGCCAGAGCGCCACCGCGAATTGACGATGTGGCTCACCGCCGCCAAAGTCACGCTCACCAACCATGCCGTCGCTGCGGTTGACCACTGCCTGCGGTCGGCGGGCGGCGCCGGGTTGACGCGGGCATTGCCGCTCGAACGCTACTACCGCGACGTGCGCGCTGGCCTCAGCCACCCACCCAGCGATGACGAGGCGGCTATCGCGTGGGGCCGCGCTGTGCTTCAGCAACGCGAAGGAACGTGAGCGATGAACGCCACACACCGGCCTCTGCCGCCCGCGCCGCTGTGGCGCTGCGCGTCGCCATGCTCTGCTCATCCGCCTGCGACGCGCTTACCGGGCAGATGCTCCGCGTTAATGGCAGGCGCACTCCGCCGCGCAGCGTTGAAAGCGCCGTCTGATCGAATCGGCTGGCGCATTCCAACAAAGCGCCGTTGACGACGACCGACGCGCTCGTGAGAATAGCGACAGTCCTTTGTCCATCTTCTCAAGGAGCGCGCTATGTCCGTTTCCTCCCCGGGGCCTCTACGTTCAACACCCGCCGATCCACCGTCGCCGTCCGCCGCCGCGTCGTGGCGCGCCGTGCTTCTGCCCTATCTGCTGGGCTTGTTGACTGCGTTTACACTCACGGGCGCCGGCATTTTTGTATTGCGTCGCCCCGACCCACCACCGATTCAGGTGATGGCGCCGCCAACGCCCGCGCCGACGGCGACAGCCACGCCTACGTCCACGCCAGGCCCCATCGTCGTCTACGTCAGCGGCGCAGTGATGGCGCCGGGAACCTTTACGCTGACGCCCAGCGCTCGCGTGGCCGACGCCATCGCCGCCGCGGGCGGTCTGCGCGCCGACGCCGACAGCGCGCAGGTCAACCAGGCGCAGCCACTCTTCGATGGTGCACAGGTGCATGTGCCGGTGATGGGGAGCGCACCCGTGCCCGCCGGTGGGCTTGCTGGTGTGCTCCCAACGCCCACGCCCGCCAGCCGCGCGGCCACCGTCGAGATAGCTGGCGGCGGGCTGATCGATCTCAATACGGCAACGCAAACGGAACTGGAGACGCTGCCCGGCATCGGCGCCAGCAAGGCGGCAGCGATCATCGCCAATCGCCCTTACGCCACGGTCGATGATCTCGACCGCGTCCCTGGCATTGGTCCGTCCACGCTCAATCAACTGCGTCCGTTGGTGATCGTACAGCCCTGAGCGACGAACATTCAGCCGGAATTGCGCCAGAATCACCGCAACATAGACTGGGGATGTGTCTCCTTAGACTCACAGCCTGTGACAACAATGTATACAGGCTGCACGCAACCAGTCATCCGTAGCCACCCGTCACCGGGCGCGGGCTGCGGCGTCCGCCAAGCCAGAGGTCAAGAAGAAACACTATGGCAAAGGAAGAAAAGAAGGCAATTAGCGACCAGGCGAAAGATGCACTCGTCGATGTGCGCAACGAGCTGATCGTCCAGACAGCGAACATCTACATCATGGTGCGCAAGGTGCTGCTCTCGAGCCTGGGCGCCGTCGCACTCACGGTCGACGAAGCGAACGAGTTGCTGGCCAGGTTGGTCGAACGCGGCGAAGTGGCCGAAGCAGACTTGCAGAAGATGATCAACGAGCTGCGCGCCCAACGTGCACGCAGCGAAGCCGAGGCCGTCAAGGCGCGCAACGAGTTAGCGAAGAAAGCCTCCAGCACGCTGGAGGACAGCGTCGAAACGATCTTGACGCGACTGAATGTCCCCAACAAGAGCGACATTGAGGATTTGAGTCGCAAGATCAGCCATCTCAACGAGAAGGTGTCGGCGCTGAATCAGCAACGCAAGAATTCGAGCAACTGACCGGCCGTCATTGCAACCAGCATAAGTCAACACGGGAGGCGCAATCCGCGCCTCCCGTGTTTTGTTGGCTGCTATTTCGCCGGTCTTGCCTGCTCGACCGTGCGGCGGAGCGGCGGCCTCTGACGGCTGAGGCGTGTGCGCAATGTCACTAACCAACGCCGCACCTGCGGCGCCCGCACCAGCAGGAGCAGCGTCAGTATTGCCGCATAGATCAGCGGCTCATCGCGTTCGGCAGCCTTGGCTTGCCACAGAAAGTGCAACACCGCCAACATGCCCGCCACATACGCCAACCGGTGCAGCCGTTTCCAGTTGCGCCCCAGCCGTCGCATCCAGCCGCGCGTCGAAGTGATCGCCAGCGGGGTCAAGATGAGCAAGGCCAGGCTGCCAGCCAGAATGTACGGCATGCTGAGCACCGCATCATGGAGGATCAGGTCGAGATCAAAGGCGTAATCCAGGCCGATAAAGTTGGCAAGATGCAGCGCGGCGTAAAGAAAAGCGATCAGCCCCAGAGACTTGCGCACGGTCAACGCTCTGCGCAGGCCAAAGATAATGTTGAGCGGTGTGCACGCCAGGCTCAGGAAGAGCACAATCAGTGCAGCGCGCCCTGTCTCGTTGTTGATCGTATTGATAGGGTCCACACCCAGGTCGCCATGCCACGCGCGCCAGCCAAGCCACGCCAACGGCGCCAACGCTCCAAGCGTCACCGCCCACCAAAAGCTGGCTTGACGCCAGTCTTGTGCGACGGAACGCTGTACATCGCCACGTGTTCGCTCGCTCACGCTGCACTTCCCTATTCCTAGAAACTGCGACTCAAATCCATGCCTTCGTACAGGTAGGCGACTTCGTCTTCATAGCCGTTGAACATCAGCGTCTCCCGGCGCCCCGTCTCGCCGATGCGTCGCTCCGAGGCCTGCGACCAGCGCGGATGATCAACTTGCGGGTTGACGTTGGCATAGAAGCCATACTCATGCGGTGCGGCGGTGTTCCATGTCGTTGCGGGAATCGTGTCGGTCAACTCAATGGTGACGACCGACTTGATGCTCTTGAAGCCGTACTTCCACGGCACCACCAGGCGGATCGGCGCACCTTGCTGGTTGGTGAGAGGCTTGCCATACATTCCTGTCGCCAGAATCGCCAATGGGTGCATTGCCTCGTCGAGGCGTAGTCCTTCTTGATAGGGCCACTCCAGAATCGCCGAGCGCTGACCGCGCATCTCTTCTGGTCGATAAACGGTGATAAACTTGACGTATTTCGCTTCAGGCTGCGGCTCGACATCGTTGAGGAGCGCCGCAATCGGGAAGCCGATCCATGGGATGACCATCGACCATGCCTCGACGCAGCGCAGCCGGTAGATGCGTTCTTCCTGCGGGTAGCGGCGGTAGATATCCTCGATGCTCAAGGTCATGGGTTTGTTGACCAGCCCGGTGACTTCGACCTGCCAGGGATAGGGCTTAAAGCTGGCTGCCTCGCCAGCCACAGCTTCTTTGTTCGTGCTGAACTCGTAGAAGTTGTTGTAGTTCGTGATCTGATGAAATGTGTTGAGAGGGTCGCCCAGTTCATCCTGCGCAGCGCTGGCGGTTGGCTCGGCGTGCGCCAGGGCCGCCGGCAATTGATCCGGCCCCAACGCGACGGTGAGCGCCGGCTCGACATTGGCGGCAGGCGCTTCACTGCGATTCAGCGTGGCGGGTGAACATGCCGCCAGCGCTGCTGCGCCAGCCACTGCGCCCGCCGCCGCCATGAAGCGGCGCCGATTCAGAAAGACATGTTCCGGTGTGATCTCCGCTGGAGAAATCTTGACCATTGTTCTCACCTATGTTGTATTGAACGCCCTGCCGAATTCTCGGCGCCATCTGTTGGAGTTTACTCTACGGCGTCGAACGCTTTGATACAGTATGATTGCTTTCATCCTGACCGCCCGTTGCGAGTGTAAACAGGCAGTGTGACATGAAGATTAAGGAGATATTACGCGTTGATGAATGACAACTCAACCGCCACCGCGCAGCGCCCTTTCATAGAAGGATGGCCCCATCGATGGATTTCCTGACTCATCTGCATCCAGCCACCGTTCACTTTCCCATCGCACTGCTGCTGCTGGGCAGCTTGCTCACAGGTGTGCACCTGTCGCGCCCGACGCCCTTTGACCTCAAACCAACGATCTGGCTGTTGCTCACGCTCGGCTGGATCAGCGGCGCGTGCGCAGTGTTGACAGGCTTGCTTGCGCAGGCCAACCTGCCGCCAGATGCGCCTTACCGCACCGTGCTCAATTTTCATATTGGCGCCGGGCTGGCTGTGCTGCTCGCGTATGGGTTTCTGCTCTATCGCGGTTGGTTGCACCGCAGTGCGCGAGCGCAGCAGGCGCGGCGGGCGCGCGGCGTCACGACCCCTGACCTGCTTGACGATCCCGCTGCGCGCGTCTGGATTGCGGTCATCGTCTTGTTTGGATCGCTGCTGATCGTGGCGACAGGTTGGTACGGCGGACAGTTGGTCTATGCATTTGGCGTGAATGTACAAAGGTAGGTGAATATGCGACAGATTATTGCCCTGGGCGGCGGTGGTTTCTCAATGGAGCCAGACAATCTGGCATTGGACGACTACGTGCGACGCGCAAGCGGTAAGACGATCCCGCGCGTCTGTTTCCTGGCGCAGGCAAGCGGCGAAAGTCTGGATTACACGCTGCGCTTCTACCGCGCTTTCAACCAACTTGGCTGTCAGGCGACCCATCTCTCGCTCTTCGCCTGTCCACCGCAGGAGATCGCCGCCATTCTGTTGGCGCAGGATGTGATCTACGTCGGCGGCGGCAATACCAGGAGCATGTTGGCGCTCTGGCAGGCCTGGGAACTGCCAGCCATTCTGCACCAGGCTTACACGCAGGGCGTTGTCCTGGCTGGCATCAGCGCCGGCGCCAACTGTTGGTTCGAGACGTGCATCACCGACTCGGCGGCGCCTCAATTGGATGTACTGGCAGGGATGGGCTTTTTACCCGGCAGTTTCTGCCCTCACTACGACGGCGAAGCCGAACGAAGGCCTGCATTTCATCGCCTGCTCGCTGAAGGTCGCATCCAGCCCGGTTACGCTGCGGACGACGGCGCCGCTTTCCACTTCATCGACGGTGCGCTGCATCAGGTTGTGATCTCGCGACCGCACGCACGCGGCTACCAGCTCACCCGCACCGCTGACGGGGTGCAGGAAACGCCGCTGCCCGCCGTCAACCTGCTCGAGTCGGCGTGAGGGCGTCTTGCGCAGTGCTTGCTGCGTGCTGTGTGGTGCGTGTAGTTGTCAACGGAGTGTGTACGCGATACGCACCGCGAAACACGCACCACGAAACACGCAGCGCGCACCACTCATCGACCTTGCTGCGCTGCGGCTTCCGCCAACGCTGCCCGCTGTTCGTACACTTTGCGGATCGCCGCCACTGCCTGGTCGACGCCCTCTCTGCCGGCGCGGAAGACCGCTTCGGGCAGCCAGACCGCCTCGCGCTCGTAGGCGTCGGTCGCCACGGGCAGGCGCATGGCGGCGAAGTCGAAGCGTTCCGGGTGCGCCATAGGCACGGGCAGACGCGTGAGTTGCGGCTGGAAGAGATCGTAGCGGTGCATCGGCGGGTAGCCGGTGCTGGCGTCCAGCCCTTCAGCCTCCAGCGCCGCGCAGACGGCATGATGGTCGACGCCCCACACCGCCGGGTCGATGGCAAAGATGTAGAGGTAAACCGAGCGCCGCGTGATGCGTGGGTCGGGGCGGAAGACGCGCACGCCGGGAATCTCGCTCAACGCCTCGTCCATGTAGCCGACCATCGCCTCGCGCTGGCGCGTCTGTTCGGGCAGGCGTTCGAGCTGCGCGGCTGCCAATGCCGCGTGCAATTCGCTGCTGCGGAAGTTGGCGCCCATGATCGTGACCTCGTCGCGTCCCGCGGCGGGGCGTCCACAGTTGACTACGCTGGCGGCGGCGTCCGCCAGTTCCTTCGTCTTGCAGATCAAGACGCCGCCCTCTCCCGACGTCAGGATTTTGGAGGATTGCAAACTGAACGAGCCGAAGTGCCCGATCGTGCCAGCGCCGCGCCCGCGCCACTGCATCCCGTGCACGTGTGCGCAATCCTCCACGACGATCAGGTTGTGTCGTTCGGCAATCGCCATGATCGCATCCATGTCCGCCATCAGCGAACCGACGTGCACCGGAATGATGGCGCGCGTGCGCGGGGTGATCGCCGCCTCAATCGCCTGCGGATCGATGCAGTAGGTCTTGGGGTCGATGTCCACGATCACCGGGATGGCGCCGGCGGTCATCGGCGCAGCGGCGGTCGCCTGGAAGGTGTAGGCAGGCACGATCACCTCATCGCCCCAGCCGACGCCCGCCGCGCGTAACGCGATCTCCATCGTCACCGTGCCGTTGGCGGCCATGATCGCGTGTTCGCCGCCTTGAAATTCGAGGAATCTTTGGAGAAACGCCTGGGTGCGCGGTCCCGGATAGGGATAGCCGCCCCAGTGTCCCGACCGGATGACTTCCGCCACTGCCTCGACCTCGCGCTCGTCGTGCACGGGCCATGCGGGATATGCGATCTTGACGGCTGGTTCGCCGCCCAGGATCGCCAGTTTGTCACTCATGTTCGATGCTCCTGGTTGCCTGAGAGGCTGTTTGGTAAGGTCGCTTTTGACGCAGAGACGCGGGGACGCCGAGGTTCGCAGAGGGACAACGGTGCAGTTTCCAAGGCGCTTTCTCTGCGTTTCTCTGCATCTCTGCGCCTCTGCGTCAAATCAGGTGACTTTTCAAACAGGCTCTGATGGTTGTGCAGTAACGCATCCAGCGCCGCGGTCAGCGCCGGACCGACTTCGACGCCGACCGACATACTCTCCTCGTAGTGGTCGCCCGGCTCGAACGGGTTGTCTGGATAGATGAACTCCTCAGCGGGGAGAATGTAGCCGAGTTCGTCGTTGGCGAGACCGACTAGCACGGCATGACGCGCGCCCGCCGCCCGCAGCGTCGCTTTGTACGCCAGCCCCAGTTTGGGCAACACCTCGCCCGGCATGAAAAAGAGCGATGCATCGCCGATGCGGAGCAGGCTGGCTTCGGTCGTCAACGAACCGTCGGCGTTCAGTTGCCCGGTGAGCAATCCTGCCTGCATCGCCAGCCGAAAGAGTGGATTGGCAAGCGGCGCGGCAAAGAGCTGGCGGCGATAGTCGATCGCGTCGACAGCCTGGGGCGGAGCCTCAGCCAGCGCTGTCAACGCCGCCTCGCCCAGGATGACGCCCATCAGTTCGGCGTCCTCGAAGCGATTGCCCGGCATCGCCGGCGTCATCATCCCGCCCAGCGCGCCAACCATGCCGATACAGGGCGCGGCTGTGGCCTGCTCCACCGTGCGACGCATGCTGTGCAGATAATCCGACGAGATGTGTGGGTTGTCGTCCCACAATACTTCGGGGTGACAGGGGTAGACGAGCAAGGTCGCCAGCGGATGGTGCGTCTCAGGAGCGACGAACTGCAGACAAGACAACTCCTCATCGGTGATTGCCGGGTCGCGGGCGTTGCGCGCAATTCCGGTCACTTGCGTCGAGGCTGTGCGGAGGCAGGCTGGCTGCAACTGTTGATGCGCCTGCAACGCCGTCGCCGCAATCATTTGTTTGAGGTGTGCGAAGTAGGTCGGATCAACGCCGCGCGTCATCTCGTCGGGACCCCACAGTCCCAGCGTATCCGAGCCGTGATGTGTGTGGGTCGCGGCCACGACAAGTTGCGCCATTGGCGCCGATTCCTGTACCGCACGTGCGATCTCCTCGATCTCATGGCGAGCCAACCCGATCAGATCGACGGCGACCATGATCACGGCGACATCGTGCGCACACAGCGCCAGCGCCCGCGCATAGAGATCGTCGTGCACCGACGCCGCGCGGCGATTGCGCCCAAAGCCCGCCAGAAAAACGGGTCGTTCCAGCGACGGCGTAATCATAGACTGTGCATAGCCAACGGAAACAGTCATAGCAACCTCTGCTTGCTCCCAGTGTAAATGATAGAACGCGGTTTCAGCGGATTGGGCGGATCGTCGCAGATTTCTGCAGGCGCCGAATGCGCCACAACCTCATGCACCACGCACCACGCACCACGCAACGCGCATCACGCAACACGCATCACTCCTCACCCAACACATGCGCGATGCCAAACGGTAGATCGTGGCGGCGGACATAGGCGGGCAATTCCGCCAGTGTCTGCGCAACGATGGCGGGCGGGATGCGGTCGAGCGGAATCTGGCAGGCGTCGAGCGCGCGGCGCAGAGGCGTTACATCCTGACCCTGCGCCTGCGCCATCAGCACAATGCCGGGACCGACGAGGTCGCCGTGCGGCAAGCCCTTGCCCAACCGATTTTCTACAGCGTAAGCGAAGTAGTGTTCGCTGCCTTCTTCCGGGCGCGAATGGCCGATCTGGTTGCAGAGCTGCACTTCGAGCGCCAGACAATCGGCAAGCTGCTTGAGACCATCGCGGTCGCCGCGCCCGGCGGCTTCAGCGCAGTCGAACGCAGCGGCAAGGATGGCGGCGGCGATGCGATCGACCCAGGCAAGATAGCGCATCGCTGGCGGATTCTGCCCGTGATCTTCGGCAAAGCGCCAATCCCACGAACCGGTGGCGATCGAAAGCACGTCGCAGATGCCGGCGGCGCGGATCGAAGGGGGCGCTTCCGCCATCACGGCATAGTCGAGCAGCACCAGATCGGGCGGGCGTGTCGCGATGTAGCGCACGCAACCATGGCCGCGCACACCCGACGCCCACGTGAAAAAGGCATCCACCGAAAGCGCTGTCGGCAGGCAGACAAGCGGCAGCGCACATGTGCAGGTGAGAAACTTGGCGGCGTCAACCGCCAGCCCGCCGCCAACCGCGTAGAGCACTTCCCCCTTGACATCGAGACGGAGGCTCTGCCAGGCGGCGACATCAGCAGCGGCAACCTCGATGACGGTGAGAACATTGAGCCCATGCAGCCGTTGACGCACGGCTGACCAGGCTGCGGCAGTGGTGACGACCGTCGCCGGGCGAGCGTCGCGCCAATCGACAAAGGCATGTTCCTCCACTTTGGGCAGGGGCCAGATGGTGGCGCTCATCCCTTCACCCCAGAGATGACCACGCCCTGGATGAACTGGCGTTGGGCAAAGAAGAAGAGCAGCACCGGCGGGATCACCATCACCACACTTGCCGCCATGATCAGGTGCGTGTTGACTGAATAGAGCGCGTTGAAGGTCTGCAAGCCAACCGCCATCGTCCAGTTATCGCGGCTGTGCAGGAAGATCAGCGGCTCGTAGAAGTCGTTCCAGGCGTAGAGAAAGTGGAAGATGGCGACGGTCACGATCACCGGCATCGCCTGCGGCACGAGCACATGCCAGAGCGTCTGGATCGGCGACGCGCCGTCGATCTTGGCGGCGTCATCCATCTCCAGCGGAATGGTCATGAAAAACTGGCGCAGCAAGAAGACATCATAAGCGTTGGCGAAGAAGGCGGGCACGATCAACGGCAGCAGCGTATCGACCCAGCCCAGCCGCTGAAAGAGTACGTAGACCGGGATCAGCGTCACCTGACGCGGCAACATGATCGTGCTGAGCAACACGATGAAGAGCCAGTTGAGCCACGGCGCGCGGAAACGTGAGAAGCCATACGCCACCAACGTGCACGAGATCAGCACGCCCGCCATGCCGACAAAGGTGACGATCAGCGTGTTGAGAAAATAGCGCGGGAAAGGCACCGCCGTCATCGCCTCCAGGTAATTTTCAGGATGTATCTCGATGTGGCGCACCGGCGTCTGCCCGGCGATCTTCAACGTTACGCTCTCCGCCGGGTTGTTCGGATCGACGAAGACGCCCATGCCGCCGGGCTGATTTCTGACCAGCGCCATCTCCAGCGTTTCGCCGCCCGCTGTCCCGCTATTCACTGTCACCCGAAAGAGCGGCTCCATGCGCCCGTTGACCTCCACCATCGTCGCCTCCCAGGGAATCAGCGGCGGCGGCACGGCGCGCAACTGGTTCTTGCTCTTGAGCGAGGTGGAGATCATGAAGAGAAAGGGGATCAGGATGATCACCGCGCCGGCTACGATCACGATGGTCGCCGCCGTGCGCCCCACCAGCGAATTCAGGCGCATACTCTGCACGCGGCTGTGGCGCCCGGTGATCGCAGGTTGCATTGGTTGCATGTCAACTGACGCCATTTAGCGCTTCCTCACTTCGCCTTCGTAATAGACCCACAGCGCCGACGAACGAAAGACCAGCAGCGTGAGCGCCAGCACGATCAGGAACAACACCCATGCCAGCGCCGAAGCGTAGCCCATCTCGTTGAACTTGAAGGCGTTTTGGTAGAGATAGAGGTTGTAGAAGAGCGTGGCGCGCTGCGGTCCCCCGCTCCCGCCGCTGATGACGTACACCTCGGTGAAGTACTGGAACGCACCGATCAGCCCGAGCACCAGCGTGTAGAAAATCACCGGCGTCATCATGGGCAACGTGACGTAGCGAAAACGCTGCCAGGCATTGGCGCCATCCACCTTGGCGGCGTCGTAGAAGGTGGTTGGGATGCCCTGCAACCCCGCCAGATAGATGATGACGCCGCCGCCCACGCCCCACAAGCTCATGATCACCAGCCCTGGAATCGCCCAGTTGGGGTCGGTGAACCACCCCGGCCCCTTCACGCCAAAGGTGCGCTCCAGAAATGGGTTGAGGATGCCGACCTGCGGGCTGAAGATGCGCGACCAGACGATGGCGACCGCCACGCCTGCGATCACCGAGGGCAGAAAGTAGATCGTGCGCCACACGCTCACACCAGGCACGCGCTGGTTGAGCAACATCGAGAGGCTGAAGCCCGCCACCAATCCCAACGGCAGCGCCAGCGAACCATAATAGAGCGTCACGCCCAGCGAATGCCAGAAGAGCGCATCGCGCCCAAACGCCCGCAGATAATTCTCAAAGCCAATCCAGATCGGCGCGTCGATGATGTTGTAGCGGGTCAACGAGAAGTAGAAAGACATGATCATCGGGCCCGCCGTGAAGATCAAGAAGCCGACTAGCCACGGTGAGATGAAGAAGAGCGCCCACAGATCCTCTTTTTGCGCCAGCGAAAGGCGACTCCGTCGGATTTGCCGCATCGGTGTGAACTCCTGGAGATTGGAGATTGGGAGACTGGGGATTTGAGGGATTGAGAGATTACTGACCTCTAGGTTGGCTGCTTATCTTCCCGGAAGCTCCATAGCTTCCGGGAAGATTGTGAGCGATATGACGTAACAATCTAGAAATCAATAAGTAGAGGGTGCTATATGGCGCCCCTTGCCCCATCATCCAAATCTCCAATCTCCAATCTCTTAATCTCTTAATCCCTCTTACTGCCTCGCCCAATAGTCGTCGAGAATCTGTTGCACTTCCTGATTGGCTTGATCGAGCACGGCTTGCGCGTCGATGGGGCCAAGATAGACGGCGCTGAAGGCATTGTTCAGCACATCGTTGACTCGCCCCCATTCCGGCACATAGCTTTCGTGGTTTGGATCATCCAGATAATCAATGGCGGTGAAGACCACGTCGAGGTCAGCGTTGGGATAGCGCTCCGCCAACCGCTGCTGAAACTCCGCCTCGACCGATCGCCGCGCCGGGATGCAGCCGTAGATGAGGCAAACATCGACGATCTGCTCCGGCGAGGTCAACCATTTCAGCACCTCCCAGGCCGCCTCCTGATTGGTTGCATTGCGAGGAATGGTGAAGGTGTCGGCGTGGATGCGCGCGATGCGCTCGCCTTTCTGATTGAACGGCACAGGCGCAAAATCGTACTCGAACGGCAGATCGACCAACCCCTCGGTCATGAACCAGGTATGGCTGTTGAACATTGCCACCTGGTTGGAGCCAAACGGGTCGATGCCAGCCGAATCGCGCGCCTCTTGCACGGTGGCGTCGGGCACAAAGTGATCTTCCCACACCGCGCGGTTCAACCAGTCAAGACCGTAGACCCACTCCTCGGAGTTGACCACAGCGGTTTTGTAATCCTCCGTCGTCGGGCGCCCGACATTCGGCGCGCCGAAGCGCGTCAGAAAGCCGCGCGCGTCGGTCCAGGCGTCGTCGAAGCCCCACTGTACGATGTTGCTGGCGTCGAAATCCGGCGATTTGGCGTTGTTGCCGTTGGCGTCGAGCGTCAGCTCCATCGCCAGGTCACGCAGCGCCTCCAGGGTCCAGGTATCGTCGCTGTAATCATGGGTCGGGTACGCCAGGCCGGCGGCGTCGAACATATCTTTGTTGTAAAAAATGAAGGAGGGGAAGAGACCCAGCGGCAGCCCCACTGTTTTGTCGGGATAGTGATTCAACTCCACGGCAGGCCCGTAAAAGTCGCTTGTATCAAAATCGTCGGCTTCGATGAATGGGGCCACATCCGCCCAACTGTCGAAAAACTGCGCTACAGTCGAGATGCCGTTCGGACCGACCAACTGCGGCGC
>Ga0272446_1005078_pt1 | contig 14842 bp, 17 predicted proteins | sample YNPCB0061_FD_194587 | JGI IMG/M metagenome (GOLD analysis project Ga0272446, IMG submission 194587) | Hot spring microbial mat communities from Yellowstone National Park, WY, United States - YNP-CB-006-1 | ecosystem: Environmental > Aquatic > Thermal springs > Hot (42-90C) > Sediment | place...
CTAGCATTGGTCATTGTATTGGCATCATTCCAGGGCTTCCTTAACAAGACCACAGGAGTTATTTTGCTGGCTGCCTACCCGCTTTTTCTTATCACCTTATTGATTGCATAGCGGCAACCTAGAACTAAGTGCATCACCGACAACCTCTCGGCTACTGCCCCAACCGACAACTCAAGCTGTCTAACTCTTGTTTAGACTGATCTGGCCCTCCCAACTCTGTCTATGATCCCCGATTGGGGTGTTTAGCCAGAGCTTTGTCTGTATAAACAGACTAAGCGGGGAGTTAGGCTGAAATTATTCTGCATAAACACCTGAAATGGGGAGTTATACAGATCACCGTCTGCCTATTTCACCGAAATGGGGAGTTATACAGATCTGGATCTGCATAAACACCCCAGATGGGGGAGTTAGCCAGATCTTTGTCTGCATAATATCCCTCCAGAGGATGATTATGCAGACTGCTTCAACGAATCTTCATCCGCACTACGGAGTAATTGACAGTATTATTTAGTACATAAGAATCATTCAATCTGTCCCTTTCTCCTGCCATGGAACCTTGTCCCAAGAAGCTGCTCGATCAGGTCCGAGAGGCTATCCGGTTGAAGCATTATTCCTATCGCACGGAACAAAGCTATGTGGCTTGGATTCGCCGCTATATCCGCTTCCACTACAAGCGGCATCCCAAGGAGATGGGCAGTGCAGAAATTGAATCCTTTTTGACGCATCTGGCGGTTCAGGAGCAGGTGTCGGCCTCCACCCAAAATCAAGCGCTTTCTGCCCTGTTGTTTCTCTATCGGAATGTTTTGCATCAGGAGTTGGATCGCTCGGTAGATGCTGTGCGGGCCAAGCGCTCTCAATATCTACCGACAGGCGTCTCCATCAGCGGGATTTGGAACTGGGTTATGGTTCGGTTTATCTGCCGTTTGCCCTGGAGCGTAAGCACCCTCATGCAGATAGGGCCTGGACTGGCAGTTTGTGTTTCCCTCAACCGGTCGTTCTCGCGATCCACGCACAGGTGTTATCCGTCGGCATCATTTGCATGAAACGGGAGTCCAGCGATCGCTGAAGCGGGCGGTGTGTGCTGCCAGGATTGATAAGCGAGTTGGTTGCCATACCTTTCGCCATAGTTTTGCGACACACTTACTGGAAGATGGCTATGACATCCGCACGGTGCAGGAATTGTTGGGTCACAAGGATGCGAAGACAACCATGATTTATACCAAAGGTACTTTGAATCACGGGACAACCTGTTGTCAGCTTCAGAGTGCCTTTGCAATGTGCTTAATCGGGGTGGGCGAGGAGTGCGGAGTCCCCTTGATCGGGTGTGAGCCAAGCAGCAGCCGTTCTGACAGATCGGCCAGTTCCGAGTCCATCTGATTCATGGCCCGACAGAATTCGACAATGTTGGACACCCTTGTGTTGTGGGCTTCCAACAGGGCCCGGTTACGGTCAATCAACTGACCATAGGCTGCACTCTGCATCTGTTTCATCACTGGAATCGGCAATGCCGTTTTTTCCCTTCCAGCTTAAATTGGTGGCTGCCATTGATACACTGAACAATGATATGCGTTGGATGGTGAACCCGTGTTAGACGAAGCGGCGAAAAAGACAATTCTGCGAAAGATTCCCCACGGACTCTATATCTGTGGCGTTAAGGATGGAGATGAGGTCAATGGCTTTACGGCCAGTTGGGTGATGCAAGCCTCCTTTACGCCGCCGTTGGTGGTTAATTGCGTGCGCCAGGACTCCCGCTCCCATGCCATGATTCAGGCCTCGGGGGTTTTTGCATTGAGCGTGCTGGAAGCCGGACAAAAGGATCTGGCCCAACAGTTCTTTAAGCCCCAGCGGAGGGTTGGCAATAAGTTTGAGGACGTGGAGTTTTATCTGGGTGAAACTGGCTGTCCGATCATTTCCCAGTCCCTGGGCTATGTGGAATGCCAGGTGGTGGGTTCGGTGGAAAAAGGGGACCACACGGTTTATGTTGGCGAAGTGATTGCGGCTGGTGTCCACCGAGAGGGAGATCCGCTCTTGCTGGAAAGTACTGGCTGGCAGTACGGAGGTTAACCACCATGCCGTTGATCAAAGTGCAAACCTCAGCCACCCCCGATTCCTCCCAGGTGGGTTCCCTGCTGAAGCAGTTGTCCGCCAGTCTGGCCAAGCACACCGGCAAGCCGGAGTCCTATGTTATGACAGCGTTTGAACCGGGAGTGGCCATGACCTTTGGGGGCACGACCGATCCCGTGTGCTACATCGAAATTAAAAATGTTGGCACCCTCAGCCCCAGTCAGACCAAAGCCATGAGTCAGGACTTTTGCCAACAAATCAGCTCCGCGATCGCCGTTCCGGCCAACCGCACCTATATCGAGTTTTCGGACGCCAAAGGCTCGATGTGGGGCTGGAATGGTTCTACCTTTGGCTAGGGGGGTGTGCAGATTGTTTGTCGCACAGATGCAATTAGCGAGAGTGGTTAGTCGTCACTGGAGCCTGAGGATCTGAATTGCAAGGGCATCTAGATTTCCTGACCCGACTGGAGGAACGCTTTAGCCGCTGACAGTCGGTTAGATTTCACCTGAAGTCATCCCATCGCTCAGTGTCGTCATCACTCCCCAGCAGCGACTCAAACTCAATTCGGAGGGAATGCACATCGGCCAGGCGACCCACCAGTAAATTGTTACTGCCGGCATCCTGCAGGCGCTGTTTCCAGTGGCGGATTTTCTCGCCATTGTTAACCCAAAAACTGACAACCGTATCAACGGCCTCGTCCAGATCCCATCCCCGTCCCGCTGTCACTGTTTTGGCTGAATCGATAAATTCGTCCAGGGTACAGTGATAAGCGCCCAGATAGGCAGCTCCTTTCCAGGGGGTGCGCTGCTCTGATTTTTGTTGTTGATTAAAGAGCGACAACACGGGCGCAACGCCGATTAGATCAAACGTATACTCCATGTGGGTTCTCGAAGTTTGTTCTTTATTCAGGCTTTTGTAGCCCAATAGTCTGGGGTTTGTAAACCACAGTTGATCTATCTTTACAATTCTCTTTGTATGGAGAACTGGGTTGGTAGCGATCGCTCGTCTAAGTCCCAGGCTGGCTGGCATCAAACCCTATCCCTGAGCCAATTAGCAGGTTGGTGCTTGATTGCTACTTTGGGTTTTAAGTTGTTACATCCGAATGTCACGGAATCTTGACGGTTCTTATGCATTGGGAGATCGACCTCCACAAAAACTATTACATAACAATATGATGTCGTTCCTGATTCAGCAGTAGTGGCTATTGATTGGCTATTGATTATCATAGGTTTGGAAGACAACGGTGTTTTGATACAGTCTAGAGGCCAACTTTGCCAGGATTCAGGTTCCCTTAAGGCAAGGGATACCCAATCACAGATGACGCATCGCCGGATTAAAAATAAATTCTTTTCCGGTTGCAAATGGTAGGACGGGGTATACCCTATCTTGAATGACACAGCGATGCGATAGATACTTGAAGGTTCTATCTCAATGTATTCCTGCATAGTTTGAGTTGGGTCGATGGAAGAGATTCCCTGCTCTGAATCAGATCTCGTCTCGGCTTTCTCAGTGTTGGCAAGGTTCATTCGTGAAGGAGTTTGATTTTGTGATGCATTTAAAGACGGTGTTCGGGAATGGGGCAATGGCTGTGGCAACGCTCATCCTTGCCTATCCTGCGGTGGCCCAGCCTGTGCCTGCAAAGGCCTCAAATGCTTGTATTCAGCGGACGGCTGAAGAAATGGTAGTGGCCACCCGAGATATTACGGTGACGGGTGCAGGGCCAGTCGATCCAGAGAATGGGGTCAGAACCCTGTTTATGCGAAACAAAGTGAATGGCCAGACTGCCAACTGCCGCGTCAACACGATCGATGGCACGGTCTTGTCGGTTAATGTGAGCGGTACAGGCACAAACCCTCCTACAACTCCGGCCCCTCCTGTCTTTCCAGCTTCTCCAACAGCAGGATCCTTTGCGGGACGTGGTAAGGCCACTGGTGCGGTCTTTGGCACGGGACGGCAAGCTGATGCAGCTCTCAGCTTTAATCAGACTCGTCGCTTTAGCTTGAGCCTGGCGGTTCCCCCCGGAAATGGGGCGCAAATCCAGTATCAGGGCGTGATCAATCAGATCAGTAACACAGTTCCTAGTAATCCCAACAGCTTTTTCATCCAAGGTCGGTTGGAGAGTTTTGCTTCCTCTGCGAATAAGTTACAAGTGGTTAAGTCTACTGGATCTTGTTGGATTGAAGTATTTGATGCCCGTATCGTCTCTGTATATTGCAACACTGGCTTTCCGGCTAGTTCGGCCCAATTCCGTGGTATGGTCCAGTTCTAAGTAGGAATAACGCAGTCGTCTTGTATTGCCTGGCTGAGTAGGGGCTTTGGTCTCCATTCAGCTCTTTGACTGTTCCTATTGCAGCGGGTTATGACCATCGCAGCCTCCCAATTTGCGGACGTAGCTTAAAGCCAACTCCTTCACTGACGGGACAAAGAATTGGCCTTAAGTTCATAGTAAGGGGGCAAAGCTGGCGGAACCTACCAACCCTTGCGAGACTGTTCCAGGACGTAGGTAGCCACATCTTCAATTTGGGTCTCATTCAGGCGGCCACCAAAGGCGGGCATGGCATTCCGCCCCTTTCTAACTTGAGTTTTAATGGCCTCCAGAGAGTTCATGCCGTATTTCTCTAGGGCTTCTTTCTTTAAAGTTTTATTGGCAATGATGACGTTCGTTCCTCCGACGTGGCAGGCCGAACAGTTGGCGTTGAAAATCTTAGCCCCGTTGACCAGATTGGCTGCTTCTGCCGCTGGAGTCAGAAGGAAGAAGCCCCCAGCGATCGCCACAACCAGAATCACCAAAACCCTTCTCAAACCGGTTCTCCTCTGATCTTAGAAAGTGGACAGGAACAATCAAAACTTTGCCGGATCGTAGTCTAAGGCGGTCTCCGGCAAACACGATTTTTTTAAGGGCAGGTTTCGCAGTAGGGCCGCTCATGACGAAAGGCTAATCTCGACTAAACCTGCCCTGCCGACCGGGCAGCGTTTTCTCAGAAATTGCCCTAGTCAAGAAACACAGCCTGACTCAGAGGCAAAGAGGAGAATCCAGAGAAATGACCGTCTAGGGGGAAACGATCGCTGGAGCGGCCCTAGCTGCCAACCACCAGCTTGCCCGTCATGCCAGCACTACGGTGAGGCGCGCAGAAGTAGCTGTACTCACCAGAGGGCAGGTCTTTGGGAATGGTCAATTCAATGCTGGCGCCGGGAGTCATTTCCAGCGCTGCATGGGAAAGGGATTTGGCCAGGGCCTTATCACCACCGGGGACGGTCTTGTCATCAAACACAATGTTGTGGGGGGGCACTTTGTTGATCACCCACTTGACGGTGTCACCTGGCTTAACATTCACCGTAGAGGGTTCAAACACCAGCATGCCGCTGTCGCTGCCCATCTTGACGGTGTAGGTGGCGGCTGACGCAGGAGCAGCAACCAGGAATAGACTGCCAACTAAGAGGACAACTGAGGCCAGGACCAGAGCCAGGCGCTTCGAAACAGACGTAATCAGATTCATAGTTACCTTCAAACATCTAGGCTGACGTACACCCTCAGATTTTAAACCAAATCCTTCTCTCACCAGAACTGTTCTGCAGGTGAATTAACCGTCCTGTCCAGTTTCAGTGGCCCAAGCGGGTGCTGTTTCGGCTGCTCGCAAAATAAAAGCAGCCAGTTGTTCCGTTTCCTGTTGCGATAACCACTCCTCTGGCACCTCCCGACAGACAAACGACTCCTCCTGTCCGTCGTAGGTCATGGGGCGGCGGAAAAACTGGGTGAGACCTCTAATCGTGTCCCGTGGCGGGGTGGCATGCCGAAGCGCCTCTAAGGATAGGGACACCGCTGGATTTGGCAGGGTGTTGCCCCCGACATGGCAATTGATGCAGTTGGCCTTGAACAGGCGCAATCCATTAGAAATGTCCTCTGCGGTAAAGGACTGGGTTTCACCTTGGTCGTTCAATTTCAAGGCAATTGGATCGGTGACATGCAGGAATCGATTGACGTAGGTGTCCACATCAGCGTAAGCGGGTGGGCTGAAAACTGTGAGGGCCAACCAGAGGGTTGCGATCGCGGTCAGTAGTCGCCAGCCCTTATGGGGTGCCAACCGACTAGCTGCCAGCCGTTGGCACAGCGACTCAGATGGAAGAAAACCTTGGGGCCAGCCAAATGTAAGCATTGTTTCTGTCCGTCCTGCAGCGCAGTGTTGAGATCATACAGAATTTTCGCAGGGATGGACATAGCCCTCCATCAGGTCTAGGGGAATGAAAGATGGTTGCGGTTCCACCCGAACAACAGCTAGACAAAGCCTGCTATTCAGGAAAAACCTGCTACTAACCTGCTACTAAAAATTGAGACATCAGACGGCAACTTAACGGAAGCGCCAGTCTAATGTCTCAATGGTTTCGCAGTTTGGCAAATGGGGGTGTCAGTCAGGAGTGCCAGATGACCTAACCAGTACGCTGATTGTTCCGTTTCAGGCTAATCCGGCTGAACCAGGTATGACTGAGACCTAGTAGTAAATCTTGCCGCCCCCCCACTTCTGGCCAACCACTTTCGGTTGCAGCAGGATGTGACCCGCAATAGCTGTCAGGTCTGCATCAGTCAGGTTACGCATTTCCGGGAAAATCTCCTTGCTCTTGGTGCTGGGGTGCAGTTCAGCAATGGAATCCAGACCATCATAGGTCTTCGGATCCTTCATAAATGCCACCAGCGCCTCGATGTTATTGCGGGGTGGATTGGCTCCGGCTAGGGTTTCAGAATCCAAGCCCACATTTGGGTCAGTTTTGGTACCGCCTCCCAAGTGGCATTGGGCGCAGGCGTAGGCAAATAAACGCTTCCCTTCCTTGACTTGCTTCAAGCTCAGCACAATAGTTTCGCCCTTGTCATTGAGCGGAACGGTCCGGGTTGCCGCATCCAACTCAGCCGCGTTGGCAGTTCCAACAAACATCTGGAAGGCGAAAAATACAGTGGCTACAGCAAGCCAGATGTACCTTTTCAGCATGGTTCTCCTTAGGTTTGGTTCAGATATCAGGTTCTCAACTCAATCGACAACTCAATCACTTAAACCCAGTTGCCATTTAGAGCTTACCGCGGGAGTGGACTGACTGGGTTGCAGCATCAAACGGAACCGTCAGACAGGCTGGGTTCAACGAACCGACAGCAAATTAAGAAGTCAGAGAGGACAGCACAAGTCAGAAACAGGCTAGAACGCCTGCTGTGACCTGAATAACTCCAATAGATGAAAGATAATTGCGTTGCATCCTCCTGAAAAGCCAGACGACTCTGGGAGTTGTTATAAGCACTTCTTAATAGATGAACAGAGAGTGGTTTTTCCCTCCTACGGAAAGGAATCCTTCTCTGCCAGTTCTGAACAAAGGGAGCAAAACCCTTCCATCCAAGAGCTGCTATCCGTTTGGATTGAGTCTTACCAATATGAATATCATGCCACTGAGCGTCCCCTTTCCAAAATCTATCGTTGCAGGCGTGATCGATTTATGGATGGCAGCCTGATTTTAAGGATCCATTAGGGTGTGGCAGCATGACTCCCATGGGGGATGAATCGCAAAGACCCAGAGAAAGCAAAGAAAGCAGAATAAGGTGGATTTGGTCTTGGCACCGCAGCGATCAACGTTATAACCCGATGGAGGGATTTCTCTTCAGGTAGCGGCTTCGATTTGGCGGACAACGGTCAGGGCTGAGTAGCTGACTCCGGCGGTGCCCTCACCGGGATGGGTCGAGTCGCCCACCAGCCAGAGATTCTGAATCGGCGTTCGGTTGGCAAAGCCAAAGGGGCCAAAGGTGGCCAGCCGCTGACCAATTCCACCCACCACTCCGCGATCGCGGGCCGTATAGCGGGCAAAGGTTCGAGGCGTTGCAGCTTCAACCCAGTGCAGCGTTTGGGGATTGAGGTCAAAAAATTGTCCTAGACGGGCGATCGCGGTTTCGGTATATTGGCGTTTCATGCCCCGATACCCCTGGAAGTCGCTGCCCGCAGTGGATGGATCGGCCTTGTCCCAACGGTCAACATCCGTAAACGAAGAAGCAATGATGGTGGCCTTGCCAGCGGGGGCGCGACCATCGCCCGGACGACTGACCGAAACAAAGAGGGAATTGTTTTCGCCAATCGGCCCCTCGTAGTCATATAAAAATTGCAAATGGGGCGGACAGTTGGCGGGCAGGGCGGATTGTTCCACGCCCAGATAGACCACAAAGGCGCCAGAGCAGGGGGGCAGTTTCTCGACCCGGTGTCGATAGCCCCTAGGAGCCTGCTCCCCCAACAACTGCACCAGGTTTTGCACCGTCACATTGGCCACCACCTGATCGGCGGGTTCAGTCCAGACAGCGCCGGTTTTCTGGTTGCGGAGGGTGACGCCCGTGGTGTGGCCCTGGCTGACTTGAATCTGTTCCGCCGTGTGGCGCATCAGCAGGGTGCCGCCGTCTCGCAAAAAAGCCGCTACCAGGCGATCGCTAAGGGCTTGCATACTGCCTTCCAGATGGAACAACCCGTGGGGCTCCTGGGACATGGCCAGAGCCGTAGCGGCATACAACAGGGCCGTCTCTTCCGCCTCCACCTGGGAGTACAGCTTCAGTTGTAAGTCCAGAAACGTCCGTAAGCGCCGGTCCTCCGCCAGACGATACCCCCGTAGCGCATCTCCCACCGTCGAGAAGGTATGGGGTAAGGTCAGCAGGGTGTCAGGCCGAACCGCCTGCGCTAGTTGCCCCAGATCCCACAGGTTGCGGGGCGGCAAAACTGGATCACGGGACTGAAAGGCCCAACTGTAGCGGAACAGGTCAGCCAGTAAGCGCCAGAAGGGTTCGCTACCTGGAAATTGCTGCTGCCGTTCCAACTGCCAGCGGACGGGATCCCGCCAGACATTAATGGCAGCAGACTCACCGGGCAAATAGACGGCACAGGCCGGATCGCAGGCAATGGCCGGTGGCAACTCGATGTCCAATTCTGAAAAGATGCGGTGGTGAATGCCACCCGGCTCCAAACCGGCCACCTGAGTAGCGCCAACATCAAACGTAAAGCCCTGTCGCTGGAAGGTTGAGGCACAACCACCGGGAACAGAAGCCTGATCAACCAACAAGACAGAATAGCCCCGATGGGCCAAAAGGGCAGCGGTGGTTAAGCCGCCGATTCCTGCACCGACCACTACTACACGAGAAGATTGCCGCCCTTGAACCTGGGAGACCGACATAGGAATGTTGTTGCATTTCTTAATATCTCGATCATAATCGTTACGGTCTCCAATCCGCTACTGTCTGGTTTTTTCTCCCAGGTTGCTTGAGAACTGGTTAGCAAAGGCCTGTATCCCGTTAAGATGGATGAAGGCCATCCGACGCAGACAATTCATGACTTCAACCCTGTTCCGGGCTTCTGATACACCGGTTCTGAATGCTCCCACCCTGCATCGTCTGGCCAACGGGCTGACGATCGTGGCTGAGCAAATGCCGGTCGATGCGGTTAACCTTAATCTCTGGCTTAATGTCGGCTCTGTTTTGGAGTCTGATGCCATTAATGGCATGGCCCACTTCCTGGAGCATATGGTATTTAAGGGCACTCCCCGTTTGCAAAGTGGCGAGTTTGAGCAACGGGTGGAGGAACGGGGGGCTGTCACCAATGCCGCCACCAGTCAGGACTATACCCACTACTACCTGACTGCCGCTCCCAGGGACTTTGCTGAGCTGGCTCCGCTGCTGGTGGATGTGGTGATGAATCCCACCATTCCCGCCGATAGTTTTGAGCGGGAGCGTCAGGTGGTTCTGGAAGAGATCCGGCGATCGCAGGACAATCCCCGCCGTCGCACCTTTCAGCACGCCACGGAACTGTCCTTCGAGCATCTGCCCTATCGGCGACAGGTGTTGGGACCTGCGACGGTGATTGAGCAACTGCAGCCGGAGCAAATGCGAGATTTCCACGCCACCTGGTATCAACCCCAATCCCTGACGGCGGTGGCGGTTGGCAATTTGCCGGTGGCACGACTGATCCAGATTGTGGAAGACAGTTTTGCTCAAGCTGGGGCAAGTTCTCTGGCGGCGGCCCAGCGACCGCGCTCCTCCACCTCCTTACTGGAGCTGAATCTGCCCTCCTTTCTGCCGGAAACTCCATTTCAAACTATTGTGCGGCGGGAAGTGACGGATCCGAGTCTGCAGCAGGCTCGTCTCGTCATGCTCTGGCGGGTGCCGGGGTTGAATGAGCTGGAACAGACCTACGCTCTGGATATGCTGGCGTCGGTGTTGGGACATGGGCGCACGGCTCGTCTGTTTCAGGATCTACGAGAGCAACGGGGGTTGGTGTCCTCGATCTCGGCTAGCAATACCACCTATCAGCACCAGGGGGTGTTTTATATTTCTGCCCACCTGCCGACGGAAAATCTGGCGGTGGTGGAAACGGCGATCGCGGACCACCTGCGGCAGATGCAACAGGAATGGATCACCACGGCTGAACTGGACCGCATTAAGGCCAGGGTGGCCAGTCACTTTATTTTTGGCAACGAAACCCCCAGCGATCGCTCCGGCTTGTATGGTTATTACCAGACCCTGGTGGGTGACCTGACTGCTGCCACGCGCTATCCAGAGTTCATCCGTCACCTGAAAGCAGAGGATTTACAGCGAGCCGCCGACCAGTATTTATCCCCCGAAGCCTATGGGGTAGTGGTGATTAAGCCAGCTCAAGACTAACGGCCCATGTGGAACAAGATTGCCGCTCATATTGGTCAGGCCACTGGCAAACCCTTTGTGGTGGATCAGCAACGGTCAGTGGGGGGTGGCTGTATCAATCAGGGCGCCCTATTGGTCGGCGGCGATCGCCGCTTTTTCGTCAAGCTCAACCGGGCAGAGCAGATTGCCATGTTTGAAGCTGAAGCGGAGGGACTGCTAGAGATGCGGGCCACGGACACGATTCGGGTGCCGGCCCCAATCTGTTATGGCAGCGTGGATGGAACCGCTTATCTGGTGTTGGAGTGGCTGGACCTGGGCTCCGGTGGCAGTTCCGCCTGGCAAGCCATGGGGCGACATCTGGCCCTGTTACATCGGGTCGGCCATGCCAGTGGTTTTGGCTGGCATCGCTCTAATACGATTGGCTCCACTCCCCAGATCAATGCCTGGACAGCGAACTGGACTGATTTTTTTGCCGAACATCGGCTGGGCTATCAGTTCCATCTGGCCCAGCGACGGGGTGGCTCCTTCCCACGCCAGGATCGCTTGCTGGCAGCGCTGCCAGACCTGTTGGCTGGTCACACACCCCAGCCATCGTTAGTGCACGGCGATTTGTGGTCCGGCAATGCAGCCATTTCCCGCTCCGGAGAACCGGTCATCTTTGATCCAGCGACCTACTACGGCGATCGGGAAGTCGATCTGGCCATGACCGAACTATTTGGTGGGTTTCCAGCGGAGTTCTATCGCGGCTACCAGCAGGAATTTCCCCTCGATCCAGGCTACAAACAGCGAAAAACCCTCTATAACCTGTATCACATCCTCAACCATTTCAACCTGTTTGGCAGTGGCTATGAGTCCCAGGCCAACCGCATGATTGACCAACTGCTGGCGTAAGAAGTTGTGTTTATGCCCCTCGACCTGCCTCGATTTTTTAGAGCCTGCAATCCCAGTAAGACGCTGATGGCTGCTGACCCGGAAGACCGGCAGTACTACATCGACTTTGCCTCTGTGCGAGGTAGCAACATCATCCGGGAAATTGGCCGCACGATCAATTTCCTGGCCGATGAAGCCACCTGTCAGTTGTTTACTGGACACATTGGCTGTGGCAAATCGACAGAACTCTTGCGGCTGAAATTTGAGCTGGAGCAGGAAGGGTTTCATGTTGTCTACTTTGAGTCTGACAAGGATCTGGACATTGGCGATGTGGATGTCAGTGATGTCCTGCTGGCGATCGCCCGTCAGGTGAGTGAGAGCCTGGAAGCCATCCAGATTCGACTGAAGCCGGGTTACTTTACTCAACTGTTTACGGACTTGGTGACGGTGCTAAATACGCCCATGGCGATCGACAGTGTGGAATTTTCCGTCGGCATCAGTAAGATTACTGCCAAGGCCAAAGATAGTCCCATGATGCGGAATCAGTTACGACAATATCTGGAACCCCGCATGAATGGTATTCTGGATGCGTTAAACCAGGAACTGTTGCAACCGGCGAATCAACGCTTGCAGGCCAAGGGGAAAAAAGGTCTGGTGGTGTTGATTGATAACCTGGACCGGGTTGACAACTCCCGCAAGGCATCTGGTCGCACCCAGCCGGAATATCTGTTTATCGACCGGGGGGAACAGTTACGCAAGCTCAACTGTCACCTGGTTTACACCATTCCTCTGATTCTGGTCTTTTCCGGCGAACTAGGTCCCCTGACCAATCGCTTTGGCGTCAAGCCCAAGATTCTGCCGATGGTGCCGGTGCAGCACAGCGATGGCAGCGACCATCTAGAAGGGGTGGCCCTCTTACGACAGATGGTGTTGGCCCGGGCTTTTCCCAAAGCCAATCCAGTGCAACGGTTGGCTGTCCTGACTGAGGTGTTCGACAATCAGGAAACCCTGGATCGGCTGTGTCGGATCAGTGGTGGGCATGTGCGCAGCCTGCTGGTGTTGCTCTACAGTTGTTTGCAACAGGATGACCCGCCGATTTCCCGCGATCGCCTGGAAGCGGTGATTCGGGGATATCGAGATGATCTGGGGCTGGCGGTGACCAATGACCAGTGGCAACTGTTACGCCAGATCCATCAACAGAAAACGATTGGCGACGAATCCGCCTATCAGACCTTGCTCCGCAGTTTGTTTGTGTATGAATATCGGGACAATCAGGGCCGCTGGTTTGATGTCAATCCGGCGTTGCTAGAAGCAAAGGAATTTTAGCCATGCCTTTAGCTCGACTTTATCCATTTTGAGCAATGGGGCGGCTCTGTAGAGGAATGGGGTGAGATGAACTACGTTCACGCTCACCTATCAAAACGTGGCTCATCTGTAGAAAGCGTGCAGGGTAACGAGCGAGGCAATGTTGGTCACGAACATCGCGATAGCTCTGGTTCTAACCTAATTTGTGTTTGACTGGTCTGCCGTACTAGGTCCAGATTGACGATCGCACGACGCCCGCCTCAATCTTCCACAAGACACCTGTATTCAGGGGGGTAAGGATTTGGCTTTGCAGGTCCGTGTGGGATACAAAATACAGCGGTGAGATGGATCATACAAGGTGCTGTTGCGATCGCTGTCATGGTTGCTTCCTCAAAAATAGGACTGATGGGGTGGAAACATACGCTTTTTAAATGAACCTCTTACCTGTGAGGGTATGGGTTGTGAGATCGAGGATGGTTCATAATCCAGACACGCGATCGCATCTTCGGTCAAGGCTTTGCAGGGATGGACTGTACATTTTAAGCGATGGTCGCCAGTGAAGAACGCACAGCCACTGCAGGGAATTTGATGTAATCGCTTAAGGCGAGCAATACCATCTCGGGTAGCGAAACCAATTACTAAGGAAAAGACAATCAGAATCGACCAGATCAAGATTTGGCACAGTGGAATTGCCGGGAAACAACCTATCTGGAGGGAAAGAATATCTCTCATGAATGATCCGATAACGAATGACTGCCGTGATCAATTTAGACACTGATATTGACTGAATCTGATAATTCGATTGAAGGCTGGGGGTGTTGCAGCGTATCCCAAAAGTCTGTAATGTTCTGACAGACTTGTTTAGGATGACTATAGTGAAAGAAATAGCGTCCCTGTGGACACTGCCAGAGGCGATCGCATTGCTTCAGCCAGGGTTGCCAACCTTGCAGTAAATTGGAATCCACGACTATATCATCCTGACCGCCACACACCATCAGGGGCACAGGGACACCGCCTGGAAAGAAACTGATTCGCTGGTAAAGGGTATGGGGGGACAAAGAGGTACTCAGGTCCTGCTCCAAAACTTTCATCAGCGATCGGATGATTGGACGAGATTGGCTGCCAAATAGGTTGTGCACTGTTTGGACCAAAAGTACCTGACGTGAGCAGGGCAAGAATTGTAGTTGCGCATAATAGTGGGCTTGCCAATCAACCGCCGGATAGCCTCCTACTGCCAGGAGTATCAAGGAGCGCACCCGTTCTGGATGACGGCGAGCGTAGAGCAGACCTAGCAGCCCACTAGTGCCATGCCCCAACAGGTGTACGGGGCGATCGCTGTGCTTCAAGTGGTCATGTAATAAAGTCAATGCAACATCAAAAGACATCGGTTCGTCTGCTGTTTGCAGATATTCCCATTGAGCAATGGCAATCTGCTGTGACAGATGCTTGAGCAACGGGCGATTAAATCTTTTCAAAGCTGGACTGACGTTGAGCCAGAGTACTTCAGAGGAATGAGACATTCAAATTTCCTTTTGTTAGTAAGCTACATTCAAAGCTATAACCGCAATGGTTGCTGCAATACCCACCATTGCCAACCGTCCACTCCAAATTTCAAGCTGTTTGGGATAACTGAGTTGAAGCTTTGACTCCTCAGTCTCAGATAGACAATCTTGTTCCTGTAAATTCTGCGCCAATCTTGGAACTCCTCCTACTCAGACAGGGTGACTAACATCCGGTTGATCTACCAACCTACCCAGCTAAAGAGGTTCTATAGCGGTTCCTAAACGGGTGATCTACGGTCAAGCCCTGACTGCCAAGGGTTTCAGGGCTGAAAGTATCGCACTTGACCGAGAACCGCTATAAACGTTTGGTCAGGCAGTCAGCGTTGCTGGACAGCTTTCTTTAAAGTCCAAATTCTTGCTTGAGTTGAGTGACCCAGCTTTTAATACGGCTATCGGTCAG
>Ga0272446_1005079_pt1 | contig 14840 bp, 14 predicted proteins | sample YNPCB0061_FD_194587 | JGI IMG/M metagenome (GOLD analysis project Ga0272446, IMG submission 194587) | Hot spring microbial mat communities from Yellowstone National Park, WY, United States - YNP-CB-006-1 | ecosystem: Environmental > Aquatic > Thermal springs > Hot (42-90C) > Sediment | place...
GTAGCCCACAGCCCTGCAACCCACCAGGCCGCCTGGTGGCGTATAATGCAACCGGGGGACCCAGCATACCGGCGAGGTCGTTATGCCGCTGGAACAGCTCAAACTGCTGCTCTCGCCCCAGGTTGTCACGGCCGCCGCGCTGCTCATCTTCCTCGCGGGGCTCTCTGAGGGCGTGGGCACCCAGGGCGTCACCCTGCTGATGAACCGGATCACGCCGCTCCGCTTCGGGCTAGGGCTGCTAGCCTCGGCGCTGCTGTATCTGCTGAGCGCAGTGATCTGGATGTGGGGCCTGTGGCTGGTGATGCGTTTCCTATTCGCGGTCGACGTGCCACTGCGGCTGTTCTTCGTAGCGGTGAGCGCAGCCTATGGCCCGTTGCTGCTGGGCGCGCTGGGCCTGCTACCGCTCATCGGCCCATTGATCCGCTGGGGCTTGCGGCTCTGGAGCTTTGTGATCGCCCTGGCGGCGATCGTCGCGGTGACCGGGCTGACCCACTGGCAGGCGGCGCTGGGCGCGCTGGCGGGCTCACTGCTGGTCGAGGCGGCGCGCTGGGTGCTGAGCGACCCGGCGGCGGCGGCGGCGCGGCGCTTCTGGGCACTGGTCACCGGCAAGCCCCGCCTGGCGCGGCACGACGAACTGCCGGAGGTCATCCCCGGCTATGAGCCTGCCACGGAGACCAGCCAATGATCAGCGCACTGATGTGGCTGGGCATTGCCCTGCTGGTGTTGTTCATCCTGGTCGCGATCGCCATTCCGCTGCTGGCCCTGGCCTGGTGGGCCGGCTGGCGCACGCGCGCGCCGCAGGGTGAGCCGCGGCCCAACGATCCACCTGCCCCTGGCCCGTTCCTCGTCTACCTCTCCGGCGTCGGCGACATCTCGGGCGAATACTCGACGCTCTACGAAGACGACTTTCTCGAAGCGATCGCGGAGCGGATCCCCGGCCTGGTGATCGTCACCGATGTCTTCGCCTACTCCTACGTGAATGTGGGGATGACCAGCGAGGGCAACCTGGGCTGGTTCTGGGCCTGGGTCAACGCGGTGCGGCTGAACAAGGGCAGCCCGCTGCGGCGGGTCGGCAAGCTGATCAACCTGCGCAATGCCCTGCATGTGGCGGTCTCCGCCGATCGGCGCTATGGCCCGATCTACAACTACGGGGTGGCCGAGATGATCCTCCAGGGGCTGCTGCGCCATGGCTACGTCCTGGGCAGTGGTGCCCCGGTGACCCTGCTGGGCTACAGCGGGGGCGGCCAGATCGCGCTGGCAACCGCCGGCTTCATCCAGGCCACGCTGCGCGCCCCGGTTCAGGTGATCTCGCTGGCCGGGATCATGAGCTCTAGCGACAGCCTCAGCCGCATCTCGGCGCTGACCCACCTCTACGGCACCGAGGACCACAACCAGCGCCTCGGGCAACTGCTCTTCCCGGCCCGCTGGCCGCTCTTCCAGGGCTCAGACTGGAACCAGGCGCTGGCCACGGGCAAGATCGAGCTGGTCTGCCTCGGGCCGATGTGCCACACCGGGCGTGGCAGCTACCTCGACGCGACACAGCATATCGCCGATGGCCGCAGCTTCCAGGCCGTGACGGCAGACGAGATCGCGGAGCGGATCCGGCGGCTTGGTGGAGTCACAGCCGCGCCCACCCGGCCAGCAGCGGCCGCCAGCTCTACGTGATGTCCTACGTACTTCGCCCGATGCGGGCGACGCGCCCACACGCTACAGTGGTGGCAGAAGTAGAACCATCCACCAGCGTGAGGAGGCATTCCGTATGACGAGCAGTATCACTCGATGGCAGCTGCGCGTTCAGGGCATGCTGGCTCCAATCTGGCGCCAGCCCGCCGGCTGGTTCACGCGCCACGGCACGGCTCTGGTGAGCGGGCTGGCCCGCCTGGGCGAGGCGCGGCTGGGCATGGAGGCACTGCCGGCCCAGCCGCCGCAGGATGCACCGCACCAGGCCTACGAATCACAGGTCTTGCGCCAGGCGGTCTACACGAACTCGCCCTATGCCCTCGACTGGCTGGTGTATGCCAGTATTATGACCGACCCGGCGAAGCGGCGCTACTGCCTGGAGCGCGCACTGGCGCTCGACCCGACAAGCGAGCCCACCCAGGAGGCGTTGCGGCGCCTGCACACGACGCAGTAGGCCTGCGTCCCGGCACACCTGATGATGGGTCGCTCCCCCTCCGTCAGGCCGATGCTTCGGTGCTACCTGCCAGGGCAACTGCAACGTCGCACTATGGGCATCCTGAGTAGCGCGAAGCGCGTAGCGAAGGGTGCGTGCTTCCCTTCGCTACGGCCTCCGCTTCGCCCTTCGCTATGCTCAGGGACTTTGCAGTCGCCCTGCGCTACCTGTTCCCAGCGCTTCTTTCGCGTTATACTGAACGTAAGCAGTACATCGCTTTGGAGGAGCTATGAAGAACTACCATAAACCAGCGGATGCAGAACTGCGCCGCAGCCTCACCCCGCTGCAATACCAGGTCACCCAGCACGAGGGCACCGAGCCGCCGTTCCAGAATGAGTATCACGACAACAAGCGTGAGGGCATCTACGTTGACATCGTCTCGGGCGAGCCGCTGTTCAGTTCACGCGACAAGTACGATTCGGGGTCGGGCTGGCCCAGCTTCACGCGCCCGCTGGAGCCTGACAACATCGTTACCCGCAGCGACCACAAGCTGTGGATGGAGCGCACCGAGGTCCGCTCGAAGCACGGCGACTCGCACCTCGGCCACGTCTTCGACGATGGCCCTGCGCCCAGCGGGCTGCGCTACTGTATGAATTCGGCGGCGCTGCGTTTCATTCCCGTTGAGGATCTCGAGCGGGAGGGTTACGGCGAGTACCTGGCACTGTTCCGCTGATGCAGACGGCTGCCACCGACTCGTCCGTGCCCCGTGGGCTATCCGTCGCCGCGTTGTACGCGGCGACAATTGCTGTCTACGCCGATATGTACATCACCCAGCCGATCTTGCCCGTGCTCTCGCGGGAGTTCGGCGTGGCGCCGGCCTCGGCCGGGCTGAGCGTCTCCGCCGTGGTGCTGGCGATCGCAGTGGCCTCGCCCAGTAGCGGCCCCTTGAGCGACGTGCTGGGACGCAAACGGGTGATGGTCTGGAGTTGCGCGCTGCTGGCGTTGCCGACGCTGCTGTGCGCCCTGGCCGCCTCCTTCGGCCAGTTGCTCGCCTTCCGCGCGCTGCAGGGCCTGTGCATCCCCGGACTGACCGCGGTCGCCGTGGCCCACATCGGCGACCGCTATCCCATCCACATGCTTGGTGCGCTGGTTGGCGGCTGGATCGCGGCGACGGTGGCCGGCGGCCTGACGGGCCGGGTGTTGAGCGGGCTGATCACCGACCTGTACGGCTGGCGCGCGGCCTTCATCTGCTTTGCCGTGCTCACCCTGTTCTGCGCCCTGGCAATGGCGAGCCTGCTCCCCCGCGATCCCGCGCGCCCGACGCCGGGCTGGGCCAGCGCCTTCCGCGGTATGGCCACCCATTTGCGCGACCGGCGCCTGGCCGGGGCCTACCTGATCGGTGGCACGCTCTTCTTTGGCTTTCTGGGCATCTACACCTACCTGCCCTACTACCTTAGCGCGCCGCCCTTCAACCTCCCACTGACCATGGTCGCGCTGGCCTATCTGACCTACCTGGCCGGCGTGATCGTCTCGCCCATGGTCGGGCGCCTCTCGGCGCGCATCCCCCGCCAGACGCTGATCGGGGTGGGCTTGCTGGTGGCGATGATCGGGGTGCTGGGCACGCTGCCGCCGGCCCTGCCGCTGATCGGGCTCAGCCTGCTGGTGCTCTGCACGGGTATGTTCACCGCGCAGGCCGTGGCGCCGGCCTACGTCAATGCCACCGCGCGCGAGGCCAAGGGCGGGGCCAGCGCGCTCTACATGATGAGCTACTATGTCGGCGGCACGCTGGGCGCGGTGCTGCCGGGCCTGGCCTGGCAGCGCGCTGGCTGGCCCGGGGTGAGCGGCGTCTGCCTCGCCGCCTTCGGTGTGGCCCTGCTGGCCAATCTCACCCTCTGCCGCGAACGACGCGGCCCGGCGCCGGGAGGCGCTTAATGCGACCGTTGTTGTTCGTGTGACGCGGTGGCCGGCACGCGCAGGCCGTCGGCGTCAACGCCTCGGCTCGGCTCGCGAAGGCCGCCGCCGTGGCCGCCTGAGCCGGCGTCGACCGGCTGCGCAGGCCCTGGCCCGCGGCTTATGGTTATTGAGAAATTGATCCGGTATGCCGAACTGGCCGTGGGGCTAAAGCCCTCGGCTATGGGATGCGAAGCCCGCCTGGGCGGGCTAGAGCGGATGAATTTCTCAAAGACCATGAGCCACAGGCGGGCCGAGGCAGAGCAGCGTGAGAAACTGGCCCTGGCGCGCTGGGGCTGTGGCACTATCGAAACCACGCCTCAGGAGCATATGCAATGGCTTCATCCACCATCGAGATCATTCCGGTTCACCTGCCGCTGGCCAATGTCTACCTGGTGCGCGGCGAGCGCTGGATCGTCATCGACAGCGGTGCGCCCGGCGACGGGCCGGCCATCCTGCGCGCCGCCGCCCGCCACGGGATCGCGCCGCGTGACATCGGGCTGATCCTGCTCACCCACGGCCACATCGACCATGGTGGCGGCGCCGAGGCGCTGCGCAAAGCGAGCGGTGCACCGATCGCCATCCACGCCGCCGACCTGCCCATGCTGCGGAGCGGGCGCAACCCGACGGAACTGCGCAGCACGGGACGCGAAGGCCAGTTGCTGCGCCCTTTCCTGCCCTGGAAGATGAAACCCGTGGAGCCGGACATCACCTTCGGCGAACCCTTCGACCTCGCTCGCTTTGGTCTCGCGGCGTGCACTGTGCATACGCCCGGCCACAGCCCCGGCCATATTGTGCTGCCTCTGCCCGACGGCAGCCTGATGGCCGGCGATCTGCTGCGTGGCGGCTTCCTCGGCGGCCGGCTGCGCGGCACACTGCCCAACCCGCCCTACTTCGTCGCCGACGCAGCCCAGCAGCAGGCCAGCCTGGAACGCGCGCTGCGCCTCCCGGTCCACACCTTTTACGTCGGCCACGGCGGCCCGCTCAGCGCCGAGCACGTTCGCGCGCGCCTGGCCGCGGGCGCGCTGCAGATCACCTGATACTATATCGGATTGGCGATGGCGGATTGTAGATGGTTGCGCAAGGTGTCCAGGTAGGTCGTGGCGCAACACTACAGCCAGCGTGTTCGTGTGAGTCTGGTATGAGCAGCACAGCCTGCCCGGTTATGTCACCAATCACCGTCTGGATTCTGGGGGACCAGCTCCTGCAGCAGCATCCGGCGCTGGCCGCCGCCGAGGCTGCCGTTGGGCGCGACGGAGTGCGCGTGCTGCTGATCGAGAGCGCGGCGCGGCTGGCCCAGCAGCCCTACCAGCGCAAAAAACTGGCGCTGTTGCTCAGCGCCATGCGCCACTACGGAGCGGCGCTGGCGGCGGCGGGCTACCAGGTAGACTACCGCCAGGCGGCCGATTTTCGTAGCGGGCTGCACGAGCACTGCGCGCAGCAGCAGCCCACCCGCCTGCTGACCATGGCTGCCGCCGAGGAGCCGACCCGGCGCTTCCAGCATGCGCTCGGCTCGACGCTCGGGCTGCCGGTCGACCTGCTGCCCAACACCCAGTTTCTGGTCGGCCAGTTCACGCCCTTCGCCGATGCGCCAGCGGAGCGCAGCATCATCATGGCCAGCTTCTACCGGGCGATGCGCCGCCACTTCGGCGTGCTGCTGACGGCCGACGGCTCGCCGGTGGGCGGGCGCTGGAGCTACGATGCCGAGAACCGCAAGCCGCTGCCGCGCAACGCGCAGCCGCCCGCACCGCCCAGCTTCCCCCCCGATGCGATCACCAGCGCGGTGCTGGACGAGGTGGCCCGTCTGCCGAACGGCATCGGCGAGGTCGCAGATTTTGCACTGGCCGTCACCGCTGGCGAGGCCACAGCGGCGCTGGCGCGCTTCATCAGCGAGCGGCTGCCGGACTTCGGCGCCTACGAGGATGCCATGAGCCGGCGCTCCGCGCTGATCTACCACTCCGGGCTCTCGCCCTACCTCAACCTGGGGCTGCTCACGCCCATGCAGCTCATCCGCGCCGCCGAGGCGGCCTATGCCGCCGACCAGGCGCCGCTCAACTCGGTGGAGGGCTTCATCCGCCAGGTGCTCGGCTGGCGCGAGTATATGTACTGGCAGTACTGGCGGCGCCTGCCCATCCTGCGCACGGCCAATGGCTGGCACGCCAGCCGGCCACTGCCCGCCTGGTTCTGGACGGGCGAGACCGAGCTGGCCTGCCTGCACCACACACTGTCGCGCGCGTTGCAGACGGGCTACACCCACCATATCGAGCGGCTGATGCTGCTCTGTAACTTCTGCCTGCTGGCGGGCATCGATCCGCAGGCGGTCAACACCTGGTTCCTCGCGGCCTACGTCGACGCCTACGAGTGGGTGATGCTGCCCAACGTGATCGGCATGGGGCTGAACGCGGACAGCGGGATCGCCACCAAGCCCTACATCGCCTCGGCCAGCTACATCAACAAGATGAGTGACTATTGTGCCGGCTGCCGCTACAACCCGAAGCAGCGCAGCGGGCCCGACGCCTGTCCCTTCAACCGGCTCTACTGGAACTTCCTGATCGAACACGAAGCTGAGCTGCGGGCCAATCCGCGGCTCGGCCCGGCCGTGCTGGGCCTGGGGCGGCTTAGTGCCGCAGAGCAGGCAACCATCCGGCACGAGGCAGCAGCGTACCTGGCGCGGCTATGCGTGGAGTGAAGAAACAACATCTGCCGGAGAAGATCTGTGCTGCCTGCGGGCGGCCCTTTCGCTGGCGCAAGAGCCTGGCGAACAGCTGGAACGAGGTCAAGTACTGCAGCGACGCCTGCCGGCGCTACAAGGCGAGCGGCGGCAAGCCAGCTCAGAGGAGATAGGTCGTGCCTAAAGACATGCGCCGCGACTTTGCCGATCGGGCCGAACTGGTCGCCTATCTGGCGGCCGAGTTCCCCGCAGCCGCCGCCGAGAGCGCCGCGGTGAGCGCCACGCGCGGCGGGCGGCGGGCGGCCGAGGCGTTGCTCACCGCGATCCAGCCGGCGCGCTACGCCAGCACACGCAACTTCCTTGACGGTGCGGTCACCCGGCTCTCGGCCTACCTCCGCCACGGCGTCCTGAGCCTGGCCGAGGTACGGCGCGCCGCCCTGCGGGCGGCAACCCGCCCCGCAGAGGCGGCGAAGCTGATCAGCGAACTGGCCTGGCGCGACTACTGGCAGCGGGTCTATGCTGTGATCGGTGACGGCATCTGGGAGGACCGCGAGCCGTACAAGACCGGCCTGGAGGCGGCTGCCTACGCGCAGGAGTTGCCCGCCGACATCGCCGCGGGCACAACGGGGCTGGCCTGCATCGACGCCTTCAGCCGCGAACTGGTCGATAGCGGCTATATGCACAACCACGCCCGGATGTGGCTGGCGGCCTATGTCGTGCACTGGCGACGGGTGGCCTGGCAGGCCGGGGCGCGCTGGTTCCTCACCCACCTGCTCGACGGCGACCCGGCCAGCAACAACCTCTCGTGGCAGTGGGTGGCCAGCACCTTCAGCCATAAGCCCTACGTGTTCAATCGCGAGAACCTTGAGCGTTACAGCGGGGGCATCTATTGTCGGGCATGTCCCCTGCGCTTGCAGTGCCCCTTCGACAAGAGCTACGAGGCACTGCAAGCCGAACTGTTCCCCGGCGGGCCGCCGGCGGCCACGCCACCCCGGAGGCGCCAATGAGCGAGCTCGTGCGCCCGGTCGTCTGGATCCACGCCGACTGTTTGAGCCCACAGCACCCGGCGCTGCTGGCCTACCCTGGTGCGCCGGCGCTCTTCGTCTGGGATGAGGCGTTGCTCAGCAGCCTGCGGATCAGCCTCAAGCGCATCGTCTTCCTCTATGAGTGCCTGCTCGAGTTGCCGGTCAGCATCCGCCGGGGCGACGTCGCAGCCGAAGTGCTGGCCTTTGCCAGCGAGCAGCAGGCCGATGGGGTCGTCACCAGCGCCAGCCCGAGCCCACGCTTTGCGGCGATCAGCGCGCAGATCGCGGCCCAGCGGCCGCTGCGCGTCCTGCCCGTTGAGCCGTTTGTGCAGATCGAGCAGCGCCTGGACCTGGCGCGCTTCGCGCGCTACTGGCGTGCTGTCGAGGCCCGCGCGCTCAACACGTTCCCCGAAGATACGGTATAATTCCGTGTGCGTTCAACCCTGGCCAGCGGTCGCGGCGCGGAGCCTGGTCGTGTAGAGATGCACAGATATCCATTAGGGGGAAACGGTTCTTAACCACGACTATTGACACGTGCCCTAGAATAAGGGCGTCAGCGTCCCACCTCAAATATGGTGCCGATGGTGTCACCCGTCTACCGCCCCTGTGCGGCGGCCGGCGGCTGAGCACTCGCCCGGTGAACGGGAGTACAGTGATGTTCACGCAGCCTGGCTATGGCCGACACCTTCGCGCCGATCCTACCCCGGACCCTGGTACGACAACGAGACGTCACTGTGGAAGCGCATCCTGATGCCGACCAGGTTGACGTTTCGTTGTCGTACCAGGCCTGACTGAGCGAGCCCCGCAGCGATCTATCGCGAGCCAGGAACTGGCTCACTCAGGCGGCCCGCAGGCTGCCCACCATCGACGCGAGACTGGGCAGGGTGCGCAGTTGTGCCGCAGTCATGCGTACAGGAGTAGCGAAAGGAGACACTATGCGAATCGGCATCCTCACCGGCGGCGGCGACGTGCCCGGGCTGAACCCCTGCATCAAGGCGGTGGTCAACCGGGCGGCCGAAAACGGCTGGGAGGTCGTGGGTATCAGACGGGGTTGGGCCGGGCTGCTCAACTACAACCCCGACGACCCGGAGGGCAGCGCCGAGTGGGTCGAGCCGCTCACTCCCGCCAGTGTGCGCACGATCGACCGCTACGGCGGCACGCATCTGCATACGTCCCGCACCAATCCGGCCAAGGTCAAAGAGTCGGCGATGCCAGCGTTTCTGAAGGGTCGCTTCGAGTTTGTTGGCGAGAAGAAACTCGCCGATGCGACCCCGCACGTGCTGCAGGTGCTCGAGCACCTGGGCATCGACACGCTCATCCCCATCGGTGGCGACGATACACTCAGCTATGGCGTGCGGATGCACCAGGAGGGCGTGCGAGTGATCGCCATCCCGAAGACGATGGACAACGACGTCTTCGGCACCGACTACTGCATCGGCTTCAGCACCGCTGTGACGCGCAGCGTCGAGTTCATCAACGCGCTGCGCACGCCCGCGGGCAGCCACGAGCGCATCGCGGTGGTCGAGCTCTTTGGGCGCAACTCGGGCGAGACGGCGCTGATCTCGGCCTACCTGGCCGACGCCGATCGCACGCTGATCAGCGAGGTGCCCTTCGACATCGAGCGCCTGGCCAGGTTTGTGGTCGAGGATCGGCGCAACAATCCGAGTAACTACGCGGTGGTGGTAATCTCGGAGGGCGCGAGCATGCTCGGCGGCCAGGTGGTCGAGTACGGCCAGGAGGACGCCTACGGCCACCGCAAGCTGGGCGGCATCGGGCAGATCGTCGGCGAGGCACTCAAGCAACTCACCGGCATTGACATCGTCAACCAGCAACTGGCCTATCTGATGCGCGCCGGGGCGCCCGACTCGCTCGACCGTATGGTGGCGACGTCGTACGGCAACCTCGCGGTCCAGCAGTTGGAGAAGGGCCACAACGGGGTGATGGTCGCGCTGCAGAATGGCGTCTATACCACCGTGCTGGCCGACACCTGCATCCGCGGTGTCAAGCGCGTCGACGTGCCGGAGCTGTACGATACCGAGAATTATCAGCCGCATATTACCCACCTCATCGGCAAGCCGATGTTCCTGTACTAGGAGGAGGAGCACGATGGCCAAGGTTCGCATGACGCGAGGGAAGTTCAACGGGATCCAGGCCTGCGCAGGCGCCAACGGTGTGATCGCCGCCGCCGCGATGGATCAGCGCGGCTCGCTCAAGAAGGCGATCGCCAAGGCGCGCGGCGAGGGCGGCACGGCGACCAACGACGACATGACCGAGTTCAAGGTCGCGGTGACGAAGATCCTCACACGGCATGCCTCGGCGATCCTGATGGACCCCGAGTATGGCCTGCCGGCGCTCAAGGTCAAGGCGCCGGACGCCGGCGTACTGCTCGCCTACGAGAAGACCGGCTACGACGCCAGCGTCAAGGGCCGTCTGCCCGACCTGCTGTCGGAGTGGAGCGTGCGCCGGATCGTGGAGGCGGGGGGCGATGCGGTCAAGATCCTGCTCTACATCAACCCCTTCGACGACCCCAAGATCAACAGTGTCAAGTACGCCTTCATCGAGCGCATCGGCGCCGAGTGCGCCGCACTCGATGTGCCCTTCTTCCTTGAGCCGCTGGCCTACGATGACGAGGTAGGCGACGAGAAGAGCTTCGCCTTCGCCAAGGTCAAGCCGAAGTACGTCACCGCCTACATGGAGGAGTTCTCCAAGCCCCGCTACGGCGTCGATGTGCTCAAGGTCGAGGTTCCGGTGAACATGAAGCATGTCGCCGGCACGCGGGCCTTCACCGGCGAGCAGGCCTACACGCGCGAGGAGGCGATGCAGCTCTTCCGCGACTCGGCCGCAGTCGCCACCAAGCCGTTCATCTACCTCAGCGCCGGCGTCACCGATGAGATCTTCCGCGAGACGCTCGAACTGGCCGCCGAGGCCGGGACGCCCTTCGCCGGCGTGCTCTGCGGTCGCGCCACCTGGCAGGACGGCATCCCGATCTATGCCAAGGGCGGCGTCGAGGCGCTGGAGGCCTGGCTGAGCGACCGTGGCGTGCAGAACATCGAGGCGCTCAACCAGGTGCTGGCCACCGGCGCCAAGCCCTGGTGGACGGTCTATGGCGGCAAGGAGAACATCGAGGTGATCGACCTGCCGAGCTGGCAGTACCCGCCCGCCCGTTAGGGCCCGGTTGTAGCCAGCCACCTGCGCCGGGAGGCGTGAGGCGATGAGGCGAGGACGCGCTGCCATGGCCTCATCGCCTTACCCACGACGGTCATGCTGAATGGAGCCATGCCTCATGTGGTGTGTCCGGCACGTCGTGGGTCATGCTTCGCTTCGCTCAGCATCTTCTGCTCCATCAGGACAGGACCCCTCCCTTCGCTTCGCTCAGGGTGACATGTGCAGTCACCGGCTAAACCGCTCATTCGTGGTCCAGATCCATTGAACAGTAAGGAGTTATCGCTCATGGGCAAGGTCGCCATCCACGGCTTCGGGCGCATCGGGCGCTCGCTGATGCGTATCGCGCTGCAGCATGACCTCTGGTCGCCGGTCTCGGTTTCGGACATCAAGGATCCCAAGACGCTCGCCGCGCTCTTCGAGGTGGACAGCAACTACGGGCGCTGGCACGAGCCGGTGGCCGCCAGCGAGGCCGGCTTCACGATCGGTGGCCGTGAGGTACTCTACTTCAACGCGAAGAACGAACTGCCCGACTGGCAGGCGCTCGGCGTCGACCTGGTGATCGACTGCACCGGGCGGGCCACCCGGCGCCCCGGCGCGCAGGCCCACCTCGACCGCGGCGCGAAGCGCGTGCTCGTCTCGGCGCCGAGCAAGTCGAAGGAGGACTGCGACGCCTTCCTGCTGCCCGGCATCAACCTGGAGAGCTACGATCCCGCCCAGCACAAGATCATCAGCATGGCCTCCTGCACCACCAACGCGCTCGCGCCGGTGGTCAAGGTGCTGCTGGAGAACTATGGCATCAAGTACGGCCTGTTCTCCACGGTGCACGCCTACACCAACACCCAGTCGCTCACCGACCAGCCCATGGACGATCGGCGCGACTCGTGGGCTGCCACCGAGAACATCATCCCCTCCTCGTCGGGGGCAGCCAAGGCGCTCAGCTTCATCTGGAGCGGGCTGAAGATCACCGGCAAGGCCTACCGTGTGCCGGTGAGCACCGGCTCGATCGTTGAGCTGAATGTGCTCACCGAAAAGCCGGTCACCGTCGATGCGGTCAACGAGGCCTTCCGCAAAGCAGCTGCTGAGGCGCCGCTCAAGGGCATTATGGGCGTGCTCGAAGACGAGTGGGCCTCGGCGCGCATCGTCGGCGACCCCCATTCCTCGATCGTCGACCTGCCCATGACCCAGATGCAGGGCGACCTGCTCTCGGTTGCGGCCTGGTACGACAACGAGTGGGGCTACGCGACCCGCCTCGCCGAGACGGCGGCCATGCTCAGCCAGAGCTAGCCTCCCGAGACGGTATTCGGGTGGTGGTGCGCTCTCAGGTGGAGGGTTTTTGGGAGGTGCGCCCCCAGGCCCCGCATACCCCACCCCCCTACCCCCTCCCCTGGTAGGGGAGGGGGCCAGAATCTGGCGTTGCGGTGCGCCAGCGAATCTGGCGCACCGCAACGCCAACAACATACCCCCCTCATCCAGGCTGGAAGAGGGGGGGTGAGGGCAAGCAGCGCATCAGGACACTATTCGCCAAAAACCCTCCACCTGAGAGGTGGTGGTACGGCGCGGCGCGGCCAGGCCGCACCACCACACCGAAGGGATCAAGGGTCGCCGAAGCAGATCCCCATGTCGCGGGCAGTGAGTATCGTATCGCAGTCAAGCGGGACGGTCTTCATACGGCTGGTGGCCACCTCAAGCGGGACGTACTTCACCCCCGGCGGATCGAGCGCGACCATAATGCCCGACTGGCCCTCGTCGATGGCGCGGATCGCCGCGGCGCCGAAGCGCAGCGCCAGGAGCCGGTCGAAGGTGGTGGGCGAGCCACCACGCAGCAGGTGGCCGAGGACCACCAGGCGCGTCTCGCGGCCGGTCAACTCCTGGAGCGCGTGGGCCACCTTCTCACCGATGCCGCCGAGCCGCTCGGCGCGCCCCACTTCGCGCGCCACCACCGAGACATCGCCACCAATCGGCCGGGCGCCCTCGGCCACGACCACGATCGAGAAGTAGCGACCGTCGGCCTCCCGTTGCATAACCTTCTCGGCCACACGCTCCAGGTTGAAGGGAATCTCCGGGATCAGGATGGCGTGGGCCGAGCCGGCGATACCGGCGTGCAGCGCGATCCAGCCGGCATAGCGCCCCATGACCTCCACCACCAGCACCCGCTGGTGGGCCTGGGCCGTGGACATCACCCGGTCGAGGCACTCGGTCGCGAAGGCGACCGCGGTGTCGAAGCCGAAGGTGGAGACGGTGCCGTCAAGGTCATTGTCGATTGTCTTAGGGACGCCGATCACCCGCACCCCCTTACGGGCCAGGTTCGCGGCGATCTCCATCGAGCCATCGCCGCCGATCGAGATCAGCGCATCGATGCCATAGGCGGCCAGGCCATTGACCAGTTCGTCGGTGCGGTCGCGCTCGTAGATCGTGCCGTCCGGGCCAAGGGTCGGATAGCGCATCGGGTGGCCACGATTGGTGGTGCCGATGATCGTGCCGCCGATACTGGTGATACCACGCACGGTGTCGCGGGTCAGCGGGATCACACCGCCGTGGTGATACTCCTTTGGGGCCAGAATACCAGCAAAACCGTCGCGGATGCCGTAACACTCCCAGCCGCGGTGGAGTGCGGAAAGCACCGCGGCGCGGATCACCGCGTTGAGCCCGGGGGCGTCGCCGCCACCGGTGCTCAGCGCAATGCGAAATGGTGCAACATGCGTGTGGGCCATGCCTACTCCCCTCTCACGGTCAGGTCCGGTCCCTGGGCGCAAGTGTACCAGGGGCCAGCGCGGATCTCCGTTGCCGTCACACATCGCGCCGTAGTGCTCTCGCCACTATTGGCCGGGGCGCGCCTCGAGCGCCAGGGGCTCGGCGATGGTGATCAGGCGGTGGGTCATCTCCACTGAGCCGTCCACCACAACCTTATCGCCGATACACGAGACCATTGTCACCAACTCGCGGCCCGTTGGCAGCAGATACTCCACCTGACTCGGCGTCGCCCAGACCTGTTCGGTCACCACGTAGGGATGGGCGGTGCCATCGGCGCTGTAGAGCGTGAGCCGGGCGCCCGGCTCCAGTTCGCGCAGCCGGGCAAACGGCGCCGGGATCTGCGGGGCGGAGCGGAAGCGCAGTACGTGGCCCCAGAGCACCACATTCTCACCCTGCCCGGGGCCCGCGCTGAGGTTGTACCAGCCGATATCGTGTTTCGGCACGATCGGCACACGGTTGCGATCGAGGCCGACCGCGACCAGGTCACGGTCGAGGTTGATCGCCGGAATGACCAGGCGGACGGGCGGGCTGCTCGCGCGGCGCGTGGCGGGTAGTGGGCTGGCCGTGGCGGGTAGTGGCGTGGCCGTGGCGGGCGCCGGGCTGGCCGTGGCGGGCGCCAGGCTGGCTGTGGCGGGCGGTGGGGTGGCGCTGGCCAGCGCTGTTGGCGCGACGGCCGCCGGGCGCGCGGCGCCGCAGCCGGCCAGGAGCGACAGCAGAAGCACGAGCAATGCACGCATCGGGACGGGCAACTCCTCAGTGAAGCGTGATCAGCGGCGCGTGCCGGATCGGCGCGACGGATCAACTATAGCACAGCCCGGGCTCCAGAGCCGAAACTGCAACGCCGCGCCCCGCGTGGGCGCACCCCGCGCCGCCCCGCGGGGCCGCATCCCGCGCCCCGCGGGCCACCCCGCGCCCCGGCGCCTTGCGGCGGGGGCCAGCCCCCCGGGGCGCGCCGCCCTCGCACCCCCGGGGCGCGCCGCCCATACGCATCAAGTTAAGCAAAAGAAGCTTCTGTGGCATCATGGGGTAGTAAACTCATCCATGGCCACAGGAGCTTCTGATGTCGAGCATACCACAGATCGCCACCGCCTTGCAGACGGTGTTGATTGAAGCCGCCCACCAGGCAGCCCAGGAGACCGGCTTTGCCATCCGTCGGCGCCGCATG
>Ga0272446_1005080_pt1 | contig 14830 bp, 9 predicted proteins | sample YNPCB0061_FD_194587 | JGI IMG/M metagenome (GOLD analysis project Ga0272446, IMG submission 194587) | Hot spring microbial mat communities from Yellowstone National Park, WY, United States - YNP-CB-006-1 | ecosystem: Environmental > Aquatic > Thermal springs > Hot (42-90C) > Sediment | place...
GCGCGGCCGGGCACCACCGGCCCGATCGGCGAGGGTCCGCCGATAACGGAGATGTGCTGCGCTCCGCACTGGTATCCGGCCCGTCGTCCCCGGCACCGTCAGCAGAGACTTCGCAGCGGGTCTGCGCGGCCCTCTCGATCGATGTGGAGGAGTACTTCCACTGCGAGGCGTTTGCCGGTCACGTCGCACCATCCGACTGGGGACGGATGGAGCGGCGGGCCCGGCCGTGCCTGGAGTGGCTGGGACAGCAACTGGCGGCCACGGGCAACCGTGCGACTTTTTTCGTCCTCGCCGACACCCTGGACGATCTCGGCGGGTTGCTGCGCGACCTGGCGCGGGACGGCCACGAGATCGCCTGTCACGGTGCCACTCACCAGCATCTGGCCCGGCTCACGGCGGCTGCGCTGCGCGTTGACCTCCGGCGGTCGTTGGATCGCATCGCGGACCGGGTTGGCGTGCGCCCGCGCGGCTATCGCGCGCCGACCTTTTCGCTGACGCCCGCGACCGCGTGGGCGCTCGACGTGCTGGTCGAAGCCGGATTCGATTACGACGCCAGTGTGTTTCCGATTCACCACGATCGCTACGGCGTGCCGGATGCGCCGACGGAGCCGTTCCGCATCGTGTCGCCGTCGGGAGCGATGCTGGTCGAGTTCCCGCCGCTCACCGTTCGCCTCGGGCCGCTGCGGCTGCCGTTCGGTGGCGGTGGGTACTTCCGATTGTGGCCATACGGCGTGTTCCGGCGCGTGCTCGCGGGCCGCGTGGCCACGGCGGAGCCCGCGATGCTGTACTTCCATCCGTGGGAACTGGACCCGGATCAACCGCGGCTGCCCGCCGGCTGGCTGGCCACGCGGCGGCACCGGCTGAATCTGCGGCGCACGCGGCCGCGGTTGGCGCGGCTGCTGCGGGAGTTCCGGTTCGATACCGCGGCGGCGGTGCTCGCGCGGGTGACGGCGGCGGGGACGCTGCCGACGTATCGGCTTACCGCACCGGCGTGAGTTCGCCGGCCGGCGTCACGCCGCCATGCGGATCGAGGTCGGCCGGGCGTACGTCGGAGATGAAGCGCCGGCGTTTTCCGGAGGGGTCGGGGGGAATGCGATCGACCAGACGGACGTTGACCTGGACGCGCGGACCGAAATACTCGCGGTATTTCTCACGCAGCCGTTCGGACACGGACGGCCTGTAGCGCTCATCGACGACCAGGAGCACTTCGAAGCGGTCGATGGCGCGCTGGTACACCTTGAACTCGATGATGCTCGGGTCGATGCGGGTCGGACACATCAGCACGTGGTCGCTGCACAGGCGGCCGTCTGCCAGCACGATGAACCCGTTGCTGCGAGCGCCCTCGAGGACCAGCACGGGCAACGGACTGCCGCACGCGCAGGGTTCGGGCCGCAGCCGGCCGAAGTCGCCCTGGGCGTAGCGGATGAGCGGCTGCGCGCGGCCGGCGAGGTTCGTGCAGACGATCTGCCCCGCTTCGCCCGGCGGGACCGGTCGGCCGTCCCGCAGGATCTCGACGTACACGAGCGGCGTGAGCACGTGCAGAGCGCCGTGCAGGCACTCATGCGCGATGATTCCCATCTCGCGGCTGCCATACTCGTTGAGCGCGGGGGCGCGGAACGCGGCCTGGACGGCCGCGCGCTCGTCGGGCGTGGTTTCATCGCTGGTCAGGATGACGGCGCGCGGCGCCGGGAGCGGCGGGCCGCCGCGCTTCAGAGCGTGGCGGGCGAGCAGGGCCAGGGCGGTCCCGTACCCGTACATGAGCCGCGGTCGATAGCTCCGAATGAACTCCAGATACGCGTACATGCGCTCCGCCGGCAGGTCGAACGCGTCCGCGACGCGCTCGTTGATCAGCACGTCGCGCAGAAGACGCCAGCGGGAGCGCCGGACCTCGATGGGGGAGCCCCACAGGAACAGGCGTCGGTCGCCCGGTCGGACGCCGAGGCTCTGGTGCAGCGCAAGCCGTGCGCCCATGTTCCGGGCGTGGTGGCCGCGGTCCAGGTGAAAGTTGAGCGTATCCCCGCTGGTCCCGCCGGTGACCGCCGGCCGCGGCCCGCCGGGCACCGCCGGCCAGGTCATGTCGCGCGCGTGCGCCCGCGCGGCCGGCTTGTCGAGCACCGGCAGGCGCTGAAGCGCGGCGTAGGCGTCGTCCTGCTCCGGCCGCACACCGCGGGACGCGAAGAGGCGGCGATAGTACGGCAGCTCGCGGGCGGCGAAGGCGAGCAGTTGCCGCAGGCGGTCGCGCGCGAGGCTGGCAAGGGCGTCGGCGGGCAGGTGCAATTCGGCGGCGAAACGGCGCATTTCGCACAGCGTCGCGCGCCCGCACGCCCGCTCGTAGAGCGGGAAGGTGACGCACCGCGCGAACCACTCGGGTGTGCGGATCACGGCACCACCTCGGCCGGTGCGGCGGGAGCGCGCGACGGCGCCGGGCAGGCGGGGGCTCCCGTCGGGACAACCGGCACGGTCGGGGCCGGGGCCCCCGCGGCGACGCGGCCCAGCACGTGCTCGTAGACCGCGGCGATGCGTTCGGCGACGACGGCCGGCGCGCAACGCCGCACGACCCATCCCTGCCATGCAACTGCGGCTGCCGCGCGGCGTCGCGGATCGACAATCAGCGGTCCGAGCGCGGCGGCGAGCGCGGCGGGATCGCGCGGCGGCACGAGCGCCGGTGCCTCGTCGGTTGGGGGGAACATCTCGGGGAGAGCCCCGACGGCGGTCGCGACGACCGGCAATCCGGCCGCCGCCGCTTCGAGAACGGCGTTGGGCAGACCTTCGCTGTGGCTGGCGTGGACGAATACGTCCGCGGACGCGAGCACGTCGCCGCGGGCGTCTTCGGGCACGGGGCCCAGGAAGCGGACCCGCCCGGCGAGGCCGAGCGCCGCGACGCGGTCCGGCCAGTGGTGGGTCGGCAAACCGGCGATGGGCCCGGCGGCGATAAGCTCGAACGTGTGTCCCGCGCGGTGGAGCTGTGCGGCGGCGACGAGCAGGTCGTCGAAACCCTTGGCGACGGAGAGCGACGCGCAGTGCAGGAGGCGGCACGGGCCGGCGTTGCGGCGGGGCGGCGCGGGCGGGAGGGCCGGCGGCGCGGCATTGGGCACGACGAAGACCGGTGTCGCGCCGACGAAGGGAGTCAGTCCCCGTCGCCACGCGTCCGCCAGCACGATGATCGCATGGGCGCGGCGAAGTCCCCAGCGGAGCAGCGCCGCACGCAGCCCGCGCTGGCCGCGTGCGAACTCCAGGAAGCGCCCGCCGCGGATGTGCAGCACGACGCGCCGGCCGAGGACGCGCGCCAGCGCGGCCTCCACCGTGTCCCGGTAGAATGTGAAGCCGCTGCACGTGTGAATGTGGACGACATCCACGCGCCGGCCGAGGAGCGTGCCCAGAAACGTCGCCGTGGCCCAGACGTGCCGGCCGATGCTGCGGGCTGCTCGGAGCACGGTCCGATCGGCCGCCTCGGGCCGGGGCGGGCGTGCCGCGGTGCCGTGCCGCAGCAGGTCGTACCGCTCGGCGAGCGGGCTTTGCATGAGGCGTGTGACGGAGGTCACCATGCCTCCCACGACCGGCGGCGCCGGTGCGAGCATCAGGATGCGCGGGCGACGCGGCTGGTGCGGCAAGGTCCGACCGTGCAGCGCGGCGGCGTAGAACGCCTCGTACCGGTCGAGCATCCGCGCGAGCGAGAAGCGGGCGCGGACTTCCGCCGCTGCGGCGGCGGCGCGCCGGGCCGCGGCGGACGGGTCGCTCAGCGTTTCCGTCAGTGCCGCGGCGAGGGCCGTCGGATCACCCGGTCGCACAAGCAACGCCGTCGTACCGTGGCGAAGGACGTCGGTCGCGCGCGGGGCGCTGCCCGGCGGGACGCCGACATCGCCGACGGCGGTGGCCACGATCGGCACGCCCTGGTGCATGGCCTCCAGCACGACGTTCGGCATGGACTCCGTCGCGCTGCTGAGGCAGAACGCGTCGGCGCCGGCGAGCAGCCGCCAGGCCTGGGAGACCAGACCGGGTAGATGCACGCAATCCGCCAGACCGAGGCGTTGGCGCGTCGCCTCGACCTGCGCCGCGTACTCCGCGTCCAGCACCTCGCCGGCCACGAGCAGCTCGGCTGCCGGGTGCGTCTGCCGCACGCGGGCGAACGCGGTCAGCAGGCCGCGGATGTCCTTCTCGGGTCGCATGTTCGCGATACTGAGAACGAGAGGACCGCGCGGCAGGCGGCCGAGGAGCGCGGTGACACGGGCGCGCGCGGCGTCGGCGTCGGGCCGTGGCAGTTCGATACCGTTGGGCAAATGGTGGGTGCGGGCGGCGATCGAGCGCGGCAGGCGGGCGCGGAGCGTTGCAGAGTTGGCGCCGATGGCCGCGGCCCACGGCGCGAGGCGAAGGGCGGCGCGGTGATAGCGCCCGGGCGCACCCAGCGGCCAGCCGTGCCAGACGTGGACGACCGGGCGCCGCAACAGGCGGGCGACGGGGCCGGCCCAGACGAACGCGGCGCAACTGTGGGCGTGGACGAGGTCGATCCGGTCGGCGCGCAGCGCGCGGGCCAGGCACGCGAGCAGGCGCAGGTCGCGCGGCCCGCTGCGGAACTCGCGCACGACGACCCCCGCGTCGGCGAGTTCGGCGGGCGGCACGCGGGCGCGCGCGAGGCAGTAGGCGCAGACGGCGTGCCCGCGCTGTGCCAGGCCGGCCGCGATGCGCTGCGCGACGCGTTCTGCGCCGGCGTGGTCCAGTTCCTCGATGACCAGCGCGATTCTCATGTGGGTTGCACCCGCGGTGTCGCGGCGGCCGTCGCGGGGGGCGCCAGCTCGCCGACCGCCGGCGCGGGTGGCGTCTGCGGCGCGGTGGCGGCACAGTGGCGGCTGACGTTCTCCAGTGCGCCCGCGAGCCCGAGCAGCAACCAGAGCCCCTCGGTCGTCATGCGGGTGGTGAACAGGGCGCTGGCGAGGTAGCCGACGAGTGCGGCCTGGAGCGCCTGCGTGTGCCAGACGAGATGGAAGCGCGTGTGCCAGCGGCCGTAGTGCACGTCGAGACTGGGCGGGAGTTCGCGCGCGAGGCGGCGCGTTCGAACCAGGGCGCGGAGGGCGGCGACAAGCAACAGGATGAACACCGTGAATCCGAGCCAGCCGGTCTCGGCCAGGCAGGCGAGGTACGTGTTGTGCGCGCTGCGCTGCTGCTTGAGCTCCGGCATGTACTGCTGCACGACCTGGTGGAAGTTGCCGAGCCCGATGCCGAGCGGGTAGTCACGCGCGATTTCCAGCGCCGCCTGCCAGTACTCGAGCCGTGCGACTGCGGAGGAGTCCTGCCGGTAAGTGGAGATGGTCTCCATGCGGCGCCACCACGCGGGGTCCGTGAGCTGAATGGACAGCCAGGTGCCGACCGCCACCGCGGCCAGGCCCTTGACGCGATACCCGCGCGGCAGGGCGAGGACCGCGACAGCGGCCATCGCGGCCAGCCCGACCAGCGCGTTGCGTGTACGGGTCATGATGATCATGTTGACTGCCAGCGCGCCCGTCACGAGCGCAACGCCGCGGCCGAGCCACGTGCGCGCCATGAAGAACGCGGCGCCGATGAGCGGCAGGGTCGCAACGAGGTGCACGGCCAGTCCGCTCGACTCGGCGAAATCAGGACCGCCGAGACCGCCGGTCAGTCGCCCGCCGATCCGGCTGCCGACGCCGCCCTGGGCCTGGTAGCCCAGGTACAGCACGCCCGCGAGCCAGCTCCAGATCAGCATGTGGTAGTGCCGCGGTTCCTGCACGCAGCGCAGCAGAATGAACATCAGGATGACGAGCTTGATGAGCTTGTCCGCCTGGAGCAGGCTCCGATCGCTGATGTGCAGACCCCACGCCAGGCTGCCCAGCGCCAGCACGACGAACGCGACCATCAGGATGTACACGGTCGGGAACTGGCGGGCACCGTACCGGAAGCGCGGCCAGCGAATGAGCATGCCCACGCCGGCCGCCAGGGCGACCGTGAAGGACGTGCGCAGGCCGAGCGCCCGCACCGAGTCACCCCACCACTGCGACTCCGGGCTGAGGTGGTAGACGAAGATGTAGAGCGCCAGACCGGCCACCGGGTTCAAGACGGCCGTGCCGACGCCGGCGGCGTAGAGCACCCAGAACACCAGCGCGGTCAGCGGCATGCGAGCTCCTCGGCGACGGTGAGCGGGGCGGCGGACGCCGGGCGGAGACGCAGCCGCGCGTAATGCGTTGCACGCGTGGACGTGTGCGCTGCGGGCCCCGCGCCGGATGAACCACGCCGCGGGTGCCGCGCGGCGGCCGCGGCGAGCAGGGCGTAGAACTGCGCGCCGGTCCGCTCCCAGCTGTGCGCGGCCCGCACCCACGCCCGGCCGCCGGCCCCCAGAGCGGCCGCGAACTCCGGATGATCCAGCAGGCGCGCCACCTTGGCCTGCCAATCCCTGGCGGAGTCGGCGACGAGCAGCTCACGACCGGGACGGGCTGTCAGTCCGCCGAGCGCGCGCGGGCTCGCGACGACCGGCCGCCCCACGGCACAGGCCTCCAGTATTTTGTTCTTCAGACCGCCGCCCTTGCGCGTCGGTACGACCACGACGGCGGCCTCCGCGAGAAACGGCCGCACGTCGGGGACGTCGGCGTGCACCGCGACGCCCGGAACGGCCGCCAGGGCGCGCACGGCGGGCACCGGGCTGCGACCCACGATGAGCAGCCGCCGTCCGGAGTCGGCCGCGTGCAGGGCGGGCCAAACGTCGGCGACGAAGCGTGTAACGGCGTCGATGTTGGGCGGAAACTCGAGCGACCCGATGAACGCGACGGTGCCGGGCCGCGGGGGCCGGTCGGCCGGTCGGAAGTAGTCGTGATCGACGCCGTTCGCGATCACCGCGAGGCGGGCGTCGCCGCACCAGCGCCGCGCCCAGGCGGCGTCGACGCGGGAGACGAAGACGGTGGCCGCGGCCCGCTGCGCCACGGCGCGCTCGTATGCGGCGTACAACGCCGCGCGGCGGAGTCCGGCCAGACGCGCCCGCCACCCGCCGTTCTCCAGGTCCCGCCACGTGGCCAACACCAGCTCGTCCTGCGGATTCCAGATCACCGGCCGTGGGCACCAGCGGATGAGTTGACCGAGGACCGCGCCGTTGAGCAGGATCGCGTCGTACCGGCGGCCGTGGCGCGCCAGCCACTCCGCTAGCGCGGGGCGCGGGCCGAAGTGCCGCTCGGCCCAGTCCAGCGGATCGCACGGCCGCCGCCGGGCGGGCGCGGCCGGCGGGACCGCCGACCCGGTCGAGAAACAACGGACGCCAGTGGGAATTCGATCGGGAAAACGGGGGTGACCCGGCAGTAGCAACGTGACGTCCGCCTGCGTTGCCAGCGTACGCAGGACGTGGTGCAGATGCAGGCGCCCGCCGCTGTTGAGGGGCCAGGGTTCCCGCATCGCGGCGACGAGCACGCGGAGTCCGGCGGCGGGCGTCATGGTACGGCTCCGAGCACGGGCAGCGCGCGGACTGCCGGCGCGCGGGGAGTCCGCGGTGCCGTGAGCCAACGGTCCACCGCGGCGAGGACCCGCTCCAGATCGATGTCGTCCATGCAGTTCGGCGTACGGTCGCACTCGCGTCGGTAGCACGGGGAGCACGGCAGGCCGGTCACGATGCGCTCGCCGCAGCCGAAGAGGTCGATCTCTTGCGCACAGGTCGGGCCGAACAGGGCCACGACGGGCACGCGCAGCGCGACCGCGACGTGCAGCGCCATCGTGTCGCCGGTGACGACGACGCCGCAGCGCTCCACCAGCGCGGCGAACTGCAACTCGGCGTGCGTACTGCCGGTGTCGAGGACACCGGGGCACGCGCGGGCGATGCGCGCGTTCAGGGCCTGCTCGTCAGGGCCGCCGAGCAGCGCGACGCGCACGCCGGTCCGCCGCGCGAGCCGGCGCGCCAGCGCCGCGAAGCGTTCCTCCGGCCAATTTTTGTTGGCGAATACGCGGCCGGCGCCGGTATTGAGACCGACGACCGCGTCGGCGGGACGTACACCGAGGGCGTCCCAGACGGCGGCCGCGTGGGCGCGGTCCGTCGGCGCCGGGAACAGCTCGTAGCGCTGGCCGGCGTAGGTCAGGCCGAGCGCTTGGTAGATGAGCTGCGGATAGCTCTGCGTGTTGCCGCGGAACTTCTGCTCGTCGTCGAGGCCCAGCGCGAAGTACGGGGCGCACTCGGGATTCAGCGGGTACACCGTGCCGTAGCGGCTCAGGCCGATTCCCCGGCGCTGGGCGGCCGGCACGCGCATCGCCAGACCCGCTGGGCCGGGCTCCTTGTCGAGACTCAGCACGAGGTCGAACCGCTCGACCTCGAGATGCGCGAGCGTTTCGGCGTCGAGCGGCAACAGGCGGTCAATCTGGGGATGGTGGGCCAGCATTCGCACGCCGGACGGACGGCTGACCCACGTAACGTGGCTCACCGGCCACGCCTGCTTGAGGCCCGGCAGCAGCGCGGCGGTGCGGATGACATCGCCGAGCGCCCCGAGCTTGATGATCAGGATGCGGAAACCCATCGGAGCGTACGCCGGGCAGGCCGTCGGACAGACGCCCTGCACGCCCGCGCGGCACGGACGGTCCCCGCGGTACTGGCGGCAGTCGAGCCGCAGACGGGCGGGGTCGCACGACGAAGGCGGGGCGGGCCGGTTCATGGGACGACGACCTCCACTGGGACCGGAGCGCGGGCTCCGGCCGCCCGCTCATACACCGCGCACAACGCCGCGGCGGTGCGTTCCCAGGTGAACTCGCGGACCCGGGCGCGTCCGCGCGCCACGAGGCGGGCGGCGGTGGCGGGTTGCAGCAGTTCCGCCAGACCTGCCGCGATGTGGTCGGGGTCGGTCGGGTCGCAATACAGCGCCGCGTCGGCGGCGACTTCAGGCATACTGCTGCGGTTCGACGTGAGGACCGGTACGTCGCACGCCATCGCGTCGAGCAGCGGCAGACCGAAGCCTTCACACAGGCTCGGCATCGCGAGCCCGCACGCCCCCGCCAGCAGCCCCGGCAGATCCGCGTGCGGGACGTATCCGAGAATGCGGCAGGCCGACGCGACGCCGAGATCGCGCGTCAGCTTGCGGAGGGCGGCCCGACGCTCCGCCGGCTCACAGCCGACCAGCACGAGCTGGTTGGTGGCGCGCACCGCCGCCGGAAGGCGCGCGAACGCGCACAGCAACCCGCGGGCGTTCTTGCGCGGCGCCCAACCGGAGAACGCCAGCAGCCAGCGCCCGTGCAGCCCGTACCGTTGGCAAAGCTCCGCGACACGCTGCGGCTGACGCGCTTCGGCCGCGGCGGCCGCGATGTGAGCGTCCGGCGCCCACGGGACGACCGACACGCGCTCCGAGGGCACGCCGAACAACTCGTGGAGCGCGGAGCGGGTGGCCGCGGAGACCGTGATCAGGTGCTTGGCGCGTCGCACGGCGCGGCGCACGCCGCGTCGGAAGCGCGCTGTCGCTCTGGGCGGCAGCTCGCCGGAGACCGTCAGCGGCGCCAGGTCGTGGATCGTCGCGACCGCCGGTACGGGTAGCCAGGCCGGGGCGGCGTTCGCGGGCAGGTGCAGAAGTTCGACCCGCGCCTGCCGCGCCGCGAGCGGCAAGGCAAGCTGGAACCAGGCATCGAGCCGGTCGCCGGGCACGTCGATCCGGCGCAGCTGCACGTTCGGCCGCGCCGCGAGTTCGGCGGCCGGAGCGTCGTCCGCCAGCGGCCGCTGGTGGAACAGAACGAAGTCCCAATCCGGGCGCAGCGCGGTGACGAGGCGGTAGGCGTCGAGCAAGTTGCGACCCGTGCCGCGCGGGCGTGGCGCTGTGAGGGTCCGGGCGTCGAGACCGATTCGCATCACGTCGTCCGCGCGCTCGTGTGCCGCGCCCCGGTCCGCGAGCACCCGCCGCGGAGGAGGCAGTCGACTCGTTCTCCACAGGACTTATCGGCAGGGGGGTGCGTGCGGCGCGGTACGGCACGCGGGTTGTCGCGGGCCCGCGACGGGTCGTCGGCCGACGCGCAAGAACTGAGCGTGGCGAGCGGGTTCGCAACGAGCGCAGGCGACGCGCGGTGCCGCCCGGTTGGCCTGCGCTGCGGCCGCGCGGCTTAGCCGCGGGGAGGTCCGCCCCGCGCGTTCGTCACCGGGGCCGTACGACTCGGGTTCCGGAACGCGCAACCGACGCGCACCGCTAGCAGCCATCCGGCCAGGGCCAGCAGCGGGGTGGTCAGATCGGCGGCCGAGCTGGCGACGAAGCCCCGCACGACCTGCGTGCCCAGCGCGACGGCGCCGACGAGCAGCAAGGCGAGCGGAACGCCCCGGCGGCCCGCCGCGAGCAGGCACAGGCCCGTCAAGCCGGCGAAGAGCGCGACCCGCTCGGTCGTGCGGACGATCAGCACCGGCAGCGGCAGCAGGAAGTCGCGGGCGAACGGAACCCAGTTGACACACGGCTCGGCCTGCCATGAGCGGCTGGGCAGGTGCGACGGCAGAACGGCGATCACGACGAGCGGCAGGGCGACGAGCAGCGCCAGTTTTGCGCCCGCCCGGAGAGGTGCGGTGTTCCGTAGCCATGGCGACAGGTGGGCGTGGGCGGCGGCGTGGACGGCGCGCAGACCGCGCTGCGCGACCGGGGCCGCGAGCGCCCCGCAAGCGGCCGCGGCCGTATTGACCGCCACGTCGGTCAGGCTGCTGACGCGGGCCGGCATGGCCTGCTGCGCCAGTTCGGTCAGATAGCTGAGGGTGGCGCTTAAAGCGATGGCCAGGGTGAAGTCGGCCCAGCCGGCCCGGCCGCGACGCCGCACGAGGAGCCGGAACGCGAATCCGACGGGGAGGTACACCACAAAGTTGGTGGCGACGTCGTCCCAGCCGGAAGGGGTCCAGGCGGGCGACCAGCGCCAGGAATCGACGGGCCTCAGCCAAGCGCGGCCGTCGGCGCCGAGCGGCCCATTGGTGCCCCAGACGATGAGTGTGAGCACCGCCACGGCCGCCCACCGCAGCGTTCGCCGTCGAAGCACGGGTGGCTTGGCGGGCGTGCCGCCGCTTGTTTCGTCCGTTCGGCGGTCACGGAACACACAGGCGGGTCCGAGTCCGGGCACGCGCTTCCTTCCCGAGCCGGTCCCGGAAAAACCGGGGTTGCGAGGGCCGGCGCGGGGCGCCGGCTCGCGGGCTCACGAAGTGCTAGGCCCGGTTGAAGGGCGAGTTCAAGCGCGGGTTTCGCGCGGGACGGGGTGGCGCAGGACGGGTCCGATACACGCGGCGCGCGTCGAGCGGGAGGCGAACGGGTGGGTGAACGCGACTTCCGCGGGCGGAACTACCAGCGCGGGTAGTACGGCGGCAGCCACCAGCGCTCGTTGAGCGGCGTCTGCCAGCGGCTGGGTTGCGTGGAGGGCGACGGCTGGTCGCGGGCCACGAGCTCGCGCAGGGCGGCCTCGACATAGCCCTCGAACCGGCGCTGCGCCTGGTAGCGGGCGTCGTCGCGGCGATGGTCCCCGATACGCGGGTTGGGGGACGACTCGACGCCCTCGGCGTCGAGAATCCGGGCGGTGGCGTAGATCGTCGCGAGCGGCGTCGCCGTGGGAGTGTCGTACAGGATGCCGACGGACTGCGCCGAGTTCGCACCGAGCCCGCTCGCGGCGTAGACCACGAGCAGGTTCGCGCCGAGGCGATGCGCCGCGGCACAAAGCGCCGCCGGCGTCTGGCCCTCGATCTTGGTGGACCGCGGACTCAGGAAGATGACGTCACGCAGCGCGCGCACGCCGCGCATGCGCTCGGTCCAGCACGCCTCCTCCATGGCTCGCAGGGGACGGAGCGCGAGTTCGAGGGGCCACGCCTCGGGCCGCAGCGGCGCGACGACCGGCGGCGAGGCGACTTCGCTGCTCATCGTCGGCACGGTGTCTTCGTCACGCGGGGCGAGGCGCGCGACCGCCAGCGCGCAGGGGAAGCGACCGACCGTGTTGCCCGGGGCCGTCAGGGCGTAGCCGCTCGCCGGCACCGTGAGGTCGGCGGCCAGGTCGCCGATTTCGACCGCGGGCTCGTACGTGACGAGGGTCTGCTTCTGGCTGCACGCGGTGAGCAGCGCCAGTCCGGCCGCAAGGCCGGTCGTCCAGCGAAAGCTGCGGGGCGTCATCACGGCACTCCTGCGATCTCTGTACGGCAACGCGCCGCGGCGCGGACGCGCATCCGCGGAGCGCACTGGTGTTATCGGGAATTCCGCGGGCGGGCTCGCGTTCCGCGCGGGGCCGGCGCAAATCGCGAACGCCGGTGTTCATGGCCCCCGGATGGCCGGCCGATATCCCCGGGCGGCTCGATCCCGAGAAGCGCCGAGGTTCACCGTGTCGCCGTCACGGCCCACCCTGCTCGCTCCGCCCGAATCCGAAGTCGCGGTCCCGGTTGCCACGGTTCCGGCCGCGCAGCCCTTGCGGGCGCGTGCCGCGCTGCACGGGCCGGACCGGGTGCGCGAGGAGGGCGTGCCCGAGCGACGCCGGCAGTGCTTGCGCCGGTTCGTACTGTCGCTCTCGCCCCAGGCTTGGGGCGGGCTCGACATGATCATCATCGCGGCCGCGGTCTCCGCGGCGCACTGCGGGCTCGTCGAGGTGACGGGCTACGTGTGGCTGCCCAGCCCGCTGCTCACGATCCCGACCTACTGCCTCGCGTTCCTCGTCGCCGCCCTTGTTTTCGGACTCTACGAACGCCGCACGCTGCTCGAGCGCAGCCGCATCCTGCTCCGGTGCACGCTGGCGCTCACCCTGGGGGTGACGCTGGCCCTCGCGTTTCTCGGGCTGGTGCTTTACGAGAGCATCAGCCGCTGGCTGGCGCTGCTGGTGGCCGCGGGATACGTGACGGTCGCGGTTCCGCTGCGGCTGTACGCCCACGTGGCGATCACCAGCCGGCGGGTCCGCGTGTTGTGCGTGGGTGGGGGCCCGTCGATCCAGCAACTGGTCCAGACGCTGCGGCACCTGCACCACCGACACTACCAGGTCGTGGGCCGCGTGGAACCCGTGGAAGGGGTGCGGCGTCTCGTGGCGGGGGCCGTCGGGTGCGCCGCGCTGCCGCAGTTCCGCAGCCGCGAGGAGCTCGATTTCGATGCGGCCTGCCCGAAACTCGGGTTGCTTCCGGCGCTGCGCGGCCTGTTGCGGCAACATGGCGTCGACGACGTGGTCGTCGGGGCGGAACTGACCCACCACGCGCAGACCGGACCGGTCGTCTCCACCTGCCTGGAGGAGCAGCGGCGCGTGACCGACCCGGCCACGTTCGTCGAGAAGCTGCTCGGCGAGGTGCCGGCCGACTCGGTCGCGACGGGGTGGTTCCTCAGCGCCGACCTCCAGCAGCGCGCGAGCTACGACGGCGCGAAGCGCGTGCTGGATGTCGTGGCGTCGCTGGCCGGGCTGCTCGTCACGCTGCCCGTGTGGCCGATGATCGCACTGGCCGTCCGGCTGACCAGCCCCGGGCCGGTCCTGTTCCGCCAGGTCCGCGTGGGGCAGCACGGGCGGTTGTTCACCATCTACAAGTTCCGCACGATGCGGGCCGACGCGGAGAAGGACGGCGCGCAGTGGGCCCGCGCGAACGACCAGCGGGTCACGCGCGTGGGGCGGGTCCTGCGGCGCAGTCGGCTCGACGAGCTGCCGCAGCTCCTCAACATCCTGCGCGGCGACATGTCCCTCGTCGGTCCGCGTCCGGAGCGCCCCGAGTTCGTGCGCGAGCTCGAGCAGCTGATTCCGCACTACCGCCTGCGGCACGTCATCAAGCCCGGCCTGACGGGCTGGGCCCAGATTCACTACGGCTACGGCGCCAGCGTGGCCGACGCCCACCGCAAGCTGTGCTTCGATCTGTACTACCTGAAGCACCGCTCGATCGACCTCGACCTGTCCATTCTGATCCGCACCGTGGGCACGTTCGTGCTCGGGGCGCGGTGACTGCGCGCCGCCGGTGCCGCGTAAACCGTGCGCCCGGGGCTCTCCGATAAGACAGCGGCGTTCGTCGGGACCGCCCGCCGATCGTGCGCGCGGCGGCCGACGGGGAGCGTGCGACGTGCCCAGAGCAACCCGCCGTCCGATATTGCGTGAGGCCGCCTTGACGGCGCTGGAACGCTGCGGCGTGTTCAAACGCGCGTTCCAGCAGCGCCGCGGCCTGCGGGTGCTCTGCTACCACGGCGTCTGCGCGGACGACGAGGCGGGCGCGCCGTGGGTGCCGGGTACGTTCGTGACAGCCGGCGCGTTCGCGGCCCAGCTCGACGTGCTGCGGCGCTACGGGCCGGCGGTGACGGTCGCGGAGTGGCTGGCCGCGGGCCCCGACGCGCCGGCCGAGAGCGCGTGGGCGATCACCTTTGACGACGTCGCGGCGTGCGCCTTCGAGCACGCCCGGCCGGCGCTGGCCCGGCGGGGTGTGCGGGCGTCGTGGTACGTCGCCACGGGGCATGTGACCAGCGGGCGGCTGTTCGACGGCGACGTCGTGCGGCTGGTGCGCACGTACCCCGAGCTCGTGTCGCCGGCGGCGCGGGAGGCGGTGGACCGAATGGTGGGCCGGCGCGGCGGGCACAAGCAGTGTTCGATTGACGAGTTGCGAGCGGCGTTGGGGCCCGCGGAAGCCGAGCTGCGGGCACGGCTGCCGGCGCGGGCCTACGCCGCGCTGCGGGCGGTGAGCTGGGAGCAGGTGACCGCCCTCGCGGCGGAAGGGCATGAGATCGGCGGGCACACCGTCGATCACGCGATTCTCGCCGTTCAGACCGCGGCCGAACGCGACCGCCAGGTAGACGAGTGCGTCTCGGCGTTGCGGCAGCGACTCGGCCGCGCGGTCCTGGGGTTTGCATATCCCAACGGCGGCCCGGGCGACTTCGGGCCGGGCGATCAGCAGCGTCTGGCTGCGGCGGGCGTGCGTTACGCCGTGACG
>Ga0272446_1005081_pt1 | contig 14829 bp, 12 predicted proteins | sample YNPCB0061_FD_194587 | JGI IMG/M metagenome (GOLD analysis project Ga0272446, IMG submission 194587) | Hot spring microbial mat communities from Yellowstone National Park, WY, United States - YNP-CB-006-1 | ecosystem: Environmental > Aquatic > Thermal springs > Hot (42-90C) > Sediment | place...
CAGCGCCGGCTCCTGGCAGAGTATGCGCTGCTCGGCGGTGGCCTGTTCGTGGCGATCGTTGTGGTGACCTTGCGCACATAGTCCGTGCCGCCATGCCGTTGCCCGATGACTCCCGGAAAATGCCCCGGCTTTCAGGTTGCCGTGGGGTGACCTTTCTGCTACACTACGGGGTGCGTTGAGACCTACCTCGATCTCTAGCTTCGACTGTCCCCGCTGAAATGGCGTCGTGTCCGGGAAAGGGAGCAGCGTGAAGCGACCGGCAGCACAGTGGCGCTTGCCTGTAAGTGACCACGTCGCCTTCTTCAGCTATCGCTGGCTGGCCTGGGCGCTTGCTGCCCTGACCTTGACCTGGCCCGGCGCGGCCACCGCCACCCTGCCGCGTAATGCCGGGCTCCTTCTGCTGCTCGGCGTGATCAATGTGCTGGTGACGGCCCTTGCCCAGGGCTATGTGCGCCTCTTGCGCCAGCGCCCGTTGCTCTTGCTGCTCGACCTGGTGGGTGGCGCGGCGGTGCTGTGGCTGAGTGACAGTCACGCGCTGCCGTTTCTGCCCTATGCCCTGGGTGCGCTGGTGCTCCCCGCACTTGCCTTTGGCTGGCGCGGCGCGCTGCTCAGCGCGCTGAGCTTCATCGGCCTAGATGTGCTCGGCCTGACGCTGTTTAATCCCGCGACCGGTGCGGCCCTCAGCAGCGGCGCTCTCATCGTGCGCGTCCTGACGCCGCTCCTCACAGCCGGGGCCTGGCTCGTCCTGGGCCGGGTGCTGGTGCGCGAGGCGGGCGCCGGGGCCTGGCCGCGCCCACGGGTCGCCGATCCGCCGCAGGGTGGCGCCGCCCGCGGGTCCAGGCCCGCCGAGCGCGCCGGGGCCGCACTCGCCCGTGCCGAGCTCAAACGCCCCCTGAGCCCGGGCGATCCGGCGGCGAACCCGCGTTCCGCTGCGTCGGCGATCGCCACCCGCACCGCCGCGGAGCACCACCCGGCTCCGAGCCGCCGGGTCGTCTATGATCTGCCCCCAACACCGGCGATCACCCTCGCGGCGGCCCTCGAGCAGCTTGGTCGTTCCGTCGCTCGCCAGAGTGGCCTTGAGGTGCACGTGACCTGCAGCGGGCCGATCCGCCCGCTCCACGCCGCCCAGCAGACGGTGTTGCTGCGCACTGCCCAGGAGGCGCTGCAGAATGTTCAGCAGCACGCCCGCGCCCACATGGCGCAGGTCGATCTCTGCTTCGAGCCCCACACGGTGCTGCTGACCGTGCAGGACGATGGCGTCGGGCTGCTCGATGGCACCTACGAACGCCCGGGACTCCACGCCCTGCGCGCGGTGCGCTATCGCCTCGCCGAGCTCGATGGGCAGCTGAGTGTCGTTGAGGGTGAGACCGGCGGCGTGACGGTGCGGGCCATGCTGCCACTTGATGCAGTGTAGGGGCCTTTAACGATAGCTTAACTTGTGACGGCTTGCCTGAAGCCTTCGGCGGGCGTATAATCCGATCGCAATCTATGTCGGTCGCCCGGCCCGGGGCCGGGTCATCTGTTTCTTGGAGCGATCATCAGGATGTCGGCGCCCGCACTGCTGCGCACGCTGTGTATCGTCGGGGCCATCGGGCTCGTCGGATACGGCATCATCCAGCCGGTTGAGGCCGAGGTGCGCTGGCTGCTCTGTCTCTGGGCCGCAGGACCGCTGCTCTGGCTCGCGGCATGGCTCGGCGCTCCGCGCCCGCAGCCTGGCCTCGCCAGGAGCGTCTACCATCTTGGCCTGGTCGTCCTGGTCGGCTTTGCGCTGCTCAGCCTCCAGTTGCTGCGCCAGCAGGTGGTGCAGGCTGAGGCGATCTACTACTTTGTCGCCACTGGCCCCGATGGCAGTTCGACCAGCAATGTGCGCCCCGTGCTCGACTCCCAGCGCGTGCTGCGTGGCCGGCTGCTCGACCGCCGGGGCGAACTGCTGGTGAGCAGCGAGACGGTGGCGGGCTTCGCGCGGCGCACGTACCCGCTCGCCGATCGCTACGATCCGCGGGCCTTCAGCAATCTGGTCGGCTTCTTCAGCACGCGCTACGGCCAGAGTGGCCTGGAGGCTACCTACGCCGAGTATCTCACTGGCCAGCGTGGCAATGCGTGGGCGCGCCTGCGCGAACGGGTGCTCGGCGGTGCGCCCCAGGGCAATGACCTGACCCTCACGATCGATGCCGAGCTTCAGGCGCGCGCCGCAGCCGCCCTCGGCGAGCGCTCAGGATCGGTGGTCGTGCTCGACCCGCGTAGCGGGGCGGTGCTGGCGATGGTCAGCAGCCCCGGCTTCGACCCTCGCGGGCTCAGCTTTGACCCGGGCGCCGCCGACTGGGAGGCGGAGAATCAGCGTATCAGCGCCTACTGGGCTGAGCTTACCTCCGATGGCGCCGGCCAGCCGCTCTTGAACCGGCCCACCCAGGGCGTCTATCCCCCCGGCTCAACCTACAAGACGGTGACGGCTGTGGGTGTGCTCGAACATCCCGCGGCGGGCCGGCCTGATGAGATCACCTGCCCCGAACGCTATCTGCCCCAGGAGGGTGCGCCGCCGGTCACCAATGCCGTGGACGGCCTCGCTGGTCTGACCGGCGATCCATCGAGCCTGGAGCGTGTCTATGCGTACTCCTGCAATACCGCCTTCGCGCAGTACGCTGTGCGCCTCGGCCCCGAGGTGATGACCGACGTGGCCCGGCGTTTCGATATTCTTGCCCCCCAGCGCGCCAGCCCCGGCTCTGCGACCTTCAGTGACCTGCCAACCTCCCAGAGCTTGCTCTATGTTGACCCGGGCTTCCTCAATTACCCACGGGCGCTTGCCGATACCGGCTACGGCCAGGGGCAACTGCTGGTGACCCCGCTGCAGATGGCGCTGGTCGCCGCCGCCGTGGCCAACGATGGCGTGATGATGCAGCCCTACCTGGTGCAGCGCATCAGCCGGCCTGATGGCAGCGTGATCCGTGAACAGCGGCCACGCAGCATCCGGCGCGCGATGGCGTCGCCGACAGCCGGGCGCATGCTCGCCAACATGGCCGCTGTGGCTCGCTATGGCTTCGGTAAGCAGGTGAGTGATTATGTCCCCGGCATCGCCGTCGGCGGCAAGTCCGGCACCGCCGAGCACGTGCCGGGAGCAACGCCGCATGCCTGGTTTCTGGCTGTGGCGCCGCTCGATCGCCCACGCTACGCCGTGGCGGTGATGGTCGAGAGTGGCGGCGAAGGCAGTAGTGTCGGCGCAACGCTGGCCGGCCAGGTCCTGGCCGCGGCATTCGCGACGGAGTGATCAGCACCACCATGCGGCGTTTCTGGCCTACAGTCTGCGCGCTTGCCGGGCTCGCCCTCCTGGTCACGGGCTGCACGAGCCGGCGGCCCAGCGCGGCGTTGCCGCCCACTGGCACCCCGATCGCCGTGGTCGCTGCAACGACGGCTATCCCACCGGCACCACCGGCCACGGCCGCCGCCCCTGCGCCGACGCGGGCGCCAGGACGCCCGGCGCCCCTTTCGGTCGTGGTCGAGACACTGCCCACTGCCACCCCGATCGGCGCCGCCCTGCGCCGCCAGGTGTTCAATGAGGTCTGGAATACGATCAATGAGAAGTACCTCTACCCGGACTTCGGTGGTGTGGACTGGGCGGCGGTGCGCGACGAGTTTGCCCCGCGGATCGAGACGGCGCCCAGTGATGAAGCCTTTTTCACCCTGCTCAGCGAGATGGTCGGTCGCCTGCGCGATGACCACTCGCGCTTCCTGCCGCCGAGCGCCGCCCAGCGGGAAGATCTTCGCACCACTGGGCGCGAAGCGCAGGTGGGCATCGGCGTGATCGGGCTGCCGCTGAGCGACGGGCTGCTGATCCAGCACGTCTTCCCCGCCAGCCCCGCCGAGCGGGCGGGCCTGCGTGCCCGCGACCGCATCGTGGCGATTGATGGCGCATTCTATGCCGACGGCGACATCCAGGGCCCTGTCGGTAGCCAGGTGCGCCTGACGGTGGTGCGGCCCGGCGCGCAGAGTCGCGATATCGTGATCACGCGCCGCCATGTGGAAGGACGGATCGGCCCGACCGCCCTGCGCCTGGCGGGCGATATCGGCTACCTGAGCGTGACTACCCTCTGGGTGGCCGATATGGACCAGCAGGTGAGCGAGGCCCTCAGTACGCTGACCACGCCGGCCCCCGTGCGCGGCCTGATCCTGGATCTGCGGAGCAACCCTGGGGGCTGGCGCAGTGTGATGACCGGCATCCTTGGCCATTTCGTAGCGGGGGAGGTGGGCAGTTTCACCAGCCGGATGGGCGATATGCCCCTCGTGATCAAGCCGGGTGCCGTCCCTGACCTGCGAGGCATCCCGCTGGTGGTGCTGGTGGACGAGACGACGGCATCCTATGCGGAGGTGATCGCGGCGGTGTTGCAGCGGCGGGCCGGTGCGGTCGTGGTCGGCGCGCCAACGGCAGGCAATACCGAGACGATCTATTCGTATGAACTGAGTGGCGGTGCGCGGCTCTGGGTGGCCCAGGAGGGCTTCCGGCTCAGCGATGGCGCCTCGCTTGAAGGGGTCGGTGTCCAGCCCGATATCCTCGCCCTTGATGACTGGACGCGATTCAGCCTCGCCGATGACCCTGGCATCGGCTCGGCGCTCAAGCTGCTCAATCGCAGTGCCGGGGGACAGTGAGCGTGGTGAGGGGATGATGGGTGAGCTTCTACAGCGCGCGATCGATCTGGTGACTACGGCGCAACGGGTGGTGGTACTTACCGGGGCGGGTTTCAGTCGCCCCTCAGGCATCCCCGACTTCCGCAGCTCGCAGGGCCTCTGGGCGCGTAGCGATCCCGCAGCGGTGGCCTCACTCCAGGCGTTCCACCGCGACCCCGATGGTTTCTACCGCTGGCTGAGCGGCCTGCTCGCCCCGATCGTGGCGGCGCGCCCCAACCCGGCGCACCTTGCCGTGGCCGAACTCGAGGCGGCCGGGCGCGTCAGTGGGGTCATTACCCAGAATATCGATGGGCTGCATCAGCTCGCTGGCTCGCGGCGTGTGTACGAGCTGCACGGCCATCTGCGCAGCGCCACCTGCAGCGCCTGTGGGCGCCAGGTGCCAGCCGATAGCCTGCTGCCGCTGATGCGCCAGGGGCACGCGCCGCGCTGCTCGTGCGCGGGTGTCTTCAAGCCGGATGTCGTGCTCTTCGATGAGGGCCTGCCGCAGGGCTTGCTCTGGCTGGCCCATAAGCTGCTCAATGAGTGCGATCTGCTGATCGTGGCCGGTACGTCGCTTGAGGTGGCTCCGGCCTGCGATCTGCCACTGATCGCCCTGCGTCGTGGCGCCCGGCTGATCGTCGTGAACCTCGAGCCGACCTACCTCGATCCCCACGCCGACGTGGTGATCCACGACGATGTCGCAAGCGCTGTACCGGCAATCGTCGCCGGCGCGCTGGCTGACTCCCGGCGCCCCTGATGGGCTGGACCGCGGGTTGATGCAACACCCACCGCCTACGGTCGGGTGAGGGGCGGCTCTGCTGCCCCAGGGACGTTGTGTCAGCCGTGCGGACAGCTGCGACCAGATTGACCGCTGCGCCCTGAGCGCATACAATTGGCGGCGGCTTGCTCGTGCAGTTCGAGGCGACCTGTTCGGGCATCAGCGCGACCTCGACTGTGTCCAGATGCGCCGCGCCCAATCGACAATCGCAAATCTGCAATCTGCAATCGCACTAGCCGTCGCTCCTATTTCCACATGTGAGGTCCTGGTGAATATTCGTGATGCGATCATTGCCGTTGTTGGCGGGCGTGACTTGAGCCAGGCCGAAGCCGCCACGGTCATGGAGCAGATCATGACCGGCGAGGCCACGCCGGCCCAGATTGGGGCCTTGCTCACCGCCCTGCACCTCAAGGGTGAGACTGACGCCGAGATCGCCGGGATGGCCGAGGTGATGCGCCTCAAAGCCACCCCGGTCTACTTTGATGGCCCGGTCGCCGATACATGCGGCACGGGTGGCGACGGCTCGCATAGCTTCAATATCAGCACGGCGGCTGCCTTTGTGGCCGCCGGGGCCGGCCTGACGGTCGCCAAGCACGGTAATCGGGCCATGTCGAGTGTCTGTGGCAGCGCCGATGTGCTCGAGGGCCTGGGGGTGAAGATCGAGCTCGATGCCGATGGCGTGGCCCGCTGCCTGCGCGAGGCCGGCATCGCCTTTATGTTCGCGCCGAAGTTTCACCCCGCCATGCGCTTCGCCGGGCCGGTGCGGCGCGAGATCGGGATCCGCACCGCCTTCAACATCCTCGGCCCGCTCACCAACCCGGCCCGGGCCCGCCACCAGGTGCTCGGTGTCGCATCGGCAGCCCTCGCCGAGAAGCTGGCCCGCGCCCTCAGTCGCCTCGATACTGCCCATGCCCTCGTGGTCCACGGCGATGGTGGCGTGGACGAGTTGAGCCTCAGTGGCCCCAACCTGATCTATGAGGTGCACGCTGGCCAGGCGCCGCGCATGTTCACGGTTGATGCCGAGGCGTTGGGCCTGGGGCGCGCCGGCGCCACGGCATTACGGGGCGGCGATGTGGCAACGAACGTCGCTATTGTGCGCGGGGTGCTCACCGGCGCCGATCATGGCCCCCGGCGCGATGTGGTGCTGCTCAACGCCGCCGCGGCCCTGGTCGCCGGCGATCGCGCCGCTGATCTGCGCGAGGGCCTGACCCTGGCTCGGGCCAGTATTGACGAGGGCCACGCCGCCCAGCGCCTGGAACGGCTGATTGTGGTCTCTAACACGGCATAAGTGGTTGATCCGGCACGTCCGAAGTGGAGAGATACCCGTGGCTGAGGAAACGATCCTGACCCGGATCCTGGCCCACAAGGTGGGGGAGGTGGCCCGGCAGAAGGTGAAGGTGCCGCTGCGCGAATTGGAACGGCGCGCGGCTCGTGCCCCCAGCCCGCGTGACTTCGCGTCGGCGCTGCGCCGCCCGCCTGCCACGGCCCTGATCGCCGAGGTGAAGAAAGCCTCCCCGAGCCGGGGCGTGCTGGTTGATCCGTTCGATCACCTGGCTCTGGCCCAGGCGTATATTGCTGCGGGTGCGGCCGCTATCTCGGTGCTCACCGATGTGCGCTTCTTCCAGGGCAGCCTCAAGTACCTCGAGGCGATTCGCCAGCTGCCGGCGGTGCCGCCGCTGCTACGCAAAGACTTTATTATCGATCCCTACCAGATCGTTGAGGCCCGCGCCTACGGCGCCGATGCCGTGCTGCTGATCGTGGGCGCGATCAGCGATGATGAGCGCCTGGAGGATATGCTGCTGCTTAGCCAGCATCTGGGTATGGAGGCCCTGGTCGAAGTCCACACCGAGGCCGAGCTGCAGCGCGCCCTGGCAGTTGGCGCCGCTGTCGTCGGGGTGAACAACCGTGACCTGCATCGCTTCGTGACCGACCTGGCCACGACGGCGCGCCTCGCCCGGCTGCTGCCTATGGGCCGCGGGCGACCGGTGCTGGTGAGCGAGAGCGGGATCTTCACCCCGGAGCATGTGACGCTGGTGCGCAGCTATGGCGCCGATGCCGTGCTGGTCGGCGAAGCATTGGTGACCGCGCCTGATGTTGGGGCCGCGGCCCGCGCGCTGGTCCTGGCCTGAGCCGGGGTGCGCAACAGTGGTATGGTGCATGGCGTACAATCTCCAGGGGTATGCAATAACCTTGGAGGACAACCATGCTCTGTCCGCACTGTAATGCCACGAGCGACGAGGGACAGCGCTTTTGTTATAACTGTGGCGCACGGCTCGCGCCCGATCCGGCGCCGCCTGCCGCCCCACCGGCCGTAACCCGGCCGACGGTGGCGTTGCCGCCCGGTGCGCTGCCACCCACCAGCTACCAGCCAGCTCCGGGTGGCTATGTTCCGCAGGTGGTGCCGAACAGCAACCTGGCGATCGCAAGCCTGGTGGCAGGCATCCTGGCCTGGGTGGCACTCCCGGTGATCGCCGCGCTGGTGGCTGTGGTCTGCGGGCATATGGCGCGCAGAGCGATCCGCGATTCCCACGGGCTGCTCGCCGGCGATGGCCTGGCGATCATCGGCCTGGTGCTCGGCTATGCCCAGCTAGCGATCATGGCCCTGGCCGTCTGCGCGGGGTTGTTCTTCCTGTTCCTCGCCGCGGCGATGTAGGGTCGAAGCATTGGCATCGCCAATGCTTCGACCCTCCGGGGCGGGGGATAATCGGTCTGCTGGGTAGCGATCAGCGTGGCGTTGCGAAGAGCTGTGTCCAGTAGTGGAAGTAGGGGTACGATGCGCCGGCCAGGGGGGCATCATCGGGCTGGAAGGTGTAGCCGATGCCGACGTGGACAAAGGAGCAGTTCAGGATGCTCTGGCGGTGGCTGCTGCTCTGCATCCAGCCAGCCATCACCGCCTCGGGGGTGGCGTAGCCGGCGGCAACGTTCTCGGCTACGGATGACCAGGCATAGCCAGCAGCGCTGGCCCGCTGGTCTGGGGTGCTACCCAGGCTGCCACGGTGGCTGACGAAGTCATTCACCGCCATGTCCTGGCTGTGGCGCTGGGCTGCGAGCGTAAGCTTCGTGTCAATGCTGACCGGCGGGCAGCCGGCACGGGCGCGCTCGGCATTGAGCATGGCCAGGACCTGGGCCGCCATGGCCTGCTCCTCGGGCGTCTGCGGGCCGCTGGCGCCGGTGACCAGGGGCAAGAATACCCGTGCCGGAGCGGCGGGCGTTGGCTGAGCGAAGACCGAGGGGCTGAGGACGAGCGCTGCCAGCAGGATGAGCCAGACCGCGACGGTAGCGATGATCGTTGGACGAGCGGAGCGATGATGGACCATGGTTTTGGTTAATTTGGAGTTAAAACGACCGCACCCGTCGCAGGATACCATCCCGCTCTGGGGATAGCCATGGCCCCATGGTCCTATTCTTCACTACTCCTTTGGGTATGCTGGCGGCACAAACGCGGGGCGGGGTCACATCTGCGGCCCCGCCCCTGGCGTGCTACGGTCCGGCCTCCTATGCCGTCTCAGGGATAATCACGCCGTAGGCGCCATCACGGCGGCGGTAGAGGACGTTGACCTGCATCGTCTCGGCGTCCTGGAAGACGAAGAAGTTGTGGCCGAGCAGCTCCATCTGTTCGATGGCATCCTCGGTGAACATCGGGCGGAGCTTGAACTGCTTGGTCCGGATCACGGCCGGAGGCTGGGCTTCCTCGGCTTCGGGTTCGACGATCGCCACGCTGGGCTCGAGCTCGACGAAGGGTTCGGCTGGCCGACGGGGGCGGCCCTTGCGCCAGAACTTCTCTTTGTAGCGCGTGATCTGGCGCTGGAGCACCTCCTGGACCGCGTCGACGGCGGTGTAGAGGTCGGGCGCCTGCTCCTCAGCGCGCAGGTAAACACCGTGCTCGCCAACGAGGGTCACCTGCACCCGGTGCACCTCGCCGGCATTGCGCTGCATCTCCGTGTGGACCTCGACGGTAGCGCTGGTAATCCCGTCCATATAGCGCGCGAGCTTGCTCAACTTCTCATCGATATGGCGGCGTTGGCGCTCGGTGATCTTGGCGTTGCGGCTTTTGACGGTTAATTCCATCGTGGTCCTCCATCCCTGCGGAGCGCGGGCACCGGCGCCCGCGCTCCGGTCGATCAGATCGCCAGAGCCCTCGGACGCACGCTGACCGAGGGCTCTGGCGACTGTTACAAAGCTACGCAGGCTGCATTGTCGGCGTGGTCATGACCCATCGCTTGCCGCTTCCTGCTGCACCGCGCGACAGCGCTGTGTCGCGCTCTGCCGCTACTGCCGGTGCGTTGCCAGGGGATGCGTGCGCAACGCTGATGACCGGCACGGCGGTAGAAGATGTTGCTTCCTGTGAATTGTACTATGTGGGGGAGGGCGATTCAATAGCGAAACAGCGCAGCTCTCTTAACGCAGCAGGCCGGGCATCATGCCCGGCCTGGCAGCTAACCCGCAGTGCGCATAGACTGGTTCGCGGCGGCGCACACCTCCGGCGCGCGGTAAGGGGGTGGGCTGTAGTGCTCGGTGAAACGTCTTTGCGCGTCGGCCCCGACGCGGCACTTGCCGCCGCGAACGCTCCCCCTTCGAGTACAGAGCATACCAGCCGATGATGAATCCGGGCTGACATTCGGTGCCCGGGCGGATGAGGGAAGCGTTATCCGCCCGCCAGCCTGGTCCGGGCCAGGTCGTGGTAGAAGCTGCGGGCACGCTGGTAGGCGGCGTCCCAGGTGTAGGCACGGAACACCTTGGCCCGTCCTGCCGCGCCAAGCGCCCCGGCCAGGGCGCGGTCGTCGAGCAGGCGCTGGAGCGTAGCGGCAAGCGCGGCTACGTCGCCGAAGGGCACCAGCATGCCATTCACGCCGTCGTCGATGACATCTGGTACACCGCCAGCGTACGCGCCAACGACGGGCACCGCGTAGCACCAGGCTTCCAGGTAGGCGATGCCGAAGCTGTCGGTACGTGATGGCTGGGCGTAGACGTCGGCGGCGGCCAGGGCATCGCGCCGGATGGCGTCGCTCACATAGCCGAGCACGCGGGTGCGCGCGCGCTCCTCGGGCGGTAGGCCGCGGTAGTGCTCTGCGAAGTGGCTCAGGATGGGGCCGCACTGCACCCAGGTGGCTGCGCTCCCCGCGGCCCAGAGCCGGCGCATGGCTGTGAGGACGTGCAGCGTGCCCTTGTCGAAGGCGGCGGCGCCGAGACTGAGCACGATCGGCCCGCTGATGCTCTGCGTCGCGCGAAAGCGGGCGCCATCGCCGCCCGCCACTTCGGCCGGGTCAACCCCGGCGCCTACCACGCGCACGCGTTCGGCTGGCACGCCCCGGCCCAGCAGAAAGTCGCGCTCCAGTCCGGTCATCGTCGCCACCCCGTCGCTTGCGCGCAGCAGCCCGATCTGGTGGGGCATGCTGTAGTAGCGCACGATCTGCCGCGTGCCTGGTTCGCCCAGGTGCACAAAGGGGGTACAGAGGTGCGGGATCCTGCGTCGCTGCGCCCAGCGGACGACCGGGATGATCGCGAAGTCCAGGGTGATGTTGGTGGTGTGCACCAGGGCCACGTCGGCCAGTTCAGGAGCGCTGGCCAGGTAGCGTTCCAGCTCGGGCAGCTGCGGGGTAAGGGTGGCCATGCGGCGCAGCAGCGGTGCTACGGGTCGGCCCAGGCGCCCGATCTCGACCATTAGCCGGCGCAGGACGGGGTACACAAGTGGCGGACCGGGGAGGCGGCGCACCGGGAAGCGGCGCACGCGCACGCCGTGATGCGCCGACTCGCGTTCCGCCACGGTGGCCTTGCCGGGCGCCCAGAAGTGCTCCAGGTCAAGCGCATCGCTGCTGAGGACCGTCACCTGATGGCCTTCGCGCACCAGGCGCTCGCCAATCTCGATGAAGTAGCGCGAAGCTCCCGAGGCGGGGTTGTAGAGCTGGTTGACGTGGAGGAAGTGCATCTACGCCGGCAGTTGCGCCGCCAGGGCCTCCGGGGTCTGCACGGGCAGATTGCAGGCGAAGCGCGCGCAGACATAGGCGGTCGCGGCGCCGCCGATCGCTTCACGCTGCGCCAGCAGCGGGGTCAGGCCCGCAGCCAGCGTATCGCCCGGCGGCATCCGGGCCACCACCATGTGGGGGCGGTATGAAGCGAGGGCGACCTGCAGCAGCGCCCGGGTGTCGGCCGCATCGGGCGCGCCGACGATCGCCAGTTCGGTGATCGGCGTGGCGGCCAGGTCGGCGGCGCAGAGCATGCGCCCGAAGCCGGCGGGGAAGCGGGCCAGCATCGTGGCCTGCCCGGCGAGCACCGCCTCGGCGCACTGGCGGTAGCGCTCGCGGCCGCTGAGCGCGTCCAGGCGCAGCAGCACCTCAGCGGCCACCGAGTTGCCCGAGGGGGTGGCATTGTCGCCAGCATCGCGTGGCCGCGCCACCAGCGCCTCGTGGTCGCGGGCGGTGTCGTAGAAGCCGGCGATACGCTCGTCCCAGAACAGGTCGATCATGGCATCAGCCAGCGCCAGACTCTCGCGCAGCCAGGCCGGATCGCCATCAGCGGCGTGGAGGGCGAGCAGGCCATCGATGAGCAGGGCGTAGTCCTCGAGGAAGGCCGGCGGACCGGTGCGGCCGTCCTTCCAGGAGCGCAGCAGGCGCCCATCGGGGCGGCGCAGGTGGGCGAGCAGGAAGTGGGCGCACGAGCGGGCGATCGCCAGGTAGCGATCGCTGCCGAGCGGCAGGCTGGCTGCGGCGAAGGCGCGCAGCGCCATGCCATTCCAGGCGGTGATGATCTTTTCGTCACGGAAGGGCCGCGGGCGGCGCTCGCGGGCGGCAAAGAGCTGTGCGCGCCCACGGCTGGCGACCTGTTCCAGTCGTTCCGGGCTGGCGCCGGTGACACGTGCTACCTCGGCGATCTCACGGGGCAGGTTGAGGATATTCTTGCCCTCGAAGTTACCCGTGCGGCTGACGTCGTAGAGCTGGCAGAAGAGCGCCGCGTCTTCGCCCAGATGCTCGCGCACCTCGTCGGGGCTCCAGACATAGAAGGCGCCTTCCTCGGCGTGGGCGGCGTCGGGGAAGGGCAGGCTATCGGCGTCCTGCGTGCTGTAGAAGCCGCCCTGCGGGTGGTGTAGCTCGCGGGCCATGTAGTCGAGCGTCTCCACGGCAATCTGGCGATAGAAGGGCATGCCGGTGAGCTGGAAGGTCTCCAGGTAGAGACGGGCGAGCAGGGCGTTGTCGTAGAGCATCTTCTCGAAGTGCGGCACCAGCCAGCGGGCATCGACGCTGTAGCGATGGAAGCCGCCGCCGAGCTGGTCGTAGATCCCGCCGCGCGCCATCTTGTGCAGGGTGAGCTCGAGCATCGGTAGCGCCTCGGGCACGCCGCGCAGGTGGGCGCGCAGCAGCGCCTCGAGCAGATTGGGCTGCGGGAAGCGGGGCGCCCCGCCGAAGCCGCCCTCCTGCCAGTCGAACTGGCGGCCCACCAGCGCCACGGCGTTGTGCAGCAGGGCTGCACCGTCGGGCAGGGGTGCGCCATCGCCCGCGCCCACGCGGGTGAGGCGAGTGATATGCTCCACCAGTTCGTTCCCCGAGGAGACAAGCTCACTGCGCCGGGTGTGAAAGGCCTCGGCCACGCGTTGCAGGACCTGCTTCCAGCTCGGCATACGGTAGCGCGCGGCCCTGGCGTCAGGCGGGAAGTAGGTGCCGCCGTAGAAGGGCGTGCCATCGGGCAGGCAGAAGACATTGAGCGGCCAGCCGCCCTGGCCGGTCATCGCCTGGACGGCCGTCATGTAGATGCTGTCGAGATCCGGCCGCTCCTCGCGATCGACCTTGATATTGACGAAGTACTCATTCTGCAGCGCGGCGGTAGCCGCATCCTCGAAGCTCTCGTGGGCCATCACATGGCACCAGTGGCACGCGGCATAGCCGATACTCACCAGGATCGGCTTGTCTTCGCGCCGGGCAAGCGCCAGCGCTTCCGGCCCCCACTCGTACCAATCGACAGGGTTATGGGCGTGCTGCAGCAGGTAGGGACTGGCCGCGTGGATCAGGCGGTTGGTATACCGGGGCTTCCCGGAAGCGTCGAGCTGGATACTGGGCATACACCGTGACCTTGCTGGTAGCGGGTGTCCGGGCAGGCCTCCCGGCTCAGGCGATGGTTCAGCCTTGCCTTAGCGCGTCACAGGTTGTGACCGCGGCTCGTAGCTGCACACGATCAACTCCGGGACATTGCCGCGCTTCTTGCCATCACAGTTGATCTTGCGGCTGGCATAGATGCTTTCGTGAACGGGCTGGCCGGCATAGAGCGTTCGCGCCAGGTCGGTGTAGGAATTGCTGAGCATCACGAAGCAGCCCCGTTCGGCGAGGGCCATGAAGACAGTGGCCAGGCGCCGTTGCTCAGCCTCGGCGAAGCCCTGGTGGGTATAGGCGGTGAAGGAGGCGGTCGCGCTCACCGGCACGTAGGGCGGGTCGAAGTAGACAAGATCACCCGGTTCGGCCCGTTCGAGCACGGCACTGAAATCGCCCACGTGCAACTCAACCTGTTGCAGTGCGCGGCTGACTTCACGCATATTCTCTGGATCAACGATCAGCGGATTGCGATAGTTGCCGAAGGGGGCGTTAAACTGGCCCCGATTGTTGAGCCGGTAGAGTCCATTGTAGCATGTACGATTGAGAAAAATCGTGCGGGCCGCGAGCTCGACCTTGGGGCGCTGCTGGAAGTCCGGGTGGCGGTCCCATCCCCGGATGGCATAGAAGAACTCGCGGTCGCCGAAGTGGGGCCGCAGGTCGAGCAGCAGCGCGATCAACTCCTCGACGTGGTCGCGCACCGACTCGTAGCAAGCGATGAGCTCGGGGTTGTAGTCGCTGAGCACGGCGGAGCCGCGCAGCCGCCCGCTGTTCCAAAGATGAAAGAAGAGCGCCCCACCGCCGACGAACGGCTCGTGGTAGCGCCGGAAGCGTGTGGGCAGCCGGGTCATCAGCTCGGGCAGCAACTGGCCCTTACCGCCGGCCCACTTCAAGAAGGGTCGAGCAGGCACCGAACGCTCCAACCACACGGCGGGCCGACGTGCCATCAGGCCGGCCTGCACGGTCAATGCTGAGCCCGGATTATAGCACATCGCTCACCCGTGCGCCGAGGGGCGTCTTGGGGGCACAGGGCTGTTGCAACGTTCCTGCTGGCAAACGCCGTTTTGCCCACGCCGGGTGCGCGGGCGTCCGGCCCGCATGCGGGCCAGAGTCCACACGAGCCCCCGGCAATCGCCGGGTGCGCGGGCGTCCGGCCCGCATGCGGGCCAGAGTCCACACGAGCCCCCGGCAATCGCCGGGTGCGCGGGCGTCCGGCCCGCATGCGGGCCAGAGTCCACACGAGCCCCCGGCAATCGCCGGGTGCGCGGGCGTCCGGCCCGCATGCGGGCCAGAGTCCACACGAGCCCCCGGCAATCGCCG
>Ga0272446_1005082_pt1 | contig 14827 bp, 17 predicted proteins | sample YNPCB0061_FD_194587 | JGI IMG/M metagenome (GOLD analysis project Ga0272446, IMG submission 194587) | Hot spring microbial mat communities from Yellowstone National Park, WY, United States - YNP-CB-006-1 | ecosystem: Environmental > Aquatic > Thermal springs > Hot (42-90C) > Sediment | place...
TGTTCCCAAAGTTCAAGCAAGTCGCGAAGTGATTTCGGCGGGAAGGCGCGATTGCGTTCCGAGACTTTCCACACGAAATCGGAAAGATGAAATACCAATCGCCAAAATCGACGCACATTGCGAAATGAAACCGATGTGCCGTCAAAAAATTTTTTGTAACACTCCGCAATCCATTGGTCTTTATCTTTGAAGCGTGTAACCTGTTTGCCTTTGACGTGAATGGTCATTGAGGGATTGAGTTCAACAACGGGAAAATCGAGATTCAATTCACGCGCAAGGTTGTAGAGCGGTTGATGTTTATCTAATCCGACAATCGTGGTTGCGCCTGATTCAAAGACGAACTTTTGCCCATCGCGCTTGACAAGGTATGACGACGCACAGCCGCCCGCCACATAACTGGCTTCAAGCGTAAGCACGCGGAAGCCTTCTTTTGCAAGCAGTGAAGCGGCAGAAAGTCCGCCAATGCCTGAACCAATGACAATAAAATCGTATTGCATAACTTGCTTGAATGTGATAAGAGTCCTGACATTAAACCAACGGCAACGCTTCGGCGTTTTTTGACGGCTTCGTATTTTTTTATTCTCATAACAGCATCGGGAGCGCGTGCGACCAATGCACAAACATTCCTAAGAATGAAACTCATCATCTCTCTTCTCGTCTCTTTGAGCCTTGTCGGTTGCACAGCCAGCGTGGTAACAACGACCACCACCTATCCAATGAATCACTTCCAATCAGGCAGAACGATTGGGATTGATAGTTTGAAGCCCGCCGAAGTGGGAGTTTCAATCGGAATGGCTCGCACGATGCGCACCACGATTGTTCGCGATAGTGTCGGGAAAAAAACGGCGTTCTACAACGATACGCGCACAGTAGTCGCAGGCGGCATGATGCAATTTGCGATTACGGAAAACTTCGATCTTGGCGGAGATGCCACGATTTCCGTGCTGAATCTTGACGACAGAAATTTTGCCGAAGAAGGTATCGGAAGAATCGGCGGCGGCATGGCGTTTCGTGTGTTTGGCAAATATGAACTCTTGCCGAAGTCGTCAAAAGTTGGGGTTGCGCTCTTGCCGCTTGTGGGCTATGCGATTGGCGGCTCGGGCGAGTCGTCCGATATTCGCATCAATCAAAATCAGCCTGCGAAAGCCACTGCATCATCAGGCGGATTCACCGTTGAAATCGCAACGCCGATTAGTTTTCACCCAAACAACACCGTCGCCCTAACACTCACACCGATTTACTACGCGCTCAATCAAAACATCAATTACACCTTCACGCCTGAAAACAGCGGCGCGGAAGAAAAGCAATCATTCAATCGCCGATTCAGCAACTTTGGATTAGGGATTGGGATTCACGCGAAAAATTTGCGCGCCGAAGTGACGCTCGTGGAAAATCTGCGAGGCTCAATCATACCGTTCTTCGGCTTAATGCTCGCGCTGTAATTATCGCCCGAAATATGTCCAAACCAGCACCACGAAAAAGAGGCTGAATGACACGGCGAAAAGTCCATACCAACGCTTGTAATCGTTTGTTGAGCAAGGATAAGACAGTGGGCGAATGAACTTGGCAATGTAGAACATCGTTGCGCCGAACTGCACGAAGTAGAGCGAGAGTTTGACCGTTGTCCAAAGTGTCCAACCGATGTAGAAGTGCGCAAGCGCAACGCCTGTGAGAAGCACGCCGAAAAAGGCGACATCAACGAGTTTGACTTCATAGCGAATGTAGGTTTTGAGCAACTCGGCATCGAGCGGGGCACGGTCAGGGTTTGTCAGGCGCGGCTCGAGCGTGCGAATCACCAGCATAGACGCGGCAACTGCCCCAAACCACAACGCAAAACAAACCACATGTAAAAACACAAGCAAGGAATACATAGCGACTAAAAACGTTGTTGCTGAAATGAATAATACCAAATTTGAATATGCTTTCACCTGTGAAAAAACGGGGCTTGACAGAAAGTCGCGAAAAGTGGGCAAGTCGCTCATTGGCAATACGAAGTGTTAAGAATTTTCTCGCTAACTTCGCACACAAGTCTTCAATTCTTCAACGCTCTAACACATGAGTTTTTCAAAAAAGGAAATCCCTCGCAATGCAACCGTGCTTGTCGGCGCGCAGTTTGGCGACGAGGGCAAGGGAAAATTGGTTGATTATCTCTCCTCAAAATTTGACATTGTCGTACGCTATCAAGGCGGCGCAAATGCAGGACACACCATTTGCTTCGATGATAAAACCGTCGTCTTGCATCTCATTCCGTCAGGCATTTTTCATGAAAATTGCGTCTGCGTGATTGGCAACGGCGTGGTGATTGACCCCGACGCATTGATGAAAGAAATCGAGGAGGTGCGCGCACTCGGCTACAACATCGAAGGGCGGCTCTTCATCAGCCACAATGCGCATCTCATTATGCCGTATCACAAATCGCTCGATTCCGCATCGGAAGAATCACTTGGCGGTATGCGCATTGGCACAACGGGGCGCGGTATCGGTCCAAGTTATGTCGATAAATTCTCGCGCATCGGCATTCGCATTGTCGATTTGCTTCACCCCAAAACGCTTGAAGAAAAATTGCGCACCAATCTCGAAATCAAAAACACATTGCTCACCAAGATTTACGCCAAGAACGAACTCAACGTGGAAGAAATCGTCACGCATTACTGCGCTTTCGACCGCACGATTGATAGTTATGTCAAAAACACGCAGATGTATTTGAATGAGCAACTGAAACAAGGCAAGAGCGTTTTGCTTGAAGGCGCGCAAGGCAGTTTGCTCGATGTCGATCATGGCACGTATCCGTTTGTAACCTCTTCTAATCCAACAGCGGGCGGTGCTTGCACAGGGTCAGGCATTGCGCCAACTTACATCGGAAATGTTATCGGCGTTGCAAAAGCCTATATGACGCGCGTCGGCAATGGCGCATTTCCAACCGAACAGCAAAATGAAATCGGAGACACGTTGCGAAAAGTGGGACACGAATACGGCGCAACCACCGGACGCGCCCGTCGATGCGGCTGGCTTGACCTCGTCTTGCTCAAATACGCCATCGCTATCAACGGCATTACCGAACTCGCACTCACCAAACTCGATGTGCTTGATGATTTTGACGAGATTAAAGTCTGCACTGCCTACACCCTTGACGGAAAAGTGCTGAAAGATTTTCCGACCGACCACGAAACGCTCTGTAAAGTCGTTCCGCAGTATCGCACATTCAAAGGTTGGAAGACTTCAAACGCAAAAGCGACAGCGTTCAGCGAGATGCACGAACACACGCGCACTTACATTTCCTTCATTGAAGATGTTTTAGAAACGCCGATTACGTTTATCTCGGTGGGTCCGAAGCGAGACGAGACGGTGTTTCGGTAGGCGTTGAGGGCGGCGCAGGTTTGGGCGTGCGATTAAAGCGCGTCATCGTGATTGAAACGCCTTGCTCAATGAACGAGCGCACGGCTTGAACACAATGCGCAATGGTCTCTTGAACGATGGGGAGTTCGTCATCGGTGAATTTGCTCAACACATAGTTCGAGAGGTCGCCGCGATGTTTGGGCGCGCCAATGCCGAAGCGCAGTCGAGCGAAGGAATTTTTCCCAAGTTGCTCAATAATATCTTTCAAGCCGTTCTGTCCGCCGTCCGAGCCATCAGGACGAATGCGCACGGCACCCAGCGGCAAATTCACATCGTCGCATATCACAAGCAAATCATTGATGCTGATTTTGTAGAAAGCAAGCGCGTGTTGAACGGCTCTGCCTGAAAGGTTCATGTAGGTTGTAGGCTTTTGCAAGAGAACATCAATGCCGTTATGCGTGATTTTTGAAAAGAGATAATCGCCTTTGCCTGCACGAAATTCTGCGCCGAAGTCGCGTGCAAGCGCGTCGACAATCGCAAAGCCGATGTTGTGTCGAGTTCCGTCGTAACGACTGCCCGGATTGCCAAGTCCGCAAATGAGTTTCATAACTTAAAAGACTCGAAGTTTAACATTGATGCCTTCTTTCTCGCCAAGTTTCAGAACATTGTTGAGATGCAGAATCACGCTATCGATTTTTGCGGCGAGTTGTTCATCGTTCAAGGCTTTGCCAATGAGCGATTGCTTGTCGTTTTGAAGTTGGTCAGAAAGTTTTTTGAGCGAGGCAATAAGGTCATCGGCATTTTTGACTGTTGTTCGGACATCGCGGATAGTGCCGTTTAATTGGGGTTGAAGCTCTTTGATGAGGTTATCAACGGTCGTGAGGGTTTGGTCAATTTTGGCGATAAGGCTTTTCAAATCGGTTTGGCGCAAGTCGTGGCTCACGGCTTTGATGTCTTCGGTGATGAGGCGAAGGTTGCGGACGGAGACTTTGAGGTCTTCGCGCAGTTCAGGGTCGCCGATGAGCGCGTTGGCGTTGCGCAAGGTCAGTTGCAAATCGGAGACAAGGTAGCGGAGCGTATCGACGGCTTCGCCTGCAAAGCCAACGAGCGCGGGAATATCGGCGGTGAATGAGCCTTGTATCAAATCGCTTGATTGAAGGTCGCCTGCGTCGGCGGTGCCGGGGAAAAGCTCAATTTTTTTGCCGGTCATCAGTTCGAGCATGGCAAGTTTTGCAGAGGCATTTCGGTAGAGTTTGATGTCAGGCGAAATTGAGACGGCAACATTGACACCGTTCCCTAAAATTTGAATCGATTCGACTTTGCCGGCTTTCATGCCGCGCACGGTAACAGGGTCGCCAATTTGCAGACCGCTGACATTGGGAAAAAGGATATTGACGCTTCGCTGTCCGACGCGCACATCTCTTGCCCACCAAATCACAAGCCAAACGATGAGCGCGGCGGCAACAACCGAAAGCCCAACTTTAAGTTCTGGTTTCATTCTGAAAAAATTGAGTGAAAGCCAATATAAAATTTTTCAGGGCGTATATTGGATTGAAAATCAACACAGATGCAATTTAGCCTTGTTGTCAACACCACGCGCCCGAAGGCGTTAAAAGCCGCCGAAGCCTTGATTCAGTGGCTCAATGCGCGGGAAGTCTCGTTCCTTGTGGAAAAAGAGGCGGCGAAATTTTTGAACGAAACGCGCAAAGTGAAAATGCAAGACCTCGCCGAAAAGAGCGACTGCATCATCACGTTGGGCGGCGATGGCACAATTCTGGAAACCTCGCACTACGCACACGGCAAGCCCATTCTCGGCGTGAATCTCGGACGATTAGGATTTCTTGCCGAGTTCAGCGTTGATGAAATGTATTCAGCGATTGAGCGCGTCTTGAAAGGCGACTTCAAAACTGAAACGCGCACCCAACTTGAAGCCGCCGTCCGAACCAATAAAAAAGAAAAGCGATTTACGGCACTCAACGATGTGATTATCGAGAAAGGCGGTTACCCACGCTTGCCGATTATCTCGCTTCGTATCGACGGACACTTGCTCAGCGATTACAAAGCCGACGGCTTGATTATCTCCACTTCAACTGGTTCAACGGCTTACAACATGTCGGCAGGCGGTCCGATTATTGTTCCCAAATCGCGTGTCTTCGCTATTACGCCGATATGTCCGCACATGCTTACCGTCCGCCCGATTGTTATTTCTGACGACAAAGAATTTGAAATCACCGTTGAAACGCACGATAAAAACTTTGTGCTTAACTGCGATGGCACGATGCTTCTTGCGCTCTCGCCGAAAACGCGCGTGCGCGTCTATAAATCCGAAAAGCAAGTCTTGTTAATCGCCAACGAAAAGCGAAATTACTACGACGTGCTCCGACAAAAATTTTTCTGGGGCAAGGATTACGAAACTTAAATCCCTAAGAAAAGTCAGCCGTGCGTAAGGAACTTCAAATTTTGCAAGACACCGCCGCCGACCTTGCACGAGAAGCCATTGTGCTCCTCAAAGACCAAATCAACTTCTCGCTCGAGAAATTCACCGAAAAAGAACTGCGCGATTTTTTCAGAACGCTGATTCACGAAATCACGATTGACCTTTCCGAAGAAGTCTTCGAGCGCACACGCAAAATGCTTCTCAAACATTCCGAATTTCTTGAAGATTTGCGCATCGATGAACGCTTGCGCCTGATGCTCACGCTTAAAAAAGTCTTGCTCAAATCGCTTGCTTCAATGAACATCTACACCTCATCAACCGCGCTTCGAATTTCGGAACTCATCGACGAGAGTTTGATTGAACTTGCCTACAACTACGAAATCGAAGCGATGAAATCGGAAACAAGCGATGAACTCGTCGCCGATGAAATCGCTGATGAGCTCTACAAAACGCGGCGCAAGTTGGAGCGGCAAAAGAAGTTCATCAATTCGCTGTTAGAAAATTCGCCCGATGCGATTGCCTTGCTTGATGCCCGGCGCAAAATCGTGATGTGGAACGCCGCCGCAAGCGAACTCTTCGGCTACAAACAAGCGCAACTCTTGGGCAAAGCCTTAGAAAAACTTGCCGTCGAAGAAAGCCTCGTGCGCTCTGTGCTGAAAGAAGCCGAAAAGAAAGGCAAAGTCTTCGGCGCGGAACTGCCGATGATGACGCGAGACCAGCAACAACTGCCTGTCTCAATGTCGGTTTCTGAAATTGAAAGCGCGTCGGAAAAAGAGCCAAATTTTCTTGTCGTGATGCGCGATGCTTCCGAACTGCGCAAAATGCGCGACAAAGTGATTGATGCCGAGCGGCTTTCCGCAATGGCGAAAATTGCTGGTGCCGTCGCGCACGAAGTCCGCAACCCGCTCAACTCCATCATGCTCAATCTCGATTTGCTCGAAGACGAACTCCCCGCGCACACCAATGAACGACTAACAAAACAACTCGCCATCTTCCGCGAAGAAATCGAAAAACTCAATGCCATCGTAACCAACTACCTGTCGCTCTCGCGCCTGACGAAATCCGACTTCAAAGTCAAATCCATTCAAGCCGTTCTCGATAGCACGATTCAACGCTACCTTCAAACAGCGACCGAACAACTTGCCCAAGACGGAAAAACGCTCACAATTCACAAACGCTATGATGCCGATAAAACCTGCGCCGTGCTGGTCGATGAAAATCAATTTTCGCGCGTGCTTTTGAACCTTATTCAAAACGCGGTTGAAGCGGCTTGCAAAGAAAAGCACATTGAACTCGATGTGGTGCTGTTGGAAAAGGAAACCTGCGTGGTGATTGAGATTCACGATAATGGCGAGGGCATTGCCGAAGAAATCCGCGAAAAACTCTTCACGCCGTTCTTCTCGACCAAATCAGGCGGAACGGGCTTAGGGCTTTACATCGTGCGCGAAATCCTTGAAACGCATCGCGGCGAAATTGACCTCCGCAACCGTCCAACAGGCAAAGGCGCAATGGTGAGGCTCACGCTCCCACTCGCCGATGCTTCGCGCACCGATAGCATTATTGACGACGCATGAGGATTAGTTCAAGTAGTAGCCGATGAAGTTGGAAAGCACATCAGGCTCAAAGAGAATCGTAATCACAATCCCCGCGAGCGCGCCCCACAAATGCGCATTGTGGTTGATGTTGTCCAGGCCTTGTTTGGAAGCGTAGTAAGTGTAGGCGAGGTAAAGCAGCGCGAAAATCGGCGCGGGAATTCCAACAGGCAGAAGAAAGAGCGAAATGGTGCTTGACGGCGCGTGCAAAATAAACGCAAACATCGCCCCTGAAATCGCGCCCGACGCGCCAAGCGTTCTGAACGAAGGATTGCGCCACTCCATCAGCACATCAGGAATTGATGAGGCAAGCAAACTGCCGAAGTAAATCATGAGGAAAAATTCAACCCCAACAATCTGCTCAAGTGGAATCGCAAAGAAGTAGAAGGTAACTGCGTTAAAAATCAAGTGAAGCCAATCGTTATGCACGAAGCCGCTCGTAAGCAAGGTGAAATAACGCTTTTCTCGCACCACGCGATACGGGTGCAAAAGTAAGTTTTCTTTCAAGGACGGTTTTTCAAACGCAATCACCGAGAGAACAAACATGACAAGCAGAAGGAGAACGGCAACAGACATCAATTCCAAGTTTTGAAAATTTCATCTAACTGTGCGACGATGCGCTCCGCCGCTCTGCCGTCCCACTTTTCGGGAATCAATCCCTTTTTAACTTTTCCGCCGAGCACTTTCAAAGCCGCTTCAATGACTTCTTTCTCCTCTGTGCCGACCAGCAGATTCGTACCGACTTCAATCGTAATCGGTCGCTCCGTGTTTTCGCGCATGGTGAGGCACGGCACTTGAAGCACGGTGGTTTCTTCTTGCACGCCGCCTGAATCCGTTAAAACGAGTTGCGCTTCTTTCATCAGTTTCAAAAACTCAATGTAGCCTTGTGGCTCAATGAGTTGAACGCCAATGCGCGAGACCGTTTCCATCAAGCCGAATTGCTCAAGCATTTTCTTCGTGCGCGGGTGAATTGGGAACACAACTTTTGACTTTGCCGAAATGGCTTCAAAGATGCGCAAGATTTTTTCAAGGCTGTGCTTTTCATCGACATTGCTTGGGCGGTGGAGCGTTACAAGCGTGTAGGTTTTGGGCTTTAAGTGAAGTTGTTCGAGAATCGGTGATTCATTGGCTTTGGGCATGTGTTCGACAAGGCTATCAATCATCACATTGCCAACGAAGAACATTTTTTCATCAGGCACGCCTTCGTTAATGAGGTTATGCAGTCCCGAAGGCTCGCTTACAAAAAGCAAATCGGAAATAGAATCAGTTACGATGCGGTTGATTTCTTCGGGCATGGTGCGGTCGTAACTGCGCAAGCCGGCTTCCACGTGCGCGACTGGCACGAGCAATTTCGCCGCCACAATCGAGCACGCCAGCGTAGAATTGACATCGCCAACCACTATCACCAAATCAGGCACTTCTTTGAGCAAGATTTTTTCAAACTCAACCATGACCTTCGCCGTTTGTTCAGCGTGCGAGCCAGAGCCGACACCGAGATAAATATCAGGCTTCGGAAGTCCTAACTCGTCAAAGAAAATTTTGGACATCTTTTCGTCGTAGTGTTGCCCAGTGTGTAGCAGAATGGGTTTGTAGCGTTTGGTGGCGGCAAGAGCTTTGTGAATCGGCGCGATTTTCATGAAGTTCGGGCGCGCTCCCGCAACAAGAATAATTTTTTTCAATGCTCGTGAAGAAAGGTTCGAGAAGAACGAAAATTTGAAAGCGGCGCAAAGATACGATATTTTTTCAGTCGTTTCAGATTCACAACATTTACCTAACTTTACCATGCTGCTGCGCAACTCATTCAAACAACGACATTTAACCGCTCCTTGACATGAAAGCCATCATTCCTGTGGCAGGCGTTGGAAGCCGCTTGCGACCGCACACCTACACGCTCCCGAAAGTTCTTCTCAACGTGGCAGGCAAACCGATTATCGGACACATCATCGACAAAATCATCGAAGAAGGCATGAGCGAAGCCATCGTGATTGTCGGCTACTTGGGCGATATGATTGAAGAGTATCTGACAAAAAACTACGACATCAAATTCACCTTCATCGAGCAAGAAGAGCGGCTCGGATTAGGACACGCGATTTACATGACCAAAGCACACCTTGATGATGAGCCGGTGTTCATCATTCTTGGTGATACGGTTTTTGAAGTCGATTTAAGCGGCGTGTGGAAGCGCGAACATTCATCACTTGGTGTGAAGGAAGTGGAAGACCCGCGCCGATTCGGCGTTGCCGAAGTGCAAGACGGATTCATTACCAAACTGATTGAAAAGCCTGAACACCCAACATCAAACCTTGCGGTTGTGGGGCTTTATTACATCAAGTCGCCGCAACTCTTGCTCTCGTGCCTTGAACACAACATCGTGCATAACCTTCGCACCAAAGGCGAGTTTCAACTCACCGATGCCTTGCAAATGATGATTGATAAAGGCGAAAAATTTTCAACCTTTCCCGTTGAGGGTTGGTATGATTGCGGAAAGCCCGAAACCTTATTGCAGACCAACGAGAAACTGCTCAAATCAAAATCGCGCCACAAAGAAATTTTTGGCTGTGTCATCAATCCGCCTGTGTTTATCGCCGAAGATGCCGAGATTGAAAATTCTATCATCGGACCGTTTGCGACCATCGGCTCAAAAGCCGTCGTGAAAGATTCAATGATTCAACGCTCGATTATCGGCGAGCGCGCAAAGGTTACAGCGATGCTTTTGAAAGAATCGATTGTCGGAAACAATGCACGCGTCGAGGGCAACTTCCGCAAAATCAATCTTGGCGATTCATCGGAAGTCGATTTCCGCTAATTCCGCCTCACCAAGGCAATTCTTTTCCTAAGTGAATATATCTGCCGTGTGGCGAGTCCTCGCCTGCGAGTGCAAGGTCGACGGTGGTTTTCGCGCCGTCTTCAACGCTCATTGGTGCGGCATCGGTGCCCATATCGGTTTTCACCCAGCCGGGGTGCGCAGAGTTGACGCGAATCGGCGTATCCTTCAACGTGTAGGCAAGATGAATGGTATACATATTCAGCGCGGCTTTGGAGGCGTTGTAAGCGAAAGTCTTTGTCGAGTAAATCGGAGATGATGGCGTATCGTGAAGTGTAAGCGAGCCGAGAATGCTGGTGAGATTGACGATTCGCCCCGCCTTGCTTTTCGCAATCAGCGGTAAGAGTATATTGGTCAGTTCCACTAATCCAAAAAAATTCACATCGAAGGTTTCTTGTAAAACATGAGGCGATACAGTTGTCGTGGTGTTTTGCGACCAAGTCGGGTCTTCGATTTGAATCGCCGCATTGTTGACGAGAATATCAAGCCTGCCATGCTGTGTTTCCAATAATGTTTTCGCGGCGTGGAAAAGCGGTCGCTTGGTCATATCGAGCCACATGAATTCGACATCAAGCCCTTGCGACTTCAACGCGCTTGCCGCCGCTTCGCCGCGCCCCTTATCGCGTGCGCCCATATAGACTTTCACGCCTTTTTCCGCCAACTGACGCGCCGTCTCAAATCCAATTCCTTTATTCGCTCCTGTTACAAGCGCAATTTTTTCCGATGACATATTGAGTGATGTTTAAGTATTGAGTTTATGATTGAAAGCGTGTAAAGTTATGCCAAAAATGATAAGCGTGTATGTGTTTGTCATTCTAAACGAAGCCTTGTGAAAACTCCAACATAAAACTTAACAAGTCATTTTTCACGATCAACCGTGTAAATCCGATCAATCCTTGTTCTCCTCCAAATCTCTTTCTCGCTCACAAATGAGTTTGAAACTAAAATTTAATTTAGTAGTATAGTGCTATCAATTTAATATCAAACTAAATTTTTCGGAACATGGAAAAAACATCTCTTCAATACACGCATCAAGAAAAGCCCTTCGTGCCGATGTCGGGCTACGGTATGTTCGCAGTGGTGATTGTAATGCTCGGCGCGATTGTCTTCTTGTTTGTGTTTCGTCAATTCGTTCTGGGCATTGTCTTGTCTTTGGTTTGGGGATTGCTCGTATCGGGCTTTTTCATCGTGAATCCGAATGAGTCAAGAGTGATAACGCTGTTCGGCTCATACGTTGGCACGGTCAAGACCAATGGGTTTTGGTGGGCGAATCCCTTTTTCACAAAAAAAGAAATTTCGTTACGCGCACGGAATTTGAACGGAGAAAAAATCAAGGTGAATGACAAGGTCGGAAATCCGATTGAGATTGCGGCGGTGATTGTGTGGCAAGTTGAAGAGACGGCGCGTGCGGCGTTTGAAGTCGATGACTATGTGAATTTCGTCAGCGTGCAAAGTGAAGCCGCCGTGCGAAACCTTGCCAGCAGTTGCCCTTACGACAATTTCAGCGAAACCGAGCCGAATGAAATCACGTTGCGCGGCGGAGCGGAAAAGGTAAATAAGCTCTTGGAAGATGAACTCTCGGCGCGGCTTGAACGAGCAGGTGTGAAGGTCATTGAAGCGCGAATCAGCCACCTTGCTTACGCGCCCGAAATTGCCAGCGCGATGCTTCAACGCCAACAAGCAACGGCAGTCGTTGCGGCACGCCGACAAATCGTCGACGGAGCGGTCGGTATGGTAGAGATGGCATTAGAAAAACTTTCCGAAAAAAACTTGGTGCAGTTAGATGAAGAGCGCAAAGCCGCTATGGTCAGCAACTTGCTCGTGGTGCTGTGTAGCGATAAAAGCGCAAGCCCCGTCGTTAATACAGGCACCCTCTACAACTAAGCGAGAAAATGTTTAAGGAATGGCGGAACATGAAAAATCAAAGAAAGCCTTCGTCTTACGGCTCAATCCCGAGTTGCTGAAAGAGCTGGAAAAATGGGCGGCAGACGAATTTCGGAGCGTCAATGGGCAGATTGAATTTCTGCTCACACGCGCCGTCAAAGAGCATCGTAACAAAAATTTCAAGGACTCAAAACAAGAGAAAAAATGAATCCGAAATACGAATACAAGTTCGTGCCGATGGAATACAAAAACACTTGGACAGGCACACTCAAAGAAGATTACAAAGCCGTTATCGAGGAGCATGGGCGCAAAGGCTGGCGACTTGTGCAAGTGCTGGCTTCCGAAATCGCCACGCAGTTTGGCTTTCAAACGAATGTCTTGATTTTTGAACGATTAGAACGATAACGTAAGCAAGATGAAACTCCTGTTCAGAAAAAAGCCGCACTATCAACTCATGTGCGTGCGCACCGATGGCACAACAAGCGTTGCCAAAGTCGGAACGCATGTTGCGTATCACGATTTGGCTCACTTGGTCGTCGAGTTAAAAGGCAGATTTCAAAACGGATTTTTCGGATTGGCAGAACAAGGAGACGCGCTCGAGTCGCTTTCAGAGCCGAGTGTCATCAAAAACTTGGAGCGCGAATCACTCGTCATTGAAGTGCTGGTGAGAGGACTGGGCGCAATGCTCATGGGCGCGTGCAAGCCAAACGAGTATGAATCGCTCGTGCGTGAAGAACTCGGCGATCTCTATGATGAATTTGAACTGAATCTTACCGAACAACTTGCACGTGAGTGGCTTTCAACCTACGAAGCACTCCTCGCGAAATGGGAACGGCTTGAAGAAAACGAAACGCTCTTGATTGAGTTCAATCCAACTTGCATTCAAACAAGCGTTGTATCATGACAAATCTTAAACTTTCATCAATCGGTGTGGCGACCCTGCTTCTCGCCCATCTTGGAATCATCTTTTACTTTTATCCCATTCTTCCTGAAAGTGTGCCATCGCATTTTGGGTCAAATGGCAAGGCGACATCGTTTTCATCAAAAGAAATGATGATTGGCTCACATCTCGCAGTGATTGGGGTTCTGCTGGTCATCTTCGGAATCGTTGGCGCGCTCTTGAAAAATGGAAAAGCAAGTTATATCAATGTGCCGAACCGTGAGTATTGGTTTGCGCCGGAGCGCAAGGCGCAATCGTCAAATGATGTGCTCTCGCTCTTGCTCTGGATTTTGTGTAGCGTGTTGGCATTGATGCTTTTGGTGTTCTACTCGACGGCGGAATCAGCAATGATGGAGACAAATAAGCTCGGTGCCGCGTTCTACATTGGGTTCGCGTTCTTCTTGCTCTTCGATATGTTTGTGGTGATTTGCTTAATCGTCAGATTTTCAACGCTTCCGAGATGAAGTCTCACGGTTCGGAAGGAAGCGGAATGGGATTCCAAAAGTCGACCTCAATATCGACTCCACGCGTAATCTCTCCTTCGCGAATTTCCACCGGCGAGCCAAGCGCAGAGTTTCCGATACGCCCGTAAAGCCCCACCACGCGCCAATTTTCACGCACAAAGACCGATGTAATCGTTGGCTCGGCGATGAACTGCGCAACAATCACATACTCATAACGACGGGCGTTCCATGCCGCTTCATAGACAATGCTATCGGCACCGGCTTGATAGCGGTCGAAGAGTGAAAGCGTATCGCGGTTGTTGACGGCGGTAAAAAAATCGTTCGGAAATACTTGTGGCGGCGTGGGATAGCCTGCCAAAAAAAGCAGTTGCACGCTGTCGGCTTGGGCTCGATTCTTGAAGCGAATCACGCCTTGCATCGCACTGCGACTTTCAGGCTTGGGTTCTAATCCGCCTGAACACGCGCCAAGAAGCACAATGAAAATCAGCGAAATGAAAAATGGAATCCGCAAGTGTCTGTGAATTGAAGTTGTGTGAGTTCAAACATATCCGATTCTGCAATTCATTCCAACCTGTTAGGTTATTGACAAAATTAACATTGAACACACGGTCATTCTGAACGGAGCGAAGCGGAGTGAAAGAATCCAACATAATGAGTAACGAGTAGTGAGTAATGAGTAGCGAAGTTATGCATTCTTCATTCCTCATTGTTCATTAGCAGTGGATTCCTCGCTTCGCTCGGAATGACCAAGAAAGTGTGCAGAAATGCGATATAACGACACACGAGAGGCAGAACAAGACTGCAACATCAAACGCGTTCATTTATCAACACAATATAGCCTCAAAATCTTCCTGCCACAATTTGAGAAAAATGGGACATAGATTCGTTCCCGCGTTGCCGACCTTTGTTCGCTGTTGCATTTCAGTAACCTAAACAACCATCAAAAAATGAAAAGACAGGTTTATTCTATCGTCAGCGCACTCTTGCTTATTGTCATTTCTGCCTGTGAAGATGACAACAAAGGTGTGGTAACGCCCGATAGCAACGCGGGGCAAATCAGCGGTGTGGTGATTAACGCCGTGCAACTCTCGCCGATGCAAAACGTCACCATCTCACTCTCGACGCAATCAGGAACAGCAATCGGCAATCAGACAACGAATGCACAAGGGCAGTTCACATTCCAAAATCTTGCCAATGGGCTTTACAAACTCACTGCCGTTGTCCCCGGCTTCAAACCAACTTCCGCCGATAGCATTGTCGTGAGCCAAACACAAGGCGCGCTCGCGCTCATCGATTTATTCCCGGCAGATTCATCGCTCACGGTCGACATCGGAGCGATTTCAGGCATTG
>Ga0272446_1005083_pt1 | contig 14823 bp, 18 predicted proteins | sample YNPCB0061_FD_194587 | JGI IMG/M metagenome (GOLD analysis project Ga0272446, IMG submission 194587) | Hot spring microbial mat communities from Yellowstone National Park, WY, United States - YNP-CB-006-1 | ecosystem: Environmental > Aquatic > Thermal springs > Hot (42-90C) > Sediment | place...
TTGCTCAACGCGGGGGGGGCGGATGCCTGTCCTGGCCGGTGAGCTGGTCCTCGAGCTCGCCGATATAAGCAGCCAGGGTATTCCCGGCCTTCTCGATATCTTCACGCAGCTCGTGCTCTACTCGGTCAATCCGCTCGACGATCTCCTGTAGCCGGGCCTCGAGCCCCGCCGGGCTCTGGGCTTTGATGCTGGCCAGCTCGCCCTCGAGCCACTTTTTTAGCTCCGAGAAGCGGCTGGCCTCGGCCTCATCGGCCAGCTTCCGGGCCGCCAGAAGCTCCCGGGCATACCGCTTGACCTCGAGCAAAGCCGCGGTCTCGAGGCCTACCGTGTACATGAAATAGATCACCACCAGCACCGCCATAATCGAGAGCATCACGATGCCAAAGGGCGCGGTGACCTGGGTAAAGATCAGCGAGAGTGTCTTCTGCTCGCTAAAGACAGCCCAGTTGCGCCAGGCAAAAAGCGCCATCGCGACAACTAAAATCAGTAGGAAAACATTTCGCCCTCGCATCTTTAGCCTCAAACGATTATATCCTTGTCCTGCCTGAATCAAGCCAGGTCGGAGCTTCAGGCGGAAGCCCGCCGAAGCCGATCCATAATTGCCCTTCCCAGGCCCACTTCGGGTATCGGCTCAGCATAGATGGCCTCCAGGCCCAGCCGGTCGAGCTGGTGCAGGGCCTCAAATAGGTGTGCGGCAGCTTCCAGCAGATTACCGGTAGGGGACAACACCTTGACCACCTTGAACCCCTTGGGCACCTCGCGGAAGGCCAGGTAGCCCACCCGTTTACGCAGGGCCGACGGAACCTCTTCTGGCGCAGCTATGCGTATGGGTGTGCGGGGGGCATAGTGCTGGGGCAACTGGCCCGGAACCAGGGGCTTTTCGCTCGCCTCCACCTGCAGCGCCACCGTACCCAGCACCCGCTCCAGCTCTTCCAGCGGCACTGCCCCATGGCGCAGCAAGACCGGCTTTTCGGCCAGCAGCACAATGGTAGACTCCACCCCAAAAAGGGTGGATCCCCCGTCCAGAATCAGGTCTACCCGATGGCCCAGCATGCGCTCGACATGCTCGGCCCGGGTAGGGCTCAGGTAGCCAAAGGGGTTGGCACTCGGCGCAGCTATCGGCACCCCGGCCTTTCGAATTAGCGCCTGGGCCACCGGGTGAACCGGCATCCGCACGGCCACTGTGGGTAGCCCTGCGGTAACGATGCCGGGCACCGCTTCCAACCTGGGCAGCACCAGGGTAAGGGGGCCAGGCCAGAAACGCGCCATGAGCTTCTCGGCCACCGCCGGAACTTCTCGCACCACCTGCTGCAACATCTCTCGATCGGATATGTGAACGATGAGCGGGTCAAAGCTGGGGCGCTGTTTGGCCTCGAAGATTTTAGCCACAGCGGTCGCGTCTAAGGCGTTGGCCCCCAGCCCATAAACGGTCTCGGTAGGAAAGGCCACCAGCCCGCCGCTGCAAATAATCTGGGCGGCGCGCTCGAGGTTTGCGGGGGTGGGCGGTACAACCATAACAACCTGCACATCATAGCAGAGCCGGTACAGCCCGACCCCATCTCAGGTGTTTCCACAACTGCTCCGCACGCGTTGCGGCGTACTGGGTATTCGTCGGAACCGCTCGCAGACTGGGCGTTTACACACCGGCGGGCTACGCCCCAAAAGGTAGACTGAGACTATGAGCTGGCTACAACGCCTCAAAGAAGGCCTGAGCAAAACCCGCGATAACCTGGTCAAAGCCATCCCCTGGAACGAAAACCCCGAAGAGGTACTGGAGGAGCTCGAGTTTGCCCTGCTGGCTGCCGATGTGGGGGTCGAAGCCACCCGGGAAGTGCTGGAAGAAGTGCGCCAGTCGGGTAAAAAAGACCTGCGTGAAGCCCTCAAACAAGCCCTTACGGTAGAGCTCGAGCCCGATCGCTTCCGGGCCAAAATTCGCAAAGCTGGCTTCAACCCAAGCGCCAAAAAGTCCACCGTGGAGCCCGTCGGCAAGGTGATTCTGATGGTAGGGGTCAATGGGGTGGGCAAAACCACCACCATTGCCAAACTGGGCCAGTACTACCGCTCAAAGGGCAAGAGCGTGATGTTTTGTGCGGGTGACACCTTCCGGGCCGCGGGGGGTGCTCAGCTCGGGCTGTGGGGTGAACGGCTGGGCATCCCGGTAATCCAGGGCCCCGAAGGCTCCGACCCCGCCGCGCTGGCCTTCGACGCCGCCTCGGCCCGCAAAGCCCGGGGGATCGACCTGCTCCTGGTAGACACTGCCGGGCGGCTGCACACCAAGCACAACCTGATGGAAGAGCTGGCCAAGGTCAAGCGCTCCATCGCCAAGGCCGACCCTGGCGAGCCGGGCGAGGTCTGGCTGGTGCTGGATGCCGTCACTGGGCAGAATGGCCTCGAGCAGGCCAAAAAATTCAACGAAACCGTGGGCCTGACCGGGGTGATTGTGACCAAGCTCGACGGTACGGCCAAAGGGGGCATTCTGGTGCCCATCGTGCGCGAGCTGGGCGTGCCCATCAAGTTTATTGGGGTGGGCGAAAAAGCCGACGACCTTCAGCCGTTTGATGCAGGCGAGTTTGTCGAGGCCCTGTTAGAATAGAGAGGAACCATGAGTTGGCAAGATAAGGCTAAAACTAACCCTGGGCAACGCACCTTGGCCAAATCGGATTGGCCGCTGTTCGAGTGCCTCATCAACCAGGATTGGCAAGACCCTACGTCTTTATGCCAAATTCTGGTGGCTCGGAAATCCGCGCAAGGCGAGATCGCCTTTAGCTTTTTTTTGGTAGATCTGGCCTGTCTTGGAGTAAAAAACGCGGGCTATGGGCGTGGGGCTTGGCAATACGAACAGATCAAAGAAGCGATGGTTTCGACCCAAGACATGGTTCCTTGTTCGCTCGACCTGGCCGCAAAAGTGCTTTCCGAGGCCATCTTGTATGCAAAGCGCTGGGGTTTTGAACCCCACAAAGATTACGCTAAAGCCAAGGCGTTGCTCAAAGGAGCCAACCCCATAGACACACCCATCCCAACCGGTGGCCCCACTGGCAAACCGTTTTATGTGGCTGGGCCCCGCGATAACGTCAAGCTCATCATCGCTACGCTCAACCGTACCGCCGGAGAGGGCAACTACGACTTCCTACTCCATCTGTAATCTTTATTTACCCCTGGCCTCGCGACAGCATTCCGGCGAGGTAGCGGGTATTCCCTATCTGCTCCAGCCCAACTTTCCTCTGCTTCTTGCCAACACCGCTTTTGGCTACGCCAAGGCCGCCCAAAAGGAGCTCGAGGCCCGTTTTCGGGCTATCCAAGCCCCACCGGCATTTACCATGCTCGAGGGCGACCTTCCCTCAGCGTTACTGGCCGCGGGCTACCGGGCGTCGGCCACATTCGAGCTGTGCCAGTCTGAACCCAGCCACCGGGCTTTCTGGACCGAGCAAGTGCCTTGGTCGGAAGCCTGGTCCATCGCGCGCATCCTAACCGAGGCCTACCAGGTTCCTCAGTGGCGCTTTCCTGTTTCTCAGCGGATAGGCAAGCTGCTACAAGACCCCGACAGCCAGGCCTTTGTGGCCTATCTGTATGGCGAGGCGGTGGGGGCCATTCTCGTTTACCAGGGCATCGGTCTTCTGGCGGGGGTGGTGCCCAAACGACTGGGCCACGGGGTAGGAGCCGCCCTGATAGGCCGCATTGACCCAAGGCCCTTCTTGCGTCCGGCAGGAACCGAAGCCGAATTTCCGGGTCAAGTCCTAAACCGCTTCATACGCTACAGCTTAGAATAAGCCCAATGCAGAAATCGTCTTCTTCCACGTTTGAACGCAACGCCTTGCTGCTGGCTTTTGCCTGGCTGGTAGCGCTGGTCGCCACCCTCGGTAGCCTGTACTACTCGGAGGTGCGCAACTTCATCCCCTGCACCCTGTGCTGGTACCAGCGCATCGCCATGTATCCCCTGGTGTTCATCCTGGGCATCGCTACCTGGCGCAACGACGCCCAAATCCGGCCCTATGCCCTCACCCTGTCGCTTTTAGGGCTGTTTTGGAGCAGTTACCACCTTTTGGAGCTGTGGGTGCCCGGCCTGGCCCCCAATGTCTGCAAAGGCCCCATTCCCTGCAACGTGGAATACATCCCCAGCTTCCCCATTCCGCTGCAGGCCGCAATCGCTTTCTTGCTCATCTCGGTAGCCCTGTTTTTGGTACGCCCGCCCCGGCGGTAGTAGCGGCTAGGCCCTTTTGCGTACCCAGTGGGGAACCCCTAGGGTGCAAAACAGGGCCACGCCAAAGGGCAAGGTCAGGGTTAGTGCCAGGAAGGGGTCAAATAGCCCCAGCAGCGCACCTGCGCCCATTAGAACCAGCACGGCAAAGGCAAAAGCCCGGTGTCCTTTAAGCTCCAGGCGCTGGAACAGGTTTCCTCGAGCCCCCGTGGGGTTCTGGCCCATGGCTTTGCTCAGGCCCAGCATGGCATACCAGGCCAAGAGCAGCATGACCGAAATCACCAGCAAGGCATCGCGCCAGGAGCCCACCGTCTGCACCAGCAGCACATACACCGCCTGGGTGGCCGCAGTACAGGCCAGGTTGATGCGGCTTTGCAAGCGGTTCTGGGCCTGGTTCAGGCTTACCTCTACCGAGACCACCAGGGCTAAGGCCCAGGCCCCCACTGCGAAGACCAGCGCCAGCAGCAGGTCAATAACCATCGGTCACCACGTTTTGCAGGGGCTCGCCGCGCAGGTAGCGGGCCACCTGCTGGCGCACCAGCCGAAAGCCCCGCTCGAAAAGCCTGGGGGTTGAGCCAGCAATGTGTGGGGTCAGAAACACCTCCGGCAGCGACCACAGCGGGTGTCCTTCGGGCAGGGGCTCGGGGTCGGTGACGTCGGTAACCAACCGCACCTGCCTGGCCCGGATGGCCTCCACCAGGGCCTCCTGGTCTACGGTTTTGCCACGCCCCGCGTTCACAAACAGCACGCCCGGCTTCATCTGGGCAAAGTGAACAGCCCCAATCAGCCTGTCGGTCTGTTGGGTGTGGGGCAGCAGGTTTACAATCACGTCGGCTTTGGGTAGCAAATGGGGCAGGTCGGCCCAGGTGTGTACCCCCTCGCGGGCTGTGCGGGCCACCCGGATAAACTCCACTTCGAAGGGGGCCAGGCGTTTTTCGGTGGCCCGGGCGATGGAACCATAGCCTAAAAAAAGCACCGTGGCGCCCTCGAGGTCGTCCACCCAACGGTAGTCCCAGCGTTGTTCCCGCTGGGCATCGCGGAACTCGGGGAAACGCTTCACAGCACCCAGTATGGCCGCCACGATCCACTCCGAGACCGGGATGTCGTGCACGCCGGCCGCATCGCACAGCACCAGACCGGGGGGCAGGTGGGGCAGGATCCAGTCCACCCCCGCCGTGAGGGTCTGCACCACCTTGAGCTGCTTGAGCTTGGGCAGCTCGGCAAAAAAGCGCCGGGCCCCGCCCCCATAGGGCGCCACCGCAAATTCGGCCTGAAGGGCTTTCTCCGACAACGGCCCTTCCTTCGGTAAAAAAGCCACCTCGACCCCTTCCGGAAAGCCCTGTAAAAGCCGGGGCTCCACCGCTTCGGAAACCAGCAGAATCATCAGGGTTACTATATCGCGGGCCCAAACTTTTTCTCCAGGCGTTATAGCGTTGGTGTCTGCTGGGCACTGTCCGCTCTAGCCCAGGCCTGTACAATCGGGTTGGCCGTGAGCGATACCTCGGAGATTCAAACCCGCAAGCGCAAGCACTTGGAGGTCTGCCTACAGGAGCCCGTGGAGTACACCCGGCTCACCACCGGGCTCGAGCGCTACCGCCTGCGCTACCGGGCGCTGCCCGAGCTCGCCCTGGAGGATGTCGATCTGTCCACCCAGTTTCTGGGCAAAACCCTTAAAGCACCCTTTCTGATTGGGGCCATGACCGGGGGTGAGGCGCACGGGGGGCGCATCAACCACGCCCTGGCCCAGGCCGCCGAAGAGCTTGGGGTCGGCATGATGCTGGGCAGCCAGCGGGTCATGCTCGAGCACCCCCAGGCCCAAAGCAGCTTCCAGGTGCGCGCGGTAGCCCCCAGAACCCTGCTCATCGGCAACCTGGGGCTGGTGCAGCTCAACAAAGGCTATGGCCTACAGCAGCTCAGGCAGGCCGTTGAGCTGGTACAGGCCGACGCCCTCGCCCTGCACATCAACCCCTTGCAAGAAGCCCTGCAGGTGGGGGGGGATACCGACTTCAGGGGCCTCTTGCATAAGCTACAGGGCCTGCTGCCCCAGGTGGAATTCCCGGTCATTCTCAAGGAAGTAGGACACGGAATCGGGCGTGAAATCGCCCAACATCTGGCAAACCTGCCATTCGCAGCATTGGACGTGGCCGGTGCGGGTGGTACAAGCTGGGCCAGGGTAGAGGAACTGGTGCATCACGGGCGCATTCTGCACCCCGAGCTGGTGGAAATCGGCATCCCCACCGCCCAGGCCCTGGTGGAATGCCGCAGCGTGCTGCCCCACAAGCCCCTGGTGGCCTCGGGAGGCATCCGCAGCGGTACCGATGCCGCCAAGGCCCTGGCCCTGGGCGCACAGGTGGTGGCGGTGGCCCGGCCTTTGGTAGAACCCGCCCTCAAAGGCCCCGAAGCGGTGGTGGACTGGATACAGAATTTGTTGCACGAGCTGCGGGTGGCCCTTTTTGCCATCGGAGCCCGCACCCCTGCCGAAGCCCTGGGCCGTATCGAAAATGTGCAGTAAAAAACCCCCCGATTAGCGGGGGGCTGCTTGGATTTTGGTTGCGGGGATAGGATTTGAACCTATGACCTTCGGGTTATGAGCCCGACGAGCTACCAGACTGCTCCACCCCGCGATGGCGGCTGCATGTGACAGCTTTTACATATTAGCCGGAAAAGCCCGTTTGGTCAAGATGCCCCCTGCCCTCAGGGGAATGCCTTCCACCGGTGGCTAGATGGGCAGTGGAAGAGGCAAGCAGTCAACCATAGACCTCGCGTTGGGGTAAAGCAAAACGAACATCTTCCTGCCTTTTGGTTAACCCCGACTGGGTAGGATAAGGGGTATGAAGCAGAACCTGACGGTCGAAGATGCTCTGGAAATCGTATTACAGGGGGCCAGACCCCTACAGCACATTGAACACCTGCCGCTGGCAGCAAGCTATGGTGCAGTTTTGGGTGAAGACCTGCGCTCCAGGGTCAACCACCCCTCGGCCAACGATACCGCCGTAGACGGTTATGCCTGCCTCGAGGCCGACACACGAAGTGCCTCCCTGGGCAACCCGGTTCGGCTCAAAGTAATCGGGCAATCCCCCGCAGGCAAGCCTTTTGCCGGGAAAATTGGGCCTGGCGAGGCTGTGCAGGTATTTACCGGAGCCCCCATCCCAAAAGGGGCCGATGCGGTGATTCGGGTGGAGGATACCCTGCGCGAGGGCGATTTTGTCTGGCTGATGAAGCCCGCCTCGGCAGCGGACATTCGCCACCAGGGCGATGATCTGGTAGAGGGGCAGACCTACCTGCACAAAGGCGACCTGCTCACGCCAGGGCGGGTGGGGCTAGCCGCTACCATGGGCTACGCCACCGTGCCGGTGGTGCGGCGGCCTCGAGTAGGCATTTTGGCTACCGGAGACGAGGTGGTCGAGCCAGGAGAACCCCTGCCTTATGGAGGGGTTTATAACTCCAACAGCTACTCTGTGGCAGGTCTGGTGGTTGAGGCGGGGGGCGAGCCCATCATTTTACCCAGGGTCTCGGATAGTGTGGAGGGCCTGCGCACTCAGCTCCAGCGGGCCGGGAGGCTCGACCTGCTCCTTACTACCGGTGGGGTTTCGATGGGGGAATACGACATCGTGCGGCGGATGCTCGAGCTCGAGGGCGAAATTCACTTCTTGAAGGTTAAAATACAGCCCGGCGGCCCCCTCTTGTTTGCAACCTGGAACGAACTACCCCTGATGGGCCTACCTGGCAACCCCGTATCGGCCATGGTAACGTTTTTACTTTTTGGGCGGCCTTTTCTTTTCAGGCTATTGGGGCGCACCGACCCCCCCCTCAGCCGGGTCAGGGCCGTGGCCGATACCCCTTTCGAGGCCAACCCCACCCGCCGGGCCTACCGCCGGGCGGTACTGCGCTGGGTCGAGGACCGTTACCACGTAAGCAGCACCGGTAGCCAGTCCAGTGCAGTGCTCCATTCGATGGCGCTGGGTAACGCGCTGGTGGTACTCGAGGCCGGGCTTTCGGCCAAGCAGGGTCAGATGGTCGAGGTGATTCCCTTTCCAGGAGCGCTTTAGGGCCTGGCGGCCTCGAGCGCCCGCAAGCGGTGCCAGAGCTCCCAGCGGCCAGTCCGCAGTAAACTTGCACCGCTTGACAAAACCTGCTCCATCCGCCACACTGCAAGGGTTGCGCTTACTTTCCGCAGGGTGCGGCCAAGCGCATGGTTCACCAAAGCCGTACATCCTACACCTCCGTACAGTCTGGACATTCGGTTCTTTCTGGGATGAGCGGCTCGAACCCTATGGGGTTGGATTCGCCCAAGCGCTTTGCGCCCCGGTGGCTTTTCAGCCCACACCCAAAAAGGACGTTTGAGATATGGAATTTTCAGCATTTCCGTTAAGGCCTGAGGTAGCTCAGGCCATCCAGGCTAAAGGTTTCTCCACCGCCACCCCCATCCAGGCTGCGGCCATCCCGCTGGCCCTCGAGGGCAAAGACGTGCTGGGCCAGGCCCGCACCGGCACCGGCAAGACCCTGGCTTTTGGCATTCCCATCGCCAACCGCCTGGATGCTGCCCGCGAGCGCGGGCGCGCCCCCAGGGCCTTTGTGCTTACCCCCACCCGCGAGCTGGCCCTGCAGGTGGCCAAAGAGTTGGAGTGGCTGGCCCCTCACCTCTCCATCACCCCCATCTACGGGGGTACCGGCTACGGCAAGCAGGCCGAAGCCCTCAAGCGCGGCACCGACGTGGTAGTAGCCACCCCAGGCCGGGCCATTGACTACCTCGAGCAGCGCGTGCTCGACCTTTCCAAGGTAGAAATCGTAGTGCTCGACGAGGCCGACGAGATGCTCTCGATGGGCTTTGAAGAAGCCGTCGAACAGCTGCTGGAGGCCACCCCGCCCACCCGTCAGACGCTGTTGTTCTCGGCCACCCTGCCCACCTGGGCGCGCCGCCTCTCGGAGCGCTACCAAAAGGCCGCCATTCACATCAACGTAATCAAGGACGAAGCCATCTCCTACGAGGAAGTAGCGATTCAGGCACCCATTCAAAACCGGATTGCGGTGCTGTCAGATCTGCTCTTTGCCTACGCCCCCGAGCGCACCATTGTCTTTACCAGCACCAAGGCCGAGTGCAACGACCTGGCCCTGGGCCTGGAGAGCCGCGCCCACAGCGCAGCGCCCATCCATGGCGACATGGGCCAGATTGACCGGGAGCGCGTGATGGAGCGCTTCCGCAGCGGAGCCGTGAGTGTGCTGGTAGCGACCGATGTAGCCGCCCGCGGGCTGGACATCCCCGAGGTAGACCTGGTGGTGCACTACCGCCTGCCCGACCAAAACGAATCGTACCTGCACCGCTCAGGCCGCACCGGACGGGCGGGGCGCTCGGGCAAGGTGGTGATTCTGTACGGCCCCCGCGAAAAGCGTGAACTCGAGAACCTCGAGCGCGAGGTCAAACGCAGCTTCAAGCGGGTTAACCCGCCCACCCCTGAAGAGGTCATGTCGGCCAAGTGGGCTGTGCTGGCCCGCCGCATCGCCAAACAGCCCGAGGCCGACAAAAAGCTCTGGCGTGAGCAGGCCGAGCGCCTGATCGCCGAAGGCGGCGTGGATGCCGTAGCCGGGATGCTGGCCCTGATTCTGGGCGGAGCCCCCACCCCCAAAAGCCTGATTACCGGCGAAGAGAACTGGGTTACGGTGAAGCTGTCGGGTTCCCGCCTCAGCGTGAACCGAGCCGTAGCGGTTCTGAAGGGCGCTGGAGCAAGCGAAATTGGTCGCGTCCGCCTCGAGGGCGAGATAGCAGCATACGTCGATATCCGCCCTGAAGACCTGGGCAAACTCGATCACTCGGCCCTGCGCGACCTGCGCCTGAGCAAAGCCAGTGAGGTTCCAGCCGAGGCCCGCCAGTCCGAGCGCCAGGGACAGGGCTTTGGCCGCAGTCAGGGTAAGCGTCAGGGTCAGGGGCGCCGCGAAGGCAGTGGTCAGCGCCACAGCCAGGGTGAGCGCCCTTTTGAAGGCCCTGAAGAGCGCCGTGAGGGCGAACGCAAGCGGGTGGTATACCGATAAACGACGTAAAAACCCAAAGCCCCCTTGAGCGAGGGGGCTTTGGCGTCAGGCTGGCAGGCGGGGACGGCGTTTGCGCGTCAGTAGCCAGATTCCAGCCACCAGCAGCAACAAAGGCAGCCCCCATTGCAGCAAGAAACCCAGCAAGCCCGCCGCCACGCCCAGGGCGCTGCCCACCACCCACAGCACCAGGCCCAGCACCAGCAATACCAGCAGCAGCGGGAACAGCATCACGCCCAGCACGGCCAGCAGCGGCAGGGCCACAATCGCCAGCACCACCCCCAATAGCGGCCCCAGCAAACCCGTGACCAGCAGGACGGCCAGAATTACCAGCAACCACCCGAGCAGTTCCATGCCTCGAGGGTAGCGCACCTGGGGGTGGGGGTCGTAAGCCCCCTTACACTTCAAAGCTCCTCGTCGCCGCCCAGCCCCTGCTTGCGGAAGCGGGCGATGATCACCGGAGCGAAGAGCGAGAGCGCCGCCAGCACCCATAACCCAATGGCAATGGGGCTGCTGAAGAGGTAGCCCACATCGCCGTTGCTGATGGTCATGGCCCGGCGCAGGTTAGTAGCCCAGCAGTCCGAACACCGCCATCAGGAGCAGATCAAAGGGTTTGTTCGTAGAGCCAATCCTACCCCACCCGTCAAGACGGCCTGGCGCCCAGCAGAATGGAGCCCTCGAGGCTTTGCAACAAGGCCTCCCTCGAGCGCTCGAGGTGTTTTTGTAAAAAGGCCGCTGCTTCCTCGGCCTGCCCTTGCTGCACCAGCTCAATCAGGTGCAGGTGGTCGCTCAGGGCCTGGTCGGCCCCCTGCGGACGGGTAATCTCCAGGTAGCGGGCCCGGTAGATGCGCTGCAAAACCTGGGCCAGCGAGGCCACCACAAAGCGGTTGCCGGTGAGCTTGGCCAGGGACAGGTGAAAATCGGTGGCCTTCTCCAGTTCGATCTCGGGGTCGAGGTCGGCCTCCACCGAGGCCAGCAGCTCCCGAAGCTGGCGGGCGTTGGGTCGCCGGGCCGCAGCCACCCGAACGATATGGCCCTCGAGCCAGTTGCGAAACTCAAAGGCCTCCTCCAGCTCGGCCAGGTCGAGGGGCGCTACGGTATAGACCCGGCCCGTACGCTGCGCCAGCCCCTCGCGGAAAAGCTGCTGAATGGCGGCCCGAATGGGCGTGCGTGAGACCGCCAAAAGCTCTTCCAGTTTGCGCTCGACCAGCGGTTCGCCGGGCCTGAGCTGTAGCGACAGGATCATCCGGCGCAGGCGACGGTAGGCTTCTTCAGTTTGCGGTGCAAGCATAGTGTATGGAAGATATGCTACCTTTTTTGGTATACCACCTCAACCCGCTGGGCTGTGCTGGCTGGACAGATTCGCCTCAACCAGAGCCAGGATTTTCTGATCCAGCCGTGATAAAGGACGGCTGGCCGGGTTCTCGCCAGCCACCCAGGGCGCTCTGTACACCTCGATGTGCAGCTTGCGGTGGGTAAACTCGTGGCGAAGGCTACCCAGCCGCTCGGCCCGCTCGAGCCCAAAGCGGGCCAGCAAACGGGCCAGGGCCCCGGGGCCTTCTTCCATCGGAACCCCCCACAGCCCCCCTAGAATCGGCCCCTGGCGCTGTTCCAGGTAAACCCCACCAGGGCCTTGCAGCACCAGCGCGGTCAGCTCGAGCCGCCTTTGTTTGCGTTCCTTGGCGCCAGGGTAACGCTCGGGCGCTGCCTGGCCCAGGCAGAAGCGGGCCACAGGGCAGCGGCCACAAGCGGGGTTTTTGGGCAGGCAGACCGTGGCCCCCAGCTCCATCAGGGCCTGATTCCAGTCGCCAGGGCTAGGGCCTTGCGACTGTGCAAGCCCAGCCATCAAGGCCTCGGCAGCCTGCTGGATTTGTCCCGCCGTAGGCTTTTCCCAGGCGTACCAGCGTGACAAAACCCGTCGCACATTGCCATCTACCGCTGCCACCGGCTCGCCAAAGGCAATCGAGGCCAGCGCAGCAGCGGTATAAGGGCCGATGCCGGGCAAAGCCCTTAGCGCGCTCGAGGTTCTGGGAAATACCCCGCCAGCAGCAACAACCTGCTGGGCCAGCCGGTGCAGGTTGCGGGCCCTGGCATAGTAGCCACAGCCCTGCCAGACTTTCAAAACATCTTCCTGGTCGGCCCTGGACAGGGCCTCGAGGCTCGGGAAACGCTCTAAAAAGCGCTCGTAATAGGGAATGGCCTGCTCGACGCGGGTCTGCTGCAACAGCACCTCCGACAGCAGCACCTTGTAGGGGTCGGTCACCCCCCGCCAGGGTAGTTTGCGCTGGTGCTGCCGGAACCATTCCAACAGCACCGTTTGAACGCTCGACATAGACCATGCGCTCCCATTTGTGCAGCCCCAGGGCGCTTCCCGGCTGACTGTGGCCCCACCTAGCCCATTAGCTGGCGGTGCACCACCATCAAACACCGGTTCTGCACCACCTGAATCCCGGCCTGTTGCAGGGCCTCGGCAAAGGCCTCGTTTGCAATGCCCGATTGCAGCCAGACCAGTTTGGGCCGGACGGCCAGAATCTCCTCCAGGTGGTCGGGCAGGGCCTCGCTACGACGAAACACCTCCACAATATCCAGGGGCACTGCCAGGTCGGTGAGCTTGCTGACCACGGGCTGGCCCCAGAGCACCTGTCCTGCATAGGCCGGATTAACCGGCAGCACGGTATAACCCTTCCGGGCCAGGTACTCGGGTACATAGAAGGCTGCTTTGGCGGGGTTGGGGTGGGCCCCCAGCACCGCGATGGTGCGGGTCTGGAGCAAAAACGCGCGCAGGTTTTCCATAGCAACTAACCTCATCACCGATTTTTACATGCCCTGGGGGCTGGCCACCGCGAGCACGCAAAAGTTCGACCATCCATAACCGTTTTGCCCCGGAAGTTTTTCCCGCCCAGCCTAGGCGAAACGTTCCGGGTGGGCTGCCCGATAAAGCCGCCAGGCGTCCCAGTCGCGGGGGAGGGCCTGCGCCTCAGCCCAGTACCAGAAGTGCATCAACAGCGAGCGGGCCGTGCGGGTCTCGTGGTAAAAGATGTCTGCCCCCAGCCCCCCAGCCTCCATCAGGCCCGAATCGTAATAGGCCTGCAGGGCAGCTTGCAGGTTATAAGGAATCTGGCGGAAGTCGGCCTGCACATGGTTTTCCCCAATTTCCACCACCACATACTGGGCCCGCACATCGCCGTTGAACGGAGCCCCCACCGCCCCGCTGTTGAGCACCAACGCCTCGCCCAGTTGGTACATGAAGGGGCGATGGGTATGCGAACCCACCAGCAGCCGCGCCGGGTAGTCTTCGCTGATTTCCGTGAGGGTACTCAGGGTCTGGTGTTCGTCATAACCTTCCCGGTAGTGGCGGGGTGAGCCGTGGGTGGCCCGTACCAACACCGGTTCCCCCAGGCCTTCGGCTTTGTCCAGCCCAAAGGTTCGTCGAGGTGCTTCGCCAATGGCAACCTGAAAAGGCAGATTACCCAGCCAGTCCAGGTGGGCCTGGGATAGCTGGGTCACCGACCAGGCGGTGGGCTCGAACAGGGGATCGGTATAAAGGTCTTTTAGAGAAGGATCGCGCTGGGCCCATTTGACCAGTAGGTCGTCGTGGTTACCCAGGGTAAACCAGAAGCCCTCGGGAGCCAAGGACTGCCCATCTTTAGAAGCGCACAGGTTGAGCAAGCGCTCGAGCACCTCGCGGTTGGAAGGCCCTCGGTTCACGATATCGCCGTTGACAATCACCAGCTGGGGCCGCACTTCCTTGAGGTCGGCCAGGACTGCCTCGAGCGCCGGCAGATTAGCGTGAATATCCGAGAGAACTGCAATACGCATAGCTTAGTTTGCCGCTGCAAAAGGGTTGCCCTGAATGGTGATAATGCCGGTTACCAAAGCCACCATCGCCAGTACACTTACCACGCTAAGGGCAACCAGCAGCATCCAGAAAAAATCCCGCAGGCCCCACAGCACAGAGGTTTTGGGGGTCTGGCGTAGCACCAGAAAGCCCACCAGCGCGATAATCCACAAAATAGCCAGAACTATCAGGGCTTTACCCACAGCTTACTCAGGGTAACAGCTAAAGCGCCCTGCAAATAGCACGGTTCCCACCATTGCGCCACTGCACACCTCTGCGAATAGAGCGCTTTTCATACGAACCCCGCCTGAATCGTTCCGTAAAAGTGGCCGCCCGGATGGGAGGCCACGTCTGTGAAAGGTGCGATAAGGGCCTTCGCAGGCAGCGCGCTCACTTGCCGTCTGAGGGGTCGGGGTTTTCTTCGCTGGGGTCGCCCTCATCTGAGCCCGCAGCACCGCTGTTGGAGGGGGGCGTGGGGGAGCGCTGCGGGCTGGGTGGTGGCGCGGGCTGGGCGGTGTTTACACTGGCCCAGGCATAGGAGGAGCGCAGCAGATCCAGGTCTTTTTGATCCACCACCCCGTCGCCATTAAGGTCGCCCTCGAGCTTGGGGGCCTGGAGCTGGGCTGGGGCTGCTAGCTGGGGCTGGACTGCTCCTGGCGGGTTGGGCTGCGCCTGCCCAGGTTGGGGAGGCTGTGCCTGTCCAGGTTGGGGAGGCTGCGCTTGTCCAGGTTGGGTGGATTCGGTTGGGTTGGGGGGCGCAGCCAGA
>Ga0272446_1005084_pt1 | contig 14820 bp, 16 predicted proteins | sample YNPCB0061_FD_194587 | JGI IMG/M metagenome (GOLD analysis project Ga0272446, IMG submission 194587) | Hot spring microbial mat communities from Yellowstone National Park, WY, United States - YNP-CB-006-1 | ecosystem: Environmental > Aquatic > Thermal springs > Hot (42-90C) > Sediment | place...
GCGAGCCCTGATGGGCGCGATTTGCGGCGCGGCCATCCTGGCCGGCGCGGCGCAGGCGCAAGCGCAAGCGCCGCAGTGGAACATCCAGGCTGTGACACAGCCATCGCCGGCCATGTGGCTAGGGTTGTCGGGGCCGCGCGGCCTGTCGGCAACGATCGTCGAGCGGCTGACCGCGCTGGTTCCGGGGATCCTGGCGCGGCCGGATCTGATGGCGCGGTTCCAGGACGTACAGACCCTGCCAAGGGAGCCGACCCTGATCGGGGACGCCTTCGTGGCCCTGATTCGCGAGCAGTTCGAGCACTGGCGCGCCGTGGCGCGCGCGGCGAACATCGAGGTGACCTGAGCGGGACGAGCTGCAGGGAGTTCGGGGATTGTCCAGCAAACAGGGTGCAATACGCTGAGGCGCGCTGCCGCCGCCGCGCCGAAAAGCCCCATCACAAGCCGAGATAGGCTTCGCGCACGCGCGGATCGTGCAGCAGCGCGCGCCCCGTGCCAGCATGCGCGATGCGTCCGGTCTCCAGCACATAGGCGCGATCAGCGATCGAGAGCGCGGCGGCGGCGTTCTGCTCCACCAGCAGCACAGTCATCCCTTGGCCGCGCAGCCGCACCACCGCCTCCAGGATTTGATCGACCAGAAGCGGAGCGAGGCCCATCGAGGGCTCATCGAGCAGCAGCAGGTCGGGGCGCGCCATCATCGCGCGTCCGATCGCGAGCATTTGCTGCTGGCCGCCGGACAGGCCGCCCGCCGGTAATGCGCGCTTCTCCGCCAATGCCGGAAACAGCGCATAGACTTCGCGCAGCGACGCCTCGGTCTCGGCGCGGCCGCGCCGGAAGGTGCCGAGGCGGAGATTGTCCTCGACCGTGAGAGGGGCGAAGACCTGCCGGCCCTCCGGCACCTGGACGATGCCACGCGCCACGCGGGCATGCGGCGGTAGCGCCTCGATGGCCACCCTGTCGTGAAGGATGCGGCCTGCGGTGATCGGATGCACGCCGGAGATCGCGCGCAGCAGCGTCGTCTTGCCGGCGCCGTTCGCGCCGATGAGGGCGACGATCTCGCCGGCCGCCACCTCGAAGTCGACGCCCTTCACCGCCTCAATGCGGCCGTAGCCGCTGCGCAGCCCTTCAACCCGCAGCATCTGCGGCCTCGGCTCCGTGCCGGCCGAGATAGGCGGCGATCACCTCCGGATCGGCGCGCACCTCCTCTGGCCGCCCCTGAGCGAGCATGCGGCCGTGGTTGAGCACAAGGATGCGGTGCGAGATGCGCATGACGAGCTTCATGTCGTGTTCGACCAGCACCACCGTGGTGCCACGCTCGGCGATCACCGCGATCAGCCGGTCGATTTCCTCGGTCTCGACCGGGTTACAACCGGCCGCCGGCTCGTCGAGCAGCAGCACGCGCGGCTCGGCGGCCAGCGCGCGCGCGATCTCCAGGCGTTTCAGAGCGCCATAGGGAAGGCTGCCGGCCGGATCGCGGGCCCGCTCGGCGAGGCCGACAAAGGCGAGGAGTTCGCGCGCTCGCTCGCGTGTCGCTCTGTTCTGGCGCGAGACCCATGGGAGATGGAGAAGCGAGCCGAGCAGGCCCTGCCGCTCGCGCAGGTGCCGACCCACCATCACGTTCTCTTCCGCCGTCATGCGGAAGAACACCTGCAGGTTCTGAAAGGTGCGCGACAGCCCGCGCGCGGCAAGCAGATGCGGCGGCAGGCCGGTCACATCCTCGCCGCCGAGCGTCACCCCCCCCTCGCCTGCGCGATACAGCCCGGAGATGATGTTGAACAGGGTCGTCTTGCCGGCGCCGTTCGGGCCGATGATCGAGAATACCTCCCCGGGTCCGGCCGCGAAGGAGACGCCGTCGAGCGCGCGCAGCCCGCCGAACGAGATGCCGATGCGATCAACGGCGATCACGCTCATGCGGCCCGCCGTGCGATCAGCGCGGCCAAGCCCGGCACGATCCCCTGGCGCAGGAAGATCATGAACAGGATGATGAGAAGCCCTAGGACCGCCTGTTCGTAATCATGGAACATGATCAGCGCCTGTGGTAGGATAGTCAACACGGCGGCGCCGACCACCGCGCCCAGGCAGGATCCCATGCCGCCGATCACCACCATCGTCACCAGCTCGATCGAGTGCAGGAAGTCGGCCGTCTGCGGAGTGACGAAGCGGTTGAAAAGCGCGAGCAGACCGCCAGCCAGCGCGGCATAGACGGCCGCGATCACGAACACCGCAAGCTTGGCGCGCGCCACGTCGATCCCGGCCACCGCCGCCGCCACCTCGCTATCGTGCAGGGCGCGCAGCGCCCGTCCGGTCGGACTGTCCTCGAGGTTGAGCGCCACCAGCACGCCGAGGAGAAGCGTGACACCGGTGATCCAGTACCAGGTCTCGGCACCGACGACGCGCCAGCCGAACAGCACGAGCCGCGGCACCTCGATGCCGTCCGGACCGCCGGTGATCGCCACCTCGCTGGTCAGCACGAGCCAAATCAGGATACCAAGACCGAGCGTCGCGACCGCGAGGTAATGGCCGCGCAGACGCAGGATCGGCCGCCCGACGGCGAGCGCGAGCAGCGCGGCGAGGAGGAGGCCGACGACAAGCGATACCAGCGGATCAAGCCCGAAATGTCGCGGACCGAGCGCAACCGCATAGGCGCCGATACCGACGAAGCCGGCGTGTCCGAGGCTCACTTGACCGGCCAAGCCCATCAGAAGGTTGAGGCCGACTGCCGCCAGCGCGCTGATCCAGACGAGTGTCGCGATGCGGAAGTAGAAGCTCGAGGGAAACACGAGCCACAGCGCGACAAGGACCAGTGCGAGCCCGGCTACGGTGGCACCGCGCGAGGTGAGCCAGCCGGGCGCCATCAGACGCGCTCCACGGCGCGGCGCCCGAGCAGCCCCTGCGGCAGCACGAAGAGCACGCCGAGGATGACCAGGAACGCTACCGCATCCTTGTAGGTGGAGGAGACAAAGCCGGCGGCAAGCGATTCGAGCAGGCCCAGAGCAAGCCCGCCCACCACCGCGCCGACCGGGTTGCCCATCCCGCCCAGCATGGCTGCAGCGAAACCCTTGAGCGCGAGCAGCGTGCCGACCGCGAAGCTGGTCAGCGTGATCGGCGTGATCAGGATACCGGCGATGGCGCCGATCGCGCCGGAGATGCCGAAGGCCAGCGCAAGCACGAGCCCGGTGTCGATGCCGACGAGGCGCGCCGCGAGGCGGTTGGCGGCGGTGGCTCGCACTGCCTTGCCGAGCAGCGTGCGCTCCATGAATAGCCAAAGGGCGAGGACGATCACCGAAGCCCCACCCAGCACCCACAGACTCTGCGGCAGGATGGAGGCGCCCAGGACGCGGATCGGCTCGTCGCCCGAGAAGGCAGGCAGGGCATGAAACTGCCGGTCGAACACGATCTGGGCAACACCCCGGATCAGGATCGAGGCACCGATGGTGATGATGATCAGCGTCACCGCCGAGGCGCCGCGGGCGGGCTCGATCGCCAAGCGATGCAGCGCGAGGCCGGTGACGACCGCAACCGCGATGGCGAGCAGGGCGGCGAGCGGCAGCGGCACCCCGGCGGCGACCGCGAAGACCGTGACCATCCCGCCGAGCATGACGAACTCGCCCTGGGCGAAGTTGATCACGTCGGAGGCGTTGTAGATTAGCGTGAAGCCGAGCGCGACGAGGGCGTAGACAGCGCCCACCGTCAGACCCGAGAACACGAACTGTAGGAGCTGGTCGATTGCTGGCTCCGGCATGCGGGGCGCCTCGGCGCTCCATCGGCTCAGTCGAGCAGGCGCCAGTTGCCGTCCCGGATCTCCACCATGCGGAACGCGGAGATATCGAGACCCATGTGATCGGTCGGGCTCATATTCACCACCCCGCCGGTGCCGACGAAGCCGCGTGTCTGGCGGATCGCGTCGCGGATCCGCACGCCATCCGTGCTGCCGGCGCGCCTGATCGCCTCCACCAAGATCATCAGCCCGTCATAAGCGTGGCCGCCGAAGGTGCTGACCGGCTGGTTTTGCGTGCTCTCGTAGAATTGGCGGTACTCCATGACCACGCGCTTCTGGGGGTCGTTGTCCGGAAGCTGCTCGGCGACCAGCAGCGCGGCAGCCGGCAGCCGCACGCCTTCCGCGGCAGGGCCGGCAAGCTCGATGAAGCTGCGCGAGGCGACGCCGTGGCTCTGGTACAGCGGCACGCCCATGGCGAGCTGGGCGAAGTTGCGGGTGACAATCGCCGGGCCCTGGCCAAAATCGGCATTGATCACCGCCTGCACGCCACCAGGGGCGTTGCGGATGCGCGTCAGCTGCGGCGTCATGTCGGTATCGCCTGGGCCGTAGCGCTCGTCGGCGACCATGGTGATGCCGAAAGTCGGCGCGACACGCAGACATTGGATACGCATCGAGGCGCCGAAGCCACCGGTGCCGCTGATCAGCCCGACCCGTGTCAGGCCCCGCCGCCGCAGGTCCTCGAAGATCCTCTCGCATGCCATTCGATCGGTGTGCGGCGTCTTGAAGGTGAAGGGCCTGACCGGCTCGATGATCTCGATGCCGCCGGCAAGGCTGATGAACGGGATTCGCGCTTCCTCGAACACCGGAATCATCGCCATCGTCGTCCCGGTGGTAGTGCCGCCGACCATCGCGACCACCCGGTCGTCCTCTACCAGGCGGGTGGCGAAGGTGCGGGCGCGATTGGCGTCTCCGCCATCGTCATAGAGGACGAGCTCAAGCCGACGGCCGAGCACGCCGCCGGCCTGGTTGATGTGGTCGACGTAAAGGCGCAGGGTGCGCGCCTCGGGATCGCCGAGGAATGAGGCGGGCCCGGTCACCGACAGCACGGCACCGATGCGGATTGGCGCCTGTGCGGCAGCGGACAGGGGGGCGATGGCGAGCGTCGCCGCCCCGAGCAGTAAAGCCGAGAACAGTCTCCTGGACATCGTCTTATCTCCCTTTCTCGCGCGTGTGGCTCATGTCCCACGCATCTGTTTCATGCCGCGAGCGGCCGCCGCAGGGTGCCGACGCGGAAGCGGTTGGCGACGAAGGCGCTGTCGGTCAGGCAGGCATTGCCCGCCGGGTTCAGCCCGCTGACGTGATAGTCGCTGAAGGCGGCGGACTGGTTGATGTAGACCCCCTCGGTGAGATTCACTGACAGCGACGCCCCGGCCCGCGCGAAGGCATCGGCGGCGCGGGCAATGAAGGCTTCGTCGGTCGCGTAGACGGCGGCGGTGATGGCACCGCGGCCGTGCGCCGAGTCGGCGGCGCGGGCAAGCGCGTCGTCGGCGTCGCGGCAACGGATGAGGAAGGCGATCGGCCCAAAACGCTCCTCGCGATAGGCGGCCTCGTCTTCGGCATCGACGGCGACGAGCAGCGGGGTTGCCGTGCGCGCGGAGCCCGCATCGGGAAGCGGCGCGCTGTCGCGCACGACCCGGCCGAGGCGTCGTGCCGCCGCGATCCGCTCGAGCGTGGCCGGGCTGGCGATCGCGCCGAGCACGCCGGCAGCGCGCGCCGGATCGGCAAGTAGGGAGTCGATCGCCTGCACGAGGCCGGAAGCAACCTCGTCGAAGCTCTTCGCGCCCTCGTTGGTGGCGATGCCGGCGGCAGGCACGAACAGGTTCTGCGGCGCGGTGCACATCTGGCCGGAATAGAGCGAGAGCGAGAAGGCGAGATTGGCGCACATGCCGCGGAAATCCGGGCTACTGGCAATCACGACCGGATTGACGCCGGCCTCCTCGGTAAACAGCACGGCATCGCGCACATGTTCGCGCAGCCAGCGCCCGAAGGTCGGGCCGCCGGTGTAGTCGACGATACCGATAGCGGGATGAGTGGCGAGACTGGCGGCGATCGGCGCCTCGGCGGTGTCGGGGGCGAGCTGCACCACATCCACAGGGAAGCCTGCCTCGCGCAGCACGGTCCGCGCGATGCGGACAGTAAGCGCGAGCGGAAGGATGGCGTTCGGATGCGGCTTGACGATCACCGCGTTCCCAGTGGCGAGCGAGGCGAAGAGGCCGGGGTAGCCGTTCCACGTCGGGAATGTGGAGCAGCCGATCACCAGCCCGATGCCGCGCGGCACGATCCGCCATTCCTTGCCGAGCAGGATCGCCGGCACCTTGCCTTGCGGCTTCTCCCACCGCGCTGCCTGCGGGATGCGGGTCATCTCGTCAAAGGCGTAGGCCACCGCCTCCAGGCCTCGGTCCTGGGCGTGCGGTCCGCCGGCCTGGAAGGCCATCACGAAGGACTGGCCGGTGGTATGCTGGATGGCGTTGGCCATCAGGAAGGACTCGCGGTTGAGCCGCGCGAGGATCTCCAGGGCAACGCCCGCCCGAGTCTGCGGCGTGGCGGTCGCCCAGGGCGTTCCGGCGCGCTGCGCCGCCGCGATCAGGCTCGCGACGTCGCGCCTTGGGTAGGTGATGCCGAGCGGAAAGCCGTAGGGCGAGACCTCGGCACCGATCAGCGCACCATCGCTCTCCTGGTCGAGCGGGAAGGGCTTGCCGAGCAGGGCCTTGAACGCCGTTTCGCCGTCTTCGCGCGCGGTCTCGCCGTAAATGCGGCCGGAGGGGGTTTCCGGGTAGGCGCTCCAGTAGCCGCGCGTGCGGCAGGCGGTGATCGCGGCGTCCAGCGTGGCGCGATGCGCAGCGAAGAAGTCGGTCATGTCCTCCCCTCCTGCCGGGCCGTGTTGACGCCGTTCATATCCGAATGAATAATTGAACGGTCGGCCGGTGAAAAGCAAGGGGGCGTCGCAGGGTGCCGCGACGCGGAGGGGAAAGGGGGGGGATGACGGAAACCGTTGTGGCGGAGCGACACCCGGGCTGGCGGCGACTCCTGCTGAACCGGCCGGAGCGCCTCAACGCCTTCGACCCTGCGATGCTGGCTGCGCTGAGCGCGGCTCTTGACGACGCCGAGGCCGACCCGTCCTGTCGCGCCGTGGTGCTGACCGGCGCTGGCCGCGCCTTCAGCGCCGGCCAGGATCTCGACGCGGTGCGGGCAGAGGTCGATCTCGGCCATGTGCTGGAAGAGGGGTGGAACCCGCTCATCCGTCGCCTGGCAGGGCTCGCTGTACCTACGGTGGCAGCGGTGAACGGCATCGCCGCCGGTGCCGGCGCGGCCCTTGCGCTGGCCTGCGACATCATCCTCGCCGGGCGCTCGGCCAAGTTCCTGATCGCCTTCGCGCGGATCGGCCTGGTGCCGGACAGCGGCGCGACCTGGCAGCTGCCGCGGCTGATCGGGTCGGCGCGCGCGCGCGCTCTGGCCATGCTTGGCGAGCCGGTGAGCGCCGAGCAGGCGGAGTCCTGGGGGCTCGTCTGGAGGGCGGTCGAGGATGAGGCGCTCGCCGGCGAGGCGGCGACATTGGCTGAGCGTCTGGCCAGCGGACCGACCGCCGCGCTGGTCGCCACCCGCGCCGCGCTCGCCGCCGGCGCCGCTCTCTCGCTCGAAGCGCAGCTAGACCGCGAGCGCGACCTTCAGCGGGCCGCCGGCACCCATCCGGACTACGCCGAAGGGCTCGCCGCCTTCGCCGAGAAGCGCCCCCCTCGGTTCGGTCCGCGGGCATGAGCGCCGCCGCCGTCGCCGCCGCCATGTGGGCCGAGGACCATGCCTCGCGCGGGCTCGGCATGACGCTCGATCACGCGGCCGAGGGCCGCGCCGTGCTGTCGATGCCGGTGACCGCCGCGATGGTCAACGGCCATGGCATCTGCCACGGCGGTTTCATCTTCGCCCTCGCCGACAGCGCCTTCGCCTTCGCCTGCAACTGGACCGACGAGCGCACGGTCGCCGCGCACTGCGCGATCACCTACCTGCGTCCCGCCAAGCTCGGCATGCGGCTGACCGCGGAGGCGATGGAGATGGTCCGCCTCGGCCGCTCGGGCGTCACCGATGTCACGGTGCGCGACGAGACCGGCGCGGTGATCGCGCTGTTCCGCGGCCATTCGCGCATGATCGGCGGGCGGATCACCAAAGAGGGAGGAGAACGCGATGACGGTTGAGGAGGGAGGCGCATGAGCGCGCCTTCGACGAAGCGTGCAGGGCTCGCGCCGCGGCCCGGCGAGCTCGATCCAATCGAGACAGCCAGCCGCGACGAGATCGCGGCCTTGCAGCTGACGCGGCTGCGGTGGTCACTCCGTCACGCCTACGACAACGTGCCGCACTACCGCGCCCGCTTCGATGCGGCCGGCGTCCATCCCGACGACCTGCGCACGCTTGCCGACCTTGCCCACTTCCCCTTCACCACCAAGGATGATCTGCGCGCCGCCTACCCGTTCGGCATGTTCGCGGTGCCGCGCGAGCGGGTGGTGCGCATCCACGCGTCCTCCGGCACCACCGGCAAGCCGACCGTGGTGGGCTATACGGCGCGCGACATCGACATCTGGGCCGAGGTCGTGGCGCGCTCGGTCCGCGCCTCCGGCGGTCGTCCCGGAATGATCGTGCATGTCGCTTACGGCTACGGCCTGTTCACCGGCGGGCTCGGCGCGCATTACGGCGCCGAGCGCCTGGGCTGCACGGTCGTGCCGGTCTCCGGCGGGATGACCGAGCGCCAAGTCACTCTGATTGAGGATTTCCGCCCCGACATCATCATGGTGACCCCCTCCTACATGCTGGCGATCCTCGACGAGTTCCGCCGCCAGGGGCGGGACCCGTGCGCGTGCTCGCTCAGGGTCGGCATCTTCGGCGCGGAGCCGTGGACGAACGCGATACGCGCCGAGATCGAGGAGGCGTTCGACATGCATGCGCTCGACATCTACGGCCTGTCGGAGGTGATCGGACCCGGCGTCGCCAACGAGTGCGTCGAGACCAAGGACGGGCTGCACATCTGGGAAGACCACTTCTATCCCGAGATCATCGACCCGGAGACGGGCCGCGTCCGGCCCGACGGCGAGCTTGGCGAACTGGTCTTCACCACCCTCACGAAGGAGGCGCTGCCGGTCATCCGCTACCGCACGCGCGACCTGACCCGGCTGCTGCCTGGTACGGCGCGGACGATGCGGCGGATGGAGAAGGTGACCGGCCGCTCCGACGACATGATCATCCTGCGCGGCGTGAATGTGTTCCCTTCCCAGATTGAGGAACAGATCCTTCGGGTCGACGGACTCGCGCCGCATTATCAGATCATCCTCACCCGTAACGGGAGGCTCGATGCGATGACGGTTCGCGTAGAGGCGGAACCCGGCTTCGTGGGCGAGGAGCAGCGCGCTGCTCTGGCGAAGCAGCTCGTCCACCATGTCAAGAGCGTGATCGGCGTCTCGACCGGCGTCGAGGTGGTGGATCCGGGCGCGATCGAGCGGTCGACCGGCAAGGCGAAGCGCGTGGTTGATCGCAGGGCGAAGGGCTAGTGCGGTGGCGCGCACCCGCGCGGCCGACTACGAGGCGAAGCGCACTCACCTCTTGCGCACCGCGGCCTCATTGTTCGCCCGCCACGGCTACGACCGCACCTCCCTTGCGATGATCGCTGTCGCCGCCGGGGTGTCCAAGGGGCTCGTGTATCACTACTACTCCGACAAGAACGCGGTGCTCGCCGACATCATCCGTCGACACCTCGCCGAGCTGATCGAGACGCAGACCGCCGCCGCAGCGAAGGACGGTCGCTCGCCGGAACGCCGGCTCGCCGACATGGCGACCGCGCTGCTTGCGGCCTACCGCGATGCCGATGCGGAACACCAGGTGCAGGTCGCGCACCTGTCCCTCCTGCCGGAGCCGGTGCAGCGCGAGCTCAAGGACATGGAGCGCGTGCTCGTCTCGCTGTTTGCCGACGCGCTGGCCGCCGTCGCGCCACCGCTTGCCGGCGACCGCCGCCTGCTCAAGCCGCTCACGATGAGCCTGTTCGGCATGCTGAACTGGGCCTTCCTCTGGTACCGCGAGGACGGCGCGATGACGCGGGCGGAGTACGCGGAACTGGCGGCCCATTTGGTCGTGCTCGGCGCCCGCGACGCGGCCGGACTTCCGGTGACGGGCGGCGAGGGAGCCTCCGTCGTCGCGGCGCTGGCACCCGTCGGCGCTCAGACCGCGTCGTAGTCCACGGCGATGACGGGTGTCCTCGGCCGGCTCTGGCAGGTGAGCACGAAGCCAGCTTCGATCTCCCAAGGCTGCAGCGAGTAGTTGGTGTCCATCGCCACCTCCCCTTCCGTGACGCGTGCGCGGCAGGTGCAGCACATGCCGCCGCGGCAGGACCACGGCACGTCGATGCCGGCGCGCAGCCCCGCCTCCAGCACCGTCTCGCCTTCCGCCATGGGCAGTTCACGGGTCACGCCGTCGAGGGTGAGGCGCAGCCGGGCCACGGCCGCAGCATCGGCGTCAATCCGAAGCGGCGAGCGGGGGAGCGTGCCTTCGGCCGTGGTGAAGCGTTCGACATGGATGCGCTCCGGCGATACTCCAAGCCTCGTCAGCGCGGCGACGGCTGTCTCCGGCAGGCCGACGGGGCCGCAGATATAGGCGGAATTGACGTGATGCGGCTTGATGAGCCCGGGTAGCAGGGCGCCGAGCCGCTGCTCGTCCAGCCGGCCGTGCAGCGCCGCGAGTTCGGACGCCTCCCGCGAGAGCACATGCAGCACGGTGAAGCGGGCAAGATGGCGGTCCTTCAGATCATCGAGCTCGCCGCGGAACATCACCTCGGGCGTGCTGCGATTGCCGTAGACCAGCACGAAGCGGCTGTTCGCCTCGCGCGAGAGGAGGGAGCGCGCGATCGCCAGGATCGGCGTGATCCCCGAACCCGCCGCGATTCCGACCACCGTGCGCACGACGGCCGGGTCGGGCCGGAACACGAAACCACCTTGCGGCGGCATGGCCTCCAGCACGTCTCCGGGTGCCAGGGCTGTGGTGGCCCAGGTCGAGAAGCGCCCGCCTGGGACGCGCTTGATACCGATACGCAGCACGCCATCATCAAGGCCCGCGCAGATGGAATAGCTGCGCCGCAGCTCCTCGCCGCCGATCCTGCGCCGTACCGTCAGATATTGGCCTGGCAGGAAACCGAATAGGGCATTGGTCTCGGGCGGGGGCTGCAGCGTGACCGCGACCGCGTCCTCGGTGAGCCGTTCCACCTGTATGACACGCAACGGATGGAAGCGCGTAGCGGTCAGCGCGGTCATCGTCGCGCCCTCCTCAGTGGCATTTGAAGTAGTCGAACGGCTCCCCGCAGCTGCGGCAGCGCCAGAGCGCCTTGCAGGCGGTGGAGCCGAACTCTGAGAGCTTCTCGGTGTCAGAGGCGCCGCAATGTGGGCAGATGATCGCCTCATCCGCGCCGAACAGCGCGCGACGTCCTCCGCCCGGTGCCGGAGGCGCGATACCCGACCGCCGCAGCGCCTCGCGGCCCGCCGGCGTGATCCAGTCGGTGGTCCAGGCCGGTGCCAGCACGAGCTTCACCCGCGGCCGGCCGAGGCCTGCCGCCTCCACTACCGCTTCGATCTCGTGCGCGATCAACCTCATCGCCGGACACCCGGAGTAGGTCGGGGTGATGTCGATCTCGACCACGCCGTCCGCACCGAGGCGCACGTCGCGCAACACCCCGAGATCAGTGATCGACAGCGCCGGGATCTCCGGATCGACCACACGCCCCGCAGCGGCGCGCGCAGCCGCAAGGAGGTGCTCGTGCTCGGTCACCGTCACCATGTCGCCCCCGGATAGGCGCGTTGCAGATGCTGCATCACCGCCAGCAGGTGGCCCAGATGCTCGGTGTGGCGGCCCGAACGGCCGCCAGAGTGCATCCAGCACTCCGCAGGGCGGGCCAGTCCCGCCTCAGCGAACACGCGATTCACCGCAGCCTCCCAACGTGGGCGGAGATCAGCCGGGTCGGGCAGGACGCCCGCCTCGATCAGGGCGCGGTCGGCTACGTCCGCCTCGAACAGTTCGCCCGTGTATGGCCAGAGCGCCGCAAGCGCCTCCCGCATGCGTCGGCCGCTCTCGACGGTCCCATCGCCGAGGCGGATCACCCATTCACCGGCGTGGCGGAGGTGGTACGCGGCCTCCTTTTCGGCCTTGGCCGCGATGGCGGCGAGGGTGGCGTCACGCGAGCCGCTCGCTGCCTTCCAGAAGGGCTGGTCGCGAGCGGCGAGCAGAAGGAGGCGCAGGATGGTGAAGGCGAAATCGCCCTTCGGCAGTTCCGCCATCAGCAGGTTACGATACTGCGGCGCGTCGCGCAGATAGGCGAGGTCGTCCTCGGTCCGTCCGGCGTCCTCGACCTCGGCCGCATAGGCGTAGAGCGCGCGCGCTTGGCCGAGCAGGTCGAGGGCGATGTTGGCGAGCGCGAGATCCTCCTCCAGCATCGGCGCGTGACCACACCATTCCGATAGTCGGTGCGCATGGACGAGCGCGGTGTCGGCGAGGCGAAGGAGGCCGAGACTGAGTGGAGTCTCGGCGACGGCGATCGTCGTCATGTCATCATCCTCCCCTGCGGCCGGTGGCGCTTGACATGATCAGCCCGGTCACATGTGCCCGACCTCGTCCGGCACCGTGTAGAAGGTCGGGTGCCGGTACGGCTTGGAGGCCGTCGGTTCGAAGAGCATGTCCTTCTCGGCAGGGTCGGAAGCGACGATCGCCGCCGAGGGCACGACCCAGATCGAAAGCCCTTCGCCCCGCCGCGTGTAGGTGTCGCGCGCTGCCTGCAGCGCCATCTCGGCATCGGCGGCATGCACACTGCCGACATGGCGATGCGCGAGCCCCGTGCGGGCGCGGATGAAGACCTCCCAGAGCGGCATCGGCGTCTCGGCCATGGTGGTCACTCCGCGGCGATCTTCTCAGCAGCGGCACGGCTCTGCCGCTTCGCGGCATGGGCGAGCGCGGCCTCGCGCACCCAGGCACCGTCGTCATGCGCGCGGCGGCGGGCTTCCAGCCGCTCGCGGTTGCAGGGGCCGTGGCCGGCCAGCACGCGGCGGAACTCCTCCCAGTCGATCGCGCCGAAGTGCCAGTGGCCAGTCGCTTCGTCGAAGCGGAGTTCTGGATCAGGGAAGGTCAGCCCGAGGAAGAGGCCCTGCGGCACGGTGGCGTCGACGAACTGCTGGCGAAGTTCATCGTTCGTGAAGCGCTTGATCTTCCAGCGCATCGACTGCGCGGTGTGAGCGCTTTCGGCATCCGGCGGACCGAACATCATCAGCGCCGGCCACCACCAGCGGTTCAGCGCGTCCTGCGCCATCGCTTTCTGGGCCGGAGTACCGCGACAGAGCGTGAGCATGAGCTCGTAGCCCTGGCGCTGGTGGAAGCTCTCCTCCTTGCAGATCCTGATCATCGCCCGCGCGTACGGGCCGTAGGAGGTGCGGCAGAGCGGGATCTGGTTCATGATGGCCGCGCCGTCCACCAGCCAGCCGATGGCACCGATATCGGCCCAGGTGAGCGTCGGATAGTTGAAGATCGAACTGTATTTCGCCCGGCCCGACAGGAGCTGCCCCACGAGTTCCTCGCGCGTCACGCCGAGCGTCTCGGCAGCGGCGTAGAGATAGAGCCCGTGGCCACCCTCGTCCTGCACCTTGGCCAGCAGCGCCGCCTTGCGGCGCAGGGACGGCGCGCGGGTGATCCAGTTGCCTTCGGGCAGCATGCCGACGATCTCGGAGTGGGCGTGCTGGCTGATCTGGCGGATCAGCGTGCGGCGATAGCTCTCGGGCATCCAGTCGTTGGGCTCGATGCGCTCCTCGGCGTCGATGCGTGCCTGGAAGCGGGCAAGGCGCCCGGCGTCCTCATGGGCGACGGGATCGGCGTCGGCTTGGTTGAGCGCCTGGGTGTACATCTGCTGCCTCCCTTCCGTGTCGGAACACATAACAGAAAGCCGAGCTTTGTGGCAAGTTCTGTAACATGTTGCCGCTCAGGCGACGTCGAGATCGCCGAAGCGCATCCGCAGCGCACGATCCGGCGGCGGGAGAGGGCCGGTCTCGGCGACGGCATGCGCATCGAGCCAGGCTTCCGAGGGGCCGAGCAGGCGGTGCCAGATCCGAGCGCACAGGGCGCGGGTTGCTGGTTGCGGCCAGTGGGGCGGCAGGAGCGCTGACGGAAGGAGGGGGTCACGCAATACTGCCCGACGGTAGTCGTGGATCAGCAGCACGCGGGCGACCAGGGCGACAAGCGGTTCCGGGGCAGGCGACGCGCCGGCCTTGGCCCAGACCTCGATGAAGTGCCGGTAGCGCTCCGCCACTTCGCCGAGCGGCCAAGCAAGACTGGCCAGCGCAGCGGCGTCGGCGGGGTGCGGGGTGGCGGTGAGCCGCAGCGCGCCGGCAAGCGGAGGCGGGGCGGTACCAGCCGGGGCCATGAACACACCCGGGGCAAGGCCGCCAAACCCAGCCGCTGCAAGGGCGTCGCGCGCCGCCTCGCGCGGGGTGTCCCGGCCGAGCACGACGATCTCGACACCGCCGTCCCCACGCTGGGGGGGGGGGCCGTAGATGCGCCGGGTTGCCTCGGCGAAGGTTTGTGCTCCTTTCGCAGCGAGCCGGTAGAAGCTGCTTCGGCCGATCCGCCGGCGCTCCAGCCAGCCGTCCGCCGCCAGCCGGGATACGGCGGTGCGCACCACGCCCTCGCCGATGCCGAGCGCCTCCATGATCGCCAGCAGCGAAGCAAGAGCGAGCGTTCCGCCGCGTGGCGCGATCACATCCCCGTAGAGAGTGATGATCAGGGAGCCGGTACGGTGCGGGCCGGCATGTAGGGCACCAAGACGCGGGGCAAGCCAGTCTGGCGGGTCGATCACAGCAGGGCTGGGATGCCACGGCAGGGATCGAGAGGAAAGGGGCGCGGCACCTGCGACCCGACAACGCCTAGGCTCAGGACTCATTGATTGAGCCAGAAGGTGACGGTTGCGGCGAGGGTGATGGCTGCGAGGAAGGTGTGAGCGCATCGGTCGTAGCGCATGGCGATGCGCCGCCAGTCCTTGAGCCTGC
>Ga0272446_1005086_pt1 | contig 14818 bp, 13 predicted proteins | sample YNPCB0061_FD_194587 | JGI IMG/M metagenome (GOLD analysis project Ga0272446, IMG submission 194587) | Hot spring microbial mat communities from Yellowstone National Park, WY, United States - YNP-CB-006-1 | ecosystem: Environmental > Aquatic > Thermal springs > Hot (42-90C) > Sediment | place...
AATTGAAGCCGCGGAGTGGAATCGCGGGCGTGGTGAAAATGAAATCTTGCACATCAGAAATCGGAATGGCGTTGTTCTCAAAGCGACGGTTTATCCAATTTTCCGTGCCGCCGATGAAGAACTTTTGCGGTGTTGGTCCGAAACTCGTTGCGCCTGAAAAACGCATCACAAATGAGTAGTAGCCGCCCAAGTCGTAGTATCGGCGATAGTCGGCGAGAATCGTCCCGAAACTGATACGGCTGAGGGTCGTGCCTGAAAAACTGACTGCCCAGCGTGAGCCGTCAATCGGCGAATAAAGGAACGGGCGCGAATCGTCGTGTGTGAAAGTGATGGAGGGATAAATGAACGAGACATTATCATTGCCAAACCCGCCATCAAGATTTTCTTTGGAGAGCGTCAGATAGCCTGCGCTGAAATCTATCCGATTAAATCGCGAAATCGGATATGAAAGTCCAAGCGTTGCCCCATACACGCGGAATCGGAAAAAGTTCACAAAGTTGGGATTAACAGGGTCTAAAATACCCAAGAAGCGCGCCGTGTGGTAAGCACTGATGCTGTAATCAATGCGTTCAGGCAAGTAGGCATAAGTAATGCCGTAGTTGCTGTTTTGAAGGTCAAATTGCAGGTTGGTAAAAATGCTGAGTTGGTGATTGCCTAAAAGGTCGCTGAATGCGAAAATGCCAGAGCCTTGTGCGCCCCAAACTGCGTCGTAACTCGCGCCACCATAAACAATATCGGGCGTGAAATTGACCTTGTATCGACGCACGCGATATTCTCCGCTTTCATCAACATTTTTTTTCGGGGGCTTCTTTGATGGGGCATTTTCTTCGCGCTTCTCTTTGGCGGCGTTGAAAGTTTGAACTAATCCTCTATCAAAGACGAAGGTTTTGACATCAACAGGCGGCGCGGAAGCAACTTTGGTTGTATCGCTTGTGGGTCCCTTTGCGGAGCGTGGGGCAAGGCTATCGCGCTCTGCCGTTGAGTCAGAACCGGTGAGATTAACAAAGTCAGCAACGGACGCTGACGGCAAGGTCGCAGTGGCACTGTTGAAAATTGATGCGGTCGGAACATTCCTCAATTTATCTAATCCCGTAACGGCGTAGAACTTGTTGCGCTGAACTTCAATATGCTGTTTTCCCCAATTGGTTGGTTCAAGTGTGCCATCAGGTTGAACATCTTTTGGACGTCGCTCAAAGGGCGTGCGAAGCATGAAGACATCAAATCCCGCATAATCCAGACCGACACCCAAGAGTTTCGTGCCATCGCGCGAAATGGAAATTTGCCGTATGCCTGAAAGCAAATTCGTAACAGGACGCACCTTCGCCACTTGCCCTGAATCCGTTTTGTATGAAGCGAGCGGCTGATTAAGGTCTAATTGCATTTCGTAGAGATTATAGACTCCATTTGCATCGGAAACGAACAGCATTTTTTTGTCATCAGGCGAAAGCACGGGCGAAGTTTCGTCAATACCTTGTGTCGCAGTGAGTCGGCGCAGGTTGTTTTCGCCAATCACGAGTTCATACAAATCTAACTGCGAGTAATCGTGCAAGCGCATTTTGAAGACGGCTTCTTCGGCATCTTTCGTAACCTTCTGCTTCTTTTTCTTTTCAATCGGCACATTGCGCGAATTAACGCTCAAATAGCCTTGACGGTCGGAGGCGAAAATGATGCGTGTGCCGTCGTTTGTCCAAACAGGGTCGCTGTCGCTGAAGACATCGTTGGTGAGGTTTGTGAGGCGATTCGTAGCGAACTCATAAATGTAAATATCGCTCTTGTAATCGTTGTGTCCGACAAAGGCGATGCGTTTTCCATCGGGCGACCATTTCGTCGTGAAAATGCCGTCCAACTCAAAGGTGAGTTTCTCGGTTTTCTTTGTGCGCACATCAATGAGCATGATGGCATCTTGCTCGCCGGCTTTTGTGGCAATGGCAATTTTTGAGCCATCGGGCGACCAAGAAATGCCGGGCGTGAGAATTTTGAGCTCTTCAAAGTTCGGCGTGGTTTGTCCGTCAACGAGTTTGATAAAGTCGGTGGGGTTAATGGTCGAGCCGAGATAAATATCGAACTTGCCGTTTCTATCGGTGATGAAGGCGAACTTATCGCCTTGTGGTGAAATGGCGGGCGAGGTGTTGTAGTTGCTTCCGTCTTTTTTGTGGTCGGTGAGTTTTTTCATGATGGCGTTAATGTCTTCGCGCTTGGCAATTTCAGGCCAGTAGACGACTTTTTGTTCGCGTTGCCATTTTTCCGAGAGTTCTTCGACCGATAAGCCAATCGAGCCGCGAAATGCCGCATCAACACTGCGCGTCGCACGAAGTCGCGCCATAATCTCGCCGATTTTTTCGCGCCCATACTTCTCCGAAACAAAACGCCAAACCGACTGCCCGCCCCGATAGGCGAAGTAGCCGTAGAGATACGGAATCGGCGCAAGGTAATTATTGATGACCGCGTCCATCAAAAACATATCGCTGTTCGTATCCCATTCAAGCGATTGATATTCTGCAATGCCTTCGTTGAACCACAGGGGAATTTGCAAGCGAATGTTGTTGGAGATGGCATTTTGCAACGAGCCGCCATACACCAAATCATTGACAACTGCATGAACAAGTTCGTGATGAATGACATGTCGAAATTTTTTGTAATCACCCTCGAAAGGAAGCACAATGCGATTTTTATACAACTCCGTAACGCCGCCAACGCCTTCGGGCAAGTATTCACTGATGACATTGTTTTGTTGGAAATCGTTATGCGATTTCATCACGATAATCGAGATGCGATTGTTGATGTCGTAGTTGAAATCTTTGCGAATGGTCTCGTAAGCCGCTTCGCACGCATCGGCAGTAAAGCGGGCAAGGTATTCGCCCCCTTCAGTGAAATAAACATCAAAGTGGCGCGATTGAATGTAATTCCACTCAAAATTTCGATACTGAACTTTATTCTTGCCAAAAGCAAAATACTGTGCCTTCGCGTCTGAAAGGAAAAGCAGTAAAATCGTTACGAATAAAAAAATTCTGGCTGGCATTGTTCAACGATGGATTAACAACATTGCTTGTAACTTCAATGATAAAATGTAGCATTTTCAACTTACAAATTCACCTTAAAATTCCAAGTCAAAGGGACAACTTCTGCACCTTGTCAGCCGCAAATCATGCCGATTGAACTCACACGCAAGAGCGAGCGATTCGCCTTCTCCAATCATCAATGGGAAGAACTCCTGATTCTTGCCAAAGATTACGGTTGGATTCCGCAAGACGCGCCCGATGTCGATTGGGAACGCATTTACTTCGCCTCCAACGGCGACACCATCTCGGAACGCGACGCGCTCGCGCTCGCCGAAGCCCTTACACGCGCTCTCCAAAAACAGCCTGAACCCATACGCACCCATTACATCGACTTTCTTAACTTCTGCAAACGCGGTGCCTTTCAAATTGAATAAAACAACATTGAAAAAACCATGTATCACTTGCTCAAAACTGAACCCAGCGACTACAGCATCAGCCAATTAGAAAAAGAAGCCCAATGCACTTGGGACGGGGTCGAGAACGCCCTTGCGCTTAAACACTTACGCACCATTCGTGCCGGCGATAGGTGCTTCATCTATCACACCGGCAAGGAAAAACAAATTGTCGGACTTGCCGAAGCCATCAGCGAGCCTTATCAAAAACAATCTGCGTGGGTGATTGATGTGAAATTTCTTCAACGCTACACGCAACCGCTTTCGCTGGCTCAAATGAAATCTCAATCGGTGTTTTCAAAGTTTGATTTGCTTCGCTTGCCGCGCCTTTCTGTGATGCCCGTTCCCGAAGCTATCGCCAAAGAAATTTTGAAGCGTGTTCAATAACCCGTTGGATTTTTTCACCTCGCTTCTTACGCCCGACGCGATGCTTTTGTGTGCATTCGCATTTCTTGCCGGATTCGTTGACTCGATTGTGGGCGGCGGCGGATTGATTCAACTGCCCGCGCTCTTCATTTTTGCGCCGCAAGTCGACCACGCTACAATTTTCGGCACAAATAAACTTTCTTCAATTTGCGGCACGAGCGTCGCTACGCTTCAATACGCACGCCGAATTGACCTTGATTGGCACATCGCCTTGCTCACGGCGGCGTTTGCGTTTCTCTTTTCGTTTTTGGGCGCAAGGGTTGTGAGTTTTATTCCGAAAGACTTTTTGCGTCCGCTCGTGCTATTGTTGCTTGTGTTGGTGGGCGTTTATACGGCTCTCAATAAAAACTTCGGTGCGATTCACTCACCCAAATTAAACCGCGTGCAATCGCACCTTTACGCCGCGTTGCTTGGCGCAGGCATTGGATTTTATGACGGCTTCTTCGGACCAGGCACGGGGAGTTTTCTCATCGTTGCTTTCATTGGCATTTTCGGATATGACTTTCTGCGGGCTTCCGCAACAGCAAAAGTGGTGAATTTTTCAACGAACCTTGCCGCACTGTCTTACTTTGCGCCATCAGGCAATGTGATGTTCTCGCTTGGCTTCACGATGGGTATCTTCAACATTCTTGGCGCGATTTTCGGCGCAAGACTTGCCATGCTCAAAGGCAGTGCGCTTGTCAGAGCGTTATTTCTCCTCGTCATTAGTGCAATGATTCTCAAATTCGGATACGATACGCTCACGATTTGATTTCCCTTATCGCTTTTTGTAACTTTGCCACCTATTTTAGGTTTTCTAATTTTCCAAATAAAGACTTAACGCCTTTCACAAATATGTCAGCATCTACTGCAGTTCGTCCCGACGAAATTTCCGCCATTCTCCGCAAACAACTTTTAGGATTTGACAACGAAGTCGATACCTACGATGTCGGCACAGTGCTCCAAGTGGGAGACGGGATCGCTCGTATTTACGGGCTTTCAAAGGTAATGGCAGGCGAATTGATTGAACTGCCGCATGGTGTGATGGGCATGGTGCTGAACCTTGAAGAAGAAAATGTCGGCGCAGTGCTGTTCGGCGAAACGGATTTAATTCGCGAAGGCGACCAAGTCAAACGCACGAAAATTTTGGCATCGGTGCCTGTGGGTGAAGCCATGCTCGGTCGTGTGATTAACCCACTCGGTCAGCCGATTGACGGCAAAGGCGCGATTGAAACCAAACTCCGCCTTCCGCTTGAACGCCGCGCCCCCGGTGTCATCTATCGCGAACCCGTCAAAGAGCCGCTTCAAACCGGCATCAAAGCCATTGACTCCATGATTCCGATTGGACGCGGACAGCGCGAACTCATCATCGGCGACCGCCAAACCGGTAAAACTGCGGTTGCTATCGATACCATCATCAACCAAAAAGGTCAAGGCGTTTACTGCATTTATGTTGCTGTGGGACAAAAAGGCTCAACGGTTGCGCAAGTGGTGGCAACGCTTGAAAAATACGGTGCAATGGAATACACAACGGTCATTTCAGCAACGGCAAGCGACCCTGCGCCGCTTCAATACATCGCGCCGTTTGCAGGTGCGGCATTGGGCGAATACTTCCGCGACACGGGTCGACACGCGCTCGTCATTTACGATGACCTTTCCAAGCAAGCCGTTGCCTATCGCCAACTCTCGCTCCTCTTACGCCGTCCGCCGGGACGTGAAGCCTATCCAGGCGATGTCTTCTACCTGCACTCACGCCTCTTGGAGCGCGCCGCTAAAATCAATCGTGATGATAAAATCGCGCAAGCCATGAACGACCTTCCCGAAGCCATCAAGCCGATGGTCAAAGGCGGCGGCTCGCTCACGGCTCTGCCCGTCATTGAAACCCAAGCCGGCGACGTGTCTGCCTACATTCCAACCAACGTGATTTCCATTACGGACGGACAAATTTACCTTGAATCTAACCTCTTCAACAGCGGTGTGCGCCCTGCCATCAACGTCGGGATTTCGGTGTCGCGCGTCGGCGGCTCGGCACAAATTAAAGCCATGAAAAAAGTTGCAGGAACCTTACGGCTCGACCTTGCCAGCTACCGCAGTCTCGAAGCCTTCGCCAAATTCGGTAGCGACCTCGACAAAGCCACACAAGCCCAACTCACACGCGGACAACGCATGGTCGAAATCCTCAAACAAGGGCAGTATCAACCCGTTCCTGTTGCCAAACAAGTCGCAATTATCTATGTTGGCTCAATCGGCGTTCTCGATTCAATTCCCGTTAATCTCGTGCGCGAGTTTGAGAAAGAGTTTATTGAGTTCGTCGAGCGTCAACCCAACAACCCTATTCAAGCACTGGCTGAAAAGAAAGAACTGACTGACGAGATTGCATCGGAGCTCAAAAAGTTAGCGACGCAATTTTCAGAAACTTTCAAAGCCAAGCATCATCAATAATTGCCGCTTGCAATCATAGACGCTCAAACACTTATTCACAATGGCAACATTAAGAGAAATTCGCGGGCGAATTAAAGGCATTAAAACAACGCAACAGGTAACCAAAGCCATGAAGATGGTGGCGGCGGCAAAACTGCGTCGCTCGCAAGATGCCGTGCTTCAGGCACGTCCCTACGCCTTCAAAATGCAAGAACTGCTCGAATCGCTCTCACAAAAAGTCGATACCTCGCAATTCCCACTGCTTTCGCCACGCAAGGAAGTCAAAAGCGTGCTGGTGATTGCCGTTGCCGCCGATAGAGGACTGTGCGGCGCATTTAATTCAAACTTGTTCAAAACGGCGCATCAAGTGCTTGATGTCGAATACGCCCACCTTCTTAAAGCCGGCAAAGTCAAAATGATTTGTATCGGAAAGCGAAGCGTGGAGCATTTCGTCAAAGGTGGCTATCAAGTCGTCGGCGAATACGGCGGTATTTTCAGCAAAATCGAATTCGCATCAGCGAAAACGATTGCCGAACAAGCTTCAACGATGTATTTGAGTGGCGAAGTCGACCGCGTCATCGTCGTCTATAACGAGTTCAAATCGCTTTTAGCGTCAAAACTCAAAACCGATGTGTTTTTGCCGATTACGCCTCGTGAGAAAAAGCAAACGTCGGCGCAACTTGCAGGCGGAGACTACATCTACGAGCCATCGCCCGAAGCCATTATCAACGAGCTTGTGCCGCGACACCTCTCCACACAAATTTGGCGCATCTTGCTTGAATCTTTCGCCGCCGAACAAGCCGCACGCATGATGGCGATGGACTCGGCAACCGAAAACGCCAAAGAACTCTTGCGCACGCTTTCCATCACTTACAACCGCGCCCGCCAAGCCGCCATCACGAAAGAAATTATCGAAATCGTCAGCGGCGCAAACGCCTTGCAGTCGGAGTAGCTGCCCAAACAAAGAAGGGCGGAAGTTTCCGCCCTTTTGCTTTTCACGCGCCCTAACAAGCCTTAACGGCGATTTTGAACATTAACCCAATTCCTTCGGAAGTCTTCAACCTCTGCGTTGCTGAAGCCATAAATTTGTGCCAAGCGTTCAATCACGCCGGTGTTTGGGTCGTTGCGTCCGTCTAACCGATAGAGTTGCGCGGTCGCGGAACTGGTGCTCAAAAAGAGATAGGATTGTGCGTTTGCCGTTTGGTTGTATGGCGCACGAAGCAGGTCTAAGAGTTCATCGATTTGCGCGTCGGTTATTCGGCGTTGCGAGGCAGGAACGGCTCTCCAACCTGAAAGAAATCCGACAGCTTCGCCGTATGCGTGCATCGCGCCTGTTACTACACCATCATCACGGTTTGGTGCGGTCAATCCTGCAAGCGTGGAATGGCAGTAATTGATGACGGTTGCGGCGAGGGCTTTTTCCCAGTTGAGTTTGAAATCGGCGAGGGCTTGGTCGCGCAGTTGGTTGAAGGCAGAGCCGGCTTTGACAGCGGCTTTGGCAGTAATCAAATTGCGTTTGATTTGTGCGTAAATGCTGTTGGCATTGGCACTGTCGCTTCGGCGTGCGGCGTATTGTGCGGAGAAGCGGTCGCGGTTGGGGTCGCTATTGCGCTCATTGTTTCCAAAGCCCGGCTTCGCGCCGTAGATTTCCACGAGTTTGTCAATCGTTGCTTCGGTGATGTTGCCCGCGCTGATGAGCGAAACCGCGTGGTTATACATCGCAGCGGCGAAAAGTCCTTTCTCGACGACTTGTTCCAATTCCAGCACGTTTTCATCGTAGAGGTATCCTGTCCGTCCGCCAACAGCAGTTGGAATTACGCCGCCGTCACTACCCGGGACAGGTGCATTTTCCCAAGCGTAGCGCACGCCTTTGCCACTTGCGCGTGCAAGTTCAGGAAGCGCGATGTCAATTTTGGCTTGATAACTTGCTCCCGTTACCGTGCGGAGCGTCGTGCCGTTGTAGAGATTTTGCAGTGCGGCAAGCGTAACGGTGGAATCCATATTTCTGCCCACTTGCATTCGGCTGGTGAGCGTGGTTAATTGAGAACGCACTTGTGACTCTGTAACCACATTCGCCGCATAGCCCGTTGAATCATATACAGTTGGAATTTGAAGGTCGGGAGGCGGAGGCGTTGTTACTTTATCGTCTTCTTTACAAGATGCGAAGAAAACAAGCACAACGGCTAAAAGCGCGTAACTGCGAAAAGATGCTTTCATGTGAGTTGAACGGTTGAGATTAAGTTAAATAAAAAGTCATTATTTAGACTTAATCTAAAATAACGTAAGCAACTTACTTCTCCAAAATGTCTTGTGTCTGTTTGAAGGTTGGCGATTCAGTAAAGCACCCAAGTGTCCTTGCTGCCGCCGCCTTGCGAGGAGTTGACGACGAGCGAGCCTTTTTTGAGTGCAACGCGGGTTAAGCCGCCGGGAAGCACATAAATTTTTTCGCCGTAAAGAATGTAGGGGCGCACATCGACATGCCGCCCTTCAATCGCGCCGCCTTCAACAATCGAGGGGATTCGCGAGAGCGCAAGTGTGGGTTGAGCGATGTAGTTGCGAGGATTTTCCTGAATGTAGGTTTTGAAAGTCTCTCGTTGTTCTTGTGTGGCGTGCGGTCCAATCAGCATGCCGTAGCCGCCCGATTCATTTGCCGCCTTTACGACAAGTTTATCGAGATTTTCCAACACATACTTTCGGTCGCTTTCTTCGGAGCAAACATACGTGGGAACATTAGGCAGAATCGGCTCTTGGTCTAAATAATACTTAATCATTTTCGGCACGAAGGCATAAACCACTTTGTCATCAGCAACACCCGTGCCGGGTGCATTGACGAGTGTTACATTACCCTTTTTGTAAGCGTTAAAAATTCCGGGAATTCCAAGTAGCGAATCAGGGCGGAACACCATTGGGTCTAAAAAGACATCGTCAATGCGGCGATAAATGACATCGACACGCTCTAAACCTTTTGTCGTTCGCATATACACAACATCATCTTTAACGACAAGGTCAGTGCCAACCACTAACTCCACGCTCATCTGTTGCGCTAAAAATGCATGCTCGTAATACGCTGAATTGTAAATGCCCGGCGTTAAAACCGCCACTTTTGGATTGGGACGATTGGATACCGATTGCAAGGTTTCAAATAAATGTTGCGGATAATCAGCGACAGGATAAATGCCAATTTGTTCAAAGACTTCGGGAAACGTCCGCTTCATCACTTCGCGGTTGGCAAGCAAGTATGAAACGCCCGAAGGGCAACGTAGATTATCTTCCAATACATAAAACTTGCCGTCGCTACTGCGCACCAAGTCTGTGCCTGTGATATGACACCACACATTTTTCGGAGGCTTTAAGCCCATACACGCCGATAAATATCCTTTGCTTGAATCAATGATGTAATCAGGAATGATTTTATCCTTGACAATTTGCCGCTCGTGGTAGATGTCGTTGAGAAAAAGATTGAGGGCTTCGATGCGCTGTTTCAATCCTGCCTCAATAGTGCGCCACTCGTTTGCGTCGATGATGCGTGGAATGATGTCGAACGGAAAAATGCGCTCGATATTGGTTTCATCGCTATACACGCTGAAGGTGATGCCCAACGAAAAGAGGTAACGTTCAGCGGCGTATTGTCGGCGCAGAAGTTCTTCTTGGGTCAGTTCGGATAGGCATTGGTGCAAGCGTTGATAAGCCGCACGCACGCGACCGTGCTCGTCAAACATTTCATCGTAAAACGCATCGAGAGCGTAATTGGAAAATTCCATAGTCGTTGGTTGATAGAGTATTGATAGGATTTACCAAGACTGATTGCATAGCGATTGGAAGGGCAATAAAAATGTGCTTTGTCGAATTTACAGCCTTCGGTTGAAAACAGAAAAGCCCGTCTTGAACGGGCTTTGGAAGTAACTTGGGGTGCACTTACTGTGCCGATTCAATGTGAACGGATTTTTTGTTGTTCTTGCCAGTCTTGAACAGCACTTTGCCGTCTTTTGTAGCAAAGATGGTATGGTCTCTGCCCATGCCTGTGTTTTTGCCGGGAAGATAAACCGTGCCGCGTTGTCGCACGATGATTGAGCCTGCACTAACCATTTCTCCGCCAAAGGCTTTCACACCCAAATACTGCGGATTACTGTCGCGTCCGTTCTTGGTTGAGCCTGCGCCCTTCTTATGTGCCATTGTAAATCTCCTCTTAAAGTTGTGTAATAAAATTGCATGGTTAAATCGCGTTAGGCGATAGAAAGAATCTCAAGCTGCGTATAGCCCTGACGATGCCCTTTGGTTCTGCGATAGCGTTTGCGACGCTTTTTCTTGAAGACAAGGACTTTTTCACCTTTGACGTGCGCGAGAACCTTTGCAGTTACAGAGGCTTTTGGTGAAAGGGTTGCCGTTGCGCCGTCAGTGGTTAAAAGCACGTTGCTGTAAGTCAGCGTCTCGCCTTCGGTTGCTTTTTGGGTCGGCACGAAAATCGTATCGCCTGCACTAACGAGGAACTGCTTGTCGGAAATTTCTACGAGAGCCTTCATTTCTGTTGAGAGTTCGAATTCGGAATTATGCAAAAAATTGGTGCACGAAGTTTCTAAAAAAGAGCCGCAAATATACGGTGTTTCTTTGGAATTCCAAATACCTGTCTACCAGCGTCAATCTCGCGGTGGGGTTGAGATTTTCTGATGGATTTTGTGTGTGGTTTTGCTTTGATACATCGCCGCGTCGGCGCGCTCTATCAAGCCCTCGTAGCCTGAATCGCTGCTACTAATGCCGATGCTTACAGAGAGTTTGCAAGGAAGTTGCTCCGACTGATTGAACTCCGCGAGTGCTTCGCGAATGCGCTTGAAGGTTGTTTGGGCTTGCGAGAAATCGGTTTCAGGCATGGCGACGATGAATTCATCACCGCCGAATCGCCCGATTAAATCCGCAGAACGCAGTTGGGCTTTGAGCAATACGCTCAGTGCCATCAAGGCTTCATCACCTATTTTATGTCCGAAGGCATCGTTGATGTGCTTGAAATCGTCAAGGTCAATCATTGCAACTGAGAGTGGTCGCTTGTAACGGCGTGCGCTGGAAATCTCATACTCGTAAAGTTCAGTGAAGCGATGGCGGTTCAATGTGCCCGTCAAGAAGTCGCGGTTGGCACGCTCTTCGAGCTGTTTTTGAAATTGCGCATTTATCTCTTCGAACTTATGCGCTTCAATGACTTGTAAAACAGTTGTAACAAGCCGCGTCTCTGTCAGTTCGTCTTTGATGATGCAATCCTTCACGCCGTTTTTCATTGAAGAGATAATCAAGTTTTCGTTACCGCGCTCGCAGAGCAAGACAATAGGAATGGGGTTTGCCATCCGAGCCACGCGGTTCAAAAATAGCGTGAGATCATTTAAGGATTTGGTGAAGTTGACGACAACGGTGCTGAACCGTCTTGTATCATCGAGGAGTATTTGATACGCCTGCTCGCATGTCGATGCGGAAACGACCTTGAAGCGTTCTGAATTGATAAGCACCGTGCTGAACAGCATCGTTTGCGCTTCTTCGGCGGAAAGGAGCAAGAGACATTGCATAGCAACAGGTTCAATAAATGATTGAAAACAGCGTTCCAAAACAGAATTCCGATACAGGCATGAGGTTAATCGTAAGATACAGAAGAAATTCTTCATTTACCTTATCCAAAACCGTCGTATTAAGGTTAGCGAGTTAAGAAAATTTAATAGCGTGGTTTGCAAAACTTATTTTACTTTCGCAAACTTGAAACTTTGTCATCTGTGGCGAGCTGTGTAGTGAGAAAATAAGGGTTAGGTTGTCAATTCCATCACACATACACTCTACGGCAAGCAAGCGGGCGTTTTTCTTTATTGGATTTTTTCTTATACTTTGAATCGTGTTCCCAAAGCATTGCGCGTGCAAAAATTATCAGTTCAACTTAGTTTTCTATTAACCAAAAACAACAAATCAATCTACGGTTATGAAGCAAAGTGCATTCACAGCGGTGCTCATTACGATTGCCGCAAGCGTCTCGTTCGCATTTTACTTTCTTTACATGGGCAATCAGCCCAAAGATTCAATCTGGCACGCGATGTATGACGGCGGACCGCTTGTTGCCGTCTTGATTACCTTGATTATTATGGTTTTTGCTTACATCATTGAACGCTCGATTGCATTAAAGAAAGCATCAGGCACATCAACGATGACCGATTTTGTCAAGAGCGTCAAGGAAGAAATTGAAACGGGACGAATTGACAGCGCGATTGAAAAATGCGACCAGCACCAAAGTTCGTTGGCAGTTGTGATTCGTGCAGGGTTGGAAAAGTACAAAGAGTTAATCGCTAAGAATGTAACTGACCCCGATAAGAAGACCAGCAGTTTGCAAAAGGCAATGGAAGAAGCTACGCAGATGGAGATGCCTCTTTTAGAGCGCAATTTGGTTGCTCTTTCAACAATTGCGTCGATTTCTACAATGGTCGGACTGCTCGGCACCACGATTGGTATGATTCGTGCCTTCTCAGCCCTTGCAACGGGCGGTGCGCCTGATGCTGTCGGACTTTCGCGCGGAATTTCCGAAGCCCTTTACAACACCGCCGGCGGCATCTTCGGCGGTATTGTTGCGATTGTGGCTTATAACTACTTCACAACCCGCATCGACAGTTTCACGCACATGATTGACGAGGCAGCGTTCTATATTGTGCAAACGCTTGCAACTCGCAGCGAAAAAGTAAGTGCCTAATGACTTAATGATGCCACGTGTCTAAACTCAAAACAGCTTAAGCCGCATGCCAAAGATTAAAACAAAACGTGTCGGATACAACCTCGACATGACGCCAATGGTCGATGTTGCGTTTTTACTGCTCACGTTTTTTATGCTGACGACGCAATTCAGACCGCCAGAGCCCACACCGATTGATATGCCATCGTCAAATGCAACTGTCCCGCTACCTGACACGGATATTTTGATGGTGCAAATTGGCAAGAACGATGAACTGTTTTTGGGCGTGGACGCGCAACCCACACGCGAGCGCATTTTTGAAAGCACAATTCGCAAGCAACTTCAAGAAGCAAACTTCCCTGCGATTGAAGATTCACTTCGCAAGTTCAAGCTCAGTGATGCGTTTGCGGTGAACAGAGACAATCTCGAGAAGATGATTATCGCCGCCCGTTTTGCGAACCCGAAATTACGTCCTGTCATCAAAGCCGATGTCAATTCGAGTTACGAGGTGGTCGACTTTGTGATGAAAACGTTTAAGAAAACCAACATGCCGACCTTCAACCTGATTACAGGACTTGAAGGCGGAATGGGCAATTCTAACAACTAACCACAAAAAACGAACATGGCAGCCGTTGGTGCACCCGAGCCGAAAAAATCTAAAAAAGGCAAAAAGGTTCGAAAACGCTTAGGCTTTCGCCTTGACATGACCCCAATGGTCGATGTGGCGTTCTTGCTTCTGACGTTCTTCATGCTCACCACCACGTTTTCAAAGCCGAAAACGATGGAAATCAATTTGCCCGCTGAAAAAAACGACCAAACCCAAGTGGAAGTCGCTGAATCCAATGTGCTGACTGTGCGCATTATGGAAGGCGATAAAGCCTATTGGAACATCGGATTCAAGCCCCCAGAAGCCATTAAACTCTATGACACAGATGGCGACGCGAAGCTTGCAGTCAGTGATGAATTCCGTAGAATGCTCCGCGAGAACCGAGAACGAATCCGCCAAGAAGTGGGTGAAGACGTGATGGTCTTGGTCTTGAAATTAGACAAGAAAGCCCGATACCGAAATCTTGTCGACATCATTGATGAACTAAACATCTCTAACCCACCCATCAAACGATTTAGTATTGCGGATTTCACCGAGGCTGACGGCGAAGAGATTGCACAAATGCTTGCTGGTGGTGCACCAACTGAACCTCAACCAAAGGAGAAAAAGAAATGACAGACGAAAAACAAGTCATTGATGCTCCGTCGGAGTCCAAAGAAGGCTTTGTTAAAACCGATTACTTGGACACCGACAAAATTCGCCATTTGACATATGGTAACCTCGTGCTGCGCCGACAATACCATATCTTTATGGCGAAAGGCGTAGGCTACTCGTTAGCGATTGTTATCGGTATTTTCCTCATCTATGTGAGTTGGGGCTGGATTAAGCAACTGCTGACCGCTTCCGATGATGACATTGTTACGGTGAAGCCACGACAACTTTCTATCTCGGATTTGCAACCGCCCCCGCCGATGGACCAAAACCAACCCCCGCCGCCACCGCCGCCCGCGTTTAAGCCACCGGCTGCGCCCGATGTCGGCGAAGTCAAAAAAGTGAAAGACGAAGAAGCCCCTCGCCAAAAAACGTTCGCTGACCAAGACCTCATCAAAAAAGCCACTGCCAAAGGTGCCGCAGGAGAAGGCGATACCACAGGGCTTTCTGACCCGAATATCGGCTTCGCCGGCGCAGGAAGCGGACCGGTTGAACCCGTTGATGACGGCGGAGACCCGCCCGACTTTGTCGCCGTAGAAAAAGACCCTGAATTCGTCAACCGTGTCCAAGCAACTTACCCCGAAATGGCAAGAAAAGC
>Ga0272446_1005087_pt1 | contig 14814 bp, 10 predicted proteins | sample YNPCB0061_FD_194587 | JGI IMG/M metagenome (GOLD analysis project Ga0272446, IMG submission 194587) | Hot spring microbial mat communities from Yellowstone National Park, WY, United States - YNP-CB-006-1 | ecosystem: Environmental > Aquatic > Thermal springs > Hot (42-90C) > Sediment | place...
CCTTGATCCAGGATTTTTTGTTGATCTTCAAGGCTTTAAAAGACGGTATCAAACCGCAACCAAAGAAGATGACGGCGCAGGACGTGATCCGTCTTATGGGCTTGGCCAGGACGATGCAGAAAAAAATCAACGGTGAGGGTTGATCGTCGATGAACATAGGTTTACGGCTGAGCTTTACGCTTCGTCGGCTTTTGAATAAGATGATCCTAACTATGCGCGTCACGATCATCGGAACGGGATATGTCGGCTTGGTCTCAGGTGCCTGTTTGGCGGATTTGGGGCATTCGGTTATGTGCCTCGACACGGATGAGGTCAAAATCGGCAAGCTTCTGCAGGGAGTCATGCCGATTTACGAGCCGGGGCTCGAGGAGTTGGTGAAGCGCAATGTCCAAGCCGGCCGCCTCAAATTCACAACCTCGTTTCACGAGGGCATACCGGGCGCCGAGGTCATCTCCATCGCCGTGGGCACGCCGTCGGCCGCGGACGGGTCCGTGGACATGCAGTATGTGGATGCGGCGGCCAAGATGATTGGTCAAGCGCTGACCGGCTACGCGGTCATCGCGGACAAGAGCACGGTGCCGGTCGGGACGTCTGAAAGAGTGGCAAGCATCATCCGCGAATTCACGCAGCATGAGTTCGATGTGGTCTCGAATCCGGAATTCCTGCGCGAAGGCCATGCTATCTGGGATTTCCTGAAGCCGGCGCGCATCGTTATCGGCTCGGGTTCGGAACGGGCTAAAGACGTGATGCGTGGCATGTACGCCCACATCGACTGCCCGAAGATTGTGATGGATGCGCGGAGCGCCGAATTGACGAAATACGCTTCGAACGCTTTTTTAGCCACAAAAATCAGCTTCATCAACGAAGTCTCGCATTTATGCGAAGCGGTCGGCGCCGACGTCGAAGCGGTCGCGGCCGGCATGGGCAGCGACCCGCGCATCGGTAAGGAATTCCTCAAAGCCGGCCCGGGCTGGGGCGGGAGTTGTTTCCCCAAGGACGTGAAGGCGTTCCTGAAACTTGGAGAAGCGAATAACCATCCCATGCCCGTAACGAGCGCGGCCTTGGCTATGAACAAGCTGGCACGGTCGCGGGTCGTTGACAGGCTAGAGAAGGAATTGGGCGGCTTGGCCGGGAAGACCATCGGCATCCTGGGCGTGGCGTTCAAGGGCAATACCGACGATACGCGCGAGTCGCCAGCCGTCGACATTATCCGTCAATGTGCCGAGCGTGGCGCGAAGGTCACGGTCTATGATCCTGAGGCGCGAGTTTCGCTCGAGCTTCATGGCATTGACGTGCCGCACGCCGCTTCACCGTATGAGGCTGTCTTAAAAGCGGACGCTGTGGTCATTGCGACCGAATGGGAAGAGTTCCGGACGCTGGATTTGGCCAAGCTCAAACAGGTCATGGTCGGCGCCTTGATTTTTGACGCGCGCAACCTCCTGTCCAAAGAAGCTACCGATAAGCATGGTTTTAAGCATCTCCGCATCGGCGTCAGATAATCATAGGATCGCGCCTTCGCTTCCTATTAATATCGTCCGCACGTCACCCGTCCACGGGAAATCACGGAGGAAAAAATCATGGCCGTGGTCAAGCTCGTTGACGCGGGGATTGTCATCTGCGATCAAAGCGTGTTGCTCAAGGGGCGTGAACGACAGCGCGGAAGTCCTCGAAGAATTGTTTAAGAAACTGGCGGATATCCGCGTCGCGCCGGATTACTTGCATCAGCTAGATCTGACCAAAGGCATGACCATTACCGCATGCCGATCGAATACGGAACCGAAATAATGAAAGAACTGCAAGGCAAAGTGACGGGCATCGCATTGACGAGATACCTGCTGGATGTACCGGGCGGGAAGGGAAAAGCGCCGCTCGGGCATCGGTAGGCGGAGAAGAATGGGGGAGGAATGGATTGTCGAGTCGTTGCTTGAGCGAAAAACTGAGCATTCGAGTCTGAAATGAATCAATCCACAAGCAGCGCAGGCTCGACAATTTGGCACAGTATGATAGCTCTGGAATATGCCGTGGCGGAATCTGTCAAACAGGTTGGGCGGCTTGGGTTTGGGGATGGCGGCATATCTGGCGGGCGTCGCGCTCCATTGCTTGGCGCCGTTTACGCGTTTCGCAACTTTGTCGTTGGCGCTGTTTGGGGCTGCGTTCGGCATTGCCGCTTATTCTTCGCAGCGATGCGCGAGACGACGCCTGTTCTTGGTGTGTGCATGTTTAGTTTTTGGCGTATGGCATTTCGATTCGACTATTCCCGAGGATAAACAGCTTTTTTGGCTGAATTCGGCCTCGTCTTTCGTCGGCCGCGTGATGTCCGTGTCAGGCGTAGGCAAGAAAGCGGCATATACCATCCGACTCGTGCAGGTGAATGGCGCCGCGGTCAGGCCGCCAGGGGAGGGGTTGGTCGTCAAGACTGGCGTTGAAGTCGAAGTCGGGGCGCGAATCTCTTTCGTCTGCACGGCCAAGATGCCGGGGACGTTTCCGGCGAATCTGGACCGGCGCCGGCTGTTGGCTCGCAAGGGTGTATGGTCTGAATGCAATACCGCCTCGGATGTCCGGATATTGGAACCGCCATCCATGTTCGATCCGCTGGTCTGGCTCGCGCGCTGGCGGAAGGCATTGACTGGGCGCATCCATCGCGCCTTACCGCCGGACGAGGCGTCGCTCGTCGCCGGCATCCTCTACGGCGACACGGACTTCTCGGCCGAGCTGAATGAGGATTTCAAGCGCGCCGGACTCATGCATCTCGTGGCCGTCTCCGGTTCGAATGTCACAATTGTGGTCGGTGTATGCCTGGCTCTCGCGTTGGGCGCTGGCCTCAAACGGCGGCAGGCGTTCTGGGCCGTGACCATCGCTTTGCTCGTGTTCGTCGGGTTCGTGGGGTTCTCGGCGTCGGTCCTGCGCGCGGCGTTCATGGGCTGGCTCGTCATCCTGGCGCGGCATGTCGGACGGCTGGCCCGGACCTGGCGCTTGCTGCTCATGGCGGCCGCTATCCTCAACCTGTCGAATCCCTGGCTCCTGGCGTTCGACGCCGGTTTTGCCTTGTCGTTCCTCGCGACCTGGGGGCTTTTGGCCTGGACTCCGATTTTCCTGCGTTGGCTCGGGTGGGTACCGTCGGCCTTGGGTCTGCGTGAGACTGTGGCCACAACTTTGGGCGCGACGCTTATGACCTCCCCATATCTCGCCTGGGCTTTCGGCCGGATGAGTTTAGCTGGTCTCTTCACGAACGCCTTGGCTTTGCCGCTCGTGCCGTGGGTCATGCTCTGGGGATCGACTGCTGCGGCATGGGGAAGCTGGCCAGGAGGTTCGGTCGCGTCTTTGCCGGCGTACGGCCTGGCGCATCTAATCATCCTCATCAGCCGGTCGAGCCGCTTGGTCCCATGGCTGGATTGGCAGGTTCCGAAGATGGAATGGTTGATGCTCGTAGCGAGTTATCTCTGGATGGCTATTTGGTGGAAAACTTTGGTCGACAAGCCCGAGAGTCAAGATGAGGCTGTGGATATGGATGTCAGTAGCCTTGGTTTGTCAGACTCGTCTGACAACAATGTTGGCCTTTTCGGGCCGATTGCAGGATAACATTTTCGTTCGGCCTGTTTGTTTGTCAGTACTGACAAACAAAATCTTTGACCCTGACAACCGACTTAGGCTAGCGTATAAGCATGGATCGCCAAGGTCCTGCACCTAGACAAACGGAGAGGTTGGAAGCGGTCCGAGGCTGGAGTTGTCTGGCGCGGTCAGGGAGAGATAACCAAGCGGCCCTGTCGTGCGCCCCGTCCTGGTACGGCAACTGGGTCGGCGCAGGCAATGTCGGGGAAGCCGGTCTCGGAATTAAAAGTTGGAGGAGAAAGCTACGTATGCCGGACGCGCGCCCCAGCGGCGCCTCATGGACGGTTTTAATAATCGCGGCGCAAACCAGCCACTGGTGCAGACGGCAGGCCGGACTCAGGTCCCAAGTCGAAGCCGTCTCGGTGCGAAAGCATCCGCTTCCAACCTCATCCGCTGTTCAATAGCGGGATATTCGCCTCCGGCGACGCATCAGGTATCATTCATCTTATATGAAAAACATGAAGCTCAACAATTCTCAAAAGGTTCTCATCATTTGCATCGGGTTGTTCATCCTGAGCGCCCTTGCTCTAAGGTTTATTCCGAGCTCCCCGAAACTGATTGCCAAGCCGTACTCAACGCTCGAACAGTCGCAGCGCTTGTTGCAGGAGGATGCAATAGCGAATGGGACCGCGACCCGCAATCAAACTGCCGGCCAGACGGGCGCGCCACTGCCGACGAGCGCATCTTTCAACGGTAGCGATGTACTGCGCGGACTCGGACCGAACTGGACATTCGTTAGCCAGCAGGATCAGACGTCGCAGGATATGAGCTACCTTGACGGTACCGTGCCGGTGCGCGAGTCGGTCGCGAGGCTGGTTGCTGATAACAGGATCGGTCTGGATATTCAGGAGTCCCGCATCGTAGACCAAAAGAAGCTAGCCGCGGCCCTAAAAGTTAAGGATGTCAAACGCATAAAAGTCGCGGGCAAGACGGGCTACCTCGTCCCGATGGGCGGGTTGTCGGGCGGGACCGCTTTGGTCCTGACCGGCACATCGACTGTGCTAATTCTTCAGGATCCGGATGCCGCAAACTGGCCCGATGAATTGAATCCTGAAGTCGAGATGTACGTTAGAACCGTGAATGTGCCCTAATCGTTCCTGGTTTCGCCCGGGATGCATAGCGGGCGGAAGTTGGGAGACGGTGTACCTTTACAAGGGCACATAAAACACAAGAGGTGGTTGATCATGAGACAGACGCGATTTCTTCTGGTGGTAGGTTCGGTGTGCTTGGCAGCTTGTGGGCAGGCGTCGGACAAAGGCGAAAAGCTGGAAAACTCTCAGCAGGGAATTCAGACTGATCCAGCAACTGGCATTCCGTACGCCTTGACTTACCAGTTCCCCATCGAGGGGTTGAACGCCTCGGATCTGGGGTTCGGGTTCGCGAGCATGAACACGCTCATCTGTATGGCGCGCGACAAAGACGGGAATTGTCTGGCCTATGGGTACCACTTGGCCCGCGACACGCAAGTCGGCAAGACGCCCTACAATACGGTAGTTCTGGCTCCGGCTGACGGCATTGTGCGGGTCACGACCGATATCACGCTCAAGGGTTACGGTGCGACGAGTCGCTACAATCCTGACTACTATGGCTGCGTCATCGTGTTGGAACATGAACTCAAAAACGGGGAAGCGTTCACCACGCTTCTCGGCCACGTGAGATGCGAAAGCGATCAGACGTATGACCCGAGCGCACGGACCGGCAATCCCAAGCGGGGGACCATTGTCAGGCGCGGGCAGTACGTGGGGCACATCAACCACTACTGGTATGGCGCGGACAAGAGCGTGGACTGGCACCATCTGCACTGGGGCATTCGGCAAGGACGCTACCAGGCTGCGAGCTACACGCGCAGCGGCATCTACAAATGGGTGCGCGGCTACGCGGCACGGAGCGAATTCAAGGTCGATCCACAGACAGGCAAACTCGTCCATCCGGAATGGACCGATCCGGTGCTGACGCTCAAGGCGCTCGGCGACCCGGCTCTCACGCCGGATGTGGGCGTGCGCCATCACCCGCCAGGTTCTCTTCTGGAAGACGCACGGGGCGGCCATTGGCTCGTCTCGGACGAGGCCGAACTCGCCCGCATACCGGAGACGGTGATGCAATCCGACCGGTTCGATGCATCGCGCGCAGTCCGCGTTTCGGATGAAGAATTGGCTTGCTATGCCCGCGGCAGCGATGTCGCCTCGGCTGGTCCAGTGACGCTCTATCAACGCCCAGGCTCGTCGACCGTGGTCATGGCCTACGACGCCAAGCTCCAGCGTTACGATGTCATCCGGCAGGAGGCTTTGTCCTCCTGGGGATACAACTTCAGCGAGCTGACCAAGGACCCGGCTAAGATCCAGATGGCCGAAACCAAATATACGTCACAGGGTTTCCGCCGGTTGCGGCCGGGGAGCCTAGTCAAGGCGGTCGAGGCGAGCGAAGTCTGCATCGTTACGCCATGGCAGACGCGGAGACCAATCGCAACCGGCGAGGTGTTCGAGAAACTGGGCTATGCCTGGGAACGCGTCGTGGCCATTCCGGCCGACGTGCTTGACGCTGTGGCTGGACCGCGTGAATCCGGGATTGTGGACTGGGATTCCATCTTTGACTGCGCCTTGCCGGCGCCTTGTCCCTCGGACGGGGATTGCGGCGGCGGCGATGATCCGGAGGATTATCCGGGCGAAGATGACGACGACAATCCGGTCCCCGAGACCGATGCCGGACAGGGGCAAGCAGGTTCGAGCGGGCAAGCGGTTGAAATCTGTAACGGTCTGGATGACGATGGTAATGGCGCTATCGATGAAATTTTCCTTTGTCGCCTGGGCGCGACCAATGGGCCGGGTTGCATCTCGGCCTGCGGTACGGCAGGTCAGCGTAAATGCGACGCGCCGGATTGCAGCTGGGGCACGTGTCAACCGTTTGCCGAGGGCTGTGACAATACCATCGACGACGACTGCAATGGCCTTGTTGACTGTGAGGATCCGGCATGTAAAGACGACCCGGTATGCCAGGCAAAGCCTGACGCCGGAGCAGTGGATGCAGGTCCCTCGGCACCAGAAGGCATGACTTCGCTCCGTTTCGTCTATTCTGGACCGGCCACGCCCGGCGCCATCAAACTCAATGCCTGGTGGCAACCGCCGAATAAGCCAACCCGTGCCTGGGCGCAAGTGACGGACTGTATCGATGACCAGTTGGGCGACGGTCAGCTCGATTGCCAATTCCTGGTGGCGAGCAAGAGTTCGCCTTTCGAGTTCCAGATCGACTTGCCGAACGGTCAATATTGGGGTGACGAGTCGTGCTGGAACGGTGGCTGTGGCACCACGGTTGGGAGCCTGGCTGTTTCCGGACCGGATGGCAAACTCAATTACACCCTCGTGCCTAATCAGTACGGTCCGCCGTACTACAATGGGCGGATTGAGATCGTGCCCTGAGACCTGTTGACTAACTTTCTTAAACTTCGACCCCGAACGCCTTTGGCCCGGGGTCGTTACTCTTGATTTATTTATCCACATTCGGATTCTTGCATGGTAAGGTGAGATATGAGAGAGTAGAACAAAATTAGAACATTTTAACTTACGTACCGTGTACCTCGTACCTGGTACTTCGTAAAATATTATGGCTAAAAAACCTACAGATGAACGCGACGAACGTCGGTTGGCGGCGCAGGAAGCCATCGACCAGATTAAGGAGCGCTTCGGCGAGGGGAGCATTATGCGGCTCGGCGAAGCTAAAAAGATGGCGGTCGACGTCGTCCCGACAGGTTGTTTGTCGCTCGACTTGTCGTTGGGTGTCCTGGGCGTGCCGCGCGGCCGCATCATTGAGATTTTTGGCCCTGAGGCCTCGGGCAAGACAACTTTAACCCAGCACATCATAGCCGAAGTTCAGAAAATGGGCGGCATCGCGGCTTTCGTGGACGCGGAGCATGCCTTAGATCCGGATTATGCGCGCAAGATCGGAGTCAACGTTGATGAGTTACTCATTTCGCAGCCGGACACGGGCGAGCAGGCGCTGGATATCGTGGAAACACTTGTTCGTTCGAACGCCGTCGATGTCATCGTGATCGATTCCGTGGCCGCGCTCACGCCGAAAGCCGAGATCGATGGCGAGATGGGCGAATCGCACGTGGGGTTACAGGCTCGGCTCATGAGCCAGGCACTACGCAAGCTCACAAGCATCGTATCCAAGACCAAGACGGTCGTCATTTTCATCAATCAATTGCGTCAGAAGATCGGAGTCGTGTTTGGAAATCCGGAGACTACGACTGGCGGCGTAGCTCTTAAATTCTATTCCTCGCTACGCATTGAGGTTCGGCGCTCAGCCCAGATAAAAATGGGCGAAAAAATTCTGGGCAATCGGGTTAAGTGCAAGATTGTAAAGAATAAAGTGGCGGCGCCGTTCCGGACGTGCGAGTTTGACATTATGTATAACGAAGGTATCTCACTGGTCGGTGATCTGTTGGATTTGGGCACTGAATACGAGGTCATCAAGAAATCCGGCAATTCCTACGCTTACGGCAACGAAAAGTTGGGCATCGGCCGCGAGAACGCCAAGCTCGGCTTGCGCGAACGACCGCATTTGCACAAAGAAATTCGCGACAAGGTCATCGCCTTGTGGCGTGAACGCGAGCTGGCCGAGAACAGCAACTCTACGCGTCTGCCGGTCGCGTCGGTTGAAGAAGGCAAAGAGCTGCCGCCGCTGGAGGAATAAGGGAAGCCGATAAATACAGCACAGGGCGGACTAAAAGTCCGCTTTTGCGTTGGGTTGAGGACGTGACTTTCGCTTGCTAATCCGCTAGGATAAAGATAATTCACATGCCACGTAGACGCCGAAGATTTAAATTTCCTGATCTATCGCTCGATCCCGAGACGGCCCATGGAATAATGACAGTCGCGATTTTTGCTATCGCCACTTTTTGCCTGCTCGCTACGTTCGACCTGGGCGGCAAGATCGGGGTTTTGGTCGACCAAGCCCTGTCCCATGTCCTGGGCTGGGACCGTATCGCCTTGCCGTTCATCCTGTTCGCCATCGGCATCCATGAGCTAACTCCGCAGAAGTTCCAGCTCAAGGCGACTAATTACGTGGGCTTTCTCCTGTTTTTCGCATCGCTCAATCCATTCATCCACACGGCCAACGCCGAGGCCGCGAATCTCCCGGAGAAGCTGGCGACTTTGGGCGGCAAACTCGGTTCTCTCCTGGCTGAGCCCATGATTTCACTCCTGGGTCGCTTCGGCGCCGGGACACTTTTCATGGCGCTCTTCGTCGTGTCGATCCTGCTCATCTTCAACACCTCGCTCAAACGCGTGGTTCAGATCCTGAACGTTATCTTCGGTTGCCTCAAGAGGTTTTTGGCGGCCCTGCTGGCGCCGTTCAAATGGATTTTTGCTAAACAAGCCAGCTTGAAGGAAGATAAAATCCGTGCCCAGGTGACGAAACAGCCGGAGCTGGATGAGAAGCCCGCGCCGCAGTCTGCCGCAGTCAAAGTAGCAACAGTGCAGACCAAAACCGAAAATGAAAACGGCGAAAGCCATGATTACGGAATGCCGAACAAGCCGAAACGCCGCCAGCCAAAAATCGAGGTGCCATACGAGCTTTTGACTAAACGCGACCAGAGACCGACCTCGGGTGATATCCAGCGTAACCAGTACGTCATCCAGCGCACGCTCGAGACGTTCGGCATCCCGGTCGAGATGGGAGATGTGGCGGTCGGCCCGACGGTCACGCAATTCACGCTTAAGCCGGCCGAAGGCGTCAAGCTATCGCGCATCACGGCGCTGCATAACGACTTGGCTTTGGCTTTAGCCGCCCATCCCATCCGCATCGAGGCGCCTATTCCCGGCAAATCCTTGGTTGGTCTCGAAGTGCCCAATCAGAGCGTGGCCACGGTTGGTCTGCGCGAGTTGCTGGAGTCAAAGGAGTGGCGCGATCGGCGGAGCAATTTGTGCTTTGCCCTGGGCCGCGACGTCACGGGCAAGGCTTGGGTGGCCGATCTCGGTCGCATGCCGCACCTACTGGTTGCTGGTGCTACTGGTTCTGGCAAATCGGTTTGCCTTAACACGCTTATCATGTCGCTACTCTATGCCAACGGACCGGACGACCTGAAGCTCATCATGGTCGATCCGAAGCGCGTCGAGCTCCAGATTTATAACGGCATCCCGCATCTTGTGACGCCGGTCATCACGGACGTGGATAAGACGGTCAACTCCTTGAAATGGGCGTTGCGCGAGATGGACCGGCGCTTCGATGTGCTGTCTAAGTTCGGCGCCCGCGACATCGAATCCTACAACAGCCGGACGCAAGACAAGCTGCCGTACATCATGATTGTCGTCGACGAATTGGCTGACCTGATGGTTACGGCCATGGCCGAGGTCGAAGGCCCGATCGTGCGCTTAGCCCAGATGTCGCGCGCCGTGGGCATCCACTTAGTCCTGGCTACACAGCGGCCGTCGGTCGACGTCCTGACCGGTCTCATCAAAGCCAATATCCCGGCGCGCATTGCCTTTGCGGTCGCGTCGTCCACAGATTCGCGCACTATCCTGGACCAGATGGGCGCTGAGAAGCTTATTGGCCGCGGGGACATGCTGTTTCAGACGTCGGACATGGCCAGTCCGCGCCGCATCCAGGGTTCGTTCGTGGCCGACGACGAAATCGGGCGGGTGGTCGAATACCTTAAGACCAAATACGAGCCGGCCGAATATGATCCAAGCGTCATTGAAGCGCGCAGCCAGGACGGCGGGGAGACGTCTTTCCGCAACGGCATCGACGAAGGCGATGGCGATCCGCTTCTGCCTGAGGCAAAGGAAGAGATCATCCGCGCCGGCAAGGCCTCGGCTTCGCTCCTCCAGCGCCGCCTCAAGGTGGGTTACGCCCGCGCCGCCCGCATCCTGGATCTGCTTGAGCAGGAAGGCTTCATCGGCCCGGGCGACGGCGCTAAACCGCGCGAGATCCTCAAAACCGACTTCACCAAAGGCTTGGACCAGATACCGGTCCAGTCCGCGGCCGAGCAGCATCCAGCCTTGCAGCAAGTGAACCGCGAGATACCGGAGATCGAGGAGGGGTGATATCGAAATCCCAATCATGGAATCAGCGATTTTGCGGCATTTCCTGCTTCTTGGATTTCGTGCTTAGATTTTGGCGTAAACTGATTCATGCCTTTCATCCGCAAGAAAATCTATCGGGGGGAAACGGGTTTCGGCAACGACCTGCTTGAGCTTAGGGAACTGCGGGGCTATACGCGGGAGTCTTTGGCGCGCCTGACCGGCATCCATCCGGCGGTTATTGCCGCCTTGGAGGAAGAGCGGCTCATCGACCTAATTGATCCGCTGTATGCCGAACGGCACGTGCGTGTACTAGCGTCGCAACTGGAGGGCAGTACGGGTTTTTTTATCGACAAATACCAGGAATTGCTCCTACGCCAGGGTTTCAACGTCGAGCCGCGCAAGATGTTGCGGCCGCGGGTAAGTAAACGCGACCTATTAGTCAGTTCGAAGTTGACGGTCCTGCTTGCGTCAGCTTTGCTGGTACTAGCTATCGGCGGTTATCTAGTTTATCAAGCCAGACAGATGACAGAATCGCCGCCGCTCACGGTCAGTGCGCCGATCGAAGGCCAGACATTGGAGCATGCGCGGGTTGAGGTCACGGGGAGAACCGATCCGGCAGCCAAGCTGACGGTTAATAGCGAGTCGGTTGTCGTCGACCAGGATGGTTCGTTCCGCGTAAGCATCAATGTCCCGCCCGGATTATCGTCCATTTTGGTTCAGGCCAGGCGGCGTTATAGCGTGCCGGTTACAATTGAACGTCACGTCTTGTTCGAACGTGCCGGAGGACTGGATTTTTCCCGCGCTTCTTTCTCGGCCACGACGACGGATGACGATTCGGCGACCTCGACCGCGACCGGCACGGCGGAGTGAACGGAGGGTGTTCGATAAAAATAAAAAACAGCCCCAAGGGGCTTCTTTTAAAATTTCCGGCACCGGAGCTGCAAAGCGTTGCCACGCTAAGTGATGGCGGTAACCGTGGGAGGAGAGAGATTCCCTTGTTTGCACAAGGGATCCACGGCAGCGACCATCGAACACGTGCAACGCTTCGCAGTTCCCGTGCCAGAAACTAGTTTAGGGTAGGTTCCGGGAACTGCCATGTCAAGATGCGGATGCTCCGTGCGGATGCTATGGATGTTGCGCTTAGGGAGGTTGATATTGACACTCGGCTTCGCGGCTCCTTGTTCGGAGCGCTCGAAGAGAATGCCCGACCAGTTTGAGGGTAAAAACCGGTCGGGGTTGAGGCAAAGGGCTATTCAACCAAGTGGGTCTGGAACGAAGTGGTAGAGCGGATACCCGCTTGGGCGGAAGTAAGCGGCCGGGTCTTTGATTGAAGGGTCATTGATGGCCGCCATGAAGATTTTATAGGGGTCGTCCTGCTTTTGCAGGACGCAGGGCAGGTCAGGTTCTTCGGCATCGCAGAATAGAATCTGATTCCATCCGCGAAGGAAGTATGGCGCTAGATACTCCCGGACATCGTCAGGATCACGAGGCGCAGGTATGACCGTGAACGGAATACAGCGCACGCCGAGTTTGTCGAGTATGACTTCGTTCTTGGCCAGGATGAAGACTTGCGTCTCGTCGAGTTCGATCCGGGGTTTGAGTACCCGGATGATGGCATCCTTCGGTTTTTGGGCCAGGACTGATCCGGAAGACATGCCTGGTAGTGGCGGGTTTTCATTCGCGGACTGGACATCGATCCAGGACGGCACGAACTTTTCAGCCGCTCGATCGAATTCGGCTTCCTGCCGTTTGGCCTGAAAACGGTCGGCGGCATCGATGACCGTGGCGCCGCGGTTATTTGTCTGGTCGGCGCGTTTCCTGAGACCTCTGATTCTTTTTGTGACGTCAGTCTTCAGCATGAGACTTTCTCTTAGGTTGTCGAAAGGTGTATTTTGCCACCCCTTGACCCGCGAAAATATGGATTTCACGGAACAACGGGCGGCAAGCTAAAAAATTCCCTCAATAACTTCATACACCGATTTGCCGATTTTGGCAAGGGATGCAGACATTGAGGGAATCCGCGAAGTCATAGGTCGGCTTCGCGGGTGCAGGCGGGTTTTTTAGTTTGTTTCCTGGATCAGGGCGATGACCTCTGACGGGAGATCCTCGGTTGGGGCCGCTTCCGGGGTGGGGGGTTCAAGGGCTGGGTCAGCCGCAGCTTTGTTCGACGCCGGACTGGCATTGGCCGCCGCGGATTCCATTTCCGTCGACTCCTTCGTCAGCGGATTGACCTCTTTCTGGGGTTCTGCGTTGCCGGTCCCCGGTTCGCATTCCGGACCTGCTCCGTCATTGGTCGCTTTCACTGACGGAGGCGGGGCGTTGACGGCTACGATTTGGGCCAGGAACTTGTTCAAGCCATCGTCGTCGCCCATGACATTTGGCGTCGGATGGTCCATCAGCCAGATGTCGTGCATCGTGCCGCGGCCGTCCGGGAATGGGACGAGCTGAGACAGGTACGTCTCAATGGCGTGCCAGATGTCCTGCACGCGCAGGAAGATTAGGAAGCCGCGGCCATGCAAACCAAGACGCCCAACCTTGCGGTTGAGATTCCTGTTTGGGGCGTTTTTCGCCGGGTACTTCCCGAAGACGACATGGGTGATGAAGCTAGATTTGCCGGCCAGCGTCTGCGTCGAGTAGCCGATCAGCTTCATGAAGTACTGGCCTAGGGGAAGTGTATCGCCCGGACGTTGCTTCCGGATGATTCTCCTCAACCAGTACAGATCTATGCTTGTTTTCTGTGGACGTCCGGCGGTCAAGCTTTCCAGCGTTTGATTGTCGCTGAACATGACGTCCGTTTTTCCCTCATTGACGAGATTCTCCAGGTCAGGCCCGATGTATCTGAATTCGGGTCGCTGGAGGGCTTCCTGCGGCGTCACGATGTCGCACTTGCCGTACAGGAGAACAAGCCGCGCCTGGTACTCCAGTACGTCGAGGCTTTCGTAGAATTTCAGATAGCCGCGATCTTCTTCCGACATGGCGGCGCGACTGGCGCTGGTCAGGGTGTTGCGATCGATCCCGAGCCGGCAGAGGACGATTTCATCCTTGCTCATGAGCACGGGATTGCCGTCCCGGCGAACTGCCGGGATATTCGACATCTGCAACAGCAAATTTGATCGTGGAAAGTAATGGTCGATGGTGCCGTCTTGATGCACCATCTCGAGATTGTTGAATGACGTCGTATACGTCTCGTGGATGCCGTAATCAGTGACGGTCATCCTACTTGCAAGTCGCTTGGCCAGGGTTTCGTCCATGGTTCTCTCCTTCTGTTCTGGAAACTTTTCCTTAGGCGGTTTCCCGCCTGCTAGCTCCGTCCTTGGATGAATCAATAAGGGATTCGAGGACGGAGAGTTGTTTAATTGTCGAAATAACGAAATAACGGTTGAGTTTGGTTGGGGAAATCGGCGCTGTTTGAAGCAAAGGGTTGCCTGCCAGGGCTCCGATATACATCTATACATCGGGCTTTGCTCCCGTTAGACGGGATTGCGCAGGAACGTCTTTTGAATTGCGTCGGCTACGGACCGTGAGGTCCGCCCCAAGTTGGCGGCGAAGCTAGTCACCGGCAACTTGCGGCGGCGGTCGGGATATTTTCCGCATCAGGTTCCGTTCTCGCCGGATGCGGGAACTGGTGCGGAAGGCCAGGTGGTCGGGGACCGGGCTGGCCGAGGACGGAGTATCGGGTTCAGGCGCCATGGCGGCGGCGTTGGCGCTCTTCTTCGCGCATGATCGCCTGCAGGCGCTCCCAGTCTTCGATACGGGATGCCAGGCGGCCGTATTCTTTGGGTTTTTCGGCGTAGTGCTTGGCTTTCCAAGCGATGAGTCCGACGATCAGGCCGCCGCATATGACGATCTCGAAAAAAACGAGGGCATCATGGCGGAATTCAGCCAGGGCGATGAGCCACAGGCTGATACAGGCCACTTCGAGCAGTCCGGCTGCCACATATACCGCGATTCTCATTATGCAAGGTGCTCCTGGGTTAGAGGCTCTCTTGTCCGGCGGCGTCAGGCTGGGTGCGGACCGTATGAAAAGGCCCATTTGAAGCTCGACGCTCGCCAGGCACGAGAGCCCGTCTGGCCCAAGGGACTGGAGGCGGCTCGCGCTTCTGCAATAGCTTGGCGCGAGCCCGAATTTGATTCGTTCGCGGTTCGGCACGTGGCCAAGCGCGAACGGAAGAGAGAGAAGGCCGCG
>Ga0272446_1005088_pt1 | contig 14811 bp, 6 predicted proteins | sample YNPCB0061_FD_194587 | JGI IMG/M metagenome (GOLD analysis project Ga0272446, IMG submission 194587) | Hot spring microbial mat communities from Yellowstone National Park, WY, United States - YNP-CB-006-1 | ecosystem: Environmental > Aquatic > Thermal springs > Hot (42-90C) > Sediment | place...
CAATCACCAAAGTCAATCACCAAAGTCAATCACCAAAGTCAATCACCAAAGTCAATCACCAAAGTCAATCACCAAAGTCAATCACCAAAGTCAATCACCAAAGTCAATCACCAAAGTCAATCACCAAAACCACATCGAAATAAGCTGACAAAGAAAAAATAAATGTTTAATCTTACCGCAATTCCGATGCACATCATCGGAAGACAATTACAATCAACAATCTAAATTTTACACACTTATGAAAAAGAAAATCGTTTTCGGTTTTATTGCAACAGTAATATTGTTTTTAGCAGTTACCACGGCGGGCATTGCGGGCGACTGTAGCGTAAGTGCTTGTGGCGGAGGAACTACAGGCTGTTGTATAGATTCACAAGGAAATTTATTTCTTATGACCAGAGTGCTTCAGTAATCATAACAATGATTTAAGGCGTGATTACGCCACTCAAAGTAATCATGCCTTTCCTTTAACAATTTTCTACTTTAAAATAGTATGAATAAAAAAGTACTTTTTGCGCTTTCAATCCTATCTGCTGTTACTGTATGTTTTTCCTTACTTCTTTATGCAAAGAAATCTAATTTGGCCGAATTAACAAATAATGATAAGGTAATACAAAGAAAATATAAATTAGTTAATTTAAATTTAATTAGTCAATTTGAATTGGCGGCAAATGTGGTTAACCTCAAATACTGCAATTCTCATCTTTACATATATGATTTTGATAAACAGAGAATTCTCAGCATCAACACTAAAGGTGAGGTTACTCAAGCATATGGAAAGCGCGGTTCAGGTCCGGGGGAATTCATTCAAATAATGGGATGGGATGTCAATTCATCAATGGTTAGATGTGTAGACTTAGGCACTTTATCTGTATCTTGTATTAATCATCAAAATAAGGTTATTGAATATTCAAAATTTGATAAAAGTTTTTTCTGTGCCACTCCGTTGAATGAAAACTTATATCTGATGCGAGGGGTGACTTACTCAAAGGAGAAAAAGCCGGGCACTTCGTTCAGTTCTATATTTTGGTTGTTAGACACAAAATTGAAGACCCAAACAGAAGTTCCAATTTTGCTTCCGGAGGAAACTACAGTTCCCGAACTGGCATATAGTGGTTTTTTTGCGAATTCATCAAGCGGGGATATGCGTTTTTTTGTATGTGATCGCGCGGGATATTTTTTTGCATTTGATAAAGCAGGAAAGTTTAAATATTTAGCAAGAACGACAGATAATTTTTCACTTCCAAAAATTGTAATAAATGAAGGTGGGTCAGCAAGTTTCGATGCCAAATCTCCGTTTACGAGCTGCAGTGCTTCATCAACGGATAAATATTTATTTGTACTTTCAGTAGTAAATGAAATCAATGTAAATCCTAAGAGTAGAGGCGGCGTAATCGACGTATATGATGTAAATGACGGTCATTATCTTTGGAGTTTTGAATTGCCAAAAGTTGATAATGCAAAATCGTCAGCTATAGCAATTACTGAAAATCAAATTTTTGCTTACTATGGAGAGAAAATTGTTGTTTTCACATATAGCGAATAGATATTCTGAGCGTATTTTATTATTTATTCAAGTAACTTTGTTTGCATTGTATCTATATTCTTCTTTGGTGAAAATTTTAAACTTGAATGGTTTTCATAATACACTACTTAAATCTCCAATGTTTGACTCAGCATTAGCAGGCATCTTGGTATACACCGTTCCAATTTGGGAGATACTTATATGTGGGCTTATTGTAAATTCTAAAACATATCTACTTGGATACTTTGCGTCATTTTTCACAATGGTCTGTTTTACTATTTACTTAACTCTTATTTACACACAATTCCCTCTTACGCCGTGTTCTTGCGGCGGCGTCATTAATTCATTAAGTTATGAATGGCATATCGCTTTGAATCTATTTTTTGCATCTCTTTCAATCGTTGCAATAAGTTTGAAAAAGTAGATTTGTGTCTCTTCCCGAATTATCGGTTCGTCGTCCGATAACGACACTGATGTTTTATACTGCCCTTGTTATTATGGGCTATATTTCTTTTCAAAAACTCAGCGTTAATTTTCTTCCTGAAATTCAGACGCCGCGTTTAACCGTAAAGACCGCCTACCGCGACGCCTCACCCGACGAGGTTATGAGATTGATTACCGAACCGATTGAGCAAACACTGCAAACGATGTCAGGCGTCAGAAAAATTCGTTCTGTCTCTCGCGAAGGGATCTCGGTTGTTCAGGCTGACTTTTATTGGGGGACGGATATGAATTTTGCCTTAATAGAAGCGCGTGAAAAATTAGACCGATTAAAAGCTGCACTTCCGAAGGAAGTGGAGCGTCCTAACATTCTTCGAATTGACCCCTCGAGTGAACCAATTATGACGCTGGTCGTCGTCGAGCGCTCTGATACGGGAAGAAACGCTGTTTCCAAGGCAGACCGTCTCAGCGAGAGTCAAAGTCGCGCCCAAGCGCTATATGAGGCAAGTTTATTATGCGAAACTTTTATTAATCGCCGTTTAGAGCAGCTCGACGGCGTCGCCCAAGCACGCGCAGTTGGCAGCCCGTTGCGCGAAATTCAGGCAAGCATTAACACAAGAGTAATGAGCGCATTTGGGTTATCGCTTCAAGATGTGGCAGCGAAGCTGGCGGCGCAGAACATCTCGGCGCCAATGGGGACGATTAAAGACGGAAATTTTCGCTACCCTCTGCGCGCTGAGTCTGAATTTAAGACGCTTAGCGATATTGAAAATGCGATTGTAGGCAGAACGAAAGACGAGCGGTTGATTTTATTTAAAGACATCGCTAAAATCACGGACGCGTTTGCCCAGTCCAAAGCGATTACTTTATACAATGGCGTTGAGACGATTGAAATCCAAATTAGAAAAGAGGCGTCCGCAAATACAGTCGAGACGTCGCGCCGAGTCAAACAATTATTAAAAGAACTTGAAGGCGAATTAGGCAGGATTCGACTCGTGGTCGCTTTCGATCAAGCTGAATTTATACAGCGCTCGATTGATGACCTTGTTGGGTCAATTTATCTTGGGGCATTTTTAGCATTTTTTGTTTTATTCTTTTTTCTCAACGAATTGCGATACTCCTTTCTTGTCGCTGTTACCACGCCGATTTCCATCATCATCACATTTATTTTGATGTATGCGTTCAATGTAAACATCAACATTATTTCACTGACGGGAGTTGCTTTGGGAATCGGAATGCTTGGAGACAACGCGATTATCGTCATTGAAAACATATCGAGACTTCGAGATGAAGGAGTTGAACGGAGGGCGGCGATTATTGAAGGAACCAAAGAAATTAATTTAGCCGCCGCCGCCTCGACTTTTACGAACGTGGCTATTTTTTTGCCAGTCGTTTTTACGGACGGTATTGCCCGCGAGATTTTTCGCGATATGGGCTTAACTATGACGTTCTCACTGCTTTCTTCTCTACTTGTTTCCGTCACGCTTGTCCCGACCTTGCTTAGCATAGAGCGTCGTGGAAATAAGCCAAGCATTTTAGAGACAAATTTGTCGCTTCTGAAAGCCATGTCGAGAAGAATACTGGATTGGCGGTTGGAGGGACAACGAATTTTTATACGCCGCTATGAACAGTGGTTGAAAATTATTTTGGAGAATCGCAAGACAACTTTATTTATTTCCTTCATTATCCTTACAGCGGCGGCTGCAACCAGCGGCTTCATACCCTCGGAGACAATTCCGCGCATTAATCAAGGTCGTTTTTCTATCACGATGAACTTCCCAAAAGGATATGACGTTAATAGAACAACAGAGGCTGTCAAATTCCTGATTTCGGAAATGTTCTCCATTTCGACCGTAGAGGCGGTATTGGCTGAAATCGGTATGTCTCAGGGAAATGATGAAATCTTTTCACTTGAAAACGCAAGAACCGAAAATACGGCGGAATTGGAAGTGAAATTACGCGAATCCAGTAATGAAAAAGAGACTATTGAAAAATTGCGTCTATTGTTTTCAAACCAGTCCAAATTTGATTTTCAATATTCCATACAACGAAAGCGGACAACATTGGAGCAAATCTTTCGCCCTGAAAAAGACGATATTAAATTGAAAGTTATTTCTACTAATTTGGATAGCGCGCTCGTAGCAGCGACAACGATTAAGAATCTTATCAATAAAATACCAGAAGTAAAAGATTTGAGAACCGGATTAGAAGAGACGAATCCAGAATATCGTTTATCTCTCGATTATGATGCGATTAGCCGATATGATATTGACGTCAAAGAGCTTCTTAATTTCATAGAATATACAGCGCGAGGCGTTGTAGCAACGATGGTGCGCGAATCAGACGAGAAAATTTCGCTGCGACTTAAACCTGAACATACGCTGCTGACACTAAACGACATTCTTTCTCAAGAAATAATGACGAAAAACGGCTTTGTGCCGATTCGTTTCTTAGTTCATGTCGCTACGACTAACGTGTATAGTCAAGTTTCCCGAGAAAACGGCAAAAAGCAAATTGTTATGCTTGCGAATGCATCACAAAACACATCGGTAACATCGGTTGTAGAAACTATTGAGAGACGAGTTAAAGCGTCGGGCGTTCTTTCAAGCATGGTTTCATTGGAAATTGGCGGTGAAAACGAGGAGATAAAAGCGTCATTCCGTAGTTTGATTGCCATTGTGCTGCTTTCGCTGCTATTGGTTTATATGATACTCTCGGCGGAATTCGAGTCAATTATTTATCCTCTGGTCATTATGCTGACCAGCCCGTTGGCGGTTATCGGCGCACTTGTGGCAATGTTAATTTTCGGGCAAACATTTAATGCAATGTCGCTGATTGGCATTGTGATCATGGTCGGAGCTGTGGATAATGACGCAGTCATTGCGACGGACTTTATCATTGAACTTCGGCGCCGGGGTGTTGCTTTAACTCAAGCTATTTTCGAGGGTGTATCAAAGCGATTGCGCGCGATTGTGATGACTACGCTCACGACCATTATGGGCATTATTCCATTGGCATTTAATCTTGACGGCGGCTCTCAACTTGCGACCGCGCTAACCATTCCGCTTGTAGGTGGATTGATTTCCGCTACGCTCTTTACGCTGATTACGATTCCCGTGGTTTATTACTATTTGGATAGAGAGCCCGACAAATCATCTTGACACTTGATATTTGTCATAAAATTTCTTTACAAAAATTTAACCCTGTTTTTTCAGACAAGCGGCGTGGCAGTTGTATATTCCGCCAGAATTGTTTTCAACGTATCTCGCCTGCTCTGGACGCGGAATGAGTCAGCGCAACACACTTCGATGTGTCAGCATCAACACCCATCGCGGACGCGGTCCGAAGGTTTCCTATCTGCTTGCGCAATCGCCGCTCGATGAAGTCGAGCGCATTGAACTGCTCAACGAAACACGCGCTTATACCTACTACATCGCTGAATGGCTGAACCTAAATAAAGAGCGGTTCGATGTCGTCGGGCTTCAAGAAGTGTTCAACGGCATATTGGGATTCGGCGACCGATTGTTTAAGAAATTTCGGCAGCGTGACCATTACCGCGTCATATCGGGGTTTCGCACAGCGATTTCGCACGGCGTCGGCTTTGCGGCGTTCCGATACGAAAATCTCATGCTCTCGCAGTTGCAGATGATTGGTCAAACGCAAATCAATTACCTCTTGCCGGAGCGCGTGGCGTTTTTGGCGGCGTGCGGCTTTACCCTTGCGCCGTTTATTTTCAACGAGCAAGTGGTTTGGATAGGCAACACGCACTTGCACCCGTTCAATCCGCGCGACCGCGCCAAACAAGCCGCCAGCATCGCTTACGAAATCAAAAAACTTGGCGATGTGCCTGTCGTCTTTATGGGCGACTTGAACACCGTGCCGCCCGGTTGCCGCGATACGGGCTTTCCCGCCGGTGAGCGCGACGTCAACAGCTACAAAAACGACAAAACGTTTGAAATCTTGACTGGCGTAGGACTTAAACTTGTTCCGCACGAGGACAACGATAAATTTTACACCTACCCAACAGGGCTTCCGAACCGCACGCTCGATTACATTCTCTTTTCAAAACATTGGGACGTCGCGCACTACGAGGTTCTGAAAGAATTTAAATTTTCCGACCACTATCCCGTCTTCGGCGAGTTTCGTTTGAAAGACTAATTGACCATTCAACTATCAAGTTATGAACCTATTTTCTCTGGAAGGAAAAGTCGCCGTTGTAACTGGCGCGCTGGGCTTGCTGGGCAAGCAACATTGTTACGCCTTAGCGGAAGCAGGCGCGACGGTGATTCCAACCGACCTTGACCACGACCATTGCGTTCAATTCGCCAACGAACTCGAGCGCACCTTCAACCGCGAAACGCGCGGACACGGGGCGAACATCACCAATCCCGACTCGGTTAAACTTCTGCTCGAGTCCGCGCTCGAAGAAACGGGACAAATTGACATTCTCGTCAATAACGCGGCGATAAACGATATGTTTGAAAATCCAACGGCGGCGGCAGAACTCTCAAAGTTTGAAAATTATCCGTTGGAACTGTGGAGGAAATCGCTTGAAGTAAATGTTACAGGCGTGTTTCTCTGTTCGCAAATCATTGGCGCAGCGATGGCGAAGCGCGGCACTGGCAGCATCATCAACATTGCCTCGACTTATGGCATTGTGGCGCCCGACCAAAGCATTTACAAGCAGCCCGATGGGTCGCAGCGTTTTTACAAATCGGCAGCGTATCCGACGACCAAAGGCGCCGTGATTTCATTCACGCGATTTCTTGCCGCGTATTGGGGCGAGCGCAATGTGCGCGTGAACTCTCTTTCACCCGGCGGCGTCGAAAACGTGCAAGATGAGTTTTTTGTCAAGAACTATTCGGCGAAAACACCGCTCGGCAGAATGGCACAGCCGACGGACTACAAAGGCGCGATTGTCTTTTTAGCCAGCGACGCGTCGGCTTATATGACGGGCGCAAACCTTGTCGTCGATGGTGGCTGGACAGCTTGGTAGTGATTTTCTTTGTAGCAAAAATTTGTAGCTTTTTATTTTGCGAACTAAAACCAGCTACAATTTGCAAGAAGTTTGAAGCAAAATTTTATGCTTCACTTTTTTGACTACAAAAAAAATTGCCACGTAATATGCTGATGGAAACTTCTTTTAGAGAATTCTATGTAATTAAGCTGTCATTTTTTAAGATATTGAAGACAGTCTGAGCAATTTTCTCAACATCGAAAGGCTTTGAGACGATGATAACGCCTTCTCGCTCAAGTTTTTCCGCCGCTTTGGCATCCAAGTAGCCGGTCGTGATAATGCCTTTCATTTTTTTACGGCGTCGGCGAATTTTTTTGAATAGTTGCAAGCCGTCCATGTTCGGCATTCCCATATCGCTAATGACCAAATCAATTTTTTTGCTTTTTGCTTCAAAAACTTTCAACGCTTCTTCGCCATCGGCGGCTTCCAGCACGGTATAACCTTGTTTTCTCAACATGCCCGATAGCATTTTACGCAGATAGCTTTCATCATCGACGACGAGAATGACGGCGTCTCCGATATAAATTGGCTTTGCTTCTGCTTCTTTTGTGTTCGGAATGCCTGCGTTGAAGAGAGGAATGTAGAGCTTGAACGACGTGCCTTTGCCGACGGCACTGTTGAGTTCAATAAAGCCATCGTGCGCACTTAGAATACCGTGCACAATTGACAGTCCCAGCCCTGTGCCTTTGCCAACGCCTTTGGTGGTAAAGAATGGCTCAAAGATGCGCTGTTGAATTTCGGGCGGCATTCCCACGCCAGTATCTGCAACTTCAATAACTGCGAACGGCATCTCGGCGGCTGAAGCATTATTCGGCGGCCGTTTTGTTTCGGTGTAAAGATTGAATTGCAACTTGCCGCCGTCGGGCATTGCATCGCCAGCGTTGATTCCCAAATTAAGCAGGACTTGATAGAGTTGTTTGTCGCTGCCGTTTATCCAAACATCGTGCGCGAGTATTGTTGCCTCGACCTGAATTTTTTTCGGGAGAAGCCGGCGAAGCGTAGAGGCGATTTCTTCAACGAGCGGTTGCGCTTCTACTAACCGCTTCTGCACTTGGTCGGTGCGCGAGAAGTCTAAGAGTTGACGCGCGATATGCGCGCCGCGCTCAATGGTTCTTTGAATAGTGGCGACGTGATTCAGCAAATCTTTGCGCTTCAATTGTTCTCCAAGCGCATGTGCGGCGAGCGAGACAATTGCCATAATGTTGTTGAACTCATGTGCGATGCCACTTGCCAGTGTGCCGACCGCTTCCAACTTTTGAGACTGCATGACTTTCTCCATGAGGAGTTGCTTTTCCAATTCTGCTTCTTTTTGGGCGGTGATGTCCATAATGACGTGGTTGACTCTGACGATATTCCCGTTATCGTTTTTCGCAAACGACCCGATGGCACGAATATGCTTAACGCGCCCGTCGTCCATCAACAATCGATATTCAATGTTGTTTGGAGTTCCCGCTTGGAGCGCGTGTGCGTTGCTTTGCTCGACGAAGTCGCGGTCGTCGGGGTGAATGCGTTCAAGATATTCCTGATAGGTCGGTTCGCCCAGCGTTTTCGGGCGTTCATACAGTTCGAAGGTCTGGTTTGACCATGTAATTTTTCCGCTTGTCATATCCACTTCGCAACTGCCGATTTTAGCAATGTCTTGCGCTTCGGCAAGCAGAGCTTCGCTTTTCTTCACACGTGCTTCAGCAAGCCGCTGCTCGGTTACATTTTGCACGACGACCATGATTTGTCGGACGAGTCCTTCCGCGTCGTGAATCGGCGTTGCAATGTATTCGTATTGCGTGGCGCCGAAGTCAAGCACAAAGCGCGACTGCACGCCTTGACCAGCGTTGATAAGATGGGACTTCAACTGCACGGCGACGTCAGGCGGGTAGATGTCGTCAACCATTTTTCCCACCAAACTTTCGGGCGAGATGCCGTAACGGCGGTACTCCGTGCCTTCGGTAAACAGCAATTTGAAGCCTGTGTCATAGACGCCAATCATGCCGTTGGGAAAATTTCGGGCGACGGCTTCGTAGAGCTGTTGCGAGCGGCGCAGTTCTTCGGTGCGCTCCTGCACGCGCTTTTCAAGCGACTCATTCAAGTCTCGAAGTTCATCTTCTAATTTTTTCCGCTCGGTGATGTCTTGAACGGTTGCGGTGGCGTGTGTGGTTTTGCCATCAGCGTTATTGAAGAGCTCTACTTTGAACACGTAGAAGGTGCGAACCTCGCCCGTGTCCGCGCGGCGAATGCGGTATTCAAATGGCTCGTTGGAGAATTTTTCGCCATATTTCACGGCTTTGGCTTTTGCCAATTGCGCGGCAAGAATCGGCACGTCTTCGGGCAAGGTAAAGTTTGTCTTTGTTACCACTTCGTCAAAGGAAAAGGTTCTTTTACCTAAGTCTTTAAGCGTTGTGCCAAGTTGCTCAATGTGTCGGTCGCTGTAGGTCAAGGTTTGGTCATGGAAGTTGATGTCAACTGTGCCGATGTTTGCGATTTTCAAGACCTCAGAGAGTTTTTGCTCGATAATTTTGCGCTCGGTGATGTCGGTAAAAATGCCGTTGTAAATAATTTCGTCGGAACCAGTTTCGGTGGTCGGAAGCGGTATGGATTCGGCGCGAATCCAGCGTGTTTCGCCGTTCGGCTTGATGAACTGAAATTCGTGAAAAAAACTTGCTCGGTTCTGCGCGACGGATTGAACTGTAGCGGCTAATTCGTCAACCTCTTTCTGCGGAAGGCAGGTAAAAGCGTCGGCAAGGTTCTCGTCGGAGAGTCCAAAGATGTCTTTTGCTCGCGGGCTGACATAGAGAAACTTCATCTCGCCGGTCGTTAGGTCCAGTTTCCACTGATAGACGACGCCGGGCGAGACAGTAATGAGCGCGCGCAGTTGTTCTTCGGCATTTTTCTTTTCAGTGATGTCCAGATAGACGCCGTTGAATGTAACACGCTCTGAGTTTGAGTCTTTGGTCGGCATGCTTTGCGCTTGTATCCACCGCAGTTCGCCGTTGGGCTTTTGAATTTGAAATTCCAATGAGAACGGTTTCATTTCAAACGCTGCCTCCAAAACGGCATTGACGATGAACGAAAACTCTTTTGGGTCAAAGAGCGCGGAAAAGCGCGACATATCTTGCATCAATTCTTCTCTGCTCCACCCGAAGAGGTCTTTGCAGCGCGGACTGAGATAGGTATATCCGCTGGCGTGCGCCACCGTCGCGCTGTCGCCATTTAAGTAGGCATTCTTTACCTTGCTTGGGTCAATGAAGTATTGATAAATCACGCCCGGCACGAGGGCGGCAATTGCCGACAGTTGTTCTTCTTGTTCGCGTCTTGCCCTTTCTGTTTTTTTTCGTTCCGTGATATTGATCGTAACGCCTAAAACGCGGTTGACTTTTCCATCATCGTCGGGCAACGGCACCACTGTATTTTGGTAAAAGAACCCTTGATTTTCGAACTCGAATGACTGCGCCTCGCCTTGAAAGACTTTATCGTATAGCGCTTTGACTTCAGTCAGGTCTTTATGCGCGAAGATGTCTTGAATGCTTAATCCAACAAACTGCGCCGGGTTTAATCCGAGCGCGTGATACTCTTCGCCGTCGGTGAATATCAAGCGATAATTTCTGTCGAACACGTTGATGGCGCCGCTCGGAAAATATCTGGCGATGGCTTGAAACAGGCGTTTGTTTTCAGATTCTTTTTCTTGGGCTTCCCGGAGTTCTTTCTCGATGCGCTTTTGTTCGGCGAGCATCAGGCGTGCCTCTGTTTCTGACTTATGCAGAGCGTGTTCCAGACGGCGGTAGCGCTCTTCACAATCGGCCGCACCGACGCGTCGAATCACGGAAAGCATGGCCGCACGGGCGCCCTCTTGCTCAATAAAGCAGACGCGCTTTTCGAACCTCGCCGTTTTTCCATTGAGTTCAGCGTTGACTACGACTACCGCATCGTTTTCAAGCTCGCTAAATTCGCGGCGATAGTCTTCCAGAGCAGTCTCATTTATCTCAAACGGGAAGAGGTTGATGACAGACCGTCCGACCGCGCTTTCAAGCGAGATACCAGAGAGGCTGGCATAAGCCTCGTTGGCGTGAAGCACGACGCCATCCGCATCTGTTACTATTGCTGCATCGGAAATATGTTTCCAAAGGAAGCTAAAGAGTTGTTCTGAATAACTGAGTTGGGCCGTCATCGTTTCTCCTCCTTTGTCTGTCATGTTGTTATTTTTCTCGGGCGATTTCGCTGAGCCGTTTCAGTCGTTCCATCGTCTGGTCGGATGTGCTTTGTTTTATCGTGGCGGTTTTGAACACTGGTGCTTCTTTTCGTTCGGTCGGCACCAGCGGCAAGGCTTGTCGCGCGCCATTTTTTTGCGTCCCGCTTTCGACACGCTTGCGACATTCCTGAACTGCATCTTTCAAAATTCCCAAGAGCTTATCGCCGTTCCATGGTTTCTGCACATGTCGGAACAGCACGCCTTGATTGACTAACTTGACGACGTCTTCCATATCGGCGTAGGCGGTCATTAGAATTTTCGGGACGAGCGGCGCCATGCTTTGAGCTTGCTCCAAAAATTCCGCGCCTGATTTTTGAGGCATTCGCATATCGGTCATGATGCAGGCAATAAACGCATTCTTTTCCAAAATGTCGAGCGCGGCGTCGGCGGAGGTGCATGAGAGCACGTCAAAATCCGACACCAGCGATTCGCAGAGCGACGTGAGGACTTTGGCTTCGTCATCGACGATAAGGATTTTCGGCTTGCCGCTTCTGCCATGAAACGACCGCTCGAAAATCGAGCTACCAGCGGGCGCCAGCAGCGTTTCCTCAAACGCATTGAGTTTGGCGAAAAACTCTTCCTCGAAGCTCTCGAACTTTTTGAGTTCAGCGATGACTTCCTCTTTGAACGAGGCGAAAAATTCTTCCTCGAAACTCGCATAACGTTCATTGAGTGAGCCGATGTAATGCCCGTGATGTGCATGCGGATTTGATTTAAAAAACTCCTCTTCGAAGCACGGCGGGTCGGTGCGACGATTGGACGTCGGAATTTGCTCGATAAAATCGGGCAGCGCCGGCCTCGCTTCGGGTTTACACGATTGCAGCGTAGGCTCAACGGGTTTCTGCTCTTCGACATTTTTTGGAGGCATGGCTGTTTTCCCCGCTTTCTGTCGACGCAGCATAAAACTCGCCATCGCCAGCGCGACAATAGATTTCAGCGTTTCCGGCACCCACGGCTTTCGCACATATCGGAAGACTTCGCCGACATTGACGGAATCCAACACGGCCTCCAAATCGGCATAGCCCGTGAGCAGAATGCGCATCGTGTCTTGCGAAATTTGCTTGATGTTCTTGAGCAGCTCGACACCCTTCATGCCCGGCATACGTTGGTCGCTGATGACGATGGCAATGTCGGGATGATGCTGAAACATCGTTAATGCCATGTTGCCGTCCGACGCTGTCAAGACTTGGTATTCTACATCAAAGAGTTGAGACAGCGCTTCCAAAATATGAGGCTCGTCGTCGACGATCAGCATCTTTGCTTTTTTGTAATTGTTCATATCCGTTTCTCTTTTCACTTAGGTTGTAAGATTGCTTTGTTCATTTTGTTCATCACCGTTCCGAGCAAGGCGAAGGAGCGTGCGGCAACCACTCCTATTTGTATCACCTTGCACACTCGGAACGGATAGACGCCACGACAAATGAACTCTCGACCAGGCGAGCCAATGGTTCAGCCTAAAAACTCTACAGCGGGAATGCGCACGATGAACGTCGTTCCGACACCTTCTTCGGTCTCGAAGTAAAGTTTGCCGCTATGTTTTTGAACAATGCTGTAACAAATCGACAGCCCTAAGCCCGTGCCTTTGCCGACCGGCTTCGTGGTAAAGAACGGGTCGAAGATTTTCTTCTGCACCTGTTTCGGAATGCCCTTGCCGTTGTCGATGACGCGCACCACGACATCGCCCTCTTCGAGCGCCGTTTGCACATGAACTTTTCCTTCGGGCTTTTCTTCGACCGCATGAATCGCGTTGCCGATGAGGTTCAAGAACACTTGATTTAACTGCGCTGGATAACAATCAACGACCGGGATGTTACCGTATTCAGTCGTCAGTTCAATGTTCTTATCTTTGAGTTGATGCCCAATCATCAAGAGGCAGTTTCGCAAGCCTTCGTTGAGGTCAGCTTTTTTCATATCCGCTTCGTCCAAACGCGAGAAGTTGCGCATGCTCTTGACGAGGCTCGACATTTGGTCGAAGCCCGACACAACGCCTGTAAAGAGTCTCTCGGTGCGGCGAATTGTCTCCTCCAACTCGGCAAGTGTGCCATTGGGCGAGTTTGAGACTTCTTGCATTTTTTCAAAGGCAGCTTCGAGCTGACCAGCATAGACAAACTCCTGCGCTTGAATTGCTTTGGAGAGCAAGTCTGAAATCATCTTGAAGCGTTCACGAATCAGCGCAACGTTGTTGGAAGCGTATCCAATCGGCGTATTGAGTTCGTGTGCGATGCCCGCGACCATTTGTCCCAGCGCCGACATCTTCTCCGATTGAATCAAGTGGTTCTGTGTCTCCTGAATTTCTTTCAAGCGCGCTTCAAGTTCTGCTTCGAGCTCTTTTTGCTTGGTGATATCGATATTTATGCCATACCACACTATCAGCCCGTCGTCGCGCTTGGTCGGGTTGCCTTGAAAGCGCGTCCAGATTTTTCTGCCGTCGGGCAACGTGTAGCGCGTGTCATAAACGAACGGCGTCATATTTGCGGCGGATTCGCTAATGGCGATTTGCGAACTGGCAACGTCGTCAGGATGCATCATGCCAAAGAGCATCATCGGGTTCTCCATGATTTGTTCTGGCTCGAGTCCATAGAGGTCGCGGCTGCCTTCGCTGACATAGGGCATTTTCACCGTGCCGTCCGGCAGAATTGTGAACTGATACAACATGCCCGGCACCGTCTTCGTCGTCTTGCGGAAGTTTTCTTCGCTTTGGCGTAGGGCGAGCAAGGCTTCTTCCTGTTCAGTTACATCTTGGATTGGTCCAAACAGACGCACAGGGACGCCCTCCGCATTGCGCTCCACATTGTAAATGGTCTTGATGTAACGCACCGTGCCATCGTCCGCACGGCGAATGCGATACATCGTCTGACCGCGTTTCAGAGAGGGATTCTCAAGCACCGCTTGCAAATGTTGAAGAGAAATCGGCACATCTTCGGGCAGCACATACTTTTCAAGATACCGTTGCACACTGATACTGTAACCGCCTTCTTGTTGCACCGTCGTGCCAAGCAACGCAAAACAGCGGTCATTGAAGAGAAATGTTTGCCTTTGAAGGTCGCTTTCCCAGAATGCCAGCTTTGCCAAGTCGGCGGCGGCGCTCATTTGGAGGCGCTGTTGATTGAGAATCATTTCGGTTTGCTTTTGGAGCGTGATGTCTGTGCGGACACCATAGAGCACAATGCTGCCATCGGGTTGCTTTTCGGGGTTGGAATTCACACGCACCCATTTGACTTTGCCCGACGGCGTAATGATACGCACGGTAATATCCAGCGGCGTGAGCATATCGAGCGTATGACGAATCTGCCGCCAATACTCCTCCACATCATCGGGGTGCCACATCTTGGTCAGAATAGCAGCATCGCGCATCGCTTCTTCAGCGCTGACCTCATAGAGCTGCTTACAATTTTCGCTGACAAAGGGATAAAAGTAAGAGCCATCGGAGTTGAACTTCAACTGATAAATGACGCTGGGAACGGTATTGACCGTCTTGCGGAAGTTTTCTTCGCTTTGGCGTAGGGCGAGCAAGGCTTCTTCCTGTTCAGTTACATCTTGGATTGGTCCAAACAGACGCACAGGGACGCCCTCCGCATTGCGCTCCACATT
>Ga0272446_1005089_pt1 | contig 14810 bp, 6 predicted proteins | sample YNPCB0061_FD_194587 | JGI IMG/M metagenome (GOLD analysis project Ga0272446, IMG submission 194587) | Hot spring microbial mat communities from Yellowstone National Park, WY, United States - YNP-CB-006-1 | ecosystem: Environmental > Aquatic > Thermal springs > Hot (42-90C) > Sediment | place...
GCGCCGGGCTCCAGCGCCTCCATCCACAGCGCCACCTTGCAGAGCTCCGCCGCCATCGGGTTCACGTCGATGCCGTAGAGGCACCGCCCGATGACCTCCCGCAGGGCATGCCGGGTGACCTCCGGCGCGGGCTCCTCCTCGCCGGTGCGCTCCCGCGCGACGCGGCGGGCGAGCCGGTGCGCCGCCGCGATGAGGAAGTGCCCGCTGCCCACCGCCGGGTCCACCACCCGCAGAGCGAGGAGCGCCTCCGCCCGCCCGCCTGCGGGGGCGCGCCGAAGGGCCTCCTCCGCCACCGGCTCCAGGGCGGTGTCGAGCAGCGACTGGATGAGGGAGTCCGGGGTGTAGTAGCTTCCGGTGGTCCTGCGCTCGTTTCCGGCGGCGCCGAGCAGCCGGAACTCGCCGCCGTCGGAGCGAAGGTCGGGGTGCAGCTCGAGCAGCGACTCGTAGACGCTGCCCATCTCCTCGCTGGCCAGGTTCCTGTAGTCCACGCGCGCCGGTCGCCCGCCCTCCGTCGTGACGGCGAGGTGGCGGATGGCCTGGAGGAAGTCGGCGTTGGCGATGCGGGCGCCGTCGAGGCTGGGGCAGGACCCGTCCGCGAAGAGCAGGCCGCCGAGGCACGGGAGGCCCAGCTCCGGGCAGCCCTCCAGCGCGCCCAGTTTGCCGACGACGAGCTGGAACTGGAGCCAGAGGTCCGCGTGGCGCGGGCTGCCGCGCAGGCGCTCGGCGAGCAGGCGCAGCCGCTGCGTGGAGTAGTGGTCGCGGTAGAGCTGTCGCGCCTCGTCCGGAGCGTCCGGCCGCAGGAGCAGGCCGCGGTCCTCCGCCACGAAGAGGAAGAGGAGGCGGTAGACGACGCGCAGGAGCTGGCGGTAGGTGTCCTGGGTGGAGAGGGCGCCCGTGCGGACCGCCTCGCGCAGCGCCTGGTTGGCGGGGTGCCGCAGGAAGCCCTTCCCCAGGGTCTCGATGGCGGCCTGCACGCCGTCGCGCAGCGTGTCGAGCGCCCGCTTTCCCTCCTCTCCCGCCAGCGCGAACCACTGCTCGAGCAGGCAGTCCTCGGGCCGATCGGACTTGAGGCGCGAGGCGTGGCACACGAGATAGAAGAGGAGGAACTCGTCGTAGAGCTGCCCCTCGAAGATCGCCTCCAGGTCGAACTCGACCATGGCCTGCCGGGAGAGGCTCTGGCTGTCGCGCAGCACGCGCCAGCGCAGCCCGTTGCTGAGGCACCCCCAGAGGTGGTCGTCGCTGGCGTTCAGCAGGAGCTGGACCAGACCGTGCGGCGACATGCGGGCGGCGCCGGCGACGCCGGGCGTGCGGACGTCGAGGTCCAGAGCGCACCCGACGAGGTGGAGGGGCGCGTGCCCGTAGAGGTGCGACACGGGGAACTCGCGCTCGCCCGCGCGGAGGCTGCCGCGGAGCGGGTCGAGCAGGCCGTAGTCGAACTCGCGCAGCACCTGCCGCAGCCAGCGGTTCCGGGTGATGTCGGTGCCAACGTCGCCAGGCGCGAGGCGCTCGCGGTCGGCGCGGAACGTTTGCCAGGGCCCCTGGAGGGCGTTCCAGGCGCGGCTGGCGGCCTCCCGCACGCGTGAGCCGCTCAGGCCGAACGCCTCCGGCCGCATGCCGGGGAGCGCGGGGTCCTCGGCGTGCACGCGGGCGAGGAGGCTGGGCGGCAGGAGAGCGCCCTCGGTGCAGACGGCAGAGAGACCCAGGGGTCGGTTGCGGGCCATCAGACCGTGCCTCCGTGTGGCAGATAGAGGGTGAAGCCGACGATGTCGGGGTCGCCCTGCACCCGCACGTCGCGCGCGGCGGCGGCGGGCGCGAAGGCCTTGCGCACGCGTCGGTGCGCTTCCAGCAGGCGCGCGGCGCGCCGCTCGGCGAGGTCCCGCAGGGCGGGCCGGAGCGCATCGCACTGCGCGAGGTGGCGCCCCAGGTGGTGGCGCGCGAGGTCGGGCGGCAGGTTGGCGCGGGGCGGCGCGTCCAGCAGCGCCTCGGCCTCCGCGTCGTCGAGCCACCGGGCCTGCGCGGGCAGGCCGCGGAAGGCCGCGAGGGCGCACTCCTCGGCGAGCAGCTCGCGGCTCGGGGTGACCACCTGGAACCGCAGGCGGAGCACCAGGAGCGCGGTGGCCTCCGGCACGGCGTCGGTGACCACCACCGCGCAGCGCGCGGCGACGGCGCTCTTGTCCCCGTCGAGGGCCGTCTCGAGGACGTGGGTGGCGAGGCCCTCCACGAAGGGGTGGGTGCGGGTCAGGTGGACGGCGCCGCGGGGCGGCGGGCCTTCGAAGACGACGGAGAGCTTCGGGGCAGTCACGGCGACGGCGTCCCGCAGCGCTGGCGGCGTCTCGGAGAGGTCCACGGTGGCGGGCCGTCCCCTGGTGACGAGGCCGCCGCTGGCGTGCACGGCGTCGCGCACGAACCGCTCGACGTCCGCGGGCGAGCCGACGGCTTCACGGACCTCCTCCAGCTCGCGCCGGACCTCCTCCACGCGGATGCCGTGCTGGGCGAAGAGGGCGCGCGACCGCTTCTCGCGGTCGGCGCTGCGGTCCCACTCCCGGTGCAGGTCCGGGACCCTGGGGTCGAGTTCCTCGAAGGCGAGGGAGAGCTGGTCGGCGCTCGTCGCGCCCTTGAGCAGGAGCGATTCGAAGATGGCCTCCATGACGTCCTCGCTCCTGGCCGGGACCGGGACGCTGACGCCGAGCGCGTCGCGGATGGTGCGGTGTTTGCGGAGCAGGATGCCGAGGACGATGCCGTCTACCGGGTTGTCCTTGCCGTAGAGGGTGACGACGCGGACGCGGGGCGACGCCTGCCCGAAGCGGTCCACCCTGCCTTCGCGCTGCTCGTGGCGGGTGGGCGACCAGGCGAGGTCCGCATGGACGGCGGCGTCGAACCACTCCTGCAGGTTGATGCCCTCGGAGAGGCAGTCGGTGCAGACCAGGACGCGCTTCGGCTGGTCGGCGATCTGCCGGATACGCTCTTCGCGCTCGTCGTGCGGCAGGCGGCCGGTGACGCAGGCGACGTCGGCGCCCGCGAGCGCCGCGCGCAGGTGGTCCGCCACGTACTCGGCGGTGGGGATGAACTTGCAGAAGACGATGGGGCTGAACCCGTCGTGCAGCAGGTCGGCGACGACCTCGGCGAGGCGCTTCAGCTTGGGGTCGCCGGGGCCGGCGAGCGCCTGCGCCATCCGCGCGAGCTCGGCGAAGCGGCGGCGCGTCGAGTCGGGCGCCCCGGCGGGCTCCGCGCCCGGCGCGACGTCGCCGCCCTCGGCGCTGTCGCCGTCGGCGGAGTCCATCAGGGTGCGCTTCCAGAGGTCCTCGGCCTCCTGCGGGTCGCCGGAGTCGGCCCCGAGGAAGCGGCTCCGCAGGGTGGCGAAGGCAGCGAGCGGGCTGGAGCCGATGCTCCGCAGCAGGGCGAGCGCCGACCACCAGCGCAGGCGCTGCTGGAAGTGCGTGCCGGAGCGGTCCTCGACGACCTCCTTCGCGTAGGCGAGCGCGCGCCGCAGGAGCACCCGCTGCTCGTTGGACAGCTGGTAGGTGACCTCGGCGTCGAGCCGCTCCGGGAAGGGCGTCGCCTCCCTCAGGTACTCGCGGATGTCGGCCCGTCGTCGCTGGACGAAGTGGGCCGCGAGCGCCTCCCGATCGCGCCGGTGATGCTCGCCGCTCAGGTTGTCCGGGAGGGTTTCGAAGCGCGGGTCCAGGAGCGAGAGCATGGAGCGGAACGACTGCTCGTTGCCGGAGTGGGGGGTGGCCGTCACGAGGACGAGGTGCCGGCCGCGGTCCTCCGACAGCTTCTGCACGAGCTGGAACCGGTGCTGCGCGCTCTGCCCACCCTGGGTGCAGGTGTGGGCCTCGTCCACCACCACGAGCTCCGGGCAGGTCCTCAGGAAGTCGTCGCGCCGGCGCTCCTGCTTGATGTAGTCGAGCGAGACGACGGTGACCGGGAAGTGCTCGAAGACGGAGAGGTGGCGAGGGCACTCGCGCTCGAGGCGCGCCACGGTGCTGGGAAGCACCAGCGCCGCTTCGAGACTGAACTTGGAGAGCAGCTCGCCGTGCCACTGCTCCGCGAGGTGCGGCGGGCAGAGCACGCAGAGCCGCTCGACCTCCCCGCGCGCGAGGAGCTCCTTCGCGACGAGGAGCGCCTCGATCGTCTTCCCGATGCCCACGTCGTCGGCGATGAGGAGGCGGACGGGGTTCAGCCGGAGCGCGAGGAGCAGCGGGACGAGCTGGTAGAGGCGCGGCTCGACGGCGATGCCGCCCAGGCACCGGAGGGGCCCCGCGGAGGAGCGGAAGCCAATGCGCACGGCGTCGCGGAGGAGGCGCGCCGAGCGGGCGTCCCCCGGGCGGCCGGGGTCCGGGAGCGGAAAGGTGGCCGGCTCGACGCGCTCGAGCGCTGGGAGCAGGGCGGTCTCCTCGACGTCGGCGCCGCCGAGGGGCCGCAGGCGCAGGAGCGTGTCGGTGGAGCCGGGCAGCACGACCCAGTCCCGCTCGCGCGCGCGGACCAGCGAGCTGACGCTGAAGCTCATTCGTGGCCTCCATAGACGGATGGGAACTCCCGGACCTGCGCCTCCCAGTCGCCGTCGTGACGGAAGCGCTGCACGACCCACCCGAGGGAGAGCAGTCGCGACTCCTGCTCGGCGTCTCGGGCGCGCTGCTGGGGGTCGTCGTGCACCGGCCCGTCGATGTAGACGGCCAGTTTGATGGCGCCGCGCGCATAGGCGAAATCGGGCCGTGCGCCGCACTCCCGGATGAGGAGCTGCGCGTCGGTCGGCAGGTTCAGCTTGCGCTCGTCGAGGAACCGGAGCCACTTGCGCTCCAGGTCCGAGCCGCAGCGCTCGAGGAGCGAGGCGAGGTGCTCCCCGCGGCTCACGGCGCGCGGCGCGACGGTGACGGTGGCGTCCCGGAGGGCTGCCAGCCCATCGCGCGCCGCCCGCCGGTCGAGCAGCGTGTGGTCGCGCTGGTTGCTGTAGGAGAGCAGGCAGTCGTAGCAGGCGACGCTGCAGTCCTCCGTGGCGCGGGGGTGGCGTCGCCGGTCCTCGAGGGTGTCGGGGTCGTAGTGACAGATCTCGAGTGCCGCCCGCGCGACCTCCCGGAGCGCGCCGGGGTCGCTGGCCAGGTGGTGGAGCACGCCCGCGCCGCCTTCCGCGGCCTCGTAGATGAGGATGGAGCGGCGCTCCCGGTCGGTGGGGAGCGGCTCGGCGGCGAGCTCCGCCTCCTCGAGCTGGTAGACGGCCTGGATGGCGCTCTTGAGGGCCGCCTGCACGCTGGCATGCTGCTGCGGCGAGGGGTCGCCGGCCCACTCGATGAGGAGGGCGTTGCGGCGGTCTTCGACGTAGGGGATGACGCGCTGCGCGCGCCGGACGGCGCCGGTCTCCTCCTCCTCGCGCAGGAACTGGCTGGCGTGCTTCTCGCTGAGCCACCGGCCGCGATCCAGGTCGAGATGGAAGCCGGCAGCAGCGTTCTCCTTGCGCCGGCGCCAGCCGAGGTTGATGCGAACGATCGTGGCGGCCTGCGCGTAGGCCAGCCGTGCGAGCGAAGAGCCATCCGGGTTGGCCGCCTCGGCCATCATGGGCGGGGGGCCGCTGCCGGCGCCAGCGATGCGCAGCCCGGTGCGGATGTCGTACCCCTGCCGCATGCGCTCCTCTTCGTCGCACGTGATGCGGTCGCGCCGCCAGAGGCTGACCGCCTCCAGCCGCAGCATGCCGTGGATCTGGCTTTCGCCGTCCAGCGACGCGCCACACCACTCGCAGAGGTCGGCCGTTTCGGCGGCTTCGCCCAGAAGGACGGCGCCGCAGCGCGCGCACAGCTTGGCTGCAGGCGCCGCGAGATGGCCGCTCTCCTCGCGCGCGGAGGCCGGCAGCAGGGCACGCTCGACGACGTACCGCGAGCCCTCGTGGTAGATGATGGCGCCAGGGCCAAACTCCGAGATGGCGAGGAAGCGGGCGCGCGACAGATACCCGTCGCGCCCCCCACCGCGCCGCGGGGGCAGATAGGCGGAGAGGGGCAGGCGCGGGAAGTTGTAGCCGGGCAGGAAGCCCTCGCTGGCCAGGTACCGGTAGACGTAGAAGTCGGAGACGACGTCCCTGCCCTTGGTCAGCAGCTCCATCTGCTGAAAGGACTCCTGGTAGATCCGCTTCGCGCGGTCCTTTTCGTCGGCGCTGGCGGAGTGGTCCAGCATGACGGAGTGGCTGCGCTGCGCCTGGCGGCGCGCCGCCCGGTAGAGGTTGCGCCAGCGGTCGCACGCCCGGTCGAAAGAGAGCGGTATCTGCGCGATGACGTCGTCGAGCCACCGCGGGGTGTACCACCCGCTCTGCTCGAGCTCGGCCGCCAGCGGGGCGAGGAGGCGGCGCGCCGCTGTGGCCGTGCGCTGGCGGATGTCGACGTCCTGCAGGCGGTCTTTGAGGAGCGGCTGGATCTCCAGTGACGGCTCGGCGCCCGTGAGGTCGAGAACGCGGTCCGCGAGCGAGTGGCCCAGATCGAAGTCCGCTTCCGCGAGCCACATGGCGTGCACGTGCGCGCGGAGCAGGTCTTCGTTGACGATCTCGAGCCTGGGCGGTGTCACCGCGCCCGCCACCATCGCCTCCGGCCGCCGGAAGTAGTACTGATCGTGCGGGCTGCCCGCGGTGCAGTAGGTGTAGACGAGCGCCGGCTGGCCTCCGCGCCCGGCGCGCCCGCTGCGCTGCGCGTAGTTGGCGGGCGTGGGCGGCACGTTGCGAAGGTTCACCAGGTTGAGGTCCGCGATGTCGACGCCGAGCTCCATGGTGGGGCTGCAGAAGAGGATCGGGAGCTCGCCGCGGCGGAAGGCCTCTTCGCGCTGGATGCGGTCTTCGGCGTCGACCTGTGCGGTGTGCTCGCGGGCCTGAACGTCCCGCAGGCGTGCGGCGCCGGCCGTATAGAGGCGCTCGAAGAAGGGGTTGCGCAGCGCGTCGTGCCGCTCCGCGGGGTCGGTCGCGCGCCACACGAACGCCTCGGCGTTGAGCTGGTAGGCGACGGCCCCGCGGTCGAAGGCGACCTCCGTGAGGAGGCCCGCGTCCACCAGCACATGGACGAGGCTGTCGGCGACGGCCGCGGCATCCCGCGGGGACAGCCGCGTGCTCCGGTCGGGCCAGGTGGTGAGCTGGCGCAGGTAGTTGCAGAAGGCGCTGCGCTCGCTCAGGAGCAGGTCGCCCTTGTCGCGTGATGCCTCGCACGGGGCGAGCCAGGCCCTGGCCGCCTTCCTCAGGCCGGCGGCCTCGTCTTCGGAGAAGGCCCACGGTTCCTTCAGCACCTGGGCGCATCGGCGACGGAGCCCCTCCTGGTAGTCGGCGTCCAGGTAGTCCACCCGGATGGCGAGCCCTCGCCGCAGCCTCTCCAGCAACGCGCGGCAGATGGCTTCGCGTGTCTCAGCGGAAGCGCGCAGGAGCGCCTCGTGCCGGCCTTGCCAGAACCGCTCGTCCGAGCAGATGGCCGGGAGGTCGGGGTACTCGATGCGCACGAGACCCACCTGTTCGAGGTTCGGCGCGTTGACGCGCCACCCCCGCACCAGATCGACGTAGATGCGGTAGCCGAGGACGTCGCGCAGCGCCGCCCGGTGTTGCTCGATGAGGCGCGGCAGCGGGGAGGGCTGGATTGCGTAATCCTCCTGCTGCAGCCCGAGCTGTTTCTCCACGGCGAGCGTCACCTGGTCGTGGGCCAGACCCCCGTCGCCAGCCTCGCGCGCCGCGGCATAGAGGGCGGCGCGGACGACCCCGACCGCCACGAAGTCATTGAGGTGTCCGGCCTGCAGAGACGCGTCCTGGCGGTTGTCGGTGAAGGAGAGGATCTTGCGCGCCTCCTCTGGCAGCTCCTTCGACTCGCGGAGGTAGTGCAGGGCGGAGATGGCGAGGGCTGTGGTGGCCGTGCTGCGGCCCTGCATGCCGAGCACGGAGAGCTTCTGCACGTCGCTGTCGCGCGGCTGGTAGGACGCGCCGCACTCCGGGTTCATGCAGAACGGGAACGGCTGGCGTATGAACCACGCATGGACGCTGCCCCCGAGCGCTCCTCCAGGGTCCACCGTGACCTCTACTGGCACGGCCGCCCGTTTGGACCGAAGGAGCCGGCCCGATCCCCGCTCCTCGTACCAGTTCTCCGGGATAACGTCGTCGAGCGACACCCGCTCTCCTGGCGCCGGAACGTACAGGAAGCCCGCCCGGTCCGCCTCGTTCGCGGGGCTTTCCGTGAGCCGGCGAGGGACATAGACGGACCGGCCTCGTTCGTCGGTGGTCTCCATCACCAGGTAGTAGTGCTGGCCGCAGACGCGACAGAAGCAGAGGGGCAGCAGCACGCGGTCCGGATCGCGCGGGTCGGCCTTCTGCCCGTCGGTGCTGAGGTAGCGGTCCGGCCCGCTGCCGAGGGTGGCGAACACGCCGTTCCCTGGCGAGAGAAACTGGTGCAGGCGGAAAACGATGGGACACCCTGCGGACGCCCCTTCTGGGCCGCGCTGCCACTGCAGGTGCCGCTGAATGTGGCGCAGCGCCTCCTCGGCGGAGATGCCGGCCTCCGTGGACAGCTTCTCGCTGGCGCTGTCCGGGCCGCGCAGCGGGAGAGGGGTCGCCCGCACGAGGTTCCCCTCGTCGTCGGTGTCAAGGCCGACCACACTCTCGATCCAGACGGTGAGCGGATGGTCGCGGTACGCCTGCAGATCGGAGGGCGGCTCGGCTTCGAGCGAGCGCACCAGTCTGTCGCGGAACGCCTCCGACCCGACATCTCGCGCCGTCGAGAAGCGCTGAAGGCTTTCCGCGATCACATCATCCGGCGAGACGTCCGCGCCGAACAGCCGCGAGGCGACTTTGGCGACACGCTCCCTGCGCTCCGCGGCGGAGCCTTCGGACGCCATCGTGGCGGACGTGCCGATGAACTGGATCCTCCTGGACCCGGAGCGCTCCCGCAGCCGGCGAGCCAGCATCGCCACGTCGGCCCCCTGCCGCCCGCGATAGGTGTGCAGCTCGTCTAGAACGACGAACCGCAGGTTGCCCATGGCCTCGGCGAGGGGGCTCTCGTAAGGGCGGGTCAGGATGAGCTCGAGCATCATGAAGTTCGTCAAGAGGATGTCGGGCGGTCTGCTGACGATGGACTCGCGCTCGTCGTCGCGCTCCTGGCCGGTGTAGCGAGCGTAGGTGAGGAGGGGCTTTCCGTCCGGCGAGCCCAGGTACTTCTTGAGCTCGCCCACCTGCGAGTTGGCGAGCGCGTTCATCGGGTAGACCACCAACGCGCGGATGCCATGTCCGGAGCCTTCGCGAAGGATGGCGTCCACGATGGGCAGGATGTAGCACAGGCTCTTGCCGGAGCCCGTTCCAGTGGTCAGCACGAAGTTGCGTCCCGCCTGCGCGCAGTCGAGAGCGCGCTCCTGATGCCGATAGAGCCTCAGCGGCTCCCCGAACGGGTTCTCGGGCTCCTTGTTCCGGCGGAAGATGCCCCCGCAGGGACCGCTGAGGCGCCCATCGGCCACCAGCTCGTCCACGAGGTGGCCGGGCTCGAACGAGGGGTTCAGCTGCAGCAGCGGCTCGGGCCACAGCGCGCCTCGATCGAGCTCGCCGTGGAGGAACGAGCGGATCGCTGGGTCGCGCACACAGAGGAAGCTCTCGAGGTAGTTTCGGAAGTCGCCTACCAGCTGCTCCTGAAGAGTGAACATGCGATGGGCCTTTCCGGTCTGCGAGGCCGCAGGGATCGCCAGACCCCCGTACGAGCCGAGTGGCGCGAGTGGCGGGCGGCCCTGCGGGGCGCGCCGCTCGTCGCGTCCACCCGGGCGCCCGGTCCCGGGGGTTCCCACTGAAAGCGGGCTGGCGCCCTCCGAGGCCACATCCCGCACGAAGGGTGCGTGCTACCGTTCGCTGCCCGACGCGGAATTCCTGTGCCAGGCCGGCGCTCGCTCCCGCCGAAGGCACGCTTGGGCCGGCAGGGAACGCCGCGCTCCGGAGCGAACCAGACCGCAAAGGGCGGGAAGCATGCGCGCGATCACGCGGAGGCAGCTCATGGCAGGGGCCGCCGGCTCGGTGGCAGGCGGGTTCGGAAGCGTACCCGCGAGGCCCATGAACGTCGTCTTCATCCTCATCGACGACATGGGGTGGGCGGACCTGGGGTGCTACGGCAGCCGCTTCCACGAGACGCCCCGCATCGACCGGTTCGCCGCCGAGAGCATGCGCTTCACGAACGCCACTGCCGCGTGCCCGGTCTGCTCGCCGACGCGCGCCAGCATCCTCACCGGCAAGCACCCCGCGCGCCTCCAGCTCACGGACTGGATTCCCGGCAACCGAACCCCGCACCGATTCCTGCCCCTGGAGTTCGCCCAGCATCTGCCCGACGGCGAGGTGACCATCGCCGAATCGCTGCGACAGGCGGGGTACCGCACGGCGCTGATCGGCAAGTGGCACCTCGGAGCGCCCCCGCACACCCCGGAGCGGTTCGGGTTCCAGCGCAACGTGGCCGGCTGCGAGCGCGGCTCACCGCCCAGCTACTTCACGCCCTACCAGCTGCAGAACCTCGAGGACGGACCGGAGGGCGAGTACCTGACCGACCGCCTCACCGAGGAGGCCGTCCGGTTCCTGGAGGAGAGCGACGGCCGCCCCTTCTTCCTCTACTTTCCGCACTACGCGGTGCACAACCCGATGCAGGGAAAGGCCGCCGCCGTCGAGCGCTTCCGTCGCAAGCTGGCGACGATGCCCCCGCCCGCCGGCCCGCGGTTCAAGCCCGAAGGCCCACGCCAGTGCAACCAGGTGCAGGAGAACCCGGTCTACGCGGCGATGGTGGAGAGCGTGGACGAGAGCGTCGGCCGCGTGCTGGACACGCTCCGGCGGCTGGGTCGGGAGGAGGACACGGTGGTGGTCTTCTTCTCGGACAACGGCGGTCTCTCGACCTCCGAGGGATCGCCCACGAGCAACGTGCCGCTCCGCGCCGGCAAGGGCTGGCTCTACGAGGGCGGCATTCGCGAGCCGCTGATCGTTCGTTGGCCGGGGGTCACGCGGCCTGGCTCGGTGTGCGAGACACCGGTCTGCAGCATGGACTTCTACCCCACGCTGCTGCAGGCAGCGGGGCTACCGCTGCGCCCGCGACAGCACCGGGACGGGACGAGCCTTCTCCCGCTCCTGCAGGGCCGGCGCCCGTCCCGCGAGCGGGCGCTCTTCTGGCACTACCCGCACCTGAGCAACCAGGGCTGCACGCCCTGCGGGGCGGTCCGCCTCGGGCAGTACAAGCTGGTGGAGTGGTTCCACGACGGGCGGGTCGAGCTGTACGATCTGGAGAAGGACCCCGGCGAGGAGCGCGACCTTGCGCCGCGCGAGCCGGCCCGCGCCGCATCGCTCCGCCGCCGGCTGGAGGCGTGGCGGCGGGCCGTGGGCGCCCGGATGCCGGAGCGGAACCCCGACTGGCGCGAGCCCTAGACGAGCCTGCCCTCCGGCTCACTCCTCCGCGCGGAAAAGCTCGCCCGTCTCCACATAGGCGACCCGCTCGGCGATGTTGCACGCATGGTCAGCGGCGCGCTCGAGGTACTTGGCGGCGAAGGAAAGGTACACACCGAAGAAGGCCATCTCGGGATCGCGCTTCATCTCGGCGATGATATGGTCGCGCTGCTGGTGGAACAGGTCGTCCACCGCGTCGTCGCCCTTCGCCGTCTCCTGCACGAGGGCCAGGTCGCCCTCGGCGAAGGAGCGGACGGCGCTCCGCACGAGGGCGCACGCCATGTCCGCCAGGCGCTGGATGTCGATGATCGGCTTGTAGAGGGTGCCCATGCGGGCGAGCCGGCGCGCGATCTTGGCGATGTCGACGGCATAGTCCCCGATGCGCTCCAGGTCCGCGATCATCTTCACGGCGGTGCCGATCAGTCGCAGGTCGCGGGCGACCGGGTTCTCCAGCGCAATGAGCCGGAAGCACTGCATCTCGATCTCGATGTCCATCTGATCGAGCCGGTCGTCCTTCCGGATGACCTCCCGGGCGGCCTCTTCGTCGGGCGACTGCAGGACGCGCACGGCAGCGCGCAGCATGTCCTCCGCCACCGCGCCCATCTCGATGACGCGCTGCCGCAGGTCTCTGAGGCTCTGGTCGAACTGGGTGCGGGTTGCGGACATTGCCGGCTGCCTCCGGGTCGAGTTCCCACCATGATACCTGAGGTGATCATCGGGCGGCGGAAGCGCCGAACTCAGGCCCGTCGCCGCTTCCAGCGGTCCAGCAGGACCGCGCCCAGGATCACCAGGCCGAGCACCACCTTCTGCGCGTAGGCCTCCACGTCCAGCAGGTTCATTCCGTTGCGGATCACCGCGATGACGAACGCGCCGATCAGCGTGCCGAAGACGCGGCCCTCTCCCCCCGAGAGGCTCGTTCCGCCAACCACCACGGCGGCGATGACGTAGAGCTCCAGCATCATCCCGTAGGTGGGCGACCCCGCCTTCAGCTGCGAGGCCGTGATCACGCCGCCCACTCCCGCGGTCAGCCCGCTGACCACATAGACGAAGAGCAGCGTGCGGGCGACCGAGATGCCGGACAGGCGCGCGGCCTCCGCGTTGCCGCCCACCGCGTAGATGCGCCGGCCGATGGCCGTCCGCGTCATCACCACGTGAGCGCCGAGATAGAGGACGATCATCAGCGCCACGGCGTTCGGCAGGCCGGCAAGGTCGGCGCCACGTCCCAGCCACGTGAACGAGACGGGGATGTCGTAGATGGACTGCCCCTCCGCCACGATGTAGGCGAGGCCGCTTGCCACGAGCATCATCGCCAGCGTAGCGATGAAGGGCGGCACGGCGAAGCGGGTCACCATGGAGCCGGAGAAGGCGCCCACCGCCCCGCACAGCGCGCAGGCCGCAGCGCTGGCCCCGAGCATGGCCGGTGCGCTCGCGCCCTCGCCGCCCGCGGCCCGGATCAGCCAGGCGACCGCCACCGCCGACAGCGCCACCAGGCTGCCCACCGCCAGGTCGATGCCGCCCGTGATGATCACCATGGTCATGCCCACTGCGATGATGGCGATGACGGCAGTCTGGTCGGCGACGTTGCGCAGGTTGCTCGTGGAGAGGAAGGTGGACCGCCAGACGGGTTTGGGCGCGAGCACCTCCAGGCGCGCGAGCTCGGGCGTGCCGGACCGCAGGGACCCCCAAACCGCCCAGTCGCGAACCGCCTGCGTCGTGGCGACCCAGCGAGGGGCCGCGCCGCGCGCGACACGCCGCTCGATGGCGGCGCGCACCGCCGGCGGGTCGCCGAACGTCGCCTCCGGGGGCAGCGCGCCGAGACGAGCCGCGGCGCGCGCGAACCCGTCCGCGAAAGCGCGTCCCTCCGCATCGTCGGGCGCGACGAGGAGACCCCCGCCCTGCCCGATGCGCGCCCCGAGCGCCTCTGCGAGCTGGGCGCCGCCGGCCGCGCCTGCCGGCGACTCCTCCCGCCACGTGGCCCACGTGAACGCGACGCAGAGCGCCACGAGGACGCCAGCCATGCCGTAGGCGGACCAGAGCCGCCCGAGCCGCGACCTCACTTCAGCGCCGGGTCCTTGCCGGCATCGGCCTTGCGGTAGAGCGCCGTGGGTATCAGCGTCTCGGCCGGGACCTTCTCGCCCGACATGTAGCGCGCGACGGCCTCGACCGCCATCCGGCCAATGCGGTCGGGGAACTGCACGGCGCTCGCGTAGAGGCGTCCTTCGCGGATCGCCTGCTTGGCCTCGGGCTGACCGTCGAACCCGATGACGGTGATGCCCGTGCGACCCGCCTTCTCGATGGCTGCCGCCGCGCCGAGCGCCGAAGGGTCGTTGATGGCGAAGATGCCGTCGAGTTGCGCGTGCTTCTCTAGGATATCCTGCGCGGCCTTGTAGGCGGAGTCGCGCATGCCGCCGCCCGGGAGCTGGGCAACGACCTGGATGCCGGGCGTGCCGGCGATGCCCTCGCGAAAACCTTTCGTCCGCTGGAGCACGGACTCGACCTCCGGGTGGTCGATGATCGCGACCTTGCCCTTGCCGCGGAGAGCCTCGATCATGCCCTGAGCGGCCAGCTTCCCGCCCGCGAAGTTGTCCGTGGCGATGTGGGAGACTACCCTGGCCTCCGGGTCCAGGCAGGCGATGTCGGCGGTGAAGACCGGGATGCCGGCCTGGTTCGCCGCTCGGATGGAGGTGCCCACCGCGCGCGAGTCGGCGGGGCAGAGGATGATGGCCGCGACCTTGCGCGCGATGAAGTCGTTCACCTGGTCCTTCTGGCGCGCGGCGTCCATGTCGGCGGAGACGATGGCGACGGTGTAGCCGCGCTTGGCCGCCTCGGCCTGCATGGCGTCCCCCATCTCCTTGAAGAACGGGTTCGCCAGCGTGAGGAGCGAGACGCCAATGACGCCCTTCGAGGGCGCGGAAGCGTTGGCGCCAGCCGGTCGCGCGGGTGGCGCGGAGGGGACTCCGCGGCACCCGGCGAAAGCGGTGAGGAGCAGCGCGAGGAGCAGCGGCGAACGGCGCATGGCAGCCTCCTGAGGGGGCGGTGCCGGCGTGCGGCCCGGAGCGCGCAGAGCGCGCGGGTGCATCTTCGCCAGCGGGAGCGCCGGTTTCCTGCGTGGCGCGTGCGCAGCCCCTCGGGCCACCCGCGAGGGCAGGGATCGCGGCGCACGCGGGCGAACCTCCGTGCGCCGCTTCCAAGGAGCCCCGCTCGATGCGATCCCTTCTCCCGGCGCTTGCCGCTCTCGCGACCACCGCTCCCGCGCTCGCCGACTGGCCTCAGTGGCGCGGCCCGGACCAGAGCGGGCGCATCCCGGCCTCCCAGGTGCTGCCGCGCCAGCTCCCCGCTCAGCCGAAGCTTGTCTGGTCCATCCCCGTGGGTCCGGGGGACGCCTCGCCCGTCGTCAGCCGCGGAGCGGTCTACC
>Ga0272446_1005090_pt1 | contig 14809 bp, 17 predicted proteins | sample YNPCB0061_FD_194587 | JGI IMG/M metagenome (GOLD analysis project Ga0272446, IMG submission 194587) | Hot spring microbial mat communities from Yellowstone National Park, WY, United States - YNP-CB-006-1 | ecosystem: Environmental > Aquatic > Thermal springs > Hot (42-90C) > Sediment | place...
TGAAGATCAGGGCCGACTGCTCCGGCGCGCTGTTCTGAACGGTTCGCATCGGCGCCTCTCCTGTTTATCGCGCTCCTGCCACTACTATATTCCAACTCTTGCATATCGTCAAGGCGATTGGCGTAGCGGTCCCGCAACAATAACCGCCCCAGGCCCGCCCCCATGAGCGTAGCGCATGACATCACGATAGATCTTACCTTGATGTAAAGCGTTTCTACAATCGTTCTGCCAATATGAAGTATTTCGAGTATCTTAGTTAAAGTATCGAGAATGCGCGGTCTGATTTCCCAGGACGGCTACGGCATCAGACCACGGCATCACTGGTCGTTGGCACATCATCTGACTTCTACACTGACAAGACGCAGGGCATCTTGACCTTCCAGTAGCTGGAAGGTGTATGCTCACACTACGACAGGAGGTGGGCATGCAGATCAGCGAGCTCGCGCGACGGAGCGGGGTGCCGACCAAGACCATCCGCTACTACGAGTCGGTCGGGCTGCTCCCCGCGCCGGCCCGCGCCGGCAACAACTACCGCCACTACGAGTCGACCGCCCTTGAGCGGCTGCGCTTCATCGCCAGCGCACGGAGCCTCGGCTTCGCCCTGGCCGACGTCGGCGAGCTGCTCGCCGCCCGTGATGCGGGTGATGCGCCGTGCGAGCGGGTCCTGGACGCGCTCGACGCGCAACGTACCACCCTGGATCGGCGCATCGCCGACCTGCTCGCCCTCCGTGACGACCTCCACCACCTCCGGGCCGAGGGGGAGCGGCGGCCGCGCGACCAGGGCGCGAGCGGCCAGTGCGTCTGCTACCTCGTCACGGCCTACCGCAATGGTGGCGCTGTCGCAATCGAGCGCCAGGAGGCCGGCGATGACTGATACGTGCTGCGCGCCGGTCGCTGGTGCAGCGCCCGCGCTTGGCGCAGGCGTCTGCCCCGGCTGCGGCGAGCGCGGGCGCCAGGTCGCGCTGCTGACCGTCCAGGCCCAGGTGGCGATCAGCCTGCGCACACTGGGGGCGTCACCCTACCACTTCTGCCCGACCCCGGGCTGCGAGGTCGTCTACTTCACCGCCGGGTCGCCGCCCATCCTGCGCGGCCAGGTGCGCGAGCGTGTCTTCCAGAAAGAGCCTGCCCCCGACGTGCTGGTCTGCCACTGCTTCCGCTACAGCCGCGTGGTGATTCAGCGGAGCGACAGGGCGGGGCGCGCGGCCATCCTCGCCGACATCGTTGCGGGGACGCGGCAGGGTCAGTGCGCGTGTGAGCTGCGCAATCCGCAGGGGAGCTGCTGCCTTGGGAATGTCCGCACGCTGCTGCGTATCGGCGAGCCGATCATTGAGCAGGGAACGGAGGGATCCCTATGAGGGGCGAAGTGCCGACGGTGTCGGTCGCCTGCAATCCGTAGGCGCTCTCGGTCGAGGACTGGGCCGAGCACCGGGTGACGAGCGTGCGGCTCTTTCGCGAGCTGCACGAGGCAACTGAGGAGCTGGAGGACGGCGACGCCTTCCGCTTCCCCGCCGCGGCGCTCCCGCTGGCAGCCGCCTTCGTCGAGCGCGAGCGGCGCTGCTGCCCGTTCTTCCGCTTCCACCTCACGGTTCCGCCTGCGGAGGCGGCGATCACCCTGCGTATCACCGGGAGTCCCGAGGCGAAAGCCGTGATCAGGGCTGAGCTGCTCGATCGCGCGGACGGGCAGGCGACCTGGCTTCAGGTTGACGAGGGTAACCCCGCTCCCTACACTTCACACACTGGTGTTCACGCGTCTTGTTCGTGTATCGGAGCAATATGGAGCTGCTGCGCTCGCTCGCCTTCTTTCTGGCTGCCGGCCTGTGCGAGAAAGCGCTTCGCGCCAGCTTCGCTAACGGCGGCGACTACCTCGTCTGGCTCTGGCTGCGCGAGGGCCGGAGCCTGTGGTACGCCGTGGTCGGGGCCGTGCTGCTCGTACTGTACGGCATCGTGCCGACCTTCCAGCCCGCCCACTTCAGCCGGCTCTACGCGGCCTACGGCGGCGTGTTCGTCGTGCTCTCGCTGCTCTGGGGCTGACGGGTCGACGGCACCCCGCCCGACCGCCCCGACCTGATCGGAGCCCTGCTCGTGCTGCTCGGCGTGGCCGTGATGATGTACTGGCCGCGTGCAGGGTAGCCTACGCTCCCACGGTAACGAGCCGTGACAATTGTTGACGTGTGATGCTACATGATACGGAGTGCTACCCAGCGCATGGCATCACGAATAACCGGCTCTTCCGCTTCACCGTCGTCATATCTCCCTGGTGCGTGCGCTAAGGGGATACCCTGGGCGTGCTGGCCACTGCGGGTGCCGTGGTCCATTCTCCACGGAAGCGGCGTATGTTCTATACTGCTGCTATGCCGACCCTCGTGATCGCGACCAAGCTGTTTATCCCCCCGCCCCGGCCAGACGCGGTTCCCCGCCCTGCCCTGGTCGCGCGGCTGAACGCGGGCCTCCATCGTAAACTGACCCTCCTCGCGGCTCCGGCCGGCTTTGGGAAGACCAGCCTGGCCAGCGCGTGGCTTGCCGACTGCGGGCGGCCCGCTGCCTGGCTCTCGCTCGACGAAGGGGATGCTGACCCGGCTCGCTTTCTGGCCTACCTCATCGCCGCATTGCAGACGCTTGCGCCCACCATCGGGGCCGATGTGCTTGCCCTCCTTCAGTCCTCGCCCCCCCCCTCCATCGACGCCCTCCTGCCGCTCTTGCTCAACCAGATCGCGACCCTGCCCCGGCCGGCGATTCTCGTGCTCGACGACTACCACCTGCTCGATTCGCGGCCGATTGACCAGGCCCTCGCCGTGCTGGTCGAGCACCTGCCCGCGCAGCTGCACCTGGTTATCCTCACGCGCGAGGACCCCCCGCTGCCTCTGGCTCGCCTACGTGCGCGCGACCAGCTGACGGAACTGCGCGCGGCTGACGTACGCTTTACCCCCGCCGAAGCGAGCGCATTTCTCCAGGCGGTGATGGGCCTCAGCCTCTCGGCGGCCGATATCGCCACCCTCGAGGCGCGTACCGAAGGCTGGATCGCCGGCCTGCAACTCGCCGCGCTGTCGCTGCAGGGTCATCAGGATCCATCCGCCTTTATCCGGGCCTTCGCGGGCGACCACCGCTACATCCTGGACTACCTGGGCGCCGAGGTCTTGCAGCGTCAGCCCGAACCGCTGCGTAGGTTCTTGCTCCAGACCGCGATTCTCGACCGGCTGAACGGCCCACTCTGTGACGCGGTCACCGGCCAGGAGCGCGGCCAGGCCCAGCTCGAGGCCCTCGAGCGCGGCAACTTCTTTGTCGTCCCCCTCGATGACACGCGCCAGTGGTATCGTTATCACCACCTTTTTGCCGAGATGCTCGCGGCACAGCTGCGCGCCGAGCAGCCCGACCTGCTCGCGACGCTGCATCAGCGGGCGAGCGCCTGGCACGCCCAGCATGGCGCGGCGGCCGATGCGATCCGCCACGCTCTGGCCGCGCAGGATTTCGTGCGCGCAGCCGACCTGGTCGAGCTGGCCGCGATAGCTATGAGCAGAAGCAGACAGGAGGCCACGCTGCTAAGCTGGCTCAGGGCGCTCCCCAACGAGGGGATCCGCGCCAGACCAGTCCTCAGTGTGACCTACGCCCACCTGTTGCTCGATCGTGGCGAGCTTGACGGCGTTGAGGCCCGCCTGCGGGACGCCGAATGGTGGCTGGACACGACCGTAGACCATCGTGCGGGACCAGGAGCTCCGGCGGCGGCGATGATCGTCCGCGACGAAACGACCTTTCGTCGGCTCCCCGGTGCGATCGCGATCGCCCGTGCCGGCCTTGCCCTGGGCCAGGGCGATGTGCCGGGAACCGTGGCGTATGCCCAGCAAGCCCTCACCCTCGCGCCCGCGGACGACCCTCTGACGCGCGGAGCGGCGGCGGGGTTCCTGGGGCTCGCCGCCTGGAGGCGTGGCGATCTCGACGCAGCGCACCAGATGTTTGCCACGGGCATGGCGAGCCTACACCAGGCCGGCAACATCGCCGACACCATCAATGGCGCCACCACCCTGGCTGCGATCCGGATCGCACAAGGGCGGCTCCGCGCGGCGATGCAGACCTATGAGCGAGGCTTGCAACTGGCGACCGAGCAGGGCGGGTCAGCGCTCCGCGGCACGGCCGATCTCCATGTGGGTATGAGCGAGATCGCGTGTGAGCGGAACGAGCTTCCTGCCGCCATGCAGCACCTGCTACACAGCCAGCAGCTGGGTGAGCACACCGGGTTCCCGCACTACCGCTATCGCTGGCGGGTCGCCATGGCACGCCTCCAGGAGGCCCTGGGTGATCTGGACGCGGCCCTCGACCTGCTCGACGAGGCCGCGCAGCTGTACGTGCATGACTTTTCCCCCCATTTGCGCCCGATCGCGGCGCTCAAGACACGAGTGTGGCTCGCGCAGGGTCGGTTGGATGAAGCCGGCGAGTGGGTACACACGCAGGGCGTGTCCGTTGAGGATGCGCTCAGCTATGAGCATGCATTCGTGCACATCACCCTGGCACGCGTGCTTCTAGCCCGCTCGACGGGCGAAGGTGCCGACCGCTCCGTGCGTGACGCAATTGGACTCTTGGAGCGCCTCCTGCACGCAGCAGACGCAGGGCATTGGACGCAACGTAGCATCGAGATCCTGGTGCTGCTCTCACTCGCCCACCAGGCGCACGGCGATCTCCCGGCCGCGCTGGCGGCGCTCTCCTGCGCCCTGACGCTGGCGGAGCCGGAGGGTTATGCCCGCGTGTTTGTGGACGAAGGCGCACCGATGTTGACCTTGCTCTGCGAAGTGGCCAGGCATGGCATCCGGCCAGACTACACCTCCAACCTGCTGGCGGCCTTCCCGAACAGCGGCAGCCAGGCGCCGCTGCAGGAGCCTCGTCCCGCAGCGCATAGCCTGCAGTCCTTCGAAGAGTCGCTCAGCCAGCGTGAGCTTGCCGTGCTCCGCTTGTTCGCGACCGAGCTTTCCGGCCCAGAGATCGCCCGCGAGCTCATGGTCGCCTTGAGCACGGTCCGCACCTATACCAAGAGCATCTACAGCAAGCTCGACGTCAACAATCGTCGGGCGGCCGTCAAGCGGGCCACAGAGCTCGGTTTGCTCTAGCCACAGCGTTCCCCGATCGCGCACGGCTGCTGCACGGGCCTGGGACTGCCCCCGGGCTTTCTTTCGTGGTGGGTTCTGGCGGCTTCGCGCCACAGCTCACCACGGACGATCCCCATATGCTTCCCCACATATGGGGAAGACAGCTCCCCACATGCGTGTGTATGGTAGGGCTACAGGACACGAACGCCTACACCGACATCGGGACGCATCCACAGGGGGAATGGATAAGCCACAGTATGAGTGCACCAGACGTAGCGACGGGCGACGGAGATGGGCCGAGAGACTACGAGGTGCGCCTTCAAGGGCACCTGGATGACCGCTGGGCCGACCGGTTTGGCGGCCTGACCCTCACGCGAACAGACGATGGCGAGACACGCTTACGCGGCCCGGTAGCCGACCAGGCCGCGCTGCACGGCCTGCTCAGGAATGTGCGCGACCTCGGTCTACCATTGCTTTCGATCATGCAGGTTGAGCCGCAACCGGCGAGCGGGCTGGGCGGGGACGCGGACAGCGCTCCCAAGGATTCGACACAGGAGACGACCCAATGAACAGTAATCGCCAGGAGCGCACGATGAAGATCACCACCCCGAGCCTCATCCGCTGGTCCGGTGTATCCGCGATGGTGACCGGGATCATTTTCGCGGGCATTCAGCTCATCCACCCGCCCGACGTGCTGGCGTCCGTCAATACCAGCGCGTTCATCGTCATCACGTCGTTGAAGACGCTCATGTGCCTCTTTGGCCTGTTCGCCATTGCCGGGCTCTACGCCCGCCAGGTGGAAGAGACGGGCTGGCTGGGCCTCGCGGGCTATCTCCTGCTCACGATCTTCTATGCCGTCCAGATGTGCTTTGCCTTCGCCGAACCCTTGATCCTGCCGCTCCTGACGACGGTAGCGCCGACGTTTGTGGAGAGCGCCCTCGGGCTCGCAAGTGGGGCCGGTGGTCCGATGGATCTCGGAGCCTTCGGCGTGATCTATCAGGGCATAGCGGTGCTGTATTTGCTCGGCCTGCTGGCGTTTGGCATTGCGATCTTCCGCGCCGGCATTCTGTCGCGCTGGGCGGCCGGCCTGCTTGCCGGCTCGGGGCCGTTAGCAGCAATCATGGTCGCGCTGCTTCCGCACCAGCTCGAGCGACTGGCGGCGGTGCCGATGGGGATCGCCCTGATCTGGCTGGGCTATGCGCTCTGGTCGGAGCGGCGCGCGCCAGCCGCGGCGATCGGCGCCGGCACCGCCAGTGCCCATCTGCGCCCAACCGCAGCCAAGTAAGTCCGCGGGAAACCGCGCTGCCCAGACAAGCGGTCGCCTGGCCGCTTGTCTCGTGATGACGCCGCGATCCTCGGCCCAGTCGCTGCGGAACCTGCGATGAACGCACACCATGTAGGCCTTGCCATCGACACCAGAAGCCAGGAGAAGACAGTGATCGTTCAGATTCTTGCTCACACGCCCATCTGGGTGTACGCGACGTTCTTCGTACTGCTTGTGTTTGGCCTGATCCAGACGCGCACGCGCACCGTACGCAAACTTCCCGCACTGCTCTTGCCCGCCGGCATGCTTGCCCTTTCACTTGCTGGCATCTACACGAGCTTCGGTCTCGCAACGATACCGCTGGTCGCCTGGGGTATGGCCCTGACTATGGCAACTGCTGTTGGATCCACCTTTTTTAGGGATAAGCGGATTCACTGCAAGGCAACGGACGACGCATTCTTCATCCCTGGCAGCTGGGTTCCACTCGTCGTCATGATGTCCATCTTCGCTACCAAGTACGTTTACGCGGTCATGCATGCCTACAATGCAGAAGGCATCGCTACACCCATGGTCATCGGCGCGCTATCCGCTGTCTATGGCCTGCTGAGCGGCTACTTTTCTTCCAGGGCTATTACCCTGCTCACGCTGGCTCAACAGGCCTAACCCATGCGTGGAAACCTTTGTCCGCAAGGAGCTGAACATGAACACAGAGTTCGTAACACCTCTGCCGCAGAGCACCAAAGCATCTGCAGAAGCAGGATGGAAACAATGGCTGATACCTACTGCGCTCATCCTGCTAAGTCTTATCCCCATCGCCGGTGGTGTCGTCCGCCTCACCCAGATCGCGGGTCATGTGCCAGTGACACCAGCCAACGCCCGCTTTATGGCAGCGCCGATACCTTTCATGCTCCATGGAGTCAGTGTCACCCTCTTTACCATCCTGGGCGCGTTCCAGTTCGTCCCAGCCTTGCGCCGTCGTTGCAATCCCTGGCACCGCATCGCCGGGTGGCTGCTGATCCCCAGCGGGCTGATGGCCGCACTCTCCGGGCTGTGGATGACGCTCTTCTACCCCTGGCCGGTGAACGACGGTATGCTTCTGTATGGCTTGCGGTTACTGTTCGGAGCGGCCATGCTGGTTTCGATCCTGCTCAGTATTGCGGCGATCTGGCGGCGCGATTTTAAGCACCATGGTGCTTGGATGCTACGGGGCTACGCAATCGGCATGGGCGCGGGGACGCAGGCCCTGATGCTGATGGCCGGGGAAATGATCGCCGGCCCGCCAGGCGAGCTGCGCCGCGCGCTGCTGATGGGCGCCAGCTGGGTGATCAACCTGGCTGTGGCCGAATGGATCATCCACCAGAGCCATAGCATGGAAGTTCGGCGAGGCATACCCTCACCGCCACGCTTGCCTGCGGTTGGCGTGCTAGCCACCGAGCGAGATACCAATCAGCCGGCCGATGCCAAAGGTGATCGCGGCCGCGGCGAGTCCCACCAGGACCTGGCGCATCCCGGAGTACCAGACGCTGCGCCCCGTGAGCAAGGTGATCGCCGCGCCGATCCCAAACAACCCGAGCGTACTCAGGGCGACGCTGAGCCCGACCGCGGGTAGCCCGCTCAGAAAGAGAAACGGTAGCACCGGCACGATGGCGCCGACGGCGAAGAGCACGAACGACGAGATCGCCGCCTCCCAGGCCGACCCACCGAGATCCTCAGGGTTGACGCCGAGCTCTTCGCGGGAAAGCGTGTCGAGGGCGGTTGCCGGGTCGGCAACCAGCCTGGCGGCCAGCGCACGGGCCTGCTCCTCTGGGAGCCCCTTGGCCTGGTAGATCAGCGCCAACTCCTCCTGCTCCTCGGCCGGGTTCTGCGTCAGCTCATCGCGCTCGATGGCGATCTGCCGCTCGTACAGCTCGCGCGAGCTCTGCACCGAGATCCACTCCCCGAGGGCCATCGAGAAGGCGCCGGCCAGCAGACCGGCCAGCCCGGCCACGAGCACCGCTCGCCCCTCCGGGTTCGCACCTGCCACCCCCATCACCAGGCTGAAGTTCGAGAGCAGCCCGTCGCTCGCCCCGAGCACGGCGGCGCGCAGGGCGTTGCCGCTGCTGGCGCGGTGCCGCCCCTCCAGTTGGGCCAGCGCCGGCCCCTCCATTCCGCCGGGCGTGCCGCTGATAATGGTCTGGAGCACACGGGCGTGCGAACGCTCCTGGCCCGGCAACACCGTCCCGCGCGACTCGGCCTGGGCGGCATAGTCGCGGCTGTCCATGCGCTCGAGGTCGCCGAGCGTGGGCAGCACAAAGGCCGGCCCGAAGCGCCGGGCCAGGGCGATCAAGGTGCGAGTGCGCCAGCCGAGACGCTGCGGCGGAACCGGTTGGCCGGTCGCGCGTAATTGCGCCTCCCAGAAGCGGGCGTGCTCGGTCTCGACTGCCGCGAGGCGCCGGTAGACCTCGGCCAGGCTCGGGTTCGGCTCAAGCGCGGCGATCGCCGCGTAGAGGGCGGCGCTCTCGATTTCGTCCTGCCAGTTCGTGCGGTAGCGCCCAGTGCTGTCGCTCATCAGCTCGTGCTCCTGCTCACACGATTATCAGCCTTCACAGACGTGACTCAGGCGACAGTCAGAGGTGGCCCAAGCAACTCCATCCCATGCGCACGCCACAACTCCGGATCTTGCGGTGGCATGGCGTTTGCCTTTGTCACTTCGCGAAAGAACGCTTCCATGTCGCCGGCAGGCAGGAAGGTAATCAGCATCCTACCGCGTGTCGCACCGATAGATGCCCAGACGTGCGGCACCTTGCGCGGGGCGAGCAGGGAGTCGCCTGGGTGGAGGTGGATCCGTTCGTGTCCGACCTCGATCAGAAACTCGCCCTCGAGGGCATAGAACCACTCGTCCTGGTCATAATGAAGGTGGCGCGCCGGGCCGCCCTTCGCGTGGAATGTATTCTCAAGCACCAGGATCCCGCCACGTTCCTGTGGGACAACCTTGAAGTCAATGACACTGATGCCAAGCCCGCGATGCTCACCGAAGCGATCCTTACCAGCAGCGACCCAATCTACTGGAGAACCGCCTGCCGAAATAGGCCCAGACTCAGTCATAGATACTCCTGTAACGCTTGCTGACGGCCACCGACTCACCCAGACCCTGCGGCCAGCACCTGGGCAAGCCCGGCGCCCTTGTCGGCAGCGTAGGCCCCCTCGCTGCGCCACGCGATCCTGCCGCTGCGCTCGACGAGCAGGATGGTGATGGTCTCGGGGCTACGGATCTGGAGCGCCGCGATGACCTTCGCCACATTAGTATAGACGGTCAACGTGCGCTCGCGAACGTCCGGGTTCGGGATCGCGACAGCCATGCCACCATCGATGAACGGTCGCGCGAGCGTGTAGCCGCTGGCGAGCATCGGCACCTCGTACGCCCGCAGGTCAGGGTGAGCGGCCAGCAGTGGCTCAAGGGCGGGAAACCATGAGTCAACCAGCTCCTGGTGCCTGCGGCGGAAGGCGACGAGCACGATATTGCGCACGCCGGCAAACGCCCCAGGCAGCGCGAGTGTACGCCCGTTCAGGTTGCGCGCCTGGAGCGGTGGAAAAACCGCAGTGAGTGGTGGTACGTTCGCAGTTGACATCGAACCCTCCTAATGGTGTTCCTCTTCAATAACTGTTGGTTCAATTGCGTGACCTTGCGACCCGCTCATCTACGCGTATCAGCGGCGCATCGCGTTGCTGCCGCATTATGAGGGCCTCGTTGTATCAGCATCAGATATCGGATTGCGACGGCACCCGCGGTGATACCAAGGTTGCAGCCGACGACAGGGCACCTCATCGTGCTGCCGTCGTCGGTCGTCGGACGACCCAGATTAGGTGGTCGGCGCGAGGATCGGCTGTGCCAGCGCCTGACCCACGGGTTTGCCAGCGTTACCGGCGCGGCGGGCCACAATCAGGGCGCCGAGGGCCAGCACAAAGCTCGCCAGCGAGACCAGCCAGCCCACATAGGGGAGACGCCCCAGGAGGGCCAGGAGCAGCACGCCGCCGAGCAGCGCCGCCAGATCGTTCGCCTCGCGGCCCAGCGTCGTGGCGAGCCAACGCCCGAGCCAGAGGCCGGTGATCAGCGGGCTGAAGAACCAGAGCATGGCCAGGACGCCAAACAGCGCCAGCCCCAGCACGACCCCCGGAAACCAGCCCCAAAACATCACCATAACGAACACCAGCAGGGCCGACGCCAGGGGGAGAAAGATGAACAGGAGCGCGGTGAGCAGCCCGTAGAGCCCGGCTCGGCCCGGCTGGGCGGCCAGGGCGCTGGCGGGGCCGGTCAGTAGGCGCGGCGCCAGGCGCAGGGTCAGCCAGGCCAGCAGGGCAAAGCCCGCGAGCACGAGTGCGGTGCGCAGCACCCAGCCGAGCACGGTGGCAAGCGGGTCGGGGCGCTGCGCTGGTGTCGGTGCTGTGTACTGCGCCGTGGTTGCAATTGCTTCAAGGGCTGGATTTGGCACCGGGGTGGTGTAGCGCAAGGCCCCGGCGATGTCGGCGGTCTCGGCCACACTGAGCGTCTCGCTCGCAATCTCCGCATCGCCGCCCACCGTGGCCGCAAGCGTCGTCGCGCCCATCGCCAGCCAGAGATCGCCGACGATTGCACCATCAATGCTGCCTGCACCAGCGCCGATCAGCGCGTCGCCGCCAATCTGCGCGCTATCGGCCAGGCGAATGCCTGGATCAACGGTTTGATTAGCTGCGGAGATCGGGAAGCTGGTGCCGCCACCCCCGCCGGCGATCAGGTCCTCGCCGATCGTCCCTGCGACAGCGACCTCGGCACCCGCCGCACGCATGTCGCCATCGACCCGCCCGTTCAGCTGGATGCTCGCGCCTGCCAGCAGCGCGTCGCCCGTGACCGTGCCATTGATCACAATCGTGCTGCCTGCGGCGATCAGATCGCCCTTGACCGTGCCATCGATATAGATCTCCGACGCCGTGATGTAGAGGTCATCGGTGATCACCTCGCCGGCTGGGAGCCGGTAGATATTTGTGCCCACGAACGCGGCCGCCCGGGCGGTCTGGGTTACGGTCACGCTCAGCACGACGCCAAGAGCCACGATCAGCCAGAAGCGCCCCTGTTTGAATCGGTTCATGCTCGCTCTCTCACTATGCTTACTCGCCGCAGGCTGGCGGGGTGCGCTGGCTCTCCCGTTTATGGTGATGGCGGTCCATCGACGCGCCGCCGGCGCAGTGCCTCGAGCACCACGCCCGCCACCGTGCCAATGCCAGCGCCATAGATTATCCCGAGCACCATATCGCCGAACAGGAGCCCGGCGACGATGCCTAGCCCGGCTCCAATGCCGATGCCCACCCCAACACTGGTGTTGGGCGCGTGGACTGCTGCTTTATCACCTACGTCCGCCGCTCCGGCGTGGCCGTTGTCCTGGCTCATGGTGTTCCCCCTCAGCTATCCATTCCCTCACCCTGCCCCTCTGCCGTCGCCGTCGCGTCCTCTGGTGGCCGCAGGCGCCACATGCGGTCCGTGATGATCAGCGTCACCGTCATGATGGCCATTGCGGCATACACGCCCACCGTGACCGGCAGCCAGAACCCGGCGGTGTTGTTGACGGCGGTGTGTAGCAGCACGACGAGCCAGAGGTTGCCTTGCGTGCGGTTGAAGAACCAGGTGAACAGAACCGTGGTCGGAATGGTGGTGACAATCCGCAGCAGGATGCCAGGCAGGCCGTCGGGAAAGATGCCGTGGTAGACGCCCTGGAGGTGGAGCGGTACGTGCCAGAGGCCCCAGACCACACTCAGCAGCAGGCTCGCCACCAACGGACTGTGGCGCGCCTGGAGCCGTGGCAGCGCAAAGCCGCGCCAGCCGGCCTCTTCGCCCAGTGGCCCGCCGTAGAGCAGCGTCGCAACAAACGTGATCACGAGCAGCGGTAACAGCTCGCGCACTGGCTCGGTGCGCGGCCAGGGCGGCAGCGGTTGCCCCAGCAGGGCAAGCAGCGCGAGCCCCAGGAGGCTGATGAGCACCGGCAGCAGCAGCGCCGCGACGTACCAGATCGGCGACGCCCGCCAGGTGGTGAGAGGGTGTAGGAGCGCGCGTACGCCAAGCCGACGGCTAACGACGTTCCACACCACAAAGGCCGGCAGCAGCGTGATGGCCAGCCACAGCAGCGCGGCCACCAGTGGGCGCGGACTAGCGAGGGGGTTCGACGCGACGGTGACATTCAGCAACACGGTTCCCGCCAGCACCGCGCCCGCCAGCCAGAGCCGGCGTCGGGGCCAGGCTGTCGGCTGCCGTTCGGGGCCGAGCAGCCCGGCGAGGGCGATTGCGGCCAGGGTTGGGCCGTAGACGGCGATGATGCCGAGCCAGCGGGCACTGATCGGGTCAGCGCCGGCAAGCAAGGACTGGAGCCCCCAGAGACTCCAGGAGAGCGCGAAGGTCAGGCCGAAGAAGGCGAGCAGCGGGTGCTGTGGAACCAGCGAGCGTAGCTGCGGTGCCGTAGGAGCAACGGCGCTCACGGCGCGCGCTGCTGGATCGACCCGAGGCCGGTGACCTGCTGATGGAGCTCGGGGCTACCGATGTACGCGATGCTGCCCGCGCCGCTGATGGTAGCGTCGAGCCGCTCGCTCGCGTTCACGACCACGCTGCCGAGGCCGCTGAGATCGACGGTCGCCCGCTCGCTGACAAGGGCCGCGCCGTCGTAGCTGCCCGCGCCGCTGAGCGTCACGCGCTGCTCCGCCACTGTCCCGGCGACGGTCACCTGCCCCGCGCCCGAGTGGTCCACGGCCAGCTGTTCGCCGCTGAGATTGGACATGCTGACCCTAGCTGCGCCGGAGAGCGTGATCGCTGTGAGCTGCTTGACGGTTACCGTGAAGGTGACGCGGGTGGCGTCGCTAAAGCCCTGGTTGGCCTTGATGCCCAGGTAGAGCGTGTCGTCACGCACGTCGCCCAGCACGATTGCCTGCAGGTTGTCGTCGGTCATGACTGTGAGGCTGTCGGCGTCACCCTGGGTGATCACGACCTCGCCCACACCAGAGACATCGATCGCGGTGAAGGCGCCGACCTCGCGCGTTTCGGTCGTGACGTTCCCCGAGCCCCGGATCTGGCCAATGCCCAGATTGACCGTGGCACAGCCGCTGAGGGCCAGGCCCAGTAAGCCGAGCAGCATGAGCCGAAGGATCGTATACATAACAAGCCTTAATTTTTCTTTGTAATCAAACCCAGATAACCGTTCTGGACGGGCGGTTCTTTATGTGCTAATCGCGATTCACTGTGTCGCTGTGTTTACGCTTCTGATCGAGGCTCGCACCAATCGCCGCGCCAATGGCAACACCCAACGCGAGCCCGATAGGAATGCTATTCATTGCAACCCCGACAGCGAGCCCAAGCATTATTCCGACGGAAATGCCTACGCCCATCGAGCTCTCTTTTAAGGATTGAATCTTCGATTTCTGGTCCATGGTGTCTTCTTTCCTGGTACTACCACAAGCTGCTTGTCAAATTCCTAGCGCAGCGCACAGATATCACCGCCCACCGCGCGACGCACAGACCGGAGGGCGGAAGAGCAGCGGTAGCTCAGGAGGGAGGGCGTCGCGGTCAAGGGGAGAGCGTATGTGGCCGGAGGGGTCGCGCGAGATGGGCGGTATGCTCAGCATAGCACGCGCAGCGCGGGCGTCCCAGCGGGCAAGGCCGCGCCTCTGATCGGCGTTTACCTGACCCTGTCAGGCGAGACCCTGCGGCCCCGGTGTGCCCGTCGCCTGGCGATCAGGCTCCATCGTGCTCTTCCGCTTGCTGCCCACGCCCGCAGCAAGGTGGCCCAGATGCCAGGCCGCCTTGCTCAACTCGCGCAGCCAGAGCACACTGCTGGCAACCAGCACACAGGTCAGCCAGTCGCGCCCTTGCAGAGGCACGGTGTCGAAGGCGCGCTGCAAGAGCGGCACATAGATCACCGCGACCTGGAGCGCCAACGACAGGGCTACGGCGCCAAACAGCCACCCATTGTGGAACAGCCGGTAGAAGGCGCTGTGGGTGTCGGAGCGCGCGTTCAAGACGTTGAACATCTGAAAGAGCACCAGCGTCGTGAGCGCCATCGTCCGGCCATAGGCCATGGTGCCCGTCCCGGCGATCAGGCCGCCCGGCAAGGCTGCGTCAAGCACCAGGAGCGTCCCCGTGGCCATGATGACGCCGACGAGGGCGATGCCGAGCCACATCGCGCGCGTGATCACCCTGCTGCCCTGCGGGCGGGGCTGCTGCTGCATCACGGCGGGGTCTGCGGGGTCGAGGCCGAGCGCGAGCGCGGGGGCGCCAGGTGATCGCCGGCGCGATCAGCAAGCTGCGCGATAACCCCCTAATTCAGGCCTACCATACGCCGCTGGAAAGCACCAGCAGCCTGGAGGAGCACCCCCGATGATCCTGCGTCACGACGATCCGATGGCCTGGGACGGCGCGCCATCCGAAGAGGAGCTGCATGCCGAGTACCTGGACTGGATCTGGACCCACGCCCGCCGCGAA
>Ga0272446_1005092_pt1 | contig 14807 bp, 19 predicted proteins | sample YNPCB0061_FD_194587 | JGI IMG/M metagenome (GOLD analysis project Ga0272446, IMG submission 194587) | Hot spring microbial mat communities from Yellowstone National Park, WY, United States - YNP-CB-006-1 | ecosystem: Environmental > Aquatic > Thermal springs > Hot (42-90C) > Sediment | place...
GAATGGTTCGAGGACTACAACACCATCCATCCTCACAGCGGCTTGCAAATGCGCTCGCCACGTGAGTTCATCTCACAGCAGTCACCAACCCATGCCGGCTGTCCGGTTTGATGGGGGCAACTCCAACGCCTTGCCGCACAAGCATTCCACGCCGTGTTCGCAATGTTGCGCGACAGATTCGCCGTGACGGATGTCGCGCCCTATGTGGCGTCCAGACGCCACATAGGGAGAGCGACCATGCAGAAGTCCGCCACCGTCAGGACAGCCACGAAGATGCCCGCGCAGAAGGCCGCGCGACAGCCGCCGCCGAAGCCGCGCGCACAGCCGCGCGCCCCGCTGACGCCCGACCAGCTGGCCGCGCTCGACGTCCTGTTCGCCGCCGCCAAGCCCGGCTTCGAGCTGGCGCTCGGCCCCGCCGGGACCGAGATCAACCTCTGCGCCCGCCTCAAGCGGGCGAAGCGCTACGGCTACGGCACGCCCACCGGTGTCCTGTTCCTCGTGAACCGGGTCCGGTTCAGCGGCAGATGCTGGCCTGGGCGCAGCAGGACGGCCGGGGCCCTGCGGATCTGCATACGCTGCTGAAGGCATGCTACTTCGCCGACAAGCGGCATCTCAACGCGCATTGGCGGCCGGTGTTCGGCGCCACCTATCGCGCCATGCCCTACGGCCCGGTGCCGCTCGAAATCTACGAGATGGCCAAGGGCGAGCCGCTGTGGCTGGGCGAGCTCGGCCGAAGCGACTACCCTTGGCGCCTGGAGGGGTTCCGCATCATCGCGACGGGGAACGAGCCGCTGGACACCCGCAGCCTGTCGCCCTCCGACCTCAAGGCGTTGCAGGACGGGTTCGTGCGGGCGCGCACGCTCACCTTCGACGAGCGCACGGCAGCCAGCCACGACCTCGCCTGGCACCGCGCCAAGCACGGCTGCATGGACTACGCCGACATGGTGGAAGAGGCCAATCCGGACCGCGAGGCGATCCTGGAGGCCCTTTACGACGACGGGCATCTCTGGCGGGTATGATCCTCTGCCAGAGCGGTGAGGAGCGTCCTGCGGGCCTAGGCGGATGTCCGCCACCGTCTTGGACGGGTCCACTGCCCTTGGCAGTGGGATCAGCCCGCAGGAGTCAATAGGAAAGGTGGGGCGATTCGCGGAATTTTTCAACCCCGACGTCTGCTACCGCGCGGACGAGTGAGGCCCCCCATGGGTCCGGAGTGTTTTTCAACTACATAATCGCCAAGTGAAGGCGGGACGGCTGGGCGCGCGCCGCCGCGCCTCCTCCTGCGCCTTGAACTCGGCCTCCCGCGCCGCGACGCGCGCCTCCTGCTCGCACCAGCGCAGGCCCTCGCTTGCCGCGCGCGGGCGGAAGACCAGGAACAGCTCCTCTGGCACCGCCGCGCCGGTCATGGCATCCTGCCCTTGTGAGCGAGACGCCCGACAATTTGGTGCTGGCCCTGCTGCGGCGGCTCGATGAGCGCACCGCGCGCATCGAGGACAGGCTCGCCACCATCGAGCGGCGGCTCGCGCTGCGCGACCAGGAGGCGGCGCTCGACCGCGCCGATCTGCTGGCGCTCTCGGGCCGCGTCGCCCGCATCGAGCGGCGGCTCGACCTCGCGGAAGGGTAGCCGCCGCAGCGCGTGGCGCGGGACGACCACGCGCCAGCCATCGGCGAACGCGATCAGCGCCGAGCACAGGGCGCCCGTGCGGATCAGCCGGCACAGCTCGCCGCCACGGCCTGGCAGGCGCTTGCCCCAGCGATAGGCATGCGTCGGCCGCCAGGCGCGCGCCTCTCCCACCAGGCGGCGGGTCTCGGCCGCGGCCTTCGCCTCCCGCGCCAACCGCGCCACCGCCTCGGCTGTCACCCTGGCCCCGCCTCGGCGAAGCCGAAGCGATACCGCTTCCGGCGAACGTCCCCCTCCCCGGCCGGCTCGGCCTGCACCGGCAGACCACCCCGCCGCAACCGGCTCAAGAAACCGCGCACAGTGTGCGGCCGCCAGGAGAGCCGATCGGCAAGCTCCGCCACCGTCGCTCCCTCGCGCAGCATGGCCAGGACCGCCTCGCGCTTCGCCCCCCGACCATCACCCTCACTCCCGACCGCCCGCAGCAGGAAGCCCTCCGCTCCCCCCGCCGATGGCCAGACATCCCGCTCACGATGCGGTGCACCCACGATCTCGACCCGTTCCGCCCATCCACGCCGGATGAGGTCCTCCGCGAGCGCACGAAGCTCCTCCCGCGCAAGCCGCGGCGGCGGCGTCAGAAGGCCGTCGGGATGCCGCCCCGCCTGAGCCAGCAGCCGCCGACCCGCCGCCCGCCGCCGCTCGCATTCCCGGGCATGTCCGGCATTCGCCTTCGCCCTCATGGCGCGGCCTCCCTCCGCTCCCGCACCGGCACGGGCGCCGTCCGCCGCCCCGCCGCCCCGGCGGCGGCGAGGGGCTGCCGGTCCCGGCGCCCGAGCGCCAGCTCGCGCAGCCAGGCCGCCGCTCCGCCGCTCTCCGTCCGGGGGTCGCCGCGACGCAAGGCAAGCCAGGCCCTCGCCGCCCACACCATCCGTTCGCGCGGAGGCGGCCTTCCCGCCAGTCCGCGCCGGTTCGCCGCCTCCAACCGCCGGCGCAGCCGCAACACCGGATCGCCTTCCCTGAACTCGCCCACCCCGGCGAGCTTCGCGAAGAACGTCTCCGCCAGCGCGGGGTCCTCGCGCGCGAGCAGGTGCCGCAACGCGATCTCCACCGCCGGCGTCAGGCCAAGCCCGCCACGGCAGCGCGACGCATGGGTCCGCAACCCCTCCTCGTGCCGCCGGAAGCACTCCAGGAGCTCGGCCGTCGACGGCACCGCGGAACCCATCAGCTCGCCCCGCTCGAGCCGCCACACCAGCACAGTCGCCCCCGCGACGCTCTTCGCCGCCGGCACCTCCATGCCCTCCAGCAAATGGCGCAACCCTCGCGCCGGCGCGCCGTCGATGACCGCGAAGGCCGTTTCCTCGACACCGGTGACGAGTACGAACTCCTGAGCCGGGGCGCCGCGGGCGATGGCCATCAGCCGGTGCTGGCCGTCGAGCAGCCGTCCGCCCCGGGAGATCACCAACGCCCCTCCCGGAAAGCGCCACCGCTCCCCTTCCATGTCGCGGCGGAAGCGGTCGATCGTCGCCGGGCTCGGGCGACGGTTCCAGACGTTGAGCCGCAGCAGCTCCTCCGCCGCCCTCCGATCGATCCGCACGACCGCCGCCCTGAGGTCGCCGTGCCCGCCTCGCGCACCGCTCAGGAAGTCCTCGATGACGGCGAGGCGCCAATCCTCGACCTCCCGCACCGGACAGGCCGCGAACCCCGCCCAGCCAGCGAGCCGCGGCACGGGCGCCCCCTCCGGAAGATCCAGACGACGAAGCGTCTCGCCCCGCCGCCATGCATTCCAGGCCAGCGCGAAGGCCGCGTGCAGATCGCGCGCCCGTCCGCCGTGCCCCGTCCCGCCGATGGCGGCGAGCCGGAAGGCGAGCAGGCGCCGCGGATCCCCCTTCGCCAGCCGCTCGAAGTCGTGCAGCCCGGCGAAGAACTCGCGTCCCGCCGGAGGATCCACGAGATCGGCGAGCGCGCGCCACGCCGCCTGGAAGGCCACCATCGTCCGCAGTTCGGGATTGGAGGCCTGCCGGAACTCCTCGATGAAGGCCGCGACACCCCGATGCCGCCGGAACGCCTCCAGCGCATCCGCGAGCCGCCAGCGCGGCCGCCAATCCCCATCCCGCCACGTCGCCATCTGCCCGAGCGCCGCCGCCAACAGGCGCGGGTTGCGGGTGTTCGAGACCATGGAGATGTAATCGAGGTGCCGGCGGCGCCGATGGGCATCGATGCCCGCCTCGACGAGCATCGCCTCCTCCTCGCCGCGCGCCTGTTCGAGGCCGACCACGACTGCCGTGATCTCCGCCCCCTCGGCGCCGCACAGCGCCAGTAGCCTCTTGCGTCCGTCGAGCAGCTCCAAGGCGCCCCGCCCCTGCCAATTCAGTACGATGGGCTCCCCGGTCGCAAGCCAGCGCCCGGCCCGCATCTCCTCCCGCCATTCGGCGATGCGCCGGCGCTCGGCGACGGGCAGTCCCGCAAGCACGGCCTCCGGCTCCGCCCCGTCATGGGCCGCCACCACGAAGCGCCGGGCGGCGCGCGCGTCCAGTCGGCGGACCGCGACGGCGACATCGGGGCGCCGCAGCGGCTTCAGCCCGGCAGGCAGCCGGACCGCTCGCGCCGCCGAGGCGCCGGGCTGGGGTGGCATGGCTGTTCCATTCGCTCGCATGGCGGACCCTCGGACAGGACGAAGGACAGGACGACGGGCACCAGATGATCCCTGCCGACGCTCCCGATCCTACCTTCCCGGAGCCGCGCCTCTCCGCGGTCCCGCCGCCCCGCCCGCGGCGGCGGCGGCGCGGGATTTGTCATCCTTGCCGCATGGACGTTCTCCTGCCTGGCCCCCGCATGTCCGAGCCCTTCCTGCGCTGGGCCGGCAACAAGCGTCGCCTGCTCCCCGTCCTCCGCCTCGCCCTGCCGCCCGGACGGCGGCTGATCGAGCCCTTCCTGGGCGCGGCCTCGGTCTTCCTCGGAACGACCTACCCCGCCTATCTGCTCAACGACGCCAACGCCGATCTCATCGACCTCTACCGCATCCTCCGTGACCGCACCGACGAGCTGCTCGCCGCGGCGCGCGAACTCTTCCGGGCCAACCGGTCCGACCAGGACACCTACGGACGGCTCCGGCGGCACTTCAACGCCGCCCCGCCGGGAAGCCTCGAGCGCGCCGCCACCTTCCTCTGGCTCAACGCCACCTGCTTCAATGGGCTCTGCCGCTATTCGGCCGAGGGCGCCTTCAACGTCCCGCGCGGCGGCCGCTCCACCCCCCCTTCGCTGCCCGAGGCGCGCCTCCGGGCCTTCGCCGCGAAGGCCCGCCAGGACGGGGTCATTTTCCGCCAGGGCGACTTCTCCGCCGTCATGGCCGAGGCGGGGGAGGGCGACGTGGTCTACTGCGCCCCCCCCTACCTGCCCCGCTCGTCGACGGCCTCCTTCACCCGCTACGCGCGCGACGGCTTCCCCCCCGAACGGCACGAGGAGCTCGCCGCCGCCGCCCGCGCCGCGGCGGCGCGCGGCGCGAGCGTCGTCATCTCGAACAGCGACACGCCCGCGACCCGCGCCCTTCATGCCGACGCCCTCCTCCTCCCCGCCCGCCTGCCCCACCTCGTGGGCGGCCCGGCGCGGTCACGCGCGGGCGAACTCCTGCTCCTCCACGGCCCCGACCGCGGCGCCCCGCTCTGGCGGCTCGCCCGTCCGACGGAGGCGCCCCATGCGGCGCCCACGCCCCGGGACCGGCAGCCGCGCCTGCCCCTCGCCCTTCATGCCGACATGGCCCCCGCCCCATGATCGATGCCCTCGTCACCACCCAAGGGCTCCTCTCGATCGTCCATGACGAGGACGGCTTCGAGACGCTGGATGCGGTGGAGGTCTCCACGGCCTCGCGTGAGATCTTCGGCATCGATGCCGACGGCTCGCGCCGCCGGCTCGGCAGGCTGTCGCACTGGATGGTCCACCAGCTCGTCGAGCGCGAAGGCTCCGCCGGGCCGGGGCTTGCGCCCCCGAACGGCAGGATCGTGCGGATGCAGGGCTGGCGCATCCATTCGATCCGCTCCATCCATGTCCATCTCGTCTGACGCCGATCGGGCCGGCGCTCCATGGTTTCTCGCCATGACATGATCCGTCACCGAGAGGACATGCCGCCAGGACAGGAGCCCCACATGATCGATGACGCCCCGCCTCCCGGCAGCGAGGAGCGTCCTGCCGCCCCCGCCCCGGGAACGCCGGCCGCGAGTCCCGGCCCCCGGCGCTTCGGAGGCGTCGACTTCACCTCCGACAGCCCGGCCGACAACCCTGATGAGTCCGAGCCGGAAGACCTCGCGGCCACCCGTCGCCTCGCGCAAACCGACCTCGCCCCGTCCGGCGGTTCCGCGCCGCCCGTCCCACCCGACGCCCCGGGCGACGCCCTCCCCCTGGCCGTGGCCATGGAGGAGCCGCCCCTCCTCCAGGGCGTCGAAGGCGGAACCGGGGACGACATCGCCATTCCCGACATCCCCGAGGCGGCGCGCCGAAGCGCTCCCGCCTCCGCCCCGAGAACCGGGGAGGACATCGCCATTCCCGACATTCCCGAGGGCGCCATTCCCCGGCGACAGTCGCACTCGCATCGGCCGCCCGCGGGCTGGCTTCTCGGCGGCGAGGCCTTCCACCCCTTCGCCGCCTCGCCGCCCCCCGCCTCGACCGTCATGCCCCCGCCCCCGCGCCTCGGGCCGGGCGGCGCGGCGCCGGCGCCGACCTGGCCCGGCTACGCGCCGCTGGCGGCCCCTCTCGCCGCATCGACCGGCGGCACGCTGTCCTCCCTGCTCGCCGGGGCAGGCGGTTTGCTGTCCGGACTGGTCGGAGGACTGGCCGGAGGCTTCGTCCAGGGCCTGCGCCAGGGACGGGAGGCCGCGCCGCCCGGTGGGAAGCTCGGGGGCGCCGGCGGAAGGTGGTTCGCCGATTCCCTCTCCACGCATGCGTGGGGCGCGCCACATGAAGCGCAGGGAGCGGACGGAGGCTCCGCGACCGATCCCGACGCCCTCGCCGCGCGCCTGTTCGAGGCCGAGCGCAGCCTGCGCGAGGCGGCCGGCTCCGAGGCCATCGCCTCGCTCCTCGGCCGCGCGCGCGAACACGCGCGCCGCCTTGGCATTCCCGAGGGCTCGGCCCTGTGGGACCACCTTCACGACGCCGCCCTTGGCCGCAACCTCGATCCCGAGGCCAGGACCCTGGCCGCCTCGCTCGCCGACGCCATCGAACGCAGCGGAGCCGGAGAGACGTTGCGCGAGATGGCCGAGACCCGGGCCGTCCTCGAAGCCGTCTGCCTCGAGCGCATGCGGACGCTGGCCGGACGCGGGCGGGAGGCGCAGCCTGAACTCGACAGGCTGCAGGCGGTCCTCGGCCGCCTCGAGAAGCTCGAGCCTCCCTTCGAGAAGCCCGGCGAGGAGACGGGAGCGACGCGGATCGCCGAGACCGCGCGGCGCCTCGCCCAGATGGTCCGCCGCCTGATCGACGGCCTGTTCGGCCGCAAGCCCGCGGCTTCGGACTTCCCCGGCCCGGATGAGGAGGCGCATCCGCCCCCGGCTCCATGAGCCGCGCCCTGGTCATCATCGAGGCGCCGGGCAAGATCCGGCGCCTCGAGGCGCTTCTGGCGGCGACCCGCCGAGGCCGGACGCGGGTCGTCGCCACCGGCGGCCACATCGCCGACTTCCCCGAACGGCCGGACGCGCCCGACATCGACTGGGAAGGGGCCACGCCCGGACGCCGCATCCGCGCGGAGGTGGCGGCGCGCCTGCGCTCGGCCATCGCCGCGGCCAACCCGGAGGAGATCCTGATCGCCACCGATGACGACGAGGAGGGTGACGTCATCGCGTGGGATCTCGCCGAACTGCTCGGGGAGAGCGGCCTGCCGCTGCGCCGCCTGCGCCTCGGAGCCCTCACGCGCGAGGCGCTGGAGGCCGCCCTCGCCCGCGCCGAGGCCCCGAACGCGCTGACCGCCGCCCCCGGCATGACCCGCGCCATCGCCGACCGGCTGCTGGGCTTCCGCATGTCGTGCGGGACGGGCTGCGCGATCGGCCGCGTCCTCTCCCCCCTTCTCTCCCTCGCGCGGGCGGGGGAATTCCGCCGTAGGGCGGCGGTGCTCGCGATCCCGCGCGACGGCGGCGGCCCGCCCTTCCGTGCGCGGCTCCGCCTCGACGAGGAGGAACTTGGGCGCCTTCGCCGAGCTCCCGACGGGGCGGCGCCACGGGCGCTCGCCGCCCTGCCGCCCTCCGCCGACGCCGCGCCGCCTCCGGCGGGAACGGGCTGGCTGCTGCTGCGCCTGATCGAAGAGGCGGGCCTCGATCTCGACGAGGCGGAAGCGACCCTGCAGCGCCTCTACGAAGCCGGCCGGCTCTCCTACTGCCGGGCCGAGGGACGCCCGCTGCCACCCGAGGGCGTGAGGATCCTTGCCCGCTCCCTCGGCTGGACCGCCTCCGTCGCCCTGCCGGCGCGTCCGGAGGCGGCGTCCGGCCATCCGGCGCCCTACCCTCTCGAGGACATCCCACTCGCCTCGCCGCCGGAACGCCTCGACCATGAGACCGCAGCCCTCGTCCTGATCGGGCGCGCTCAGGCGGAGGCCGTCCTGCAGGCCTGGAGCCGGCCCGCGCCTGCCGATTGGCGAGGCTGGCTCGCCGCCCGCGGCATCGCGGACGGCGCGGCCATGCCCGCGCCGGTCGCGCCGGCGGGCCGCCCGCTTCCCTGGCTGCGCGGGCCGGCGCCCGGGCTCGGAATCATCGATCAACCGCTCGCGGCCCGCGTCCTCGAGGCCATGCTCGCGCACGGTCTCGGCCGCCCTTCGACCTTCGCGCGGCACGTGCGCCGCCTGCTCGGGCGCGGCCTGCTCCGCCCCGACGGGGGGTTGACGCCGCGCGGCGAAGCTTGGCTGGACGCCGCCCCGCCTGCGTTGAGGGAGCCCGCCATGTCGCGGCGCATCGAGGAGATGTGCCGCCGCCCCGCGGAGGGCGAGGATGGGGATACCGCCCCCTGGCGACGGAGGTTCGCCCGGCTGCGCGACGGGCTGCCGCCGGCGCTGCGCGAGGCGGCCCTGAACTGCGTGGAACGACCGGCGATCGGGCCGCCGCGGCCACGATAAGGGCGGAGCCGCGCGCGAAGCGGGGCGACCGCGTCGCCACTCCGGTCCGGCGTCGGGGGGGCGGAGCGCCGCCGCGGCACCTTTGCCGGAGCGCGCGACTCGCGCGGCCGAGCGCCGGTCGGATAGTCTGTGGTCTTGACTTCGGGGGGGGGGAGCGGAAACGTCTCGTTCGTTCATCGCCGGGAAGCCCGTCGTCGCGGCATGCCGACCAGGTCCGGGTCAACAGCCCCACGCGCTGCACGAAGCGCCGCTCGGGGTCCGACCAGGCGTGCCAGTTCGTGGCCGGCACGCCGCAGGCCTCGACGGCGCCGCAGGGCGCAAGCCTGAGTATCACAACGCGGCTGTCCCGCCCGTCCGCCACATGCACCAGGCGCTGGCGGCGGGTCATGACGCTTGCCCCGGCAGGCCATGACGCTTGACGTCATGCGTATTACGCACTACGTCACGGGCATGATCCGCTCGTTCCGCGACAGGCGCGCCGCCATCCTGCTGGCGGGGGACACGCCCAAGCGGTTCCCGCCCGATTTGGTGCCGGCGGCGCGCCGGCGGCTGGCGATGCTGGACGCGGCGCGGCGGATCGAGGACCTGCGCAGCCCGCCGGGCAACCGGCTCGAGGCGCTGCGCGGCGATCGCGCCGGCCAGCACAGCCTGCGCATCAACGACCAGTGGCGCATCTGCTTCCGCTGGGACGGGAGCGACGCCCACGATGTCGAGATCGTGGACTACCACTGAGGAGACCGAGCCATGCCCGCTACCTTCACCCGCGAGGACCTGGACGCCGGCCGCGTCCGCCTGACGGCGGCGACCGAGGCCGCGCATCCGCGCCTGCCGCCGCTGCTGCCCGGCGAGGTGCTGGCCGAGGAGTTCCTCCGCCCGCTCGGCCTCAGCGCCTCGGCGCTGGCGCGCGAGATCGGCGTGCCGGCGAACCGCATCACCGCCATCCTGCACGGGCGGCGGGCCATCACCGCCGACACCGCGCTGCGCCTGGCGGCGCGCTTCGGCACCACGGCCGAGTTCTGGATGAACCTGCAGGTCGCGCACGACCTGGCGCTCGCGCGGCAGGCCGGGCTGGCGGCGTGAGGCGGGGGCGATGAGCGACCTTCCGGCCGGCGAGGCCGAGATCCGCGCCGCTGCGGCGCTGGCCCTGGCATCGGAACTGCTGCGCGAACTCACGGCCAAGGGCGCGCTGGGCGTTGACGACGCGCAGGGGATCACAGACCGCGCCGCCCTGATGGCCGAGACCTTCGCAGGCATGAGGGCTGCCCCGGTCATGGACCACCTGACCGCTGCGCTGAACCTGCTGCGCGGGCTGCCGCGACCCTGAACACCGCGGCGTAGTCCGTCCCGGTCTCCGGCAGCGGCCCAAGCCACGCAGCCGCCTCATGCCTTGTGTCGAACAGGCCGAGGGCGCGGGCCAGGCTGCCCGGGTCGCTGGGCAGCGCAGTGCCACCGGCCAGCACGCGCAGCAGCTGCCGCGCCACCACGCCGCCTTCGGCCGCGACCTCGGCGGCGAGGTCCCACACGCGCGCGCGCTCCACCGCCAACGCGGCCTCAGCGCGCGCGGCATCGGCGCGGTCGCGCAGGGCGGCGGCGAGCGTGGCGAACTGCTCGCTCACGGTTCCGCTCCGGCCAGCGCCATCACTTCGGCCGCCGTCAGGGCGCGGCCGAGCGCCGGTCGGATAGTCTGTGGTCTTGACTTCGGGGGGGGGGAGCGGAAACGTCTCGTTCGTTCATCGCCGGGAAGCCCGTCGTCGCGGCATGCCGACCAGGTGCGGGTCGATTGACCCTTGGCCGGGTGGCGCCCCAACGGAGGATCGCCACGATCTCATGAGACTGACGCCCGCAGAGGTGGAGGCCATCCTGGACTGCGCCGCGCGCCACTTCGGCTCGGACGCGAAGGTGAGGTTGTTCGGTTCCCGGCTCGACGACGCCCGGCGAGGCGGAGACATCGATCTCCACATCGAAACGGCCGCTGGACTTCCCTCTCCACTTGACGCGGAACTTCGATTTCGTGTCGAACTGAAGGAACGTCTCGGAGATCAGAAGATCGATGTGGTGCTCAGAGGCCCTGGGGAACGTCTTGGCTTCATCGACGACATCGCGCGCCGATATGGACTGGTTCTGGAGAAATGACACCCGAGAACCTGAAAAATGAGCTTTGGGCAGCGCAGCGCATAGCTCGACGTCTTGAACTCTCCATCAAATCAACTGGAAGCCTCATCCCCTTCAGCGCAGAACGCATACAGGTCATCAATGATGATCAGCAAGAAAAAATCGACGCACTTCTTCTTCGCTTCGTGTCTCTCGCCTCAATGATCCAAGACAGGATCGGTCGCTCCGTCCTGCTTCTCGAGGAAGAGGATCTGACGACAGCGTCGAAAAAGGACATGCGCCATATGCTGGAAAAACTCGGCGCGATTCAAAAAGAACGTGAGTTCGGTATCATTGCGGAACTTCGAAACATTATCGCTCACGTATATCCCGAAGACCTTGAGAGACAAGCGGCCATCCTGAACGCAGTACACCGACGGGGACAAGACCTTCTGGATTCGCTGAAAGATCTCTTGGATTATACACGACGCAAGTTCCTCGGCAAAAGTCATCATGAGTCGCGGAGCATCGACGACGAGTCCTGCGAACCGCCCGCTCCTTAGAGGACATCATCGCCTTCCCTCAGGCAACCGGGAGGGCCGGAGGCGTTGGCGACTCCGGTCCGGCCCGAGCCATGGCACGTCGCCGTCGCGATAGTCCGGGTGGACAGGCGGGCTCATGCCACAGCGGGTTCGAGCCGGCCCTCAGCCTTGGTCGCGCAGGCGCGCCAGCGCCAGCCCGATCCGCCGCTCGTTGAAGGCCCGCTTGCGCGGCCCCCTGTCCCGCGCCCGCGCCACCAACCTCCTCCGCCGCGCCGGACCCCGTCCCTCCTCGGCCGACTCGACGGAAGAGGTTCCCGCCTGGTCTGTATTCTCCGGTCATGAAGGGAGACCGCCCCCCCGAAAGCCCGGAGATGCAGTGGCTGGCGGCGGCACTGCTGGTCGGCATCGTCGCCGCCGCCATCTGGTTCGGCGCACGCGAGGCGATCGTCCTGCCCCTGCTCCTCTGGGCCCTGCTGCATTACGAGGCGCTCGAGCTGACGGGTCTTCTCGACCGCCAGGGGCAGGCCTGGCTGGCCTTCGCGCGCGCCGCATGGCAGGGCATCGCCGAAGGCCAGCTCCGCGCGCGTGACTTCGGGTGGCATGCGCACCTGCGCCCGCTGCACGAGGACGTCTCGGCGCGCATCCTCCTGCCCTGGCTCGTCCTGCTCGCCTGCGGCGCGCTTTTCGTGCTGCTGCGCACGCGCGGAGGCGGGTTCCGCCGGACTTTCACGCTCGCCGGCGAGAAGCGGGCCAAGGTCTTCCGCTTCGCTGGGATGCGCATCTCCGGCCGACTGCCGCGAGCGCTGCTCGGTGGCGTCGCGCGGGTCCTGTTCCTGCGCTCGCTCCTCGTCTCCGAAAAGGAGGAATGGGTGCCGGCCGGTCCTTCGCTGCTCGCCCATCAGGCGCGCCACTGGAAGACCGCCTCGACCGCCATCGGCTTCCGGCCGGACGGGGCGAACATCCCGGGCGCCGCCGCCACGCCGACCGAATGGATCCATCGGCGCATCCTCCCGCGCGCCGGCGAGAGCGACCCGATACCGCGCGAGACCTTCGTCGCGCTCTGCCGCGACGCCCTGCGCGAGCAGCTGGGGGCGCCGTGGCGGGGCCTCGCGTCCGCCCCGCCGCACGTCCAGGCGCTCGCCGCCCTCGCCTTCGCGAATCGCTTCCGCGGCGAGAGGGCGGCGCGGAGCCTCGCCGAACGGCTCGCCGAAGCCCATGCGCGGACCACCCCCGGCGAGGCGCGGCGAAGGGCGTTCTCGTCCCTGGCCGCCGCCGCGCTGCTCTCCGAGCGCGACGCGGTGCGCCGCGTCGATGGCTGGGCCGCCCGTCACGCCTGGACCAACACGGCGATGATCGCCGTGGTCGGACGCTGCGGCCCCTTCGCGGAATGGGGCGGCGGCCGGGCCGGGGTCCTGCCGAGCGCCTCCTTCCTCTGGCTCAAGGCCGAGGATCGACATCTCTGGTATGCGCTGAACAACATCGGGCGCCGCGCCTTTCATATCGAAGGGGCGGGGGCGGTCTGCCACTTCTTCAATGAGCGCCTCGCCGGCAGGGCCCTTGTCGAGCCCGACTTCGCGGAGGCGATCGGGACCGAGGTCGAGGGGCGCCTGCACGGCATCCTCGGGTATCTGCGCGACCACGGCATGCTCGCTCCCGACGGCGCCGTCCGGCAACGGGCGCTGCGCGACCTCATCGAGGAACCCGAGGAGTGACGTCGGGCGGGGGCGAGACGGTCCCCGGGCTCCTCCTCGCGCATGGTGGACCTGCCGTTCAGCGCGGACATGCCGGCGCGGCGACACGAACGGGCAGTCGCCCGCGGGACCACGTCGACTCGCTTAATGGACCGCGTTCCGGCATCAAGGGATGCCGAGCGCCATGGGTTCGACGCCGACGGTCTTGCGGAGAGCCTCCGCCAGGACGACCTCAGGGACGAAGAAAGGACTGGCGGATCGTCGGCTCGTGTGAAAGAGAACCCGCGGAAATGCTCCTTGGTACGCTCCGGTCATCATATGCGAAGGGAACAGACATGTCCATTCCTGCCTCAAGCTCGGCACCATCATGACGAACCATGATGCGCGTGTCTGGCTCATGGCCGCCGATGAGGATTACGAGTGCGCCAGGCAAATCGATCCGCGCCATCGAGGTGCAATCGCATACCATCTGCAACAGGCGGCTGAAAAATCGCTGAAGGCTCTTCTGGTTTTGGCCGAGATTGAGCCGCCGCGAACGCACGATCTCACGGTCCTGTGGACGATGCTTGCGGAACACGCAATCGTGGACGACGCCTCCCCCGAAACTGCCGAAACCTTGGCGATGCTCAGTCGTTTCAACTGGCTTGGGCGCTATCCACTGGGGCGCGCGGCACCGTCCGAGAACATCCTTCCTCGCGAAATCGAGGAAGGGACTCGATTCGTGACGCGGCTCAGGGACAAAGTCACGAGAATTCTGGGGTCCGATCCGGGCGAGGCAAACGATGAGCGGCCTGCTCCCTGAACTGGACGACGAGAAGGTCCGCGCACGGCTCAACGAGCGGAAGCGCGCCATTCACGAGCGAATCCTCCATTCCCTCCGGCAGGTCGTCGAGCAGGGCGTCCTGCCGGATGGTGTTCGCATGTTCCTTTTTGGCAGCCGCGCCGATCCCCTGACTGCGCGGCCGGGATCGGACGTTGACGTGCTGCTTCTGGGAAGGATGACGACCACACGAAGGTTCGCAATCGAGAAGGCGCTCCGCGAGGCGCTGCCCGATTTCGCCTTGGACGTCGTTCACTTTGAGCAGGAAGCAGATCTCTCCTACGCCGGCCGCCGCATTCTCACGGAGGCGCTGGAAATCGGAACCGGCTCCCACTCCTGACCAACTGCGCGACGGCAGGCGAGAGCCCGAGCTCGGCGAGCAGCCGCGTCGCCTCTGCAAGCCGGCCTTCGCTGGTCTTCGATCCCTTGCGGCGGATGATCTCGGCGGTCCAATCCTCGACCTTCTCACTCGCAACGAGCCAATGCGCCGTCGCTGCAAGTTCGAGGACGGTCGGATGCGCCGGCGCGAGGCACTTCACAACCTCCCGCAGTCCGGGCTCGCGGAGGTGGGAGAACTCATGGCTGGCGGCGTCGCCCTTGAGTTGGAAGATGCTGTAGCGCGCCCCGTCGAGCTTGCGATGGGCGTATTTTTCCTCAATCAGGCCAAAGGCCTCGGCGTCGAAGACGGCGGCATCGAGGTCTCGCGAGTAGGGGCCATAGTGGCGATAAACATAGCGGAAGCCGCTCCTCGCGCCGAGCTGATCGAGCAGATAGGCAAGTTTCTGCAGGCGTATGCGGCTCACGAGCCGGCCGCCGGCGGCGGCGACGATATCGGCCACCGGACTTATCGCTTTGACTAAATGCCGTACAAATGCTAGATACGAAGCATGAACGAAACGGCCCTCACGCTGCGCGCTTTCAATGCTCTGTTCCCGGACGAGGACGCCGCGCGGGCATGGTTCGA
>Ga0272446_1005093_pt1 | contig 14801 bp, 10 predicted proteins | sample YNPCB0061_FD_194587 | JGI IMG/M metagenome (GOLD analysis project Ga0272446, IMG submission 194587) | Hot spring microbial mat communities from Yellowstone National Park, WY, United States - YNP-CB-006-1 | ecosystem: Environmental > Aquatic > Thermal springs > Hot (42-90C) > Sediment | place...
ACCGGGTCATAACGCACCGCCCCGTAAATGACGCCAATCCAGAGATGATGGTCACGCCGGTCTTCGTAGAAGCACTGTACGTCATCCCCCACGGCGTCCGGCGGGAGTGGCAAAGGTGTGAGGCCGAAGGCTTTCGTCTGGTCAGTGACGGTCCTGCGATCGGGTGAGACCTCAAACAACCGACCCGCCATGCCAATCCAGAGGTGGCCCCGGTGGTCTTCATAAAGGGCCTGGGTGGCGAGGATTGGCAGTTGCGGCAGTGGGGCTGGCTGAAGACGGCGTTGTTCCGGGTTCAGGATGTGGAGGCCGTATTCCGTTCCAACCCACAGCACCTGGTGTCGGTCTTCGCAGATGGTAAAGACCGCTTCGGATGGACGCTTGTCAGGTTGGGTAAAGCGGACGTTGTAGCGTTCCACCTGCCCGGTGCGCCGGTCCAGCCGGCTGATGCCACCAAACTGCAAACAGACCCAGAGCCGGCCGCGGCTGTCTTCCAGGATGCCACGGGTGTAGCTGCTGACGAGTGATTGGTCGTCAAACGGGTGGTGGCGATAGGTTTCAAACCGGTTGCGTGTTGGAGAGAACTTCAGAAGACCGTTGATGCGGTCGCCAAACCAGAAGACCCCGGAGCGATCCTGCATCATCACCAGGGGTTCCTGGGCTTTGAATGTATTTGAAGGGCGTGTGTTTTGAATGAAGGTCAACGCGCCTGTGGTCAGGTCCAGCCGTCTGGGAGCCGAGAAACGTTTGAAAATCCAGACACTGCCGGACTGGTCCAGAAACACGGCCTTGCCGTGCAGCGAGGCGTCCTGTGGCGGTGGCAGCGTCCGGTTGTCGCCGGTGAGCGGGCGTCCTTCCAGGTCGTACCCCTGGGTGACGCGCAGCGTTTGTGGATCAAGCAGAAACAGGGCCCAGTTGATGAAGCCAACGCAGATGCGACCATCCCGAAGTCGTCCGACGATGTGGCCGGAAAACTGAAGCTGTACAACCTCTCCTTTCTGCAAGTGTGGAGGAGAGGGCAGGACAATGGAAAACCGTTTGTTCTGCCGGTCGAACAGCAGAACGCCGTGATTGCTCCCCACCAGAAGGCGGTCCGGGGCGATTTCGAGCGTATCCGAAATATAGGAAACAATCGTGGGCGACCGTGGAGACAGGTCACGCCACAAAGGATACACGGCGCTGACGTTGGTTTGAGGGTCAAAGCAAACGAGGCCATCATCGTCGCCCAGCCACAGCAACCCATCCTGGCTGACTTCTATGCTTTTGAAATACCCACCCTTTGGGGGGGGCGTGGGGGTATAGCTCACGAAGTGATCCTGCCGGGCATCGTACCGGCACAGCCCGCGACCATCGGTAATCACCCACAGCGCCCCATCCGGGTCCTGCGCCAGCGCACGGATGTAGTTTGCCGGCAGGCTGTTGAGGTCGTCAGGGCGGTGGCGATAGACCTTGAAGCCGTAGCCGTCATAGCGATTGAGTCCGTCTTCCGTCCCAATCCACAGGAAGCCGCGCCGGTCCTGAAACAGGCAGGTGATGCCATTGTTGGAAAGCCCCTGGTCCTGCGTGAACGGCTCAAAGACGGCGCCGGCCGAGGTCGGATTGCGGGGCACCGGAGTTGTGGCCTGCCCTGGAGCAATACTCCACCAAAGGATGATCAGGATGAAGGTCCAGGCCAGAGCGGGCATAAGGGGCGGCGGCGGGGCAGCGGAATCGAAAGCACCTTTGGTTGAATCAAGCTGACCCGGTTGAAGCCACCGCAGAAACGCTTTCAATGACAGAAATAAGGTTACTGCACCGCGTTCGACGCTTCAACCGTGTTTCCAGGCGATGCCGGATGGGAACTGGCTAAGCAAACAGCCACTGGCCGGCCAGTCCGGCCAGAGCGCCACCAAAGAGAATGAACATCGGGTTGGTGTGGTGACGTCCGGCCAGCCAGGCGCTGGTCAGGCCCAGACCGGGAGCAAGCACCCACGTGTAAAGGGCAGGCGTGTAGGCGCCCTTTCCGATGGTGACGGCTGCTGCCGCGAGCAATGCCACGCCGGTAAGCATCACACCGCGCAACGCCCCCTGTACCAAAGCATTCTGCCGGAAGCGTTCGACGGACCCGGCAACGATGACGACCAACCACAGGGGTAAGCCGAAGATGCCCAGGGTCGCTACGGCTGCTCCGGCCAGCCCCGCCACCCGGTAGCCGATAAAGGTGGCGGCAATGACGAATGGCCCCGGCGTCAACAGTCCCAGCGCCGCCGCGTCGGACACTTCCTTTGATGTCAGCCAGTGGTGTACGTCCACAACTTCATGCACCAGCAATGGAATGATGACGAAGCCGCCGCCAAAGGTCAGCCCCCCGACCTTGAGCGTGACCAGGGCAAGCTGTACGAGCCGCCGGAGGAATGGCTCGGTGATGAAGCCGCTGCCAAGCCCCATGCCGGTCACAAGAAGACCCAGCCCCAGAGCCAGGAACAGGTGGCGGCGAAGGGGCAACGGCGCCTGAAGGGGCGCGGTGGTGTCCGGTGGGGCATCCGTCCGGCGCTGCCGGGCCGCCCCGAACAATCCACCAAGGAGCGACAGCAGGATGAGATACAGCGTCAGCGCCGGAAAGGATACGGCCAGTCCAAAGACGGCAGCCGCCTGAAACCACTGCCATTGTGTGGTGACGGCTTGCCGTCCCAGGCGCACGGCCGTCACCGCCACCAGCCCGGAGGCTGCGGCGTTGAGTCCCGTCAGGACGGCCGTCGCAGAAGGAATGTCCCGGAGGTGCCCATAGAGCGCGGCAAAGACGAGCATGAGCACGAAGGACGGCAGGGCATAGAGTGTCATGCTCACCAGCGCGCCAACGGGACCGTGCAGCCGGTAGCCCACGAACGCCACTGTGTTCGTGGCAATGGCACCCGGCAGACTCTGCGCCAGCGTTGCCGCTTCGAGAAACTCCCGGTCACGGAGCCACCGGCGGCGCTGCGTGAACCGATCCTGAAGCAGGCTGATCATGGCTCCGCCACCGAAGGCCGTCGCGCCGAGCAAAAGACAATCCCCACCCAACTGGCGCAGGGTGGGGCGCGGTTCGGCCTGCAGACTGGTATCCGGCCCGATGTCCGGCCCAACGGCCGGCCCAGTGTCCGGCCCGGTCGCTTCGGCTTCAGGTGCGGCGGCCATCAGGCAAACGAATAGGTTTTGCCCGCGCCGTCATCCGTCCCGGATTTGGCTTCTTCAGCTTTGGCTTCCGAATGTTCGGTTGCGGGAGGCGGGCTGGTCGCGGCCGGCGCAGCTTCCGCAGCCGGCGGGGCCGCTGCCCGTTCAGCGGCCATCGCCTTGTCAAATTCAAGGCGGTTGGTCGCCGCGGCGCGGGCCACTTCCGGCGTGATTTTGCCCGCTTTGCACAGCTCCACGAGATGCTGGTCAAAGGTCATCATGCCGTACTCACGGCTGCGGGCAATGACGAACCCAAGATCGTTGAGCTTTTCGGGATTGCGCAGGCATTCCTGGACGGCGCTCGACATCCGCAGGACTTCAACGGCCGGAATGCGTCCCTGCTGGTTCGCCAGCGGCAGCAGGCGCAGTGAGATGACGGCTGCCAGGTTGTCGGCCAGCCGGGCCCGCGCCACGGCCTGTTCTTCCGGCGGATAGAAGCCCAGGACGCGGGAAATCGTTTTCTGGGTATCGGTCGTGTGAATGGCGCTGAAGACGAGATGCCCGGTTTCGGCGGCGCGCAGGGCTGTGTCGAAGGTGACGGCATCCCGAATTTCCCCAACCAGAATCACATCCGGGTCCTGGCGCAGGGCCGCGTGCAGGGCTTCCGGGAACGAGCGGGTATCCTGCCCGATTTCGCGCTGCGTGATGATGCTGCGGTCGTTTCTGTAGAGAAACTCAATCGGGTCCTCAATCGTGATGATGTGGAGTTTGCGCGTGCGGTTGATGTGCTCGATCATGGCCGACATGGTGGTGGACTTGCCATTGCCCGTAGCCCCGGTCACAAGGACGAGGCCGCGGCCCAGGTCGGCAATGTGCGCCAGCGTCGGCGGCAGGTTCAGTTGCTCAAGCGTACGGGCTTCGATGGAAATGGCGCGCAACACGATGGCAAAGCTGTTGCGCTGCTTAAAGATATTGGCCCGGAAGCGGCCGGCGTTTTCAACGCCGTAGGACACATCCTTTTCGACGAACTCATCGTAGGCGTGCAGGCGGTCGTTTTTGAGCAGAATCTGGGCAATGAGTTCCGTGTCCTGTGGCGTCAGGACATCATATTTGACATCCATCAACGTCCCGTTGTAGCGGAACAGGGGAACGCTCCCGGCTTGAAAGTGAATGTCGGAGACGCCGCTTTTGACGGCCATGGTGAGAATGCGGTCAAGGATTTTTTTGTCCATAAGCAGTCATCCCGTCAACGCAAGGTGATAACGAACACGCACATCGTGACAGCGGAACGGAAGCCATCGGGTCGTTTGGGTCAAGCATCTGGCAGGGTTGCTGCTGACTGTCGCACAAGCCGGCGTTTTGTCAAGGCAGGCGCATCCCGGCTACGAAGGTTTCGAGGGTCTGCGGGGACTCCACCTGGAAGGTGACGGCTTCGGGCACGATTTGCCGTACCAGCCCGGTGAGCACCGTTTTGGGTCCGACTTCGACAAAAGCCGTCGTCCCCTGGGCAACGAGGGTCTGAACCGACGCGACCCACTGCACCGGCGCGCAGACCTGCGCGATGAGGTTTGCCCGCGCCGTCTCGGCTTCCGTCGTCGGCTGGGCATTGACGTTGGCCACCACGGCACACTGTGGCGGGTGAAAGGTCAGCTCGGCCAAATCCCGCGCCAGTTTTTCTTCCGCCGGTTTCATCAGCGGGCAGTGAAACGGCGCACTGACGGGAAGCTCAATGGCCCGGCCCTTGCGTGCCCGGACCAGCCCGGTGGCGCGTTCCACCGCCGGACGATGGCCGGCAATGACCGTCTGCTGCGGGGCATTGAAGTTGGCCGGGCGGCACAGCTCGCCGTCCTGCTCAGCTTCGGCGCACAGCGCCGTGACGGTCTGGGCGTCCAGCTTGAGAACGGCCGCCATGGCCCCCACCCCCGGCGCAACGGCTTCCTGCATGTACTGTCCGCGTCGCCGCACCACCCGGACGGCATCGGCAAAGTCGAGCACACCAGCCGCGACAAGGGCGCTGTATTCCCCCAGGGAATGCCCGGCGACGATGCCGGGGGCAAAGCCCTGCCGGCGCAGGACGCGCCAGGCAGCCACGGCGTGGGTCAGCACGGCCGGTTGGGTGTTGGCCGTGAGGTTGAGTTCGGCTTCGGGCCCTTCAAAACACAGGGTGCTGAGCGCAAACCCCAGAACATCATCGGCTTCCTGGAAGGTTTCGCGGGCTTCGGGAAATGCGGCAGCGAGGTCGCGTCCCATGCCGACGTACTGCGATGCCTGTCCGGGAAAAAGAAAAGCCAGCATAGTGAAACATCCATCCGCGCCGGACCGGTTCACCGAAGGCGGTCATCAACGCTAAAGCAGACTCAGGCTTTGTGGTTGCATACGTTTTCGGAACCGATAGACTCGCGTCAAGCACGGATGCGCCGGCAGCGCACTTTTTTGTTTCTGGAAACAGCTCATGACAGGACTGGCCATTCTCGGCTCGACGGGTTCGATTGGTTGCAACACGCTCGATGTCGTCGAGCACCTGGCGCCCCGCTTTACGGTCGTGGCGCTCGCCGCCGGGCGGAATGTCGAACGCCTGGCTGAACAAATCCGGCGCTACCGTCCACAGCTTGTTGCCGTGGCGGATGAGGCTGCCGCGCAGCAGCTTCGGCAACTCGTTGCGCCGGACTGGACGGGTGACATTGCCGTTGGTGTGGAAGGGATGGTGGCTGTGGCCACCCACCCGGCGGCCGCCGTGGTGATGTCGGCCGTGGTCGGCGGACGCGGCCTGCTCCCGACGTTGCGCGCCATTGAGCTGGGCCGCCGCGTGTGCATTGCCAACAAGGAACCGCTCGTCATGGCCGGCGAACTCATGATGCGCCGGGCGCGGGAATGTCAGGCGGAAGTCCTGCCGGTGGACAGCGAACACAACGCCCTGCACCAGTGCCTGCGGGGCAACGCCCGCACGGAAGTGTACCGCCTTGTGCTGACGGCCAGCGGCGGCCCCTTTCGGACGTTGCCGGTGGAGGACTTTCCCCGGATTACCCTGGCGGAGGCGCTGCGGCATCCAACCTGGACAATGGGGCGCAAAATCACCATTGATTCCGCCACCCTGATGAACAAGGGGCTGGAAGTCATCGAGGCCCGGTGGCTGTATGACCTGCCGCCGGAGCAGATCGAAGTCGTCATTCATCCGCAGTCGGTCGTGCATTCGCTCGTGGCTTTTGTGGATGGCTCAACGATGGCGCAGTTGGGCGTGGCCGATATGCGGCATCCGATCCAGTACGCCCTGACTTACCCGGAACGCCGGCCGGCGCCGGTTGAACGGCTCGACCTGACGGCCGTGGCCAGGCTGGAGTTTTATCCGCCGGACCCGGTGAAGTTTCCGTGCCTGCGGCTGGCCTACGAAGCCTTGCGCGCCGGCGGTACGTTCCCGGCCGCACTCAATGCCGCCAACGAAGAAGCCGTGGCAGCCTTTCTCGAAGAACGCATCCGGTTCGTGGATATTCCCTACGTCATCGAGACCACGCTGGCCCGGCACGATGGACAATCCACCACGTCCCTTGAAGCTGTGTTGGCAGCGGATGCCTGGGCCCGGCGTGAAGCGCAGCAGATGATTACCGCCCTTGGCCGGTAGCCGGGAATGAAGTGAAAAGGAGTGCCTGTGAAAGTTGGGAATCTCATCCTCGCCTGCGTCAGCATCGTGCTGCTGGGCGTTCTCTACCTGCTCTTTTACCCGGTCGGGATTGATGCCGCCGCATGGACGCCGCCGCCGGCTCCAAAGCTGGAAGGGGTCTATGCCGTCAACCAGGCGTTGGCTGGAGTGGCCCGACTTGGGGCCGAGGTCATTGTTGGGTCGGAAGATGTGGCGGTCGGCCCCGATGGGCGTCTCTATGCCGGCGCGAAGGATGGCACCATCTACCGCCTGCCGGTCGAGGGAGGGACGCCGGAACGGTTCGCTTCCACGGGTGGGCGGCCGCTGGGCCTGAAGTTTGACCAGCGCGGCCACCTGATCGTGGCGGACTGCTTTCGCGGCCTGCTGGACATCGCCCCCGACGGCACGGTGTCAGTCCTCAGCACGGAAGCCGGCGGCAAGCCCTTCCGGTTTACCGACGATCTCGACATTGCCGCTGATGGGACCATCTATTTTACCGATGCTTCGTGGAAGTTCGGCCAGCCTGAATACCGTCTGGACTTCCTGGAGCACCGCCCCAACGGACGCCTGCTGGCTTATGAGCCGGCAACGAAGACGACGCGCGTCGTGCTCGACAACCTGTACTTTGCCAATGGCGTTGCCGTCAGTCCTGACCAGCAGTTTCTGGTGCTGGCCGAGACGGCCAAGTACCGGCTGCTGCGCTACTGGCTGGCCGGCGAGCGGCGCGGCCAGGTTGAGCCGCTCATCGAGAATCTGCCGGGCTTTCCCGACGGCGTTTCAACGGGTCAGAACGGCGTGTTCTGGGTGGCGCTCTTTGCCCGGCGCAACCCCGTGCTTGACCGTCTGCTGCCACAGCCCTTCTGGCGGAAAATGGTGGTGCGGTTGCCGCGCACCTTCCAGCCGAAGCCCGACCACTATGGTTTCGTCCTTGGCATCAACGACCGGGGGGAAGTCATCCGAAACTTGCAGGACCCGGCGCCCACGGCCTTTGCGCCCGTCACCAACGTGGTCGAGCACGCGGGGCAGCTCTACCTGGGCAGTCTGGAAGACAAGGGCATCGGTGTCTTTCCCCTCGAACAACCAAAGTGAATTCCAACCGGATGGGGAGATGACGTGAAAAACCTGCTCTGGCTGCCGTGGCTTGACCGGCTCTCAGCCGGCGGTCCCTTTCTGCTGCGCCTGGCTGTTGGCGGCGCGATGGTCATTCACGGTTCGCAAAAACTCTTTGGCGATCCGGGCCGGTTCATCGGTTTTGTCGGAAAGCTGGGATTTCCGCTGCCGACGGTCTTCGGGTGGGCGGCCATTGCCGCCGAGTTTTTGGGCGGGCTGGCGCTCGTGTTCGGTCTGGCGACGCGCTGGGCCGCTGTGTTCGTGGCTTTTACGATGGGTGTTGCCGCTTTCATCGCCCATGCCAACGATGGCTTCAACAAGCAGGAATATCCGCTCGTGCTGATGCTGGGCGCGCTGTCGTTGCTGTTTTCAGGTGCGGGCGCGTGGTCGCTCGATGCCTGGCTTTCCAGGTTTTCCAAAGCAGACTGAACCTGCGACACATCCGGGTGCGGTTGCGCGGGTGCGGTTGCGGCGCGTTGCCGGCAAAAACGCCTAGTGATCAAGTGTGGCCTGACACGCCATGCCTTCGGTGATCAGGGTGCCGGGAAGGACGGATTGCGCCCGTACGATGCCGAATCCGGTCGCTTCCAGCCGGACACCGACCTTGGCGCAGGCCAGCAGGGCTTCGCGCAGGCTGAGTCCGCGCAGATCGGGCATCCGCCGGCCATCGCTGACCGTGACGACCGAAGATGTTTCCGGGTTTGGGGGCGCAGCCAGAGCCGTTGCCTGGGTGGTGGGGCGGAGTGGTGGCAGCGGGCAGCTGGCGGTTTCCCCGTCGGGAGTGGCTTCGGTGGGAATGGGCGCTCCGGCGGCCCAGGCCGGGTCAATCTCCGGTGACGTGTCGGGTGGTATCTTGAGCAGCGGCAATAGGGTTTCCACGACGCGGGCAAAGACCGGAGCGGCGGCATCCCCTCCGTGGTGGCGTCCGTAGGGTGGCTCATCGATCATGACGGCAATCGCCAGCGCCGGGCGGGTTGCCGGCGCAAAGCCGACGAACGAGGCCACGTAGCGCGTTTCGGAGTAGCGTCCACGCTCGACCTTTTTGGCCGTTCCCGTTTTACCGGCGGTTGTGTAACCACGCACGGAGGCCCGTTTGCCTGTGCCACGTTCGACCACGGCCCGCATCAGGTCGGTCATCTCGCGGGCGGTTTCGCGGCTGACCACGCGGCGGGTGCGCGGCTTGATGTCGAGCAGCACATCCCCAGTGGTCGAGACGATACGCCGGGCCACATGGGGCTGAACCCAGACGCCTCCATTGGCAATTGTGGCCGCGGCGGCGCACAACTGAAGCGGCGTCACATTGACGCTGTAGCCCATAGGCACCGCGCCCAGCAGGGTATCGCTCAACTGGCCGACCCCGCCCGGCGTTTCTCCGGCCAGACCAACCTCGGTTGGCTGCCCGAAGCCAAACCGTTCGACGTAGCGCAGCAGCCGGTCGCGTCCCAACCGGAGTCCGGTTTTGATGGCGGCCACATTCGATGATTTCGCAAAGGCTTCTTCGGCCGTCAGCGCCCCGTAGCGCCCGCCGTCGAGAATGGTGTGGCCATTCATCTGGATGGACCCGCCCTGGCAGTCAATCTTCTGCTGGCGCGTCAGGAGCTTTTCCTCGAAGGCGCCGGCGTAGGTGACGATTTTGAAGACCGAGCCGGGTTCGTAGTGGTCCATCACGGCCCGGTTGCGATACCGGCGCAGCAGCGCCTCGGCATCTCGGGGTGGTTCGTGGAGCGGGTCGCCAAAGGAAGAGGCCAGCGCCAGGACTTCGCCCGTCGCCGGTTCGAGAACGGCAATCGCCCCTCCCTTGCCCCCCTGTTCCCGGAGGGCTTCGGTCAGGATACGTTCGACTTCAAACTGTATCTGGGCATCGAGCGTCAGGATCAGGCTTTGCCCGACTTCGGGGGCGGTTTCGAGAACGTTGAACACCTTGCGGCGCGCGTCCTGTTCGACGATGACCCGTCCGGGACGGCCCAGAAGATGCTGCTCGAACGCCCGTTCGACGCCGGCTTTGCCGCGTTCTTCCACTTCATCCTCGCTGAGGCCGACAAAACCGATGACCGATGCGCCGACCAGTCCCTGGGGGTAATGGCGCTGCATTTCGGTCACGAGTTCAACGCCCGGCAGCCCCAGGTTCTGGATGGCCTTTTCCTCTTCCGGGCTGACTTTACGCTTCAGGGCCACGAAGGGCCGCTTGCTGGTGAGCTTTTCCAGCACCTTGTCCGCATCCAGCCCCAGAACGGCTGCCAGCGTGGCCGCCAGTTTCCGCCGGTCTTCTTCGGGACGGATATTCTGCGGGGCCACATACACCGAAGCGACCTTGAGGCTCGTCGCGAGTTCACGGCCCTGGCGGTCGAGAATGGTGCCGCGGGCGGGCGTTGTCCTGAAGGTTTTCTGCTGCTGCTGCTCGGCTTTTTCACGCAGCGTTTCGGCCTGATAGACCTGGAGTTGCACGAGTCGCCCGATGACAATGAGCATCCAGAGGACGAGCAGCCCGCCGATGGTGAGCATGCTCCAGTCCACCGTCGCTGCCGGGCGGTCGGCGGCCGAAACCCGCCGCCGGCGCGTCATGGGCGTTGGGGCGTTGCGGATTGGCGCGGCAATGCGTGTCGTCAGGGCCCGACCCGTCGGCATCAGCGACGCACCTCCACGCGGACGGTCTGGCTTGGCCGTGGCGGGGAAAAGTTGTGGGCGCGGGTGGTGCCGCTGAGCAGCAACGGCGAAAGCTTACGCTGCCGCTCAATTTCGAGCCGTTGCCGTTCACGGGTCAGTTCGTCGAGTTGTTTGCGTAACTGGTCGGTTTCGTAACTCAGGCGCAGGGCTTCCAACTGCTGCCAGGCCGCGAAGCCAAAACCTGCGGCCAGCACCAGCCCGATGATCCCTACCGTTGACCACCGGAAAAACAGCCGCCAGTCGAGAGAGGGGCGGCGCGGCCGGTTGGCAACCGGGGAAACGTAGCGATAGTGAGACATACCAGCCTCTCCACCATGTCGTTGAGATGTCCCCCCTGAGTTCGTTCTTGGCACGGGCGCACGGCTGCCACGTTATGGAAGTCGCTCTGCCGCACGGAGTTTGGCGCTGCGCGCCCGTGGATTGGAAGCGACTTCGGCGGCCGTCGGCACGATGGGCCGCCGGTGCAGAAGCCGTAAGCGTGGCGTCGGCGTCACCCGGCGTCCCCAGAAGTCCGTCGGCGCGTCATCATCGGGGATGCCGGCTTCCCGGCGCAGGGCCTGTTTGATGGGGCGGTCTTCGAGCGAGTGAAAGGTGATGACTGCCAATCGTCCACCTGGTACAAGGACATCCGTGGCCTCCGAGACGAAGGTTTCCAGTCCGTCCAGCTCCCGGTTGACGGCAATCCGCAGGGCCTGAAACGTGCGGGTTGCCGGATCAATCCGCTGCGGGCCACGCTGTGGAACGGCCTGCCGGACGATGGCCGCCAACTGGCCGGTTGTCCTGATGGGGGTCTGGCGGCGGGCCTGAACGATGCGGTACGCCACACGGCGCGCATAGCGTTCTTCGCCCCACTGCCGGATCACCTCCGCCAGCGGCTCTTCTTCCCAGGTGTTGACGATGTCCGCGGCCGTGACCGGCTGCGAGGTGTCCATGCGCATGTCGAGCGGTCCGTCGTGGCGAAAGCTGAAACCACGCGCCGGTTCATCGAGTTGCCAGGAAGAAACCCCCAAGTCCACGAGGATGCCGTCCACCTCCGACCATCCCGGCTGGTTGAGTATCGTTTTCAAGGAACGAAAGTCAGCGTGAACGAAACGCACCTGGTCGCCATACCGGGCAAGACGTTCTGCGGCCTGGCGCAGCGCGCCGGCATCCCGGTCAATGGCAAGCACCTGTGCGCCGGCCGCCAGAAGAGCGGCGCTGTGACCGCCAAGCCCGACCGTCCCATCCACAAACCGCTTGCCCGGCGCCGGCGCAAGGGCCGTCAGGACTTCAGCCGCCAGGACCGGCATGTGTTGCGGGAGCGGGTCAGGCATCATGAGCGACTTCAGAATCACCTTGCCAGAGCGGGATAGTAGGCAGCCTCCGGCCGGGGGTCAAGCCGGAAGAAGGCTTTTTTCGGGAATAACCGGCCTTTCTGGAAAGGTTTAGTTGCCGGAAGAAAAGGTTTTGCCTGATGTTTCGGTGGACAGCGTCAGTTGCCGGCCTCACCCCGCACAAGCTGCGCCACGACTTCAACGTGGGCCGTCTGGGGAAACAGGTCCAGTCCGACGAGCTTCGTCAGGCGATAACCGTGCGCCAGCAGCAGTTTCAGGTCGCGCGCCAGGGTTGCCGGATGACACGAGACATAGACAATCTGCCGGGGGCGAATCGTCACCAACCCTGTGCGGACGGCGTTATCGAGACCGGCACGCGGCGGGTCCGCCACAAGCCAGTCCACCCGGTCGGTAAAGGCAGCCGCCCGCATCTGCATCCACCGGGCGCAGTCTTCGGCGACGACCTGGGCGTTGGTCAGTTGGTTGTGCCGGATGTTTTCGCGGGCAAAGGCCACGGCATTCGGAGAGGCTTCAATGGCCAGCACCTGCCGGAACTTCCGCGCCAGCGGCAGGGTGAACAAGCCCACGCCGGCGTAGAGATCGAGAGCCAACCCGCCGAAAGGCAGGTCGTCCGGCACGACTTCAGCGACAAGCGCCGCCACGAGTTCCCGGTTGACCTGAAAAAAACAGCGCGCGTCGTAGGTATAGACGAAATGCCCGATGCGGCGGGTAACAGGGCGACCGGGAAGGTCAGCAAAAGCCGGGAAGGCAGACAGCCCATCGTCATCCCCAAGGGCAATGTCCAGGGTTTTGCCAGCCAGAGAGGACGGTGCCTGTTGTCGCAGGACAGCCGGAAGCCGGGCCAGCGGCGGCGCCAGCAGCGGACAGGTCTCGATGTCACACAGGTCATTGGTTCCACTGGTGTAGAACCCGACCCGCAACCGATGGCCGTCCACGTCCAGCTTGAACTGGACACGGCTGCGATAGCCCCATTCGGGGCCGGTTCGCATCGGGATGGGCCCATCCCAGGCAATCTGCCCCAGGCGCAGTAGCGCCTCGCGGATGAACGCCTGCTTGGCCTCGACCTGGGCGGCATACTGGACGTGTTGCAACTGACAGCCCCCGCATGTGCCATAGTGCGGACAGGGCGCGGCACGCCGCACCGGCGAAGGCTGGAGTACCTCCAGCAGGCGGCCGCGCGCAAAAGTAGGCTTTTCTTCAACCAGGCGAACGCGCACGAGTTCACCCGGCGCTGTCTGCGGAATGAAGACGGCACGCCCATCGGGCAGGTGGGCCAGCCCTTCGCCGCCGGCGACGAGGCGTTCAATCCAGAGTTCGAGGGAATCGTCCATCGGGCGCCCCCTTCCTGACCACCACGGGGTGTCGCGTGAGAGCGCCCTGTTTCTAGTTCACCTGCGCAGCCGCCATCTGTTCGGCAAGTTGCACAACGATACGGACGCCAAAGCCCGTCGGCCCCTTTGCCATGTCCGGCTTGTCGCCATCGAGCCAGGCTACACCGGCAATGTCCAGATGGACCCACGGCACGTCTTCGACGAACTCCCGCAGAAACCAGGCGGCCGTAATCGAGCCGGCATACCGGTTGCCCAGGTTCTTGATGTCGGCAATGTCGCTTTTCATCAACTCGCCGTATTCCTCGTCCAGGGGCAACGGCCAGACCTTTTCACCGGCCGCCGCCGCCGCCTGCTTGACACTTTCGATGAACGCGGAGTCCGTGCCCATCAGCCCGGCGCGCTCCTGACCGAGCGCCACCATGACGGCGCCGGTCAGGGTGGCCAGGTCAAGGATGTGCGTCGCGCCGCCGTCCTTGCGGGCGTAAGCCAGAGCGTCACAGAGAACGAGCCGCCCCTCGGCATCCGTGTCAATGACCTCGATGGTTTTGCCATCGTAGGAATGCAGCACGTCGCCGGGCTTGTAAGATGTGGATGAAGGCATGTTTTCGGCAGCAGCAACGTAGCCATCCACAGCCATCGGCGGCTTGAGGCGGGCAATCGCCTGCATGGCGCCGATGACGGCCGCCCCGCCCGACATGTCATATTTCATCTCCCACATGGCATCCCGTGGCTTGAGGCAGATGCCGCCGGTGTCAAAGGTAATGCCCTTGCCGACGACGGCGAGGCGCGGCCCTTGGTCTCCGTTGGTTCCGGCCGGACGGTAACTCAACCGGATGAGTTGTGGTTCCTGGGCGCTGCCCTGTCCGACGGCCAGCAGCGCCCCCATGCCCATCTCCGCCATCCGGTCACGCCCGAAAATCGTGCATTCCAGCCCTTCACGTTCCGCCATGGCTTGCGCCCGCCGGGCCATTTCAGCCGGAGTGAGCTTGTTGCCGGGTTCCTGCGCCAGCGTACGGGCAAAGTTGACGGCCTCGGCCAGCGTGATGCCCCGGTCCACGCCCTGGCGAACCGTGGCTTCCGCCGCGCTCATGGCCGGCGTCAGGCACAGAGTCAGGGAAGCGATCGTCGTGGTGTCTTCTTTTGGCTTCCGGTACAGAGCCGGGTCATAGAGACCGGTGATGACGCCATCCGTGACGGCCGCGGCTGCCAGCATGGGGTCGAGGTGGTCGCGCAACACGATGCCAAGAGAAGTGACGCCTTTTTTGGCTGCAACCCGGGCAACCTGCGCGCTGCGCTGGCGAAGCGCCCGGTAGTCAAACTTCTCCCTGGCTCCGGCGCCAACGAGGATCAGGCGTTTGGCTTCAAGGCCACTGGTCGCATGCAGGGTAACGATGTCCCCGACCTTGCCGCGCATCTCGGTGCCAAAGACCGTGGGCAGCAGTCCTGGGAGAGCCGCGTCAAAGGGCATCAGCTCCGGGCTGGCCGGCGTTTCTTCCTCGAACACAAAAACGGCCACCGCCTCTGTGGCCAACGTACGCGCGTCGCGCGTCCAGATGTCAACGTTCATGCCGGAAAGGAACTCCTTGGGGTGTGGGAATGCCT